>OKWY01000065.1_pt1 | contig 51095 bp, 41 predicted proteins | sample 1607041 | NCBI WGS metagenome assembly OKWY01 (sample SAMN07501038, study PRJEB24779) | human gut metagenome | isolation source: stool | host: human infant | place: USA: Pittsburgh, PA | reverse complement strand
ACTAGTTACTCAATTACTGTGAAGGGTTGATGCCATCATGTCGCAGCGGAAGATCGTGGACGAGGACGAAGCTCGCCGACTGCTGATTGATAAGGGGTGGTCCTACCAGCAGATGATCGACCTGTACCGAGAGAAGTATGGGGTTGAGACGTCCACGTCCGTGTGGAGTCGGTTCCTGAAGCGTGCGGGTGAGCGTCGCATGCCTGAACCTCTGCCGCTGGCAACCCCGTGGCTGATGCGCGGGAACAACCCTCGCAATGGGCATTACAGGTCCGCTCTGCGGGCGCTGGCGACTATCGAACAGGGTGGCGTGCCGGAGGGTGAGGGGCCGCGTTTGGCTGCTCGTCTGCGCCGCATTCTTGGGGCAGACAAGGTTGTTGATTATGATCGTGAGGCTAACGCACTCGTGATCGTTTCTCGCCGTGAGGGCGTGGATAAGTGGTGGATTCGCGACCCGTTCCTAGATGATGAGGGCAACCCTGTTCTGGACTTGTCGCATGTGCGTGTGGCCGCTATTGAGGCGCATTTCGGCATGTGAGAGCTGGCTTGATTCTCCCCGCCTTGAGGGCTGTGACTTAGGTTGCGGCCCCCTTGTTTTGTGTGTTCGAGTTGCGCTCGGCGCTTGCTTTGCGGCTATTTGATGGTCTGAGTTGAAGACGTTCACAACACACTTTCTACTGAACGAGAAAGCGTGCATGACCGAGAAACGGATCGTTCGCGGGCTGTCGTATTCCAGCGCGGCATAGGACAGTGGCTGTGCTGAGCGTTGGTGACTGAGTCGCATGCCCTTGATGAGGTTGGAATCGCAAAGGGGGCCGCCCGTGGTTTCCCACGGGCGGCCCCCCAGCAGCCTAACGCTCAGCCCTTGCGCTTCGCAGGAGCCTCGCCCAGCTCGAAGGACTTGACAACGGCCTCGGTGGCCTCAGCGTCGTCGGAGGCAGCCACGGTCAGGGCGCCCACGGCCTTCGATGCGGCCTCCAGGTCGCCCTTCACGGACTCCAGGGCCTCCACCTGAGCCTGCGGGGCGCGCACCGTCACAGCCAGGAACGGCGTACGCGGCGACACCTTCGCCTCAGACTTCACGCGACGCAGCGCGATCAGAGCAGAGGACGCAGCCTCGAGCACCGAGGGATCGCCCTCGACACCAGCCAGGTCCGCCACCACCGGCCAGGGAGCGGTGTGCACGCTTCCCTCGCGGTACCAGCTCCACACCTCTTCCGTCACGTACGGCAGGTAGGGGGCCAGCAGGCGCACAACGTTGTCGATGACGATCGCCAGAGCCGCACGGGCAGACGCGGCCGAGGCCTCGTCCCACGCGCCATCGCGGTTGTAGGCGCGCTCCTTCACCAGCTCCAGGTAGTCGTCGCAGAACGTCCAGAAGAACGACTCCGTGACCTCGAGCGCGCGAGAGTGCTCGTAGGACGCCAGGGCAGCCGAGGCCTCGTCAATGACGGAAGCCAGCGCCGCCAGCACCGAACGATCCAGCGGCACCGTCACCAGCGCCGGATCCAGGTCGATCGCCGCACCCTCGCCGCCCATCGTGAGCGCAAACTTGGACGCATTCAGCACCTTGATTGCCAGGCGGCGACCAATCTTCATCTGCTGCTCGTCGAACGCCGCATCCAGGCCCAGGCGAGCCGACGCCGCCCAGTAACGCACGGCATCCGAACCGTACTTCTCCAGGATGCCCATGGGGGTCACGACGTTGCCCTTGGACTTCGACATCTTCTTGTGGTCCGAATCCAGGATCCAGCCCGACAGGCCCGCATGCTTCCACGGCAGCGCACCGAACTCCAGGTCCGCGCGCACCACGGTGGAGAACAGCCACGTACGGATGATGTCCTGGCCCTGCGGGCGCAGATCCATCGGGTACGTGCGAGCGAACAGGTCCTCGTCATCCAGCCAGCCACACGCCAGCTGCGGGGACAGCGAGGACGTCGCCCACGTGTCCATGATGTCCAGCTCGCCCACGAAGCCGCCGGCCACGCCGCGCTGATCCTCCGTGTAGCCTTCCGGCACGTCCGTCGACGGGTCAACCGGCAGAGCAGCCTCAGAGGGGGTGATGATGTCGTCGTAGTTGACCTGGCCGTCCGCGTCCACGCGGTACCACAGCGGGAACGGCACGCCGAAGAAGCGCTGACGGGAGACCAGCCAGTCGCCCTTCAGGCCCTTCACCCAGTTCTCGTAGCGCACGCGCATGAAATCGGGGTGGAACTCCAGCTCGCGGCCGCGGCCGATGAGCTCCTCGTTCAGGTCCGCTCCCGAGGCCGGGTTCGTCCACGCGCGGCCACCGTTACGGATGTACCACTGGCGCGAGGTAACGATCTCGAGGGGCTTGTCGCCCTTCTCGAAGAAGTTGGTCTGACGCATCGTCTTGGTCGGCTCGCCCTTCAGCTCGCCTGACTCACGCAGGGCGGCCACCACGGCCTCGCGCGCGGAGAACGTCGTCTTGCCGGTGATCTCCTCGAAAGCCGCGCGGCCCGCATCGGTCGTGATCCACTCGGGGGTCTCGGTGATGATGCGGCCGTCCTTGCGCAGGATCGCGCGCAGCGGCAGCTCCAGGTCACGCCACCAGTCGATGTCGGTCGTGTCGCCGAAGGTACAGCACATGGCGATGCCCGCGCCCTTGTCCATCTCCGCCTCGGGGTGGGGCAGGATCGGCACCTCGACGCCGTACACGGGGGAGGCGACCGTCGTGCCGAACAGCGGCTTGTAACGCTCGTCGTCAGGGTGAGCGATCAGGGCCACGCAGGCGGCCAGCAGCTCGGGACGCGTCGTCTCGATGCACACGTCCACGCCGTCCTCGACGGGCGCGCCCGCAGCGGCAGCCTTCGCGGCAGCCTCGGCGTCGGTGATGTGGAAGGCCAGGCGGTGGTAGAAGCCCGGGTACTCGCGGCTCTCCAGCTCAGCCTGGGCGACCGCCGTCTGGAAGGTGACGTCCCACAGGCCCGGGGCCTCGGCCTGGTAGGCCTCGCCGCGCGCCAGGTTGCGCAGGAACGCGGCCTGGGCGACCTTGCGCGCACGCGCGCCGATCGTCTGGTAGTTCTGCTTCCAGTCCACGCTCAGGCCCAGGTAGCGCCACAGCGCCTCGAACTGAGCCTCGTCCTCCTGGGTGAGGCGCTCGCACAGCTCCACGAAGTTCTTACGGGAAATCGGCTTCTGGTCGCGAGCCTTGATCGACTTGCCGTCGCCGCCCACGTGCGGGGGCTCGAAGTCGGGGTCGTAGGGCAGCGTCGCGTCCACGCGCACGCCGAAGTAGTTCTGCACGCGGCGCTCGGTGGGCAGGCCGTTGTCGTCCCAACCCATCGGGTAGAACACGGACTTGCCGGTCATGCGCTGGTAGCGGGCCACGACGTCGGTGTGCGTGTAGGAGAAAACATGGCCGATGTGCAGGGAACCGGATACCGTCGGCGGGGGAGTGTCGATCGAGTACACCTGCTCGCGCGTCGCGGTGCGGTCAAAAGCGTAGGTACCCTGGCTTTCCCAGGCCTCACCCCACTTGGCTTCGAGGCCTTCGGGGGCGGCGCGGTCGGGCACGCGAGGCGCCTGCGCACGGGTGTTCATGGCCATAATTGAGTTGTCTCCATCCGAGTCGTGGACTGTTTGCCCCACTAGCCTACGTTTCCCCAGGCATTTCGGTCCAATGCTGGGCCTTGTAGCGCCCGGCGCGTTGCTCACACGCGTCGTTACAAAAGTTCCCCTCGTGGCGCTATCGGGTGAAGTGACGCGCGTGGGGATACCGTGGTGTCAGGCAGGGGAGCTGGGACGAGGCCCCCGCGCGGAAGGGGAGAACATGAGCGCGCAATCGCTGGGTGAGCAGACCGTCGACCTGTTGGGGCGCCTGGTGCGCTTGGGCTGTGTCAACGACTTGACGGCCGATTCGGGCGGAGAGGAGCGCGCCGCCGACCTCCTTGAGGACTTCTTCGCTGGCCTGCCCGTGTCAATCGAACGCATCACCCCGCACCCGGGTCGCACGTCCCTCGTGGTCACGGTCGAGGGCGCGGATCCGCTCAGCGCCGGCACACCGCTGACCCTCCTCGGGCACACGGACGTCGTGCCCGTCGACGAGGCCAAGTGGACGCGCGATCCTTTCGGCGCGCACATCGAGGACGACGTCATGTGGGGGCGCGGCACCGTCGACATGCTCCACCTGACCGCCGCGATGGCCGTCGTGACCCGCGAGGTCGCCCGCCGCGCCCAGGAAGGCAATCCGCCCGCGCGCTCCCTGGTGTTCGTGGCCGCCGCCGACGAGGAAGCCCGAGGAGGGCTCGGCGTCCCGTGGATCGGCGAGCACAGGGCGGACGCCCTCCCGTGGGACGCTGCCCTGTCCGAAATGGGAGGGGCACACATTCGCGGGCACCGCGGAGGCGACAGCGTCGTCGTGGTCGTCGGCGAAAAGGGAGCCGCCCAGCGCCGCCTACACATCCGGGGCGACGCCGGCCACGGCTCGGTTCCACTCGGCCGCACGAGCGCCGTCGAGCGGCTCTCTCAGGTGAGCGCGGCGCTGTCCGCCGCCCGCTGGCCCACCGCCACGGACGAGGTCTGGGCTTCCTTCGTGCGCGCCTTCGAGTTCGATGACACGACCGAAACGAGTCTGATTCACGGCACCTACGAGGGCGACTACTCCGAGTTCGGGGATCTGGCGGCGTTCGCCCACGCGATCTCCCACGTGACCGTCGCCCAGACGGTCGCCCACTCTGGCGGCCCCATCAACGTCATGCCCTCACACGCCACCCTCGAGCTGGACATCCGCACGCTGCCCGGCGTCGACGACGATGACGTGGACGCCGCCATTGCGGCGGCCCTCGGTGACCTCGCCGAGCACGTGACCATCGAGCGCCTCCTGAGTGAAGCAGCCACGGCCTCGTCGACCGACACCGACCTGTACCGGGCCATCGAAGCGGCGCTGACAGAGCGCTACCCGGGCGCGAGCGTCGTCCCCGTCCTCTTCCCCGGCGGCACCGACCTGCGCGTTGCCCGCAGGCGTGGGGGTATCGGGTACGGATTCGGAGCCGTGGACAGTGGGGCGAGCCTGGGACAGGTCTACTCCCAGCTGCACGCGCACGACGAACACATCGCCCTGGCGGACGTGCGCGCGACCGCCGAGGTCCTCCACGAGATTGTGACCACCTACCTGGACGCATAACGAGGCCGGGGCCAGGTCACGCATTCGTGCAACCCGGCCCCGGCCTCGTTGGTGAGAGGCGAGCTCTCAGAGGACCATTGCCGCGATCCAACCACCGACCAATAGCGGAATGTTGTAGTGGATGAACTCGGGGATGACCGTGTCTCGCATGTGGTCGTGCTGACCGTCGATGTTGAGACCGGCTGTCGGGCCAAGCGTCGAGTCGGACGCGGGAGAACCGGCGTCGCCCAGCGCACCAGCGGTGCCGATGAGGGCGACCGTGGCCATGGGGGAGAAGCCGAGCGCGATGCACAGGGGCACGTAGATCGCCGAGATGATCGGCAGTGTCGAGAAGGACGAGCCGATGCCCATCGTGATGATGAGGCCGACCACCAGCATGATGACCGCGGCCAGGGACTTGGAGCCGTTGAACATCGCGGAGGTCTGCTGGACGAGCGGCTCGATCTGGCCGGAGGCCTTCAGGACCGAGGCGTAGCCCTGGGCGGTGATCATGATGAGACCGATGAGGCTCATCATCTTCATGCCGCCGCTGAACACGTCGTCGGCCTGCTGCCAGGGCACGACGCGCATTGCGAGCATCATGCACAGGCCCACGAGGGCACCCACGAGGAGCGGGTCGGCCTCGGAGTCCATCTTGGTGAGGACCGCCTGGATGACGAAGCAGACGACGAGGGCCGCGACGGCGGCCCACACCTTCACCATGTTGACGGGCTTGTCGTCCTGGGTGCTGAAGGAGGTCTCGCGCTGCTCGTACTCGCGCGGCTTGCGGTAGGAGACGAACAGGGCGATGAAGCAGCCCACGGCCATTGAGGCAGCGGGGATCGCCATGGCGGCCATCGGGTTGACGATGCCCTCGACGGACAGGCCAGCGTCCTCGATGTTCTTGTAGAGAATGTCGTGCAGGAAGATACGACCGAAGCCGATCGGCACAAACATGTAGGTGGTGACGATGCCGAAGGTGATCGCACAGGCGACCAGGCGGCGGTCCATCTTCAGCTCGTTCATGACGCCGATGAGCGGGGGTATCAGCAGCGGAATGAACGCGATGTGAATCGGGATGAGGTTCTGGCTCATCACGCCCATGACGAGGACGCCGCCGAGGATGCCCCACTTGGCGGAGCGGGCCACGCGCGCAGAGTTTGACTCGTCGGCATTGCGCAGCTTCTTGATGATCCAGTTGGCTAGCAGGCGCGGCAATCCGGAGTGGGCGACCGACATGGCGAACGCGCCGAGGAGGGCGTAGGACAGGGCGATCTTTGCGCCGCCGGCAAGGCCGTCCTGGAAGGCGACCATCGTGCCGGACATGCCCATGCCGGCGACCAGGCCGCCCACGAGGGAGGCCACGAAGAGAGAAATGATGACGTGCACGCGTGCGACGCTGAGGATCAGCATGACGAGCACGGAGAGCACGACTGCGTTGAAGAGCAACATGTGTGTTCCTGTGTTGAGGGTACGCGGGTGCGCAAAATAAAGGGGAGGTAAGCCGCAGCGCGGCAGGTGGTGTCAGCCGAGATGGGAGTCGGCGTGGATGGATGCGTCGACGGCACCTACCAGTGCGGTCGACAAACCACCTTCCTCGGCGGCCAGCAATCCTGCGATTGTGGTGCCGCCGGGGCTCGTCACCCGATCAATGAGTTGCGCGGGGATAGTGCCCGCCTCGCGCTCGGCGAGGAGTAGAGCAGCAGCTCCCGCCATCGCCTGTGCGGCGATCTCGACGGCGCTGTCCTTGGACAGGCCGTGCTTGAGACCAGCGCGGGCGAAAGAATCAACAATCTGGAAATACCAGGCCGGAGAGCACGAGGCCAGGGCCTGGAACACGGGGAAATAGTCCTCGTCGATGAGGATGGTGCGGCCTACCGAATCCATGAGGGATCGGACGGCTGCGACCTGTGCGTCGGTGGCGCGCGCGGACGTCAGGGCGGTCATGGACTGCCCGACGGTGGCCGCGACGTTCGGCATGACGCGCACGAGCGGGATGCCCGCGCCGAAGTCGGTGGTGATCTGGTCGAGGGTGCGTCCCGCCGCCAGGGAGACGACGCAGACGTCGGTGCGACCGACCACGATGGGGGAGATCTCCTTGATGACCGCGCGCTGGTCCTTGGGCTTGACGGCCAGGATGACGATGTCGACCTGGCGGGCCAGGGAGGCGTTCGAGGACGCGGCTGCCGCGCCGAGTTCGTCGGCGAGGTCGCAGGCCTTGGCGGCCGTGCGGTTGGAGAAGACCAGGGTCGCGGGATCGACGCCGGACGCGACGGCACCGCGAGCGATGGCCTGGGCCATGGCTCCCGTTCCGATGAATCCGATACGCATCAGGGTCTCCCGCTGGTAATGGTCGATTGCGTTGCAGCTTACTCCACTTTGCCGTTTCTTGGCACAATGGCCGCACTGTGAGACGAGGCCGGGGCCGAGCCCCCGAAAGGACTCCTCTGCCCCGGCCTCGTGCCGAAATACCGAAGTGTCAGCGCTTGCGGGTGCCGAAGATGGAGCGAGTGATCTCGCGGCCGGCGGTGCGCAGGACGGACCCGAGGACGTTTTCGACCTGGCGGGTACGGCGTTCGGCGGCGCGCTGGCGGGCGGCCTCCTCCTTCTCCTGCTGCTTCTCGACCTGGCGGCGCAGCTTCTCCATTTCCTTCTGGCGGGCTGCCTCTTCCTTGGCGGCGGCCTTCTCGGCCTCCTTGGCGGCGCGCTCGGCTTCCTTGGCTGCCTCCTTCTGCGCGTGCTCGGCTTCCTTGGCTGCCTCCTCCTGCGCGAGGGCTTCCTCGCGGGCGGCCTGGGCCTCGGCCGCGCGGCGCTCGAGCTTCTCCTCGGCCGAGTCCGGGTTCACGGCGTCGCGGTAGCGGCCCATGATGACGCTGGACTGGTTGATGCGCGCGACCGTGTCGGTGGACGCGGGACCCATGACGGAGGCGGGCGCCCAGATACCGACCGGCGTGACCGGGGTGGGGTTACCCTTCGGATCCAGGACGGTGACGACGGCCTCGCCGGTGCCTAGGGTGGTGAGGACCTCGTCGAGCTCCAGGGAGGTCTTCGGGAAGGTCTGGACCGTGGCCTTGAGCTTCTTGAAGTCGTCCGGGGTGGATGCACGCAGGCCGTGCTGGATGCGCGAACCGAGCTGGGCGAGGACGTCGGAGGGGATGTCCTTGGGGGTCTGCGTCACGAAGACGACACCCACGCCCTTGGAACGGATGAGGCGCACGGTCTGGACGACCTGACGCTCGAACTCCTTGGTGGCGTCCGCAAACAGCAGGTGCGCCTCGTCGAAGAAGAACACGAGCTTGGGGCGCTCGACGTCGCCGACCTCGGGCAGGGTGGAGAAGAGGTTGGCGAGCAGGAACATGATGACGGCGCTGACCAGCGCCGGGCGCGAGGAGATGTCGCCGACGCCGAGCAGAGAGATGATGCCGCGGCCAGTGGAATCCATGCGCATGAGGTCGGCCGTGTCGAAGCCGGGGGCGCCGAAGAACTGGCCGCCGCCCTGGGATTCGAGCGCGGTCAGGGCGCGCAGGATGACGCCGGCGGTGGCCTTGGAGACGCCGCCGATCGTGGCCAGCTCGTCCTTGCCCTCATCCGAGGTCAGGAAGGAGATGACGGCGCGCAGGTCGGGCAGGTCCACGAGCTCAAGGGCCTGGGCGTCCGCCCACGCGAAGATCAGCTGGAGGGCCTGCTCCTGCGTGGTGTTCAGCGAGAGGGCACGGGCGAGCAGGATCGGGCCGAAGTCGGAGATCTGGGCGCGCACGGGCACACCCGGGAACTGCGAATCCGCGCCACCCAGGCTCAGCAGCTCGATCGGGAACTGGGACGGGGCCCAGTCCTGACCGTTGGCCGCGGTGCGGCTCAGGAGCTTCTCGGAGCTGGCCCCGGCCTCGGCCAGGCCGGTCAGGTCGCCCTTGACGTCGCACAGGAGGACGGAGGAGCCGTTCGCGGACAGGCCCTCGGCCAGGAGCTGGAGGGTACGGGTCTTGCCCGTGCCCGTCGCGCCGGCGACCAGGAGGTGGCGGTTGAACATGGGCAGCGGCATCTTGGCGGTCACACCGGGCACGCGCGCGCCACCATCGATGAGCGTACCGATCGTGACAGCGGGGACGTCCCAGGAGTAGGCACCTTGGATCTGGGTGGCGAAAGCCGACAGTTCGCCGCTTGGGGCGGGGGACGAGGCCGGGGCGGCTGCGGGTGCTTCGGCAGCGGGGGTCTCGGGGGCGGCCTCGGCGGCCTCCACCTGGGTGCGCAGTGCGTCGGCTGTTGCGCGGGCGGCTTCCGCCTGCTGGGTCTCGGCCTCGGCGGTGGCGGCAGGTGCGTCCGCGGCGGGGGTGCCAGCTGCTTCAAGCTGGAGACGCAGTGCTTCGGCCTTCGCTCGGGCGGCCTCTGCCTCGGCGGCCTTCGCGGCCGCTTCCGCCGCGGCGAGCTGCGCCTTGAGGTCCTCGATGTTCTCGCTCATGGTGTGGCCTTTCGGCTCTGGGCGCGGTGCGCCACTGTACTTCGACGTTACCGGAACAGTATCCCTTGGGACCGCGGTCCCATGCGAGTTATGCGGGGTGGGGCGGATGTGGGATTCGTCCACAACCCCTACGCGCGCGTTGGAGTTATCCACAGGGGTTGTCTTTCTGCTTTTCTTCGCGCCTTCGCAGGCGTTAGCGTGCGGGCATGAACGTGTCACGATGGTTGGCTCGTCGGCGCATGGCGGCGCTGACGAAAGCCGTGTACGACAGCGCCCTCACTGAGGATGACGAACCCGCCGAGCCGAGCGTCGTCCGCTTCCTGCCCGGAGGAGCGGCCGTGGCCGCACTGATCGCCGTGGTCGTCCTGATTGCGGCCGTGGGAGTGTGGAGGCACGCGGCGACACGCGAGCACTCCCACACCCTCGCCCAATCCTCCTCCGAGCGAGAAGAGAACGAGGCCGCGCCTGTCGCGTCAAGCCCATCCCCATCCGCACCCGCATCCGCAGGGGGGAAAGCCGACGATGTCGTCGTCTACGTCTCAGGCGCCGTCGCGTCGCCGGGGGTGCTCACCCTGCCAGCCACCTCCCGTGTCATCGACGCGATCACGGCGGCGGGAGGCGCAACTCCCGAGGCAGACCTGGAATCAATCAACCTCGCCCGCGTCATCGTCGACGGGGAACAGATACGGGTCGGCGTCGTCGGGGAGTCACCGCCTCCCGCGTCCTCCGTGACTGGGTCCACCGCCGGCACCGTCACGTGCGTCCGCCTGGCCACCGCCACCGAGGCCGAGCTCCAAACCCTGCCCGGCATCGGTCCGGCACTTGCCACACGCATCATCTCCTACCGGGCCACGCACCCTCGCCTGTCGACCGTCGAAGAACTCGACGACGTCCCCGGCATCGGGCCGTCTCTCATCGAGAAGATCCGGCCGGGTGTGTGCGGATGAGCAACACCCACTGCGCTCCCCGCATGACCGACCTGCGCCTCGCGCCCGCAGCCACCGCCACCTGGGCCGCCACCTGGTGGGCGACAGGACACCCAGCTCAGTGGGCATGGATTGGAGCGTGCGCCCTCGTCGCGCTCGGATGCGCCACCTCCTACGCGCGCTCACAACGAGGCCGGAAGACACCCAGACACGCCCTCACCCCGCCCCGGTCCGCTCGCCTCGGCCTCGCACTCCTCCTCGCCTGTGCGGCTTGCGCGCTCGCGGTCGGATCCGGCGCCCGCCGACAATACGACGCCGACCCTGCCCACCGGAACTCCGGCCCCATCCACGCGCGCGTCGTCCTCCAAGCCGACCCAGCCCCGCCCTCGTCCGGATTCTCCGCGACACGAAGCGCCCGCGCGCGCATCGAGGCCGTCTCCGTGGGGGAGGAGTGGCAACCCTCGAACGCCACCACACTCGTGCGCGCGCCCGGGTGGCGGGACGCCGCGCGAGGCGATGTCTACGAGGTCTGGGGGAGCCTCGACGCGACGTTTGCCGCCGACGCGCCATCGGTGGGCACCATACGTGTCAGGCGTGCCCAGCTCATCGCCAGACCCGGTGGCCTGTCCGCCTGGATGCGCTCCACCCACCGGGCCTTTGCCAGAGCCTGCGCGCCTCTGCCCAGGGACGCACGCTCCCTCGTCCCAGGCATGGCGATCGGAGACGACCGCGCAATGCCCGCAGACCTATCCGACGCGATGAAGAAAACCTCCCTCACCCACCTCACCGCCGTCTCCGGATCCCACATCGTCATCGTCCTCGCCACCGTCACCCTCATCGTCCCCGCGCGAAAACCCCTACGCCTCGGGGCCACCATCCTCGTCCTGGGCACAATCCTCATCCTCGTCGGACCAGACCCCTCCGTCGTGCGCTCCGTCTGCGTCGCAGCCGTCGCCGCACTCGGACTCATCCTCGGACGCGACGGCCAATCCATCGCAGCCCTGGGCGCCGTCGTGATCGCCACCCTCCTCATCGACCCCTGGTCATCGCGCTCCTACGGATTCGCCCTGTCGGTGCTCGCCGCGCTCGCGGTCGTCGGCCCCTCCGCGGCGTTGGTACGGCGCTTCCGCCGGCGAATACGAGGGGACACGCGCGTCGGGAAAGTGCTGCGTCGGCTCGTGGAGATGGTGTGCGTGCCCGCCTTCGCGGAGCTGGCGACCGCACCGCTCATCGTGTCGCTGTCCGGGAACGTGCCGGTGTGGGGCATCGTCGCCAACGTCCTCGCCGAGCCTGCCGTTCCGGTCGCCACCGTCGCGGGCCTCACGGGCGCTCTCATCTCCCCGCTGAGTATTCGCGCCGCCTCGGCGTGCGCCGTCGTTGCGTCGTGGGCGACCGCGTGGATCGCAGGGGCGGCACGCATGTGCGCCTCCCTGCCCGGAAACGGGGTGCACGTACCCGGTGGATCCTCGACCGTCTTGGGCGTGTACGCCTGCTGCGGCGGCGGATGGATTGCGTGGCGGGCATGGAAGCGGTGGGCATTCCCGATCGTCAATGCCGACGAGGCCTGAGTGATCAGTGCTCACCGACGAGCGGCCGAGACTGTGCAACGGCGCTGCAACCGGGTGACACCTGCCACGAGTAGCGTCCGCCCACGGCTAAGACAGACACAGATGAGCTCGCTCGGTGGCAGACTTAGACAGTTACCGTTTCAGCGGAAAGGCAGGAAGACGTGGCAGCACGCGGTTCGCGCCCGGCGCCGCCAGCCCAGATCACGCTGGCACCCATCGTGTTGATCAAAGGCCCCGAGGGCCTTCTCGTCGACCGTGCCCTCGACCAGCTGCGCGCCCTCGCCCACGAGGCCGACCCCAACCTGGAGCGCACCGACATCAACGCGGCCACCTACCAGGCCGGACAGCTCGACGTCATCGCGTCGCCCTCGCTCTTCGGCGAATCTCGCATGGTCATCATCCGGGACCTGGAAACGATGAGCGATGCCCTCGCCAACGATCTGATCGCATACTCGGCCTCGCCCGCGCCCGACGTGTGGATGTTCCTGGCACACCCCGGTGGCAACGCCCGTGGCAAGAAGGTCATCGATACTATCACCAAGGCGAAATGGCCCGTGATCCCGGCCGAACCGCTGAAAAACGATCGCGACAAGCTGGCGCTCATCGCTTCCGACGTGCGCGCGGCGCGCCGCCAGATGGACACCGAGGCCCAGCAGGCCCTCGTGGACGCGCTCGGCAACGACCCGCGCGCGATGGCCGGCGCCCTGGCCCAGCTGCTCTCCGACGTCAGTGGACGCATCACCCTGGAGGACGTGCGCCGCTACCAGGCCGGGCGCGTCGAGGCCACGGGCTACGACGTCGCGGACGCGGCCGTCGCGGGCAACTCGGCGAAAGCACTGACGCTCGCGCGCCACGCGTTCGCCACCGGCATCGCCCCGCAGCTGCTCGTCACCGCCCTGGCCATGAAGTTCCGCACCATGGCGAAGGTGTCGATCGGCGGATCCGCATCCGCCCTCAAGATGGCCCCCTGGCAGGTGGACCGAGCCCGGCGTGAACTGCGCGGCTGGTCCGACGCCTCTCTGGCTGGTGCCTTCGGAGCCATCGCCACGGCTGATGCCGAAACAAAGGGCGCGTCGCGCGACCCGCAGCGCGCCATCGAAAAAGCACTTATCACCATCTGCAGGCTGCGCGGGCGCTGAATGCGCGCCCCGGCCTCGTCTATCGGATGCCCGTAGGGAACGAAGAGGAGAAGAATGAAAACCATTCGAACGCTGGTGGGGAGGCTGCGAGAGTTCAAGAAACCCGCGATCCTGACCCCGCTGTTCATCATCGGTGAGGTCATCCTCGAGTGTCTGATCCCGCTGACCATGGTCTCGCTGGTGGATGCGCTCGACGGCGTGTCCCTGAGCCCCGTTATGCGCCTGGGCCTCATCCTCACCGGACTGGCTTTCGCCTCGCTCGCGTGCGGCATTCTGTCCGCGCGTTTCGCGGCGACCGCCTCGGTGGGCCTGGCGAAGAATCTGCGTCAGGATCTCTTCTTCAAGGTGCAGGACTTCTCGTTCGCGGACATTGACCGCTTCTCCACGTCCTCGCTGGTCACCCGTATGACGACGGACGTCACCAACGTGCAAAACGCCTTTGGCATGCTCATTCGTATCGCGGTGCGTGTGCCCCTCATGATCGTCTTCTCCATCGTCATGGCGTTCCGCATTAACGTCCAGATGGCCCTGATCTTCCTCGGGATGGTTCCGGTTCTCGCCATCATCCTGGCGGCGATCGTGGCTATCGCCTTCCCGATTTTCCGTCGCATCTTCAAGAAGTACGACGCCCTGAACAACTCCGTGCAGGAGAACGTCGCAGCGATCCGCGTCGTCAAGTCCTTCGTCACCGAGGAACACGAGACCACGAAGTTCCGCGCCGCCTCGCAGGACGTGCGCAAGGACTTCACGAATGCCGAGAAGCTCATTGCGCTCAACAGCCCCGTCATGATGTTCTTCATCTTTGCAGCAATCGTCGCCGTCGACTACGTCGGCGCCTCGATCATCGTGAACTCGGGTGGGACCGAGCTGACGAAGGGTGGCCTGACCGCTCTGATCACCTACGGCATCCAGATCCTCGCGCACATGCTCATGCTTGCCTTCATCTTCGTTATGGCGACGATGGCCGCAGAGTCCGCGAACCGTATCGCCGAGGTCCTCAACCACGACCCGTCGCTGACCTCTCCGGCCAATGGCGCCACCGAGGTTGCGGACGGCTCCGTGGTCTTCGAGGGCGTGTCCTTCAAGTACTCCGAGAGCGCCGAAGAGAACGCTCTGTCCAATATCAACCTGAGTATCGAGTCGGGTTCGACGCTCGGCATCGTGGGCGGCACAGGCTCCTCCAAGACGTCGCTCATCCAGTTGATCTGCCGCCTCTACGACGTCTCCGAGGGATCCGTGAAGGTCGGCGGGCGCGACGTGCGCGACTACGAGCCGAGCGCGCTGCGCGACGCGGTCTCCGTCGTCCTGCAGAAGAACGTTCTGTTCTCCGGCACCATCAAGGACAACATGCGCTGGGGTAACCCGGACGCGACCGACGAGCAGATTGAGCACGCGTGCAAGCTCGCGCAGGCCGACGAGTTCATCCAGCAGCTGCCCGGCGGCTACGACTACGTCATCTCCCGCGGCGGCACCAACGTGTCGGGCGGCCAGAAGCAGCGCCTGTGCATCGCCCGCGCGCTGCTGAAGAACCCGAAAATCCTCATCCTGGACGACTCGACTTCCGCCGTGGACACGAAGACCGACACGCTCATTCGTCACGCCTTCGAGACCGAGATCCCCGGAACGACGACGATCATCATCGCCCAACGCCTGTCCTCGGTGAGCCACGCCGACCAGATCATCGTCCTCGACGACGGTCGCATCAAGGAACGCGGCACCCACGAGGAGCTCATGGCAGCGGGCGGGGAGTACCGCGAGATCTACGATTCCCAGAACGCCGCGAGCGAAAGCGAGGTGGCCTGACATGGCACGCGCGCATGGTCGTCCCGTTGACAACGACGACGACAAGCTCGAGGGCATCGAGCGTCCCTTCGGTCGCCTCATTGCCTACGTGTTCCGCCACTACCCGGTGCGCATCAGCCTGACGGTTGTGTGCATCATTACGGCAGCCGTGGCCTCTGCCGTCGGTTCGATCTTCATGCAGCAGATCGTCGACAACGTCGTGACCCCGGGCCTGGAGATCGGCTTCGACGCTGTGCGAGGCACCCTCGTGCGCCTCGTGGCCACGATGGGCATCATCTTCAGTGCTGGCGTCATCGGCAGCTACATCTACACCCGCGCCATGGCGATCGTGACGCAGGGGACGCTCAAGCACATGCGAGACGACATGTTCGACTCCATGGAGCGCCTGCCCCTGCGCTTCTTCGACACACACCCGCACGGCGCGATCATGTCGACCTTCACCAACGACACGGACGCAATCCGTCAGTTGATCGGCCAGTCCATCCCGACGCTCATCCAGTCGGGCCTGACGATCATCGTCCTAATTGGAACGATGCTCTACTACTCCGTGTGGCTCTTCCTCGTCGTCCTCATCGTGGGCGCTCTTATGGCCTTCCTGACCGGAAGGCTCGGCGGGCTGTCGGGTCGCTTCATGAAGGCTCAGCAGGCCGCGCTCGCCAACGAAGAAGGCTTCATCGAAGAGATGATGGACGGCCAGAAGGTCATCCAGGTCTTCAACCACGAGCAGGACGCCAAGGACGAGTTCGTCGAGTACAACGACAAGCTCTTCGAGTCCGCGCAGAAGGCGAACATCTACGGCAACGTGCTGATGCCTGCCCTGGGCAACATCGGCAACATCATGTACGTGGTTGTCGCGATCGTTGGCGGCGTCATGATCCTGGAACAGACGCCGAACATCCACCTCTTTGGCGTCGACGTGATCACGGTCGGCGTGGTGGTGTCCTTCCTGGGCATGGTCCGTAACTTCTCGCAGACGATCGGCCAGATGTCCATGCAGGTCCCCATGATCGCCCTGGGTATGGCGGGCGCGGGCCGCGTGTTCGCCCTCATCGACCAGGAGCCCGAGGAGGACGAGGGCTACGTGACCCTCGTGCGTGCGCGCGAGCTGCCCGACGGCACTCTCGAGCCGACCGAGGAGCGCACGGGAATCTGGGCCTGGCGCCACCCCCACAAGGCCGACGGCACCGTCACCTACACGCGCCTGCGTGGCGAACTGGTCATGGAGGATGTCGACTTCTCCTACGACGGAGAGAAGCAGATCTTGCACGACATCTCCCTGTGGGCCAAGCCCGGCCAGAAGATCGCCTTTGTGGGTGCCACGGGTGCCGGCAAGACGACGATCACGAACCTCATCAATCGCTTCTACGACATTGCCGACGGCAAGATCCGCTACGACGGCATCAACATCAACAAGATCCACAAGCCGGACCTGCGCCGCTCCCTTGGCGTCGTCCTGCAGGACGTCAAGCTGTTTACGGGCACGGTCATGGAGAACATCCGCTACGGCCGACTGGATGCCACGGACGAGGAGTGCATCGCCGCCGCGAAGCTGGCCAACGCGGACTCCTTCATCCGTCGCCTGCCCGAGGGCTACGACACGATGCTGACCGGCAACGGCTCGAACCTCTCGCAGGGGCAGGCCCAGCTCCTGTCGATCGCGCGCGCCGCCGTGGCCGACCCGCCGGCGATGATCCTCGACGAGGCGACCTCCTCGATCGACACGCGTACCGAGGCCCTCGTGCAGCAGGGCATGGACAACCTCATGGAGGGGCGTACGGTCTTCGTCATCGCCCACCGCCTCTCGACCGTGCGCAACTCGGACGCAATCATGGTCATGGACCACGGCCGCATCATCGAGCGTGGCAGCCATGATGACCTGATCGCCCAGAAGGGCGTGTACTACCAGCTTTACACGGGTGCCTTCGAGCTCGAGTAAGCGCTCAACGATGACGTTTGCCCCGGCCTCGTTTCGACGAGGTCGGGGCTTCGTCATGTGCACCCGGTGCCGGAGCGCGGGGTGATGGGGGTGGGCTGAGTGACCATGCGTGCACGCGCACGGGGGAGTGGGGATACGAAAGCGGGCCGCCCAGTGGGCGGCCCGCTTCACGTCAAACTATCGTTCGCGCTCAGTCACCGAGCGAGGCGACGCGACGAGCAAGCTTGGACTTGCGGTTCGCGGCCTGGTTCTTGTGGATGACGCCCTTGGAGACGGCGACGTCCAGCTTGCGCGAAGCAACGCGCAGTGCAGCGAGAGCCTTCTCCTTGTCGCCGGCCTCAACGGCCTCGCGGGTCTGACGGACCAGGGTCTTCAGCTCGGACTTCACGGACTGGTTACGAACGCGGCGCTTCTCGTTGGTGAGGATGCGCTTCTTCTGGGACTTAATGTTTGCCACAGTCGGATTTCTCCTTGATGTATGTCTGACAGGGTCGGTGAGGGCTGTGTCAAGACCGGGACTTAGGCGTGGGGACACCCGCAAACGGTCTTAACCAGACCCCCTGCCCGACCAGGCCGGGAGTCCAACGACCGATCATACCAGGAAGGGGCCTTTTCGTCATATCCCTAGGCGTTCTCACGCCTCGTAAGGTCGGTCACGTGTCCGACGCGTCAGTCGCCGTGCGTGCGGTAGTGCTCCTCGAGGGCATCGACGATGAGCTGCCAGGTCGCCTTGGGCAGGATTGAGCCCTCGCGGCGCACGTCGGTGGCCTTGACCCACAGGGCGCGGTCGAGGCGCACCTCGGAGGGGCGTCCCTTGGAGTCCCAGTCGCCCGCGCCGATGTCGAGCCAGTAGCGGCCTGCGGCGGCCTCCTGGGCGGCGTCGCGCGTGTGGTCCTTGCTGGTCAGCTGCAGGAGGTACACGCCCTCGCCTCGCGCGCCGATGACGACGGCCGGGCGATCCTTGCCGACGGAGGCGTCCTCCTGGTAGGGCACCCAGGTCCACACGACCTCGCCGGGATCCGCGTCGCCATCCATCACGGGAGTGTACGAGGCGTGGGCGAGTGCGTCGGCGATGCTCGCTTCACGGATCGAGGTCTTGGGGCGGTTTGAGGTCGCCGGGTCCTCGTAGTGGTGCTGGGAGCCGGAGCGCGTCGACGAAGAGGCGGATGAATGCGGCTGGGGAGTCGACTTCTTGCTCGTCTGACCCTGCCCTGTCTTGGTGGTCGCGGTGTTCTTCTGTGCTTCCTCTGCGGTGCCTGAGATGACGCCGATGAGGAAGTTGATGATGCCCCTGACGATTGAGTTCATGGGATCAGCATACGGCAGCTGTTGGGGAGCATGTTTTATCCACAGGGCCCTACGGTGATCGCAAGTTATCCACAGGCTTCGTGGTGGCACGTGACAGTGCATAGCAGCCGGTGTCACTCTGTCATTGTTCGCAGGTGAACACCCAACAATAGAAAGGCGACGACGATGTTGACTGCAACGATGCACGGACCGGTTGTTTCTCTGGATGCGCTGGCAGGGGGTGGTACGCCCGAGGGGTCCAGTGGCACTGCGATGCGCGCGCGGTCCTCGATTCATGAGTCAGTGCGCTGCGGGGCCGCAGGCAAGGTAGACAAGGCGCTCGAGCACGCCCTCGGGGCCTATCGAGAAGAGGGAGCGCCCGCCGAGCTGCGTCTGGAGGCCGCCAAGCTGTGCATCGACTGGTACGCGGCTCTCGGATCCTACGGACAGTGTCGGAAGCTGGCCGCCGAAGCGGCTCGTTTGGGAGAGAGATACCTGGAGCGCTGTCATCCGATCATTCTCATGCTGCGTAATTCGGAGGCCTACTGGCTCGCCATCCTCGGCCAGCACGATATGGCGATCCGCAAGTTCTCGGCCCTCCTGGCCGACATGAAACACTGCTCCGATCTTGCCCCTGAGATCTCCATCGCCATCCGCAACAACTCGGCGATGCCGTGGAAGCACACGGGCAAATGGAAGAAGGCTGCGCGCGTGTATCGCGAGCTCCTGTCCGAGATGGAGGGGCAGCGCGAGGAGGCCGACATGACGCTGCTGACGGTGCGGGACAACCTCGCCGAGGTCCTCTCGGCCGATCGCTGCTACGACGAGGCCATTGCCCTCTACGAGCGCAACATGGACGCTCTGCTGACCGTCGCGGACCACGGCGACTGGCGCGTCCTGCGGCTGCGCAACGAGATCGCGCGCAACACCTGGATGGGCGGGGACCGGGACGCGGGCGAGGATCTCTGGACGGTTCTGGCTGAGGACTGCCGCAGGTACCTGGGGGATCGTGACCCGATGACTGCCCGTATCCGCACGATCCTGCTGACCCTCGCGACGCTGCGCGGAGATGAGGGTCGCGCCATGTCGATTGCCCGCAAGCTCCGGGACGACCACCCCGATGACTGGGAAGAGTGCGACTTCAGCGAGGCCGCGGCCCTCCTCGCCGAGTCGGAGCGCGGGGGAGGGGAATGAAAGGCGTGAGGCGGGGCCACTGTGCGCGACTTCCCGCGCCTGAACTGGCACAAACGGCTACGACAATGGGACGATAAGGAGGTTAACGACTTCACGGAGGTTCACGTGCCCATCCCCACGCCCGAGCAGCAGGCGCAGATTCGCCCGGCCCACACCCCGCAGGGGCAGATCCGTAACTTCTGCATCATCGCCCATATTGATCATGGGAAGTCGACGCTCGCGGACCGCATGCTCCAGCTGACCGGCGTCGTCGAGGCGCGCGAGATGCGCGACCAGTACCTCGATCGCATGGACATCGAGCGCGAGCGCGGCATCACGATCAAGAGTCAGGCTGTGCGCATGCCGTGGGCATACGAGGGCACCCCCTACGCGCTCAACATGATCGACACGCCCGGTCACGTGGACTTCACCTACGAGGTCTCCCGCTCCCTGGCCGCGTGCGAGGGCGCGGTCCTCCTCATCGATGCCGCGCAGGGTATCGAGGCCCAGACGCTCGCGAACCTGTACCTGGCCCTCGAGAATGACCTTGCGATCATCCCGGTCCTCAACAAGATCGACCTGCCGGGCGCGCAGCCCGAAAAGTACGCGCACGAGGTCGCTCAGCTGATTGGCTGCGACGAGAGTGAGGTCCTGAAAGTCTCCGGCAAGACCGGTGAGGGTGTGGAGGACCTCCTCGACCGCATCGTCGAGGTCGTCCCCGCCCCCGAGGGAAACCCCGACGCTCCGACGCGCGCGATGATTTTCGACTCCGTGTACGACACGTACCGCGGCGTCGTCACCTACGTGCGTGTCGTGGACGGCGTGCTGTCGACCCGTCAGCGCGTGCGCATGATGTCTACGGGCGCCACCCACGAGCTCCTGGAGCTGGGCGTCATCTCGCCCGAGCCGAAGCCTGAAGAGGGCATCGGCGCCGGCGAGGTCGGATACCTGATCACGGGCGTGAAGGACGTGCGTCAGTCCCGCGTCGGCGACACCGTCACTAGCCAGGTGCGCGGCGCGACCGAGGCTCTCGAGGGCTACCGCGACCCGAACCCGATGGTCTTCTCCGGCATCTACCCGGTCGACGGATCGGACTTCCCGGACCTGCGCGACGCCCTTGAGCGCCTCCAGCTCAACGACGCGGCGCTGACCTTCGAGCCCGAATCCTCCGCGGCCCTCGGCTTTGGCTTCCGCTGTGGCTTCCTCGGGCTGCTCCACCTGGAGATCATCCGCGAGCGTCTGGAGCGCGAGTTTAACCTCGACCTCATCGCGACCGCCCCGAACGTCGTCTACCGCGTCGTGACGGAGGATGGCACAGAGGTGCGCGTCGACAACCCGAGCGAGTTCCCCGAAGGCAAGATTTCCGAGGTCCGCGAGCCCGTCGTTAACGCGACGATCCTGACGCCCACCGAGTTCACGGGAACCATCATGGAGCTGTGTCAGGAGCGCCGCGGCTCCATGCGGGGCATGGACTACCTGAGTGAGGACCGCGTGGAGCTGCACTACCAGCTGCCCCTCGCCGAGATCGTCTTCGACTTCTTCGATCAGCTCAAGTCCCGCACGCGCGGCTACGCGTCCCTGGACTATCAGGAGAGCGGTGAGCAGAGCGCTGACCTCGTCAAGGTCGACATCCTGCTCAACGGCGACCGCGTCGATGCATTCAGCGCGATCGTTCACCGCGACGGCGCCTACAACTACGGTCAGCGCATGACGAAGCGCCTCAAGGAACTCATTCCCCGCCAGCAGTTCGAGATCCCTGTCCAGGCTGCCGTCGGTGCGCGCGTCATCGCTCGCGAGACCATTAAGGCCCTGCGCAAGGACATGCTCGCCAAGTGCTATGGCGGCGACATCAGCCGTAAGCGCAAGCTGCTGGAGAAGCAGAAGGAAGGCAAGAAGCGCATGAAGTCCATCGGCCGTGTCGACGTGCCGCAGGAAGCCTTCATTGCGGCTCTGACCTCCGACGTCCCGACGGGCAAGAAGTGAGCGGGGATCAGATGAACGAGGCCGTGGAGGGCCACGCTCCCGTCGGCCAGCGAGCGGATCGTCGTCCGGGTGAGGCCCCCGAGGGCACGGTCTTCATGAGCCGCACGAAGTCTTTTACGCGGCGCACGCGCGAGCTGCCCGCGAACCTCGTGCGCACGTGGGAGGCCCACGCGCACCGTTACGTGGTGGAGCCGCGTCGCGGCGTCGGCTACACGACGGTCGCGCAGGATTTCACGATCGATCTGGCCGAGCTCTTTGGGCGCAGCGCACCCGTAACGCTCGAGATCGGCTCGGGGACGGGTGAACAGATCGTCGCTGCGGCCGCCGCGCATCCCGAACGCAATTTTCTTGCTCTCGAGGTCTGGGTTCCGGGTATCGCCAAGCTCGTCTCCAAGGCGGTCGAGGCCGGCGTGGATAACATTCGCGTCATCGAGGCTGACGCTGCCCAGGCGCTGCCGATCATGCTGGAGGACGCGTGTCTGGACGAGGTCTGGACCTTCTTCCCCGACCCGTGGCGCAAGGCCCGGCATCGCAAGCGTCGCCTTGTCTCCGATTCCTTCGCGCGTGAGGTTGCGCGCCTGCTGCGCGATCGCGGAGTGTGGCGCCTGGCCACCGACTGGGATGACTACGCCTGGCAGATGCGCGACGTTATCGAAGCGTGCGAGCTCTTCGAGAACCCGTATGCGGGGCAGTGTCCGGATCCGGAGGATCCGCAGCCGGAGCGCGGCGGATTTGCCCCGCGCTTTGAGGGACGCGTCGTTACGCACTTTGAGACCCGAGGCATCGATGCGGGCCATCACGCCCACGACATCGTCGGTATTCGCCGTCCCCGTGGCTGAGTCCGCCATGAGGTCCGGCGCGACCTCCTCGCTAACGGGAGGGCGCTCGTGAGCCCTGCGCAGCCAGACGGTCAGCGCTGGCCAGATGACGGTGCTCTGGACCCCGGCCTCGTTGAGGTAGAGGCCCACCGTCCGCTCTCCCTGTACGTGCACGTGCCGTTTTGTCGCGTGCGCTGCGGCTACTGCGACTTCAACACGTACACGGTGGGCTTCGGTCCGGGCGCGCAGGTGGGGGACTATGCCCCGTCGGTCCTGGCCGAGGCTTTGCTGGCTGCTCGCGTCATGGCCGACTCCGGGCTGCCCGAGCGCGAGGCACAGACCGTCTTTTTTGGCGGAGGTACCCCGACGATGCTCGACACTGCCGAGCTTGCCGAGATACTGACGGGCCTGCGCGAGCGCATCGGTATTGCGCGCGGTGCCGAGGTGACCCTCGAGGCCAATCCTGACACGGTGACGCGCGAGGGACTCGCGCAGCTGGCCGACGCTGGTTTTACGCGTGTCTCCTTCGGCATGCAGTCTGCGGTCCCCGAGATCCTCGCAACTCTCGACCGCACCCATACGCCCGAGCGGGTGCCCCTCGTCGTCCAGTGGGCGAAGGAAGCGGGCCTGTCGACGTCCGTTGACCTCATCTACGGCACGCCGGGGGAGAGCCTTGCCGACTGGGAGACATCCCTGCGCGCCGCCCTGTCCTACGAGACCGACCATATCAGCGCCTACGCCCTCGTCGTCGAGGAGGGAACCAAGATGGGCGCGCAGGTGGCCAGGGGAGAGCTGCCGACCCCGGATCCGGACGACGAGGCCGCCAAGTACGAGCTGGCCGACGCCCTCCTCGGCGAGGCGGGGTACGCCTGGTACGAGATCTCGAACTTCGCGCGTGCGACCGACGCGGATGCGGCCTCGGGACGCCCGTCTACGTTCTATGCGCACGCGTCGGCGCACAACCTTGCCTATTGGCGCGATTGGGACTGGTGGGGCCTGGGTCCCGGCGCGCATTCCCACGTGGGCCGCATGCGCTGGTGGAACGTCAAGAACCCTGCCGCGTACGCCGCTCGGCTGCGCGATGGGCGTTCCCCCGCCTACGCCGGGGAAGTCCTGGATGAGGACACGCGCGAGCTCGAGCGCGTCATGCTGGGCGTGCGCACGTCCGAGGGGATCGAGTTGGCTGGCTTGCCGGGCACTCGTCAGGTTGACGAGGCCGGGGCCTTGTTGGATCTCGGCGCGGCCTCGGGTGGGCGCGTCGCGGCGCTCATTGCGGACGGCCTCATTGATGGTGCCGCTGCCCTGCGGGGACGGGTGATTCTGACGCTGCGCGGACGGCTGCTCGCTGACTACGTGACCCGTGAATTGATGGGGTATTGAGTCTTTTTTCCTGACGATTCACCGTAATCTGCATGCGGTGGTAAACGATCGTTTTTGCCCACAAATCCCGCAGTATTGCTTGTATATGCCTTAGTACAAGTAAACGTGTGGATGCTTCTGTGAGGTGTATATAAGTGGTTGAGTTTAGCAAATGTGACAAGCTTGGATTACGTGGCAATACTGTTGACATCATGGTTGAAATATGTTTGCCTAGGTATGTCATGTGAAGCCGTGCTGTCCGCCGGCCATCTCCTTGAGAGGGCTTGTGGAGGGTCAGATACAAGGAAAAGTGTGGTATTGTGACTCTGCGATACGCTATCATTGCTGACATCGTGGGCTCTCGTACGTTGACCAATCGTGCAGACGCTCAGAGAATCTTTGAAGCAGCCTTGGAGCGAGCCAGTGAGGGGCTGGCTCTCCTGCAGGCTCCGTACCCGACGGTGGGTGACGAGTTTCAGGCGGTTGCCTACACGCTCGAGGATGCTCTCCTCCTGACGTTGCGTGCGCAGCTTCTTCTTCCTTCGCAGCTCCAGCTGCGCTTCGGCATTGGTGCAGGTCGGATTGAGGAGTTCGCGTCGGGCGTGCATCGCCAGGTTCCGGCCCGCGGGCGCGGCGCAGAGTCGGCGGCTCTTCAGGACGGATCCGCGTGGTGGGCGGCCCGAGCCGCGATTAATCGCGCACACGATGTGCAGGATGCCTCGAACCCCTTTATTCGCACGTGGTTCATGGCGCACGCGTCCGTCGAATCCGAGTTTTCTTCGCACTGCCAGACCTGCATTAACGCCATGCTGAGCCTGCGCGATCATTCGATTCTCAAGTTGTCGGCGCGTCATCGCCGTATTACAGCCTCGCTGCTGCTGGGTAAGACGCAGGTGGAGATCGCCCGCGCCGAGAAGCTGTCGCAGCAGGCCATTTCCGACTTCGCCCGGGGCACGGGGGCGGGGCTCATTCAGTCGTCACTGATCATTGCGGAGGCCGCTCGTGCATGAAGTTCTTCTCCTGGGCATCGCCGCCTCGGAGCTGACCGTACTTCTCACCTCTGACCCGCGCCGCTGGTCGCGACGCCTGTCGCTCTTTCTGACGCTGCTCCTCGCAGTGATCTGCTACTCGTGGTTCATCCTGGGAGTGAGCGCTGTTGCGAACGCAATCGGCGCGACTCTCGCGGTCGTGTGGTTCGCTTGGGACCTCGTCGATCCGTCGGCGCGCGGAGTTCTCGCTCGTTGGGCGTTGGCGTCTGTCGGCTTTGTCGCCCTGCTGAGCCTGGAACCGTTGAACTTCCCCCTGCTGTCGCTGCGCTCAGGACGCCCCATGGACCTGATCATCGCGGTTCTCTTCCTTGTGACGGGTCCTGTCAATCACCTGATCACGGCGATCCTGCAGTGCGCGCGCGGCCGCGCCTCCACCCCTGTACCCGGGTGGATTAATGCTCCAGTTCTGCCGGCGATTCCGGTGGCTGACGAGGAGAACGCTGATGGTGACGCGGATGAGACCGCGGAGCCAGAGGTTATTTCCGGTGCGCTGCCTGTCTTGGGGGCGCAGCCGGACGAGGAGGAAGTGACGGCTCTGCGTGGCGGACGCTGGATCGGACCGCTCGAACGTCTGCTCATCATCGTTCTGGCCGGTGCCGGTGCGGAGGTCGCGATCGCGGCAGTCGTCGCCGCCAAGGGAGTTATTCGATTCCCCGAGATTTCGCAGGATTCGACGGGTGAGAAGGCCGAGGAGTTCCTCATCGGCTCGGTCTCCTCGTGGATCCTGGCCGCGCTCGTGTCGATGCTCATTCGTGTCGTGAGCATGCACTGAAACTCGTGCCGCTAGAGTATGCCGGGTGAATAGCTCAGACCCCTACGGCCGCAACATTTTCGCCCACGACCCGCATCGTGACGGGCCGGGAGCGCGGCGCCCGCGTTCGCAGGCCGTCCACGTTGAGATCGGCATGGTCCTCGAAGACGTTGCCTCGGGCTGGGTTGGTGCAGTGACGCGCGTGGAGAAGTCCGGCGGTATTCATCTCGTCGAACTTGAGGATCGTCGAGGCGTGCGTCGCTCCTTCCCCCTCGGCCCCGGCTTCTGGCTCGAGGGCCGCCCCATCGAGGCGCTGCCTCCGCGCCCGGCTCCCGCCCAGCCCTCGCCGGGGGCTCAGGTGAGCGCGTCGGGGCGGCGCATCACGAACTCCGGATCTTTCGCTCCCGCGTCGAGCGGTCCCAAGGTGGCCAAGCGCTCGCGCATCTGGGTCGAAGGGCGCCACGACGCGGAGCTCGTCCAGCACGTGTGGGGCGAGGACTTGGCCGAGGCCGGGATCGCCGTGCAGCTCCTCGAGGGCGTAGACAACCTTGAGGCGATCCTGGAGGTTTTTGGTCCGACCGATACGGCGCGCGCGGGCGTCCTCGTCGACCACATGGTCTCCGGATCCAAGGAGTGTCGCATCGCCGAGGCCGTATCGGCGCGCTGGCCGGGCGCGGTCCTCGTCCTCGGCCACCCGTTCGTCGACATCTGGCAGGCAGTCAAGCCCGCCCGCGTTGGCCTCGAGCGCTGGCCCGACGTGCCGCGCGGCATCGATATCAAGCATGGAACCCTTGAGGCCCTCGGCTGGCCGCACGCCGATCAGCGCGACATCGCGATGGGATGGAAGCGGATCCTGTCCACCGTGCGCACCTACCGCGACCTTGAGCCGACGTTGCTCGGGAGGGTCGAGGAGCTCATCGACTTCGTGACTGTGCCCTGGGCGCAATGAGTCGCATCGCTTCAGTGTGAGGTTCGCGCTGGGCGCACACCTGGCTTGGCCCTCATGTCGCCCCCGATTGGCTGCGAGGAGTAGCATTGGCACTCAGGAAGTAGGAGTGCCAGAACGGGAGGAGATGGCATGACGCGCAACAGCGCACAGAACCGCAGGCTCGACGTCCTGCGCGCCATCGTCACCCAGTACGTGGCCACCCGCGAACCCGTCGGCTCGAAGGCCATCGCCGCCGGCGGGCTCGGCGTCTCATCCGCAACCATCCGCAACGACATGGCGGTGCTGGAGGAAGCGGGCCTCATCTATCAGCCCCACACTTCGGCCGGACGCGTGCCGACCGACCGCGGCTACCGAGTGTTCGTCGATCGTCTCGCCGAACTCAAGCCGATGAGTGGGCCCGAGCGCCACGCCCTCGAGACCTTCCTGGCCGAGTCCGTCGATATCGACGACGTCGTGGAGCGATCGGTTCGTCTCCTCGCCCAGGTGACGCACCAGGTCGCCCTCGTGCAGTATCCGGGCGCGCGCGTGCGCGTCCTCAAGCACCTCGAGGTCATCGCTCTGGCCCCCGGCCGAGTCCTCGTTGTGGTCATCACAACGGACGGCGAGGTCGGGGAACGCAGCCTTACGCTTCACGCGCCCCTCGACGACGCTCAGCTGCGCGAGGTGCGCGAACACCTGCGCCACCACTGCGACGGCTCGACCTCCGTAACAGCGCAGTCCTGCGTCGACGAAGCCACGGCCTCGGCCCGGCCCGAGCTGGTGGGCGCGGTCGCCGCGATCGGCACTGCTCTGACGGACGTCCTGAGCGGCCAGAGCGAGTCGAAGATCGTCGTCGCGGGTGCTGCGAACCTGGCCCGTGGTGCTGTTGACTTCCGTGACATCGCCCCGGTCCTGGATGCCCTCGAGGAACAGGTCGTCCTCATGCGCCTGTTCGCCGAGACTGACCCGGGCGCCGACGTTCACGTGAGCATCGGCGCCGAGAATCCCCACGACGGCCTGGCGGAAGCCGCCGTCGTCACGGGCACATACCGTGCCGGTGCCGACGACTCCGTCGGATCAGCGCACCTCGGCATCGTTGGTCCCATGCGCATGGACTACGCGCGAACCATGAGCTCCGTGCGAGCAGTCGCCGCCTACCTGTCGCGATACCTCGCCTCCCAGCGCGGCGACTAAGCCGCCCCACAGACGTTGATGAACATCCCCCACGAGAAGAAAGAGCAGCCGTGAGAGACTACTACGAGGTTCTCGGTGTCGCCCGTGACGCCAGCCAGGACGAGATTAAGAAGGCCTACCGCAAGCTCGCGCGTAAGCTCCACCCCGACTACGCGGGAGCCGACTCCGAGGAAGCCTTCAAGGAGCTGTCCGTCGCCTACGAGACGCTCTCGGATCCCGAGAAGCGCCAGATGTACGACATTGGCGGTCCCGACGCGCTGCGCGGCGGTGGCGCGGGTGCGGGCGCCGGCTTCGGCGGATTCTCCGACATCTTTGAGGCTATGTTCAGCGGCGGCTTCGGCGCGTCCGCTGCGGGCCCGGCTTCCCGGGTGCGTCGCGGCAAGGACAAGCAGGTGACCGTCGACATCACCCTGGAGGACGCCGCGTTCGGTGCCGCCAAGGAGGTCTCCTTCGACACCCACGTCCTGTGCGACGCCTGCAACGGCTCAATGTGCCAGCCGGGTACGTCTCCCACCCAGTGCGCCACCTGCCACGGCTCGGGCTTCGTCACCCAGATTCAGAACTCGCTCTTCGGTCGCATGCAGACGCAGGCTCCCTGCCCGTCGTGTCAGGGATACGGCAACACGATTGCGACCCCGTGCGCCGAGTGCTCGGGAGCGGGTCGCGTGCGCACGCGCCGCACCCTCAACATCAACATCCCGGCGGGCGCCTCCGAGGGGACCCAGATCCGCGTCAGCGGCGAGGCCGAGGTCGGCCCCGGCGGCGGCCCGAACGGCGACCTGTATCTGCTGATCCGCGAGAAGAAGCACCCGGTGTTCGATCGCCGAGGCGACGACCTGCACACGTGGATCACGATCCCGATGACCACGGCGGCGCTGGGCACCGAGTTTGAGCTGGATACTCTCGACGGTAAGAAGACCGTGACGATCAACCCGGGCACCCAGCCCAACGACGACATCGTCCTGGAGGGCCTGGGCGTCGGCCACCTGCAGCGCTCGGGCCGGGGTTCGATGCACGTGCACGTGGACGTTCAGATCCCCAAGAAGCTCGACGACAAGTCGCGCGAGCTGCTTGAGGAGCTGGCGAAGGTCCGCGGCGAGGTTCGCGTGGAGCCCCATCGCCAGCAGGCCTCGTTCTTTGACAAGCTCCGCGACACCTTTATGGGGTGATGCGCCGTGACGCTGCCCGTTTTCCTCGGCTCGGACCTGACCCCGGCCCTTGAGTCACTGTCCGTGGGGGACAGTGCGACCCTTGGCGGAGCTGAGGGACGTCACGCTGCCTCCGTGCGCCGCATCGGCGCGGGGGAGTGGGTCGACGTCGTTGACGGGCGCGGCCTGCGCGCGACCTGCGAGGTGAGTGGGAGCGACAAGTCCTCGCTGTCCCTCATCGTGCGTGAGCTCGCGCAGGAGGAAGCTCCGACTCCCGAGGTCATCCTCGTTCAGGCGCTGGCCAAGGGTGGGCGCGACGAGGCCGCCGTCGAGATCTGCACGGAGATCGGCATCGACAGGGTGGTCCCGTGGGCCTCCCAGCGTGCGATCGTGCAGTGGAAGGGTCCGAAGGCCGAGAAGGGGCGCGCCAAGTGGGAGGGCGTGGCCCGCGCGGCCGCCAAGCAGTCCCGACGCGCCTACGTCCCGGTTGTTGAGGACGTCAAGGACAGCCGCGAGCTTGCCTCCTGGGTCGCCTCCCTGACGGACGAGGCCGGGGTGGCTTTCGTCTGCCACGAGGAGGCTACGGATTCGCTCGGGGCTGTGCTCGCGCAGGTCCAGGAAGCCTCCGCGAACGGGTCTCTTCCCGCGCGGATCGCGCTCATCGTGGGCCCCGAGGGGGGCATTGGGACCGAGGAGACCGCGCAGCTGGTGGATGCGGGTGCCCGCACGATCGGGCTGGGAGACAATGTCCTGCGTTCCTCCACGGCCGGCGCGGTTGCCCTGACGCTGATCCGCGCCGCCGCGGGGAAGTACTAGCTAGTGGTGGAAGTGACACGTCTCTAGCTGTTACAGATGTAGCTCGTTGCGCTCAACTGAGGGTGTGCCACGGTAGGATAATGCCGGCATTATTTAACTGTGACCAGAAGAGGAGCGCGCCGTGCCGAACATTCGTGCGATCGATTTGTTCTGTGGAACAGGCGGTCTTTCTCTGGGTTTGCAGCAGGCAGGTATCGAGGTAGTTGCAGGCATTGATCTCGAACGTCGCTGCAAGTATCCCTACGAACATAACCTGAACGCGCAGTTCATCGAAGCGTCAGTCGTTGACGTGACAGCAGAGATGCTCAACCAACTCTGGGGTGAAGGAACACCGCGACTTCTCGCCGGATGCGCGCCGTGTCAACCATTTTCCAGTCAACGACGGGGCAAAGATCCTTCTCAGGACAAGAACTGGCGTCTGCTCGATGAATTCGGGCGCCTCGTCCGCGAGACACGTCCCGACTATGTGACGATGGAAAACGTTCCGCTTCTTGCGCGTGACGCCATGTTTAAGCGTTTCGTGCAGACTCTTGAGACAGAGGGCTACTCAGTTGACTACGGGGTCCTATATGGGCCCGACTTCGGTCTGCCTCAGAAACGCCGCCGTCTAGTTCTTGTGGGCGCACTGGCAGCTGAACCGAAGCTGCCGACACCCACACATGCACCGGACGAGTATGTCACGGTTGACAGCGCTATCGGAACTCTTCCGCGTTTGGCCTCCGGAGAGCACGATCCGCGAGATCCGCTGCACTATGCACGACGCCTGTCCCCGATGAATCTGAAGCGGGCACAGCATTCGCGGCAGGGAGGGACATGGCAGGATTGGCCGATTGAATTGCGGTTGCCGTGTCAAATTCGTGATGTCAATGCGAGCTTTGGGTCGTTCTACGGCCGCATGCGGGCGGACGAGCCGTCACCGACGATCACGACGCAGCCATATAACACTGGCGCGGGACGCTTTACTCATCCCACCCAGGATCGCGGCCTCACTCTCCGCGAAGCCGCGATCCTTCAGGGATTCCCGAACGACTTTATTTTTACCGGGCCAGACGAAAAAATCACTCTTGAAAATGTTGGTCGTCTAATCGGAAATGCAGTGCCGCCCGTTTTTGGTAAGCTCGTCGGAGCTGTCTTTCAGCCTTGATCTGAGATTTCACCATCATATGTTCGCATTGCATTTGATGCGAAAGCCTTGAGGAGGGCATGGAGTTTCGGATATAGTGTTGTGAACTCCTCCCTGCCATGTGATGTGAATGAGCAGCAATGCATGATAATGTTGCGAAGCGTAACGATATGTTCGACCTTGTTGGAAAGTTCGGGCGCAATTTGTTTAAATGAGAGACCATTAGGATCTTTGTCGCAGAAGCTTAGTAGTTCGCGAAATTCAAGATAGTCCAGATCGCTTTCGATCTTTCGTATGCTGGCCTTATCTTTATAGCCTAATTCAGCTTCTTTGTTATTAATTTTAGTAATCCGATTTACTCCATTTTTGCCTTTGTAAGGGTAATCGTAAAGCTTGTTCTGGATGAAAGGAGGAAATGAACCCGGTGTTTGATAGCCGTTGTCATTCAGTAGTTTTCGTAGAAAAGCCTCAGTCAAGAAAGTGAGTGTATAGTACTTGCTCATCAAACTTGCGCGACTCGTTAGTTCGTCAGTGATCGATTTCCAGTGTGTTCGTTCCTCTTCAGATAGGCTCTTTAGGATTTGCTGCATCGTGTCTGATGCCAGAGACTTTGCGGAGCGTGTGCCTCTATTAAATTGGTCGCTTGTTGTGTCGCTCTCTTGATTTAGTTTGACACGCATCCTGTCCCAGTGGTCGTAGATCTTCTTAAGTATGTCCTTAAGTAGTTCGAGTACTCTTTGGTAAATTGGATCGGTTGCGATAACCTGTTCGCGTGCAGAGGTGAAAGGATCTGTGCCAGGTCGATCGAGGCCGTCAACGTGTATTTGTCCATAAATGTACTGTTCCGGCACCCGGGATGAGGGGATGTGTTGAATGATGTTACGTTCTCGCATTCGCCCGTTGACGAATAAGTCGAGCGTCGCTCTTTCATTTGATCCATATATCTGCAGGTCGCGAGGCTTTAAGGTTGTTGCAATAAATCCGGTGATTGTGATTAGTTGTTGCTGCGCTCGATTGTCGTCGTTTGTATCATCGCATATGAAAGATGTTGCAGGAATTGTGTAATTGTTGTCCTGGTCAATGCTTTGTGTTTGTTTCGTAGCGTCTTGAAGTAGCTGGGTAAAATCATCATCTGTATCTGGGAATACCCAAGCAAATTGTGTTCTTTCTGTGAGGCGCGAAAGATCCTTGTAGGTTATCTCTGATCCGTTATAGTAAATGTGGAAGTTTTTGTCAATCAGTGAGAATCTGAATCCCTGCGCGATTGATGATCGGAGAAATTCGTCGGTGTTATTGGTAGTGCGCATTCCTGAAAGTACCAGGACTGTTCCGCTCGGAGAATTGAGATTATCTAGAAGCTGATAAGCGTGATCTCCTGCGTCCTTTAGGAGAACTTGGTCGGTGGAGCGGTCGTTATTGATTGCTTCGTCGAGTTCGGTATTGCTGATTCTGCATCCGGTGGGCTGAGTTGTCCTCGTCTTTGAGGCAATTGATACCTCGTCTGCGCAAGACAGTAGTGCGAGCTTTCCAATCCCTTTTGCACCGATGTAAGGACGCCCTGATCGACTGTGGATATCAGTTCCCTCATGTCCTCGTTTTGTGTATCCGATTTTCAGGAATTTTTCGTCAAGATCTTCAGAGGACATGCCATGTCCATCATCGCTGATCGTGAGAGTTTTCTGTTCTCGGTCCAGTTCGATCCATACATTTTGTGCGTCAGCATCCCAAGCATTCGAGATGGCTTCGCCAATGACCGTGATAAAATTTCGGTAGAGTTGGCGTCCGAGGTGATCGAGAACCGTCATCGAGATTAAGAACTTATGTTCCTGTGACATTGTTGTTACCTCCTCGTAACTGGAACTGCGTAGTCACTCTATCATGCGTTTGTCAGTTACTGGCCAGTGTCACGGCGATCCGCGCACTGAGGGTGTGAGTCTCGCCCGCGCCCAACGCAACCACGTCCGTGCCCGAGTTGAAGGCGTTGGGCGGGCAGCTCATCGGCTCGACGGCTACGCCCACGCGGCCGATGTAGTCGGCCGAGTAGATTTGCAGCCAGCGCGCGTCCGAGGATAGGGAGACGCCCACGCCGGAGGCGGGATCGCGCAGTGTCACGGTCCAGGTGCCCTCGGGAAGGCCCGCAAAAGCGTGGTCCAGTTGGGAGGTGCCGATGACGGTGGGGGAGCGGAAGTCCAGCCCGAAGTCCGCCACGTCGTGGGAGGCGACCGGGATCATGGACGCGTCGGCCTCGTAGATGATTGAGGCGGGGTTCTCGAGCTCCAGATCGTCCGCCCGGGTGTCGTCGACGGCGAGGTAGGGGTGGAAGCCGACGCCGTAGGGGGCGGTGCCCTCGCCGATGTTCGTCGCGGACAGCTCGATGGTCAAGCCCGTGTCTGCATCCAGGCTGTAGCGGGCGGATGCAAGGAGTGTCCACGGGTAGGAGTAGCGCGCCGCGATGAGGGTGCGTAGGAGGACCGAGGAGGAGTCGGCCTCGGCGATCTCCCACTCCTGGAAGGTGACGAAGCCGTGCAGGGACGTCCCGAATGTGGGCTCGTCGACGGGGAGGTCGTAGGACGTCCCTTCCCACGAGTAGGAGCCACCTGCGACGCGGTTCGGCCACGGCATGAGCACCTTGCCGAGATAGCCGGGGGGACACTCGCCCACGCCGTGGGGGACGACTAGCTCGTGCCCGCGGTAGTGCAGGCCAGCCAATCCGGCGCCGACGGTGACGATCCGCGCCTCGTAGTCCCCGGCCTGCAGAGCGATTTCGCGCCCCGATGCGCCACGATCCAACATTGATGCTCCTTCGCATTCACTGATTATGAATAACACTCATTCTAAACGGAGTTGAATCGTCTAGGTCACTGCGAGCGCGTATCCTTATAGAGAATGACTCTCGATTGAAAGGAATGCCTCGGCCCATGGCACACGAGATCACCGACGAATTCGTCGCCTCCCTACACGCATCCTCAGACTCCGCCCGCGCGGTCGCACGCAACGCCGTCGCCCACGCCGGCGTCGAGCCGGTCGCCTTCGACCGCGCCAAGGTGGTCGCCACCCCCACGGTCGTGTCCCACAAGGTGGACGACTGGAAGGTGACGTCGCAGAAGAAGTCCGGCCGCTGCTGGCTCTTCTCCTCCCTGAACCTGCTGCGCTCGACCACGCGCACCCGCCTGGGCCTCAAGGACTTCGAGTTCTCGCAGAACTACGTGCTGTTCTGGGACAAGTTCGAGCGCGCCAACTTCTTCCTCACCGACGTCATCGCGACCGCGAAGACCGAAGAACTCGACGGCCGTCTCCTGCAGTTCCTGCTCGGTGACGTCCTCTCCGACGGCGGCCAGTGGGATATGGCGGTGTCCCTGTACCTCAAGCACGGCCTCGTCCCCAAGGTGGCGATGCCCGAGACCGAGTCCTCCGGCCACACCGCCCCCATGAACGGACGCCTCAAGGTCGTCCTGCGTCGCACTGCCCTCGAGCTGCGCTCCCTCGTCGAGGCGGGCGCCTCCGAGGAGGAGATCCTCGAGGTGAAGGAGGCCGCTCTGGCCGACGTGTGGCGTATCCTCGTCATCTGCCTGGGCGAGCCCCCGGCCTCCTTCGAGTGGGAGTGGCGCGATGATAAGGGCGAGTTCCACCGCGACGGTGTGCTCACTCCGCGCGAGTTCTACGAGCGCTACGTGGACGTGGACCTCACGCAGTACGTGTGCCTCGTGGACGACCCGCGCGCCGAGCACCCCAAGGGCCACACCCTCACGGTCGATCACATGGGCAACGTCGTGGGCGGTCGCCCGATCCTCTACGTGAACGCCCCCGTCGAGCAGATCCGAGAGATCACGGCCTCCATCCTGGCCTCGGGCCGCGCCGTCTGGTTCGGCGCTGACTGCAGCCAGCAGTCCGACCGCGCGTCCGGCCTGTTCGTCGACGGCCTCTACGACTTCGACAACCTGTTCGGCGTGGACTTCTCCACCTCGAAGGAGCAGCGCGTCAACACCGGAGAGTCCGCGATGAACCATGCGATGCTCTTCACCGGCGTCGACATCGACGAGGAGGGCAATGCCCGCCGCTTCCGCGTGGAGAACTCCTGGGGCGAGGACCGCGGCGACAAGGGCTTCTTCACGATGGACGCCGCCTGGTTCGACGCCAACGTGTTTGAGGTTGCCGTGCACGTGGACGACCTGCCCGCCGACCTGCGCGCGGTCGTCACCGAGGAACCGCTGCACTTGCCGGCGTGGGATCCGATGGGGGCGCTGGCCTGAGACGGTCGGCCACTCAGTGAACGATGACCGCCTCGGCGGATCGTTCGCTATGTGACTTCCTTTCGCGCGGGGCGGGTGGAGTGGGACAATTGTTCCGCGACACCCGCCCCGTTATCTGTGGAGGACACATGAGCACCGACGTGACCCGCGACTTCGCCTTCGGACTGCCCAAGGCCGAGCTGCACCTGCACCTGGAAGGCACCCTCGAACCCGACCTGAAGCTGGCCCTGGCCCGCAAGAACGGCGTCGACATCGGCCAGTCCACGGTCGAAGAGGTCCAGGCGACGTACCAGTTCAACGACCTCACGTCTTTCCTGGCGGTCTACTACCCGGCGATGGACGTCCTTCAGGACGAGGATGACTTCCACGACCTGGCCGCCGCGTACTTCGAGCGTGCCCGCGCCAACGGCGTTGTGCGCGCCGAGTGCTTCTTCGACCCGCAGGCCCACACCTCGCGCGGCATCGCAATCGAGACGGTGATCCGCGGCTACCACCGCGCCGTCGTCGAGGCCCGCGAGGCCGGCCTGTCCGCCGACCTGATCCTGTGCTTCCTGCGTGACATGAGCGCGCAGTCCGCGCTCGAAACCCTCCAGGCGGCCCTGCCCTACAAGGACATGTTCATCGGCGTCGGGCTTGACTCCGACGAGCGCGACAACCCGCCCACGAAGTTCGCCGACGTGTTTGCCCTGGCCCGCGAGGCAGGCCTGCACGTGACGATGCACTGCGACATCGACCAGGTTGGCTCGATCGACAACATCCGCGCGGCCCTCACTGAGCTGGGCGCCGAGCGCCTCGACCACGGCACGAATATCGTCGAGGACCCCGAGCTGGTCGCCTACGCGCGCGACCACGGCATCGGCCTGACCTCGTGCCCCCTGTCCAACTCCTTCGTCACTGAGGAGATGAAGGGCAAGGAGATCGTCGAGCTGACCGCCGCGGGCGTCAAGGTCAGCATCAACTCCGACGACCCCGCTTACTTCGGCGGATACGTCGGGGACAACTACCTGGCGCTTGCCGAGCGTTTCGACCTCGGCCGCGCGGACCTGGAGCGCATCGCCCGCAACTCCATCGAGATCGCCTGGATCTCGGACGATGAGAAGGCCGAGCTGCTCGGCTGTGTGGACCGCTTCGCGAACGAGAACTGAACACCCACGAACGAGGCCGGGGCTGAGAGGGCGTGAACGCGCGGATCGGCCCCGGCCTCGTCGTGCGCGGGGGAGGGCTGCTCTCACGTCGTACGTAGGGTGGACTCGCGCTGTCACAATTGGCCACCCCGTGAACGCACTCGGCGAGGTGATCGCGAGACTGCAATGATAGGGATCATGACGAACCACACGAAGCCGACGTTGTTGATTTCCAACGTCCTGCCGGCACGCCCGGGGGACGAGGCATACAACAACATCTGCATGCGCCTGTGGGATCGTCTCCTTGAGGCTGCGCTGCCCACCTGGAACGTCATCCGCGAGTACGCGCAGGAAGACGGTGCCGAGGGCGCCGCTCTGCGCGCCCAGCGCGCCGACGCCATCATCATCATGGGCGGCGAGGACGTCCACCCCAGCCTGTATGGCGCCTCCCAGGGGTATGAGGCTGAGGGACGCCACTGGTACCGCGCCGACCGCGGACAGATCGCCCTCGTCGACTACGCCGTGCGCACGGGCACCCCGCTCCTGGGGATTTGCCGCGGCATGCAGATCATCAACACGGCGCTGGGTGGCACGCTCGAGCAGCACATCGAGGGCGCCCACGGCACCCACACGAACAACCGGATCCTGTCCGACCACCGCTTCATCCGCCACAGCGTGCGCGTCGGCGAAGGAACTAATCTCGAGCGCGCCCTGGCCCCCGTCCTCACCGACTCCGAGCTCATCATCTCGTCCGCGCACCACCAGCGCGTGGATCGCCTCGCGCAGGGCCTCCAGGTCAGCGCCTATGCCCCCGATGGCACGATCGAGGCCATCGAGTCAATCGACGCCCCGGTCATCGGCGTGCAGTGGCACCCCGAGGATCCCGCCGCCGACATCTCCCAGCTGCGCGCCCTCCTCGGCCACCTCGACGCGCGCCGCGCCCCCCGCCTCGAGAGGGCCTCGACTACCCTGGTCGCATGACCATCTCCCCGGGAACGAACTTCGACGATCCCCGATTCCGCGACGATGAGCGCACGCCCGCGCAGCGCATGCACGACGGCGACTACTACGTCGCGGACGACGGACTCTCCGCGCTCACGAAGCGCGCGGTTCGCCTCCTGAGCCTCTGCGAACAGGCACACCCAAGCGACCCCGACATCGCCCGCTACCTGCTCGCCCAGGTTCTCGGCCGGGTAGGGGAGGGCGTCGACATCCGGCCTCCGCTTCGTGTCGACTATGGGCACAACATCTCTATCGGTGATGGCTCCTGGGTCAACTACGGACTGACCGTGCTCGACGTCGCCCCGGTTGTCATCGGGGCAGAGGTGCTCATCGGCCCCAACTGCTCGCTCTACACGGCGATCCACCCGACCGAGCCCGGGCCTCGTCGAGCGAAATGGGAGTCAGCCGCCCCGATCACCATCGAGGACAACGTGTGGCTGGGTGGCTCCGTCGTCGTGTGCCCGGGCGTCACCATCGGCGAAAACTCGATCATCGGAGCCGGCGCCGTCGTCACCCGATCGACCCCAGCCAACTGCATCGCTGTCGGCAACCCCGCCCGCGTCATCAAAGACCTAGACCCCACCACCCCGCGCGCGATCGAAGCGGCGGGTGTCGGAGTCATCGCACACACGGGAGATCACGCATGAGTATCCTGCCGATCTGTATTACCGGCGAGCCTGTCCTGCACCGGGCTGCAGCTCCCGTCGAGTCCTTTGATTCGGAGCTGCACGACCTCGTCGCCGACATGATCGAGACGATGCATGCCGCACCCGGCGTCGGCCTCGCCGCACCTCAGGTGGGCGTCGGCTCCCAGGTGTTCGTGTGGAGGTACGGCGGTGCCGGCTCCTTCGACTCCCACTACCGCGGTGTCCTCCAGCTCGATGAGGGACCCGCGCGCGGCTTCAATACGGCCCTGAGTGGCGTCGTCGTCAACCCCACGCTCGACCTCGTGTGGGACACCGAGGGGGCGGGAGCCATCCTGCCCGCGCAACCCGACATGGTGCGCGAGTCCGAGGGCTGCCTGTCCGTCCCCGGCTACGGCTACCCCCTGCGCCGCGCGCTCGGTGCGGTCCTGCGCGGCTACGACGTGAACGGCAACGCCATCGAGGTTACTGCCCGAGGCTGGCTCGCGCGCATCTTCCAGCACGAATACGACCACCTGCAGGGCACCCTCTACGTTGACCGCCTTGCCGAGCCCTACGCAGCGCAGGCCCAGCAGGCCATCGCCGAGCGCGGGTGGGGAAGGCGCGGACACACGTGGACCCCGGGGGAGCGGGCCTAGGCCGCGTCCTCCCGGGGTCCCGGTACGTTCGCGTCAGTGGACCAGGAAGCCCAGCGAACGGAAGTAGTTGCGGACCTCCTCGGTGGCCTCGGGCGTGGGTGCCTTCGTGTCCTCCAGGTGGTACTCCAGGCCCAGCGAGTGCCATTTGTCCTTGCCCAGCTGGTGGAAGGGGAGGACCTCAACACGATCGATGACGTCCTTCCACCGCGAGACGATCTCGCCGACCTGGCGGACGTTCTCCGGGTCGTCGGTCAAGCCCGGAACCAGCACGAAGCGGATCCATATACGGGTGGCGCCACCGCGAGCCGCGATGCGGTCGCCGAACTCGATCGTGGGCGCCAGGGAACGGCCAGTCGTCTTCTTGTAGGTCTCCTCGTTACCGCTCTTCACATCCAGGAGCACCAGGTCGATGGCGTCGAGCATCTCGTCGTCGCAGTTTGCGCCCAGGAAACCGGAGGTGTCGATGCAGGTGTGCACGCCCATCTCCTTGGCGCCCATGAGGATGCGCTTGGCGAACTGGGGCTGCATGAGAACCTCGCCGCCGGACAGTGTGATACCGCCCTTCGTCGTGCGGAAAATGCGGCGGTAGCGGGCAATGCGCGAGAGCAGCTCCGTGTCGGACACGGGAGCGCCGTCCTTCATGAGGAAGGTGTCGGGGTTGTGACAGTACAGGCAGCGCAGCGGGCAGCCGTTGAGGAAGACCGTCATGCGCGTGCCGGGGCCGTCAACGGCTGTGACGAGCTCCCAGGAGTGAATGGAACCCAGCGTGCCCTCACGCATGCGGCGCAGGCGCTCGGAGCGCTCCAGGTCCGTGATCTCCTCGAGACCTTCGACGCCAGCGCCGACGGTACGGGATTGGGGAGCTTGGAAATCCTGCTCACGGAACGTGGGGAGGGCGATGGGCTGCGACATGATTCCTTCTTCGCGGTTGAGTGGGCGCGGTGGTCGTGATGGGAACGAGGCCGTGGATCGTCAGCGGTGCGCGCTGATAAGGGCAGACATAGTAGTGGGGCGTCGAGCGTTGCCCGACGCCCCACTCCAATCAGCTATCAGGCCGAGTGGTGGAAGGTGCGGGACAGAACGTCCAGCTGCTGCTCACGGGTGAGCTTGACGAAGTTAACGGCGTAGCCGGAAACGCGAACGGTCAGGTTCGGGTACTTCTCGGGGTGCTCCATAGCGTCCTTCAGCGTGGACTCCTCGAGAACGTTGATGTTCGCGTGGTAGAGGCCTTCCTTGTCGCCGCGCTCTTCTCGGGCGGCCTTCATGTCGGCGAGGCGCTCTTCGTAGGTCTTGGTTGCCATAACATTTCTCCTTTTGTGAGACTCCGGAGTTACCGGATTGGGTGGGTCGCAGTGCGGCTCACCCACGAGTGGTGGGTGGCGGGGATCAACACGGGTTGCGCATCGATCCCCGCCGATGGTGGATCAGTAGCCCTTGGTGCCGTCGTAGGCGCAGGAATCGTCCGGAACGAAGCCAGCATCGAGGATGCCGACCAGGTTCTGGATCTGCTCTTCCTTGGAGCGGCCCAGGCCCTGCGGGGTGATCGTGTTCGTCAGCGAGATGCCGTCGAGTGCGTCGTTGTAGTCCAGCTTGCCGACCGACAGCATGGAGGCAACCATGCCGTGCGTGTCGATGCCGTTCTCCGGGTTTGCGCCGGGGGCGAAGGGGGTGCCCTTCTGGTGGCCCGACGGGAAGGAACCGGTGGCCTTGCCGTAGACGACGTTCGAGGTAATCGTCAGGACCGACTGGGTCGGGATCGCGTCGCGGTACATGGGGATCGCGCGGATCTTGTCCATGACGGTGTGGACGACGGTCGCGGCGATGTCGTCGGCGCGGTCATCGTCGTTGCCGTAGGTCGGGAAGTCGCCCTCGGTGCGGTAGTCGACGACCAGGCCGGTCTCGTCGCGGATCGGGTAAACCTTCGCGTACTTGATGGCGGCCAGCGAGTCGGCAACGATGGACAGGCCGGCGATACCGCAGCCCATGGTGCGAATGATCTCGGAGTCGTGCAGCGCCATCTCGATGGACTCGTAGGCGTAGCGATCGTGGCAGTAGTGGATGATGTTGAGGGCCTCGACGTAGGTGCCAACGACCCAATCCAGCATCTCCTCGTAGCGCTTCCACACGTCATCGAAATCGAGCGGGCCGTCACCCTGGACGGGCTCGTAGCCTTCCATGACCTGCTTGCCGCTCATCTCGTCGCGGCCACCGTTGATGGCGTAGAGCAGGGCCTTCGCGGCGTTCACGCGAGCACCGAAGAACTGCATCTGCTTGCCGACCTTCATGGGGGAGACGCAGCACGCGATGGCGGCGTCGTCGCCCCAGTGGGCGCGGATCTGCGGATCGGACTCGTACTGGATCGACGAGGTGTCGATCGAGATACGGGCGCAGAACTCCTTGTAGCCGCGGGGCAGGTTCTCGTCCCAGAAGATGGTGATGTTCGGCTCGGGGGCCGGACCGAGGTTGACCAGGGTCTGGAGCAGGCGGAACGAGGTCTTGGTGACCAGCGTACGGCCGTCGTCGCCGAAGCCGGCGTCCGACCAGGTGGCCCAGTAGGGGTCGCCCGAGAAGATCTGGTCGTAGGCGATGGTGCGCAGGAAGCGGGTGATGCGCAGCTTGATGACGAGGGCGTCGATGATCTCCTGTGCGCCGGACTCATCCAGCGTGCCGTTCTTCAGATCGCGCTCGAAGTACACATCGAAGAAGCCCGACAGACGGCCGATCGACATGGCGGCACCGTCCTGGGACTTCACGGAGGCCAGGTAACCGAAGTAGGTCCACTGCACGGCCTCGTGCGCGTTGGTGGCCGGACCGGAGATGTCGTAGCCGTAGGACAGCGCCAGGTTCTTCAGCTTCTTGAGGGCCTTGATCTGCTCGGAGTGCTCCTCACGGTAACGTGCCCAGTGCTCGGAGAAGGGCTCGTTCGCGTAGCGATCCTTGTCCTTTTCCTTCTCGGCGATGAGGTGGTCAACGCCGTAGAGGGCCACGCGGCGGTAGTCGCCGATGATGCGGCCACGGCCGTAAGCGTCCGGCAGGCCGGTGATGATGTGGGAAGAACGAGCAGCACGAATACGCGGCGTGTAGATGTCGAAGACCGCGTCGTTGTGGGTCTTGCGGTACTTGGTGAAGATCTTCTTCACCTCGGGGTTGTATTCCTTGCCGGCCTCGTGGATGGCCGTCTCGACCATGCGCCAGCCGCCGTTCGGCATCATCGCGCGCTTGAGGGGGGCGTCGGTCTGCAGGCCGACGATCACGTCATCGTCCTCGCAGATGTAGCCCGGCTTGAAGGCGTCGATGTCGGCCGGGGTGTCCGTGTCGATGTCGAGGATGCGCACCTTGCGCTCTTCGGAGAGGTACTTCTCTTCGAGAGTGTTCCACACGCGCAGGGTCTTCTCGGTCGGTCCTGCCAGGAACGAGGCATCGCCCTCGTACGGGGTGTAGTTCAGCTGGATGAAATCACGAACGTCGATCTCATCGCACCAGTTACCCTTTACGAAACCTTCCCAGGCCTTCTGGTCTGCTGTCGTCATTCTTCCTCTTCTCGGATGTCCGTATCCCGTTGTGGGGACGGTATGTCAGGAGCAAAACTCCCATGTGCGTCGGATTCCAACGCTTAGGCCCATTGTCCTACGGTTTGGGGGGTCTCCACAACCCATACCGACCGACAGTCTATGTTCTGCGTCTCAGGATATGGGTCCAAAGTCTGTAGCGGTCAAATTGCGGGACCAAGGTCCTTGAGAGAAGGGAGGGGCTTTGACCGCCTACACTGGTGTCAGTGCCCGTCCCACAAAGGAGAAAAAGTCCTATGTCTGCACCCCGTCCCGTCCTCGGAGTTGGCGTTCTTGGAGCCGGAACCGTCGGTAGCCAGGTCATTCGCATCCTGCAGTCCAGCCGCGAGGATTTTGCCGCTCGCTCGGGCGCCGAAATGGAGGTGCGCCGCGTCCTCGTCCGCAATGTGGATGCCCCGCGTGACGCTCCGATCGACCGCGAGCTGCTGACGACGGACCCCGCCGAGGCGATCGACAACATGGACCTCGTCGTCGAGCTGATCGGCGGCATCGAGCCCGCGCGCACCCTGGTGCTGCGCGCCCTCAACCAGGGCATCTCGGTCGTCACGGGCAACAAGGCCCTGCTGGCCGCGCACGGCCCCGAGCTGTACGAGGCCGCCGCCTCCCATGGAGCCGACCTCTACTACGAGGCAGCCGTCGCGGGCGCCGTCCCCGTCGTATACGGCCTGCGCGAGTCCCTCGCCGGCGACCGCATCACGACCGTGATGGGCATCGTCAACGGCACGACGAACTTCATCCTGGACGCGATGAGCACGAAGGGACTGAGCTACGAGGAGGCTCTCAAGCAGGCACAGGACCTCGGTTTCGCCGAGGCCGACCCCACCGCGGACGTTGAGGGCTTCGACGCCGCAGCCAAGTGCTCCATCCTGGCGTCCCTGGCCTTCCACACGCGCGTCGGAATCGACGACGTCGCGGTCGAGGGAATCTCGAGCATTACCAAGGAGGACATGGAGGAGGCCGCTCGCGTCGGCCACACCATCAAGCTTCTCGCTATCGCCGAGCGTCGTATCGGCGAGGACGGACGCGAGGGCGTCGCCATGCGTGTCCACCCCGCACAGGTTCCCTCCGATCACCCGCTCGCTTCCGTTGACGGCGCCTTCAACGCGATCCTCGTCGAGGGCGAGGCCGCGGGCCGACTCATGTTCTACGGCCAGGGTGCGGGCGGCGCTCCCACGGCCTCGGCGGTCCTGTCGGATCTCGTTGCCGCGGCGCATCACCGCGCCTTTGGTGGACACGCCCCGCGCGAGTCGGTCTACGCCCACCTGCCGATCCTCGATCCGGGCTCGACGCACACCCGCTACCAGATCCGTCTGCAGGTCGAGGATCGCCTGGGCGTCCTGTCCGACGTCGCTGGCATCTTTGCCCGCCACGGCGTCTCCATCCAGTCCGTGCACCAGCGTAACGACGAGGTGCCCGGCGCGTGCGTCATTGTCGTGACCAGCCACCGTGCCCGCGAGGCCGATCTGCGCGCAGTCGCCCGTGCGCTGTCCGTCTCCGATGCGGTGCGAGAGGTGACCTCCACGATCCGTGTTGAGGGTGAGTGACGTGCGCCTGCGTGATGATTTCGTCGCGGTGAAGGTTCCCGCGACCAGCGCGAACCTCGGCCCCGGATTCGACTCCATGGGCCTGGCCCTGGAGCTGTGGGACGAGGTGTCGGTCCACGCGACGACGGGGGCGACCTCGGTCGTCGTCGAGGGTGAGGGAGCCGGAAACGTCGAGCAGGGAGAGGATAACCTCGTCGTGCGCGCCCTGCGCCTCGCGCTCGACCGCGTCGGCGCACCCCAGGTGGGCGTGCGCATGCACTGCACGAATCGCATACCCCATTCTCGAGGCCTGGGTTCCTCTGCGAGCGCCATCGTCGCCGGTGTGACGCTGGCGCGCGCGCTCATCGGCGACGCCGAGGTTCTCGGCCGCCAGGAGATCCTCGAGATCGGCTCCCAGATGGAGGGGCACCCCGACAACGTGGCTCCTGCCGTCTTCGGCGGCGCGACCGTGGCCTGGATGAATGAGGAGACTTCCGAGGTTGGCAGCGTGCGCCTGACTCCGCCCGAGGGCATCAGCCCGGTCGCCTTCATCCCGGACTTCGAGCTGCGGACCGCCGCCGCGCGTGCCGCGCTGCCCGCGACCGTGCCCCACGGCGACGCGAGCTTCAACGTCGCGCGGGGTGCCCTGCTGGCTGCCGTGCTCTCGGGCAATGCCCAGGTGAGCGGGGGAGTGGACCTGCACTCCCTCCTCATGGAGGCCACGCGCGATCGCCTGCACCAGGAGCAGCGTCGGGCCGCCATGGAACCTTCCCTCGCCCTCGTCGATTGGCTGCGCGGCGCAGGTTTTGCCGCCGTCGTCTCCGGCGCGGGCCCGACGGTGCTCTCCCTGGAGTCCGTCGGTGCCGATATTCGCCGGGATGCCGCAGCCGCCGGGTGGCTAGTCGTCCCGATGGGAGTGGCTCCCCAGGGCGTGCAGATCACCCGAGGAAGCCTCTCCAAGGTGGAATTCTGAGCGTTTACGCCCTGTGAGTTTCTGCGCAAGCACCGCCAGCCGCGCCGTCTAATCGACAGCGGGCTGGCGGTCTTGCTATATTTTTTTCAGGTCGAGACGAATGTTCGACTTCGGCCTTCGCGATGCGCCTCTTTCGCGCATCTTCCTGATCAAGCTTTTTCGTATGCTTGAGCAATCACCTCGCCCGCTGTGGGCGCATTCCAGTAAGGATCACTTCGTGAGCAACGAAACCTCCGCCGAGACGACCACGTCGCTGTCGGCGATGAAGCTGCCTGAGCTGAAGGCTCTGGCCGCCTCCCGCGGCCTCAAGGGCATCTCCCAGCTTCGTAAGTCCCAGCTGATCGAGCTGCTGAGCAACGGCGCCGGCGCCTCGACCTCGCAGAACAAGGCTCCCCGTGAGGAAGCCCCGGCCTCGTCCAAGAAGAAGGCCGAGAAGCTGGTCGCAGAGAAGTCGGCTGAGCATGCTCCCGCCTCCGACGCGCCCGCCGAGGCTCCGCGACGTTCACGCCGCCGCCGCGCGGTGAGCCAGGGTGCCGTCGAGCCCGCGCACGTCACGCTCGACCTGCCCCTGCCCGCCGCCGAGCGGACCGAGCCCACCCCGGAGCCCGACACGGCCGTCGTCGAGACCGTCCTCAACATCGAGCTGCCCGACGGTGACGACACCGAGGGCCGTCGCCCCCGTCGTGAGCGCGGCCGCCGTGGTCGCCGCGACCGCGAGAAGCGCGGCGAAGGCCGCGAGAACCGCGAGAACCGCGAGGGCCGCGAGAACCGCGAGAACCCCGAGGCTCGCCCCGCGCGCGGCGGCGAGGACAACCTTGCACCGATCGCCGGCATCCTCGACATCCAGGAAAACCACGCCTTCGTGCGTACTTCCGGCTACCTGCCCGGACCGAACGACGTCTACGTGACGCTCGGCAACGTGCGCCGCTGGGGTCTGCGCGCCGGTGACGCGGTCGCCGGTGCCGTGCGCCTGCCCCGCGAGGGCGAACGCCAGCGCCAGAAGTACAACGCCCTCGTGCGCGTTGACTCCGTCAACGGCATGACGATCGAGCAGGCGCAGGCGCGCCGCGAGTTCGGCAAGCTGACCCCGGTTTACCCCTCCGAGCAGCTGCGTATGGAGACCTCTCCCAAGGCCTACACTCCGCGCGTTATCGACCTGGTCGCTCCCGTCGGCAAGGGCCAGCGTGGCCTCATCGTTTCTCCGCCCAAGGCCGGTAAGACGATGGTCATCCAGCAGATGGCCAAGGCTATTGAGCTGAACAACCCCGAGGTGCACCTCATGGTCGTCCTGGTGGACGAGCGTCCCGAAGAGGTCACCGACATGCGCTCGATTGTCAAGGGTGAGGTCATCGCCTCCACCTTCGACCGCCCTGCATCGGACCACACGACCGTCGCCGAGCTCGCGATCGAGCGCGCCAAGCGCCTCGTCGAGCTGGGCCAGGATGTCGTCGTCCTCCTTGACTCGCTCACGCGTCTGTCGCGTGCCTACAACCTTGCTGCGCCCGCCTCGGGCCGCATCCTCTCCGGTGGCGTGGACGCGTCCGCGCTGTACCCGCCCAAGAAGTTCTTCGGCGCTGCCCGCAACATCTCCGAGGGTGGCTCGCTGACGATCATCGCCTCCGCCCTGGTGGAGACGGGTTCGAAGATGGACGAGGTTATCTTCGAGGAGTTCAAGGGCACCGGCAACATGGAGCTGCGCCTGTCGCGTCAGCTCGCCGAGCGCCGTATCTTCCCCGCGATCGACCTCAATGCGTCGGGCACCCGTCGCGAGGAGCTGCTCTTCAAGCCCGAGGAGCTGCGCATCATGTGGAGGCTCCGCCGCGTTCTGGGTACCCTCGATCAGCAGCAGGGCCTCGAGCTGGTCCTCGACAAGCTCAAGGAGACTCAGTCCAACGCTGAGTTCCTCATGCTCATCCAGAAGACGACGCCCTCCGAGTGATCGGCGGGTGAGAGCGGGGCGAGTGGCGAGAGCCGCTCGCCCCGTTTTCTTGTCAGGCCTGCTCGCGAGTACCGGACAACTGATGAGGGCTGTGTCAGACTTGGGGCATGGTGAACATCGCGCCGAATTCGATCAATGCGCAGGCGACACAGGAGAACTCGCGCCGATCCTGGAGCACTGTGCGCGGATGTGCGCGCCTCATTCTTGGCCTCTTTCTCGTGCTGGTGGCTCCCCTTCAGCTGGCGATCGTCGTCTATGACCAGGCCCATCATGGGATGGGAGAAGCGGCGGACTGGCCGAATTGGACCGGCTGGGTCATGGCACTGTGTGGAATTGGCGTGTTGTGGCGCGGCGCTGGTCTTCGACGCGCGGGGCGTCAGAAAGTAGCGTTGATTGCTGAGAAATGGGCTTCCTTGGAGAGTCAGTGGGCGCAGGTCGAGCGCACGTTCTCCACTCTCGTGGGCGCTGGACACTACGAGAGTGCGCTGACGGCGCGCTACGAGCTTGCCCGAGCTGAACGTGCCAGGGTTGGCTCTCGGATCGCCGAGTACAAGTCACCGGGTTTCTTCGCGTCGCTGAGCGAGACGTCGAGCGGCGCGGGGGATGAGATCCTTGCACGGATGGAACGCCTGGCGGACGCGGATTCCGCGATCAATGCTGCGCGCGACTTTTTTGGCCTCGCGCCCGGCTGGTGCCAGGTGTGGGACAACGAGGTCGGCCCGATCATCCAAGACATGGACGTGCTTGACGACGTCGCGGATAGCCTCGAAGCAGCCAATATGGACCCGGGTATTCTGGCGGAAATTGAGGCGTTCAGGGAGCGTGTGGGGGATAACAAGGACGCGGTGGCAGGCCTCGGCAAACGCCTTGAGAACGGGCAGATCGATCCCGATCAGGCACTGGAAGAACTCGACCGGATGACCAATGAGGCGCGAGTGCGCACCGCCGAGCTCATTGAGGCGACTCTCGCAGCCGATGCCTCGTCGCTCGGACGGCGACGCTACGCGCGGTGGAAGGGGGAGGGCATCAGCCTGAGCGTGGCGAACGCGGAGTATGACGGATGCTACTGGAGCGAGGACGCCGACAATGACATCGAGTACAACCCGTCAGCCACGATCCGACTGATCATAAACTCTGCAGGCGTTGACTTCGAAGGGCGGCCCGCGCCGGCTACCGGTGTCCTGGTGGCTGGCCGCTCGCCCATCTACCTGCTGCCGATGTATCTCGATCGATACCTGAGCGACGACGTGGACGAGGCTGGCGAGGGCTCCTCGTCGACCTGAGAGGTAGGCGCTCGCCCCGTTTTCCTGTCTCGAAAGCGGTTGAACCGCCGAGCGTGAACCTGACCGTCGTGTCAGAGTGGCTGTATGACTTCTACGACGACCGAATTGGCGAACGAGGAGCGCGGACATATGACGGCGCGCGATGTGAAGCGTTCGGCCCTGGGCATGGGACGGATCCTGCTGGGTGTCATCATGGCGATCTGCGTTCCCGTGTGGCTGGTGTTCTCCCTCGTTGATTACACCCGGCCCACGGTACCGGCGAACGAACTCGTGACTCCGTCCGTCGAGGTGCACGACGAGACGGGGAGCTTCGAGCCGGTCGACGGGCGAACACTGCAAGACGTCCTCGGCGGCGTCGCGTTCGCGCGTCCCGTCCACCTCGTCATCTTGTCGACGGATGACGTGGTGGACGACAACCTGGACGAGGCGACCCTGAAGTACGCGCGGGCGGGGCACAAGGAGTGGATCTCGCCCAATGGGTACAAGTGGGCCGACGGCTACCTGATCCTGTCGGTGTCGCCCACCTACCGCAAGGTGGGGACGTACTTCGGCGAGGACATCGCCCCGGTGCTGTCCGTTCAAGAGGAGATTCAGGACGCCGCGAAGGATGACTTCCGTGCGGGCCGCTGGAGTGAGGGGATGGTCGCCGCGGCCACGAAGGCAGCCGCGTACATTCCGAACGAATCGGGCCGCAGCATCGAGAACAGAGTCGTGTGGCCCGACTGGTTGGGATGGCTCATCTCGCTCACGGGCATCGGCGTCCTCGTGCGCGGGCACAGCCTGCGCCGCAGGGTGAAAGAAAGCTCGGAGCGTATTGCGCAGGCGTGGAGAGAGATGGAGGAACGCCGCTCAGAGGTGGATCGTGCCTTCCAGTCGATCGTCGATGCCGGCCACTACAGCAAGGGGCTGACCGTGCGCTACGGGTGCGCCAACCAAGAGCGCAAGAAGGTGCGCGAGCGCGTCTCCGTTCTGCGATCCCCGGGGTTCTTCGGATCCCTCAGTGCCGGCGCGGCGAGCGAGAGGGAGGATCTGCTCGAAGATATCGAGCTGCTGTCGGCCGCCGATGACGCGATCTTTGCCGCACGCGACTTTTTCGCGCTGGCACCACGGTGGCGCACTCTGTGGGACAACGAGGTGGGTCCGGTCTTCGAAGACCTGCTGGCGGCGGATTCCATCTCGGTCAAGGTGCGCAACCGCGTCAAGAAGCGTCAAGTGAAGAACGCAGTCGAGGCGTTTAACCGCTGGACGAACGAGCAGAGGGACATCATCGTCGGACTTGGAAACAGCCTGGAGCATGCGGATATCACTCCGGTGCAGGCGCTCGACGAACTGGACCGGATCGCGGCCGAGTCCCGGGCGCGCCTGACGAAGCTCATCGGACAGGCACTCGTCGCCGACACCTCCTCGTCGGGGCGTGCGCGCTATGAACACTGGGAGAGCAACAGGGGCGGCACCGTCAGCGCCAGCGATGTGCTCTACAAAGGCACGTACGTGAGTGACGGGCACCGCCACGAGTACAATCCCGCCTCGACGATCCGTTTGACCGCGAACTCCGCGGGCGTTCGCCTCATGGGCAAGGCTGCGGAGAGGACCGGTCGCTTCCAGGCGAACAATGTGTCTGTCTGGGCGTACCCGACGTATCTCGACCGCTACGTCGACTACGACCCGTCCAGCTCCTCGACCAGTTCAGCGGACTACGGCTCATCCTCGGGCGGCTTCTCGGGCTCCGGCTCTTCCTCGTCCTTCTGAGTCCCGTCTGGATACCGGGCGACTGATGGCCATCCGTGCCAGAGTGGAGGCATGACGTCTCAGGCAATGGAAATGATGGGTCAAGCACCCCAGCATCCTCGTTCGGTGATGCGCAGTGTGCGTGGCTGTGCGCGACTCGTGGCGGGTCTGGCCCTCTTCCTGGTGGCCCCCGTGTGGCTTGGCATCGCCGTCTCCATTGGTGCTACGCAGGCTCTTGCATGGCCCACCTGGTACGCGTTGGCGATGTCTCTGGTGGGCATCGGCCTGTGGGTGCGCGGGTGGATGCTACGCCGCCTCGCCCGCGAGAACATGCGGAAGGCTTCCGATGAGTGGGAGGCACTCGAGAGGCGTCACCTCGAGGTCGAGCGTGCCTTCTGCCCGCTCCTTGGGGCTGGTCGCTACGACCGTGGTCTGAGCGCGCGCCTCGAGGCCGCTCGGGCTGAGCGCGACAATCTGCGCGATCGCATCGCTGCGGAGGCTTCGATTCCCTTCCTCGCTTCGCTGAGCGCCGCAACGGCTAGGGAAACGGACGTGATCATCAAGGATTTCCACGGCCTGATGGATGCGCACGTCGCGTTGATGGCCGCCTGCGATCTTTTCGCGCTCGCTCCTGCCTGGCGCGCGGTGTGGGACAACGAGGTGGGGCCGGTGTACGAGGACCTGACCGTCGTCGAGACCCTCACGGAGACTGTCCAGCGGCAAAGCTCCGAGCCGGAGGTCCTGAGCATGGCGGCCTCCCTCAAGCTGTGGCTCAATGAGCAGCGCCTGGCCGCGAACGACCTGGGGGCGAGTCTTGAGCGCGCGCAGATGGATCCTGCCGAGGCGCTCACGCAGCTCGATCGGATCGCCGACGAGGCCAGGGTGCGCCTGGTGCGCCTCATCGAGGCAGCTCTCAGCGCCGACACGTCCATGATTGGGCGGAGGCGTTACAAGCGCTGGAGGAACGGCGCGGGGGAGAAGCTGCGTACCAACGAGACGCGCTACCTCGGCGCGTACCGGATCGCCGGCGTGACGTACACGTACAACCCCGCCCAGGCGATCCGCCTGACGGCAAATAGCGCGGGAATTAACCTCAAGGGGAGTGCGGCCCACTCCGCCGCGCTCTTCACAGCGTTTGGCGCGCAGCTCTACGTGCCTCCCGCGTACCTCCACCGCTACCTCGTGTGGGATGGAACCTCGCGGTACGGCTCCTCGCAAGCGAACTACCTGACGTCGGCTGCGAACATCGGTCCGTCCAGGAGTGCGAGTTAAGCGCAGCGGCGCGAGCATCGTGTCCGCCCATAGCAGATCTCACGCCCGCGGGGGCCTTCCCTCGTTGAAGGGGATGGGTGCGTGTGCGATAATGTCCTGTCGGCTTACCGGTTCACCGGCATGCCCCAGGCGCTGCTAGCGCGCTGGAGGGCGAGCCCTCGCCAGATGCGGGGGACGCTGCATGTCCGGACCCGGGGCACCAAACGATCCAGGAGAAACTCCATGAAGAAGGGTATTCACCCCGAATACGTGGACACCGTCGTGACCTGCACGTGCGGCAACAAGTTCCACACCCGTTCCACCATCACCTCCGGTGAGATGCGCGTGGACGTGTGCTCGGCCTGCCACCCGTTCTACACGGGCAAGCAGAAGATCCTCGACACCGGCGGCCGCGTCGCCAAGTTCGAGGCTCGCTACGGCAAGCGCGTGCGCCCCTCCAAGTGAGGGTGAGCAGCTAGCTCAACGGCGGTGTCGTTGGCCTGATGGCCGACGGCGCCGCCGCTTTGTCAACTGTATGGAACGAAGGAAGTGGTGAATCGTGGCCGCGACTGATGAACTCGGTGCCCTG
>OKWY01000064.1_pt1 | contig 51935 bp, 40 predicted proteins | sample 1607041 | NCBI WGS metagenome assembly OKWY01 (sample SAMN07501038, study PRJEB24779) | human gut metagenome | isolation source: stool | host: human infant | place: USA: Pittsburgh, PA | reverse complement strand
TGTTCCGGGCGCCGTCGGGCCCGGCCGCCCGCGAGATCGCCACACGCGAGCCTGCGGCTCGGAGTGGTCGATCTCGAGGCCCGCCCTGGCCCTGCCGCCACCCACCGGCACCGCGGCCAGGCCCTCCGATCCCTCCGGCGCCCTCCACGCCAGTGGGGCCTGGTGTGCTGATGTTGTTCGGCATGTCTGTTTGAAACCCTCGTCGCCTTTGCTCGCTGGTACATGTGTGGGAGTGAAACCGTCATCGCCTTTGCGGGTGCGAAATGGGTGTTTTTGGCGGGGTTTTCGGTTGCATTGGTGATGGTGGTTTCACGTTGGTCTGCATCAGTGGTTGCAGAGGTGTCGTTGGTTTCAACGTCGTCACGTCACAGCTGCCTGTGCGCGAAAAAGTTCGCCCTGCATGGTCTGATGGTGGGTGTGAGCGCGAAAAAGTTCGCCCTGCGCGCGAAAAATGGCCCGAAATTGGCGGTTTATGGCGTGCCGGGCGAACTTTTTCGCGGAAACGCGGCTGGAGGGGCGGTGTTGGGTGAGTTTTTTCGCGGGTGAGTGGGGGAGGGGTCGTGCCGGGCGAATTTTGTCGCGTATGCCGGCACGCGGTCTCATTTTCCGGAACCTTCGGTGCCCTCGTCACCGGCTGTGCCCGTAGTTACCCACTGCGCAACGGTCTCCAAGCGGGCGTCGGTGGGGGTTTTGCACTACATGAAGCCCTCTGGCTGCGTGTCGCCGGTGTGTCGGAGCCTCATGTCGTGCAATTCCCCCGATTGGTGTCTGAGTGTGAGGGGTGCGATGACCAAAGTGCAGACCGCCGCGGCGAAAAACGCGGAAGATGGGCTGCTCGTGGCGAAGTAGTCTGCGTTTTGGGCGCACCGGCGTCTGTCGTGGCGTGTTGTTCGCATGTGAACCCGCTATTGCGAGCGGTAACCCGCTATGTCGCACGCAAACCCGCTATTTTGAGCGTGGGCGGGGCTGCCCAGGTTCGTATTAGTGGGCCCACGTGCGCATTAGCGGTCCCAGGTGTCCACCTGCCGGGTGGGTTTGCTAGTTGATGTCAATCCGCGTCGGGCGTGCCCTCAACAGCGTTCTGAGAACAGCGTGCAGAAACTGGCCCGATCGCGACGGCGGACGATGATCGGGAGCAAGTAAAGGCCCCTCCACGCGCCACGCATACGGATTGTGGCTGAGCGGCCCCGGCCAAGACGACGCGACGACGGTGGCCGGTGCGGGCAGGGGGAGGAGCGGACTCACCCAGGATCCAGCCGTTACGTAGATGCGCATGAGCCCGTTGACGCTCTCGAAAAATCCACCGTCAACAACCGACGCGGGAAAACCCACGGGATCAAACGCGTAGACGTGCTCGAGCGCCGGGGGAGTGGCCGCCGCTGCGTACAGCGCGAGATTCGCCCCCTTCGAATGTCCGATCACGGTGATCGGCCCGTCGGCCCGCGACGCAGCATACTCCAGGTAGTTCGCGGCCCACCGCTGTGAATCCATCGGAAAATCAAGGCCGAAGCGGGCATCCTCCGCCCACCCGACCGCACTCGCGTCCGTCCCACGGAAAACCACGTAGGTCGCCCCGGCCTCGTCGACGAAGGTGACGGCACTAAACTGAGCGAGCGGGTTGGACGTCAGCCGAGTGACCGCATCGCGCACGCGCAGGCCCCCGAAGCGCGCGCTCGCGCCGGCGGCCTCGAGCAGGGGACGATCGGCGTGGGACGCTAATGAATAGCGATACAGAGACGGGATAGACGAGGCCTGGGCGACCTCACGGAGCAAGCAACCGCGCGGGGAACGAGGCCCGGGCAGCGCGTGAAAATCCACGTAGACCAGGCAGGAGAGAGCGAGAGCGTCGGCGGGGGAGAGGTCCGCTCGTAGCGGTGTGCACGAGTCTTGGGCGTGCTCGATGACGGTGGCCACGAGGCCTCCTCCTCTCCATCAAGGGCCGGACAATCGCGGTCGTGTTGGACGTCACCAACGCTCGATTTTGCCGGATGGCCCTGTGCTGTGTACTATATCCGAGTGCCCGAAAGGGTGCCGGTTGGGCCTATAGCTCAGTAGGTTAGAGCGCAGTCCTGATAAGACTGAGGTCGGTGGTTCGAGCCCACCTAGGCCCACCATCCGCAGGCGAGCGAAAGCGGAGGATCATCATGAAGAAATGGGTCACCTGTTGCGTGGCTGTCGGATCCGTCGTGGCCGTCGGCATCGCCGTCCGACAAATTCTTGTTGATCTTTCCGATAACGCTGATCTGTGGACGTCCGTCACGGACGCCGTGGAGGACTGAGTTCCTCCAACGGGGCTATGGCGCAATTGGTAGCGCACCTGCTTTGCAAGCAGGGGGTTACGGGTTCGAGTCCCGTTAGCTCCACGTGTCACCCGCAACCTGATGGTTGCGGGTTTTCCGTTTGTGAGGTTCGACAATTTGAGTAGGTCAGCGGCGCTGCTGAGGCCATATTGTGCGCTCGGATAATATTTGTCCGACCAGCTGGTTATACGCGGGGATTCAGGATGCTCCGTCACAGTAATTCAGCAAAGTGGCCCATTAACCGCAGCGAAGCGCCGTATTTATCCACAGCGCTGTGCACAGTTGTGTATAAACCGTGTGGACGGTTGTTTATCGCGACTCATGAGCGTCATTAAAACTGACCTATACAGGAGAAGTTAGAGGGCTCCCGACCTCGAAAAATACCCCTTCACACTTGCTGCGAAACCCGTAGAATTGGCTCGAAATATACTCTTTTCGCACATTCAGGAGAAGGCTGTGCACATCACCCACACGTGGTCGAAGGCCTCCAAGCCGGCCCAGCTGCTTGCCATGCTGGTCACGACCGCCCTCGTTATGCTCGGCGTCACGACGCTGCCCACATATGCGGCGGCCCCGACGCTCCAACTCGCTATCACACCCGACGAGACCTCGTACCTCTCCGGTGTCGAGCAGCGCTACGTCGTCGAGTTTGCCTGCGCCTCCACGACGGAGGACTGCCTCGACTCGGTCGTCACCATCACGCTGCCCCACACGGTGACCCCCGCGGGCAACTCGAACCTCGACTCTGCCCCCGAAGGCGTCAACGCCACGGCCACCGCCGGCAAGAAGGTCGTCACCCCCACGATCAAGGCTCCGACCGCGGGCGCCGACGGCCTCGTCACCTACAACCTCGGAACCGTCGCCGCCGGCTCCTCGTTCCAGACGGTCCTCACCTTCACCGCCCCGCGCGGCGTGACCCCCGGTGGCTCCACCGTCACCCCGGTCGCGACCTTCACCTCGGGTGAGAGCAAGGAAACCTCCCAGGCGACCGTCACGATCAAGTCCGAGCCGACACCTCAGCTGAGCAAGACCGGCCCGGTTGCAACCCCCAAGAACGTCGACGTGACCTACCAGATCACGCCGAAGTACGACACCAACGTGGATGGCCTCAACGGCAAGTCCAACATGACCGATGTCGTCATCACCGACCCGCTGCCCACGTGCGCAAAGTACGTGTCCTCCTCGGCCTCGGGTAACACCAAGACGAACACGGCCGCGACCGTCGAGAGCTCCTACGACGCAGCGACCCACACCGTCACCTGGAACGTCGGCGACGTCAACCCCGCGTTCATGAACATCGTCCTGTCCGTCACCGTCCACTACGACGACACCTGCACGGACGAGACCGTCACCAACACCGCGAAGCTCACCGGCAAGGAGATGCACAACGAGACCAACGTTGTCACCGCCGACGCCTCCTTCACGCACCGCTTCGACAGCGACGTCCGCTACGGTGGCGGCTTCAACAAGCGCGCCATGAGCCAGTTCGAGCGCGGCAAGCAGGGCAACTGGCTGTACAGCTACTCCAACACCTCCAACGTCCCGGTCGTCATGGAGTACACCGACTACATGACCTGTGGCCTCGTGTCCCCGACCGACGGCTCCAAGGACTGCGACAAGCCCCTCATGCGCGTCAAGACGATCGACACCCAGACGACGACGCCCATCGAGATCACCTACTGGACCAACAAGGGAAACACCGGCACTCAGACCGTCTACCGCGGCAAGGCATTCGACTTCTCCTCCTTCGCCGCCGACGAGTACCTGACGGTCTTCCACTACAAGCAGACGATCCCCGCCGGTGAGTCCTCCATCCTCAACGTCGCCGGCCCCGTTGGCGCAGGCACCCCCACGACCGAGGACGGCACGACCTACGTCCAGGCCGACACCAACTCCGCCGCATGGAAGGCCGGCAAGTCCGACCAGTACGTGCGCGTCCAGAACTGTGTCACCGACTGGTCCATGAAGTCCCTCGACGGCTCCCGATCCATCCAGATCCCCGCCGACGACTACTGCGACATCCTCACCCTGGGCACCGCTCTGCCCAAGTACTACAACGCCAAGTCCACCATCAAGGGCAACCTGGCGTCCCCCGGCTCCGAGGTCACCTTCAGCGTCACCGCGAACAACACCTCGACCATCGTTGACTCCCAGCCCGTCATCTCCGACCTGCTGCCCTGCGGCATGACCTTCGTCGAGGACTCCGTCACCGGCGGCCCCGCAGGTAAGGAAAAGACCGTCACGGTCCGCGACGTCACCGACGCCACCGGCTGCACCCGCCAGCTCGTCCAGGTCACCTGGCCCGGCTACCAGACCAAGGGTGGCACCACCATCCAGCTGCGCGGCAAGGTCGGCCCCTCGATGAGCTCCGGCACACACAAGAACGAGGCCTACATCTCCGCGGCCGAACCCGAGTACGCGCTGACCTCCAAGAAGACCACGATCTGCTTCTACGGCTCCACCGACGACACCTACGATGTCAACGGTGACGGCAACACCGCCGACCAGGTCTGCCCCGTCTCCTCGACCTTCACGGTCTCCGAGCAGGCTGGTGCAGACGTCGTCCTCGAGAGCCTCGGCTCCGTGGAAGGCTCGACCTACAAGAAGTACACCGACGGCGTGTCCATGATCCGCCAGGGTGAAGACGGCCAGTACCGCATCACCCCCACCAACTCCGGTAACGCGGACCTGTCCGACATGACCGTCTACGGCATCCTGCCCCACGTCGGCGACACCGCCATCCAGGGCGGCGACTCCCGAGGCTCCGAGTGGGCGCCTATCCTCACCGGCCCGCTCCAGGTCGGCGCAGGCTCGGGCATCGACCCCTCGCAGGTCACCATCGAGTACTCCACCTCCTACAACCCCTGCCGCGGCGAAGTCATGAAGCAGGGCGACGCCATGGCGGCCGGCCCCGCCGGATGCGACAACAACTGGACCACCACCCCGGCCTCGTGGGCGGATGTGAAGTCCTACCGCATCTACATCAACGGCAAGGCCACCCCGATCAAGGCCGGCGCATCGATCCCGATCATCGCGCCCATCAAGGCCCCCGATAACGCGACCGGCATCGCCTACGAGTCCGTCGCCATCGCGGCCACCCAGGCCTCGAACAACCGCGCCATCCTGCCCGCCGAGCCGATCAAGGTCGCCATGGCCCTCGCGCTCGACGTCGCCCTCAACAAGACCGTCGTCTCCGACGCCTCCAACCTGAAGCCCGGCGACCAGGTCACCTACCGCATCGACGCAGGCAACATCGGCCAGGGCAAGGCCCCCGACCTCAAGGTCAAGGAAGCCTTCCCCGCAGGCACCACCTTCGTGTCCGCCGAGACGCACAAGTGCACCTCGGGCTACACCACGGGCCTGCCGCAGGAATGTAAGGGCACCGACGAGGCCGGTACCTTCGACGGCACCACGTGGACGATCGGCGACATGCTCGCCGGCGAATACGCCTCGCTCTTCGTGACCGTCACGCTGAATGCGGGCACCGACGGCAAGACCCTGAACAACACGGCTGCCTTCGTGAACCCGCCCGAGTACGACCTCGTGCCCGGCAACAACTCCTCCTCGGCGTCTATCACCGTCAAGCACCGCCTATCCGGAAAGGTGTACTACGACGCGAACGAGTCCTCCTCGTTCGACAACGGTGAGGACCCCTTCAAGGACATCACGGTCGAGCTGCTCGGCGCCGACGGTAACGTTGTCGCGACCACTAAGACCGACGCGGACGGCAACTACTCCTTCACCGGCCTCGACGCCGGAACCTACACGGTCAAGGTCACCAAGGCCGGCGACATCGCCGAGCTGACCCAGACCGAGGATCCGGACGGCACCAAGGACAACGCCTCCGGCGCGATCACCCTGAACGCCGACAACCCGGTCCGCGAGAACGTCAACTTCGGCTACATCAAGAAGCACGCGATCTCCGGTAACGTCTACCTCGACCAGAACCGCGACAAGACGAAGAACACGGGCGATATCGACCTGTCCGGCGTCACCGTGAAGCTGCTCGACAAGGACGGCAACGTCGTGGGTACCACCACGACCGACAAGGACGGCAACTACTCCTTCACCGGCCTGAGCGACGGCACCTACACCGTCCAGGTCGACAAGACCGGCCCGCTGGCGGACAAGGAGCAGACCGAGGACCCCTCCGGTAAGACGGACTCGCGCTCGCAGGCCATGACCTTCACGCGCACCGACCCGGACGTCACCAACGTCAACTTTGGCTACGCCGAGGACTACACCGTCTCCGGCACCGTCTACTACGACAAGGACCGCTCCGAGACCCTCAACAACTCCGAGCCCGGCTTCGACGGCATCACCGTGAACCTGCTCGGCGAGGACGGCCAGGTCGTCGCGACGACCACGACGAAGGCAGACGGCACGTACTCCTTCTCCAAGCTGCCTGCCGGCAAGTACACCGTCAAGGTGGAGCCCTCCGACCTCCTCAAGAAGCTCGAGCAGACCGAGGACCCGGACGGCACCAAGGACAACACCTCCGGCGTCGTCCAGGTCAACCACGACAACCCCTCCGTGAAGAACGTGAACTTCGGTTACGCCACGAACTACACGATCAAGGGCACCGTCTACCGTGACGCCGACCGCTCCGAGACCCTTGAGGACGGCGAGAAGCTCTACCAGGGTGTGACCGTCGACCTCCTCGACAATGCCGGTAACGTCGTGGCTACCACGACCACCGACGCCAAGGGCGCATACGCGTTCACCAACCTCGAGGAAGGCACCTACAAGGTTCGCGTCCACAAGGAAGGTCCCATCGCCGACCTCATCCAGACCGAGGACCCGGACGGCACTAAGGACAACACCTCCGGCGACATCACCCTCGAGCTGAACGACCCGATCAAGGAGAACGTCAACTTCGGGTACATCTCGAACAACTCGATCTCCGGCACGGTCTACCGTGACGACAACCGCTCCAACTCCCTGAACGGGGGCGAGGCCGGCTACCCCGAGCAGACGGTTCAGCTCCTCGACAAGGACGGATCGGTCATCGCGACCACCAAGACCGACGCCAACGGCAACTACTCCTTCGACAACCTGCCCGACGGCACCTACTCCGTCAAGGTCGTCAAGGACGGAGCCCTCACCGACCTCGAGCAGACCGAGGACCCGGACGGCACCAAGGACAGCGCCTCCGAGCCCATCGTCCTGAACGAGGACAACCCCACGAAGAAGAACGTCAACTTCGGCTACGTGCCCGACTACTTCATCAAGGGCACCATCTACCGCGACGGCAACCGCTCCGGCGCGCTGGACACGGGTGAGAAGCTCTACGAGGGCGTGACGGTCAACCTGGTGGACGCCGACGGCAACGTCGTTGCCACCACCACGACCGACGAGAAGGGCAACTACTCCTTCGACAAGCTCCCCGCGGGCACCTACTCCGTCAAGGTCGTTCAGGATGGCCCCATCGCCTCCCTCGAGCAGACCGGCGACCCGGACGCCACGAAGGACAACGCCTCCGAGCCCATCACGCTGAACAATGACAACCCGTCCAAGACGGACGTCAACTTCGGCTACGTGAACAACAACTCCCTGTCGGGCACCGTCTACCGCGATGACTCGCGCAACGGCGACCAGGACGGCACCGAGCCCGGATACTCCGGCGTGACCGTCCAGCTCCTCGACAAGGATGGCAACGTCGTGGCCACCACGACCACCGACGCCAACGGCAAGTACTCCTTCTCCAAGCTGCCCGACGGCACCTACTCCGTCAAGGTCGTCAAGGACGGCGAGCTCGCCGACACCGAGCAGACCGAGGACCCGGACGCGAACAAGGACAACGCCTCCGAACCGGTGACCCTGGGCGAGGACAACCCCTCCAAGGACAACATCGACTTCGGTTACGTTCCCGATTACTCGATCCACGGCCTCGTCTACCGCGACGGTGACCGCAACGAGACGCACGGCGCAACTGAGAAGGGCTACGCCAACCAGACCGTCGAGCTGCGCGACAAGGACGGCAAGGTCGTCGCGACCACCACGACGGACGAGAACGGTGCCTACTCCTTCGAGAAGCTGCCCGCCGGCACCTACCGCGTCAAGGTCGTCAAGGACGGTGCCCTCACCGACCTCGACCAGACCGAGGACCCGGACTCCACCAAGGACTCCACCTCCGGCGTCATCTCGCTCAGCAACGACCACCGCACCGAGACGGACGTCAACTTCGGCTACATCGCCAACAACTCCATCAACGGCACCATCTACCGCGACGGTAACCGCGACGGAAAGAAGGGTGACACCGAAGGACGCTACTCCGGCGTGACGGTCCAGCTCCTCGACAAGGACGGCAAGGTCATCGCCACCACGACGACCGACAAGGACGGCAAGTACTCCTTCGAGCACCTGCCCGACGGCACCTACTCCGTCAAGGTCGTCAAGGACGGCGCTCTCACCGACACCGACCAGACCGGCGACCCCGACAACAAGCTGGACAACGCGTCCGAGCCGATCACCCTCGACGAGAAGAACCCCACCAAGGGCGACGTCGACTTCGGCTACGTCCCGAACAACACCATCAAGGGCACCGTCTACCGCGACGACAACCGCGACAAGATGATCAACGGTGACGAGCCCGGCCTCGAGCGCGTGAGCGTCCAGCTCCTCGACGAGAACGGCAAGGTCATCCAGACCCTCGACACCGACGCGGACGGCAACTACGCGTTCCAGCACCTGCCCGACGGCAAGTACACCGTCAAGGTCGTGCGCTCCTCGTCCATCAAGGACTACGACCAGACCGAGGATCCCGACGCCACCGTCGATGACACCTCCGCGGTGTACACGATGGGCCCGGAGCACTCCCTGCAGGAGAAGGTCAACTTCGGCTACGTGCCGGACTACTCGATCGCCGGTCGCGTCTACCGCGACTCCGACAAGTCCGGCTCCTACACCGATGGTGAAGAAACCTTCTCCGGCGTGACGGTCGACCTGCTCGACAAGGCCGGTAACGTCGTGGCCACCACGACGACCGACAAGGACGGCAACTACTCCTTCGAGAAGCTGCCCGCCGGCACCTACCGCGTCAAGGTCCACCCGGACGGCGACCTCGCCGGCCTCGACCAGACCGAGGACCCGGACGGTATCGCCGACTCCATGTCCGGTGAGATCACGATCGGCTTCGACAACCAGAAGGTCACCGGCGTGAACTTCGGTTACGTCGCGCCCGACGTCCCGGCCACCAAGCCGAAGAAGGGCCTCGCCCGCACCGGCTTCGACGGCCTGATCGGCGGAGCGGGCCTGGGAGCTGCCGTCGTTGGCGGCATGTTCCTGTGGATGCGTCGCCGTCGCCAGGACTGACGGTCATTCGGCCTAAGCCTCGACGAGGTAGTGGCTGAGTGAGCCGACAAGGGGCGGGTACTTCGGTACCCGCCCCTTTGGCGTACCCGGCTGCCTGCCGGGCCGGGCTGCTTGTGGTACCGCTGGTGTTTCGGGCCCCGGATGCCCCGGCCGCCCGCGAGGCTAGGCGGCGGCCCGCCTGCGAGCCGTCCGTGCTGCGAGCTTCGCTCGGCGCGTCGCCTCGAAGCCCGGCCAGGCCCCGCCGCCGCCCACCGGCACCGCGGCAGGTCCCTCCGGCGCCCTCCACATTGGCGGCGTTGGCTGTGTGGATGTGTTGCTTGGTCCCAGCAATTTCGCACGTAATTCCCCTGAGGATATTTCAAACTATGAATTCATATCGTTGGTATTGCAACGTTTTGGGACGTTCTCAAAAAATGACCGAGGGAAATTATGTGCGACTTTTGGGTGACCCTGCTTGTGCTGTCACCAACCGGTGTGGCCGGCAACTGTGTGAAACCGTCATCACCTTTGCTTGCGAGTGCTCTGTCTCCAGTGAAACCGACGGTACCATTGCGAGGCAGAAACACCCGTTTTCGGTGCTATCTTGGTGCGCAAAGGCGTCGTGGGTTTCACGCAAGCGCGCTGAGGACCCCGCATTGGTGTTGACGGTTTCATCTTGCCGTGCGGCGAGCAGTTTTGGCGCGAAATAGTTCGCCCCGCGCGGCTTGATGTGGGTGCGAGCGCGAAAAAGTTCGCCCAGCGCGCTGAAAACACCCCAAAATTGGTGTTTTTCGGCTTGCTGGGCGAGTTTTTTCGCGGAAGTGCTGCTGGAGGGGCAGTGTTGGGCGAACTTTTTCGCGGGTGTGGGCCTGGACGCCTCGTCTCATGTGGCATGTGCTCGGTCTTGCCGCAGTGTGCGAACCTCGGAGGCACCCGCGGCGGGTGTTGTGGGTGCATGAAGGAGGCAGCGAAAGCGCGGGGAGCTGTCGCACACGCAAACCTATGCAGACCAACGGGAACACCATGCGCCGCGTCTTGTGGCGCACTCTGGAATACCATCGCTGACCTGCACCGCAGCCGTACACAGCGTATGCAGGAGCGCCCGGGGCCGTGGCCCCGGGCGCTCCCCGCAACACATGCGCTCCGACAACTACCGGAACAACTTCACGGCGTTCGGCCCGATCATGAACGGTGCCAGGATCATCGACGAGCCGAGACCCACGCCAAAGCCGCCAATCACGTCCGTCACCCAGTGGACGCCCAGGTACAGGCGCGTCACGCAAATAAACACGATGAACGTCAGCGCCGCGGCCCACAGCAGGTAGCGCAGACGCCGACCGACGCGCGTCATCGTCAGCACCAGGACCAGCGACACGATCAGTGCGGTTACCGCCGTGGCGTGACCTGACGGGAACGAGTAGCCGTCCTCGGTGATCAGACGGTAGGCCTCTTCCGGGCGCGGACGTGAATCAATGTGCTTAATGATGTAGCCATTGATCCCCGAGAAGGCCACGGAGCCCAGAATGTACAGGGCGTGCATGACCTTCTTGACGAGCCACCACACGAAGGCCGCCACGGCCAGCGCCACTATGACGGCGCGCTTGGGGTCGAAGAGCCACGACGCGCCCGTCATGAACGTGTTCATCGCCGGCGTGCGCGACGCGATGAAGTCAGACCACACCGTGGTGTCGATCGACAGGGGACTCGTGATGAATCCGCCCGCGACGGCGACAGCCGCGACGAGGAGAACCCCGATGATCACGGGGGGAGACAGGAGGCGACGAGCAATCATAGTGAAATCCTACCGTAGTGTCAGTCGTTGGCGCCGTACTCGTACATCCAGCGCCCGGCCCGGCGCGAAAAGCGCGAACGCTCGCGCATCTGCCCGGTGTCGCCGGTTTCCGTGTCCCGCCACGAGGCCACGAACGTCACGGTGCCCTCCTCGTCGGAAGGACCCCCGGCCTCGGCCCCCAGGACCTGCAGACCCGTCCACTGCGTCCCCTCCACCCAGTACGGGGGAGCGGGGCGCGTGCGCGGGTGCCACGTGCGGAACAGGTAGTCCTCGTCGCGCAGGGCGAATGCCGTGTAGCGCGATCGCATGAGCGCCTCGGCGGTCGGAGCCGCCTCGCCGTCCAGGTAGCGCCCGCAGCACTGCGCGAGCATCGCCCCCGACCCGCACGGACAGGTACGAGGCCGGGGCGCGCCAGCGCTCGCAGCGCCGGGGGCAGCGGGGGAGGAGGTCACGCCTGGTCGCCCAGGGAGGCCAGCCAGCGCTCCGCATCCAGGGCCGCGCGGCAGCCCGAGCCGGCCGCCGTGATGGCCTGGCGGTACGTGTGGTCCACGGCGTCGCCGCATGCGAACACGCCCGCGACGGACGTGCGCGTCGACGGCTCGTCGACCGTAATGTAGCCGGCCTCGTCGAGGGCGACCTGGCCGCGCAGGAAGCCCGTGCGGGGCAGGTGGCCGATCGCGACGAACACGCCGTCCACGGCGATCTCACGCGTGGAACCATCCACTGTGGAGGCCAGGCGCAGGCCGGTCACGGCCTCGTCGCCCAGGACCTCCTCGACGGTCGCGTTCCACTCGAAGGAGATCTTCGGGTTGTTCAGGGCACGCTCGGCCATGACGCGCGAGGCGCGCAGGGCGTCGCGGCGGTGCACGACGACGACCTCGGACGCGAAGTTCGTCAGGAAGGTCGCCTCCTCCATCGCGGAGTCGCCGCCACCAATGACGGCCAGGCGACGATCCTTGAAGAAGAAGCCGTCGCAGGTCGCGCAATAGGAGACGCCGCGGCCGGAGAACTCGTCCTCGCCTGGCACGTTCATGTGGCGGTACTCCGAGCCGGTGGCCAGGATGACGGCGCGCGCGTAGAAGACCTCGTCCTCGGTCGCCACGGCCTTCACATCGCCCTCGAGGTTGACGGCGACAACGTCCTCGTAGCGAATGTCCGCGCCGAACTTCTCGGCCTGCTCGCGCATGTTGTCCATGAGCTCGGGGCCCTGAATGCCCTCCGGGAAACCGGGGAAGTTCTCGACCTCGGTCGTGTTCATGAGCGCGCCACCCGCGGCCAGCTGGCCGGCCAGCACGATGGGAGCGAGGCCGGCGCGGGCCGTGTAGACCGCAGCCGTGTAACCGGCCGGACCCGAGCCGACGATGACAACGTCGTGAACGGTGGCGCCCTCGGGCACCTCGGCCGACGGGATCTGCACCTCGGCGGTTTCAGCGGTGGTATCGGTGGATTCGGCCGTCACCAGGCCCGGAATCGTCACGAAAGACATGCGTACCCTCCTTCAGGGTTACTGAACTGTAAGTTCGGAGATCCACGCCCAGTTGCGTCCGTCCTGGCCCTTGGGCATGGAGCGGAACTGCAGCGCGATCGAGTCGGTTTCGACGGCCGTGGGCAGTTGAATCGTCGTCGTCGGAGACAACGCCGACATGGCCAGTTCTGTTCCGCCGCGCGGGTTCGCCGGGTCCGTGACGTTACGCACGACAACCTCGCCGCCGGTGGTGGCCGGGTCCATGTTGAGCGTCACCGAGGACACGGTGGCCTTCTGCTGGAGCTTGACAACGATCGTCACGGACGTCTCGTCGCGGAACTGGTTGTTGTCGAACCAGCGCGACGACCAGGACGTCGACGGGTTCGAGTCGATCATATTGATCGCGCGGTCCGGGTGGTCGCCGTCGTCGTTGTTCCATGACAGAACCTGCACGGAGGAGATCACGGGGGTCGTGGTTGCCGCCGGCGGGGGCGTCGTGGTGAGCGCGGGGCTGGGCTCCTCGTCGGACTGCTGCTGGGAGACGCCGGCGCGCAGGGACTGGGCTAGATCCAGGTCGGTGACCGGTCGGGTGGCCATCCACGGACCCCAGATCGCGCCGAAGATCACCAGGACAACGCCGAAGATCAGTGCGGGCTTCGTCGGGTCGATGAGCGTGCCGGAGCGCTTGGAGGAGCCCGCCTCGCTTTCCGAGGCCGGGGCGTCCTGCGCGGGAGCGACGGGCATCGGGGGGATGGAGTCCATGACCTCGGTGGCATCTTCGACCGGGGGAGCGGGAACCGCCTCGGGCGCCTGCACGCGCGGGATCTGATGTGTCGCGGGGCCGTCCGTCAGGGGAGCGGGATGGGGGTAGTCCTCGGGTTTCACCTCGCCGTCGCGCTCGTATCCGCTAGCGGCGGGTGCCGGCGGCGGGGGAGCGAGGGGGAACGCGGGGGCCTCAACCTGGGCGGCGTCCGCCTCATCGGTGACGGGCTCGATGCCGTACTCGGCGAGAGACTCGGGGATCGCCTGCGCCTGTGCGGCTTCCGTGGCCTCGGCGATGTCATCAACGATGGGTGCGGCCACAGCCTCGGCGACCAGCGGGTTCTCGACGGGTGCCTGCGTCGCGGGGCCGAGGGCCGGGATTTCGGTGGGCGCGGGGGCCGGCGGTATGTCGGCGAGCTCCTCGGCCTCGTTGGCTGCGGGGGCAGCGGGGGCCGCGGGAGGCGCGGGGATCGGCGAGGCGGAGAGCACCTCGTCAAACGACGGCAGCACTTCGTCGTCGCCGGTGCGTTCGGGCGTGGGAGCCATCGGTTCCTCCGTCTCGTCGGGTGTGTGTCCCGTCATTATCTCAGCTGGTGCGGGGGTGGGCGTGGAGGACGCTGCCAGGATGTTCACCACAGCACTGGGCACGTGCAGGCGGGTGAGCAGCGGGCGCATCATGACGGCGGATTCGCCCGGGGCTGCGAAGCGCAGGACCAGGAGGTATACGAGGCCGGTCAGCGCGGACACGAGCGAGAGCTTCACGCCGGCCAGGGCCATGCGGCCCAGCGTCGACGAAATCTCGGTGTGGATGCCCATGAGCCACAGGAGGCCAAAGCCCACGAGGCCCGCGATGATCGCCGCGGCCAGGTAGGACGCGTAGGAGCGCAGCAGGCCCGCACGGTCAACGTAGCGGTTCTCGCGCGACACCCATACGACCGCGATGATGCCCTGGGTCAGGCGGCACACGGTCTCGCCGAGGGCAGCCGCGACGACCCACCAGCGGGCGCCGGTCAGGGCGTACATCGACCAGCCGACGATCACCTGGAGGATCGTGGGGCCGATGCCCATGAGGAAGACGGGCTTGACGTCCTCGTAAGCGAAGAAGACGCGCTGGCTCATGAGGACCATGCCGGTCGAGGCCACGCCGGGCATGAGCGAGGCGAGGACGAGGGCGTAGCCGGTCACGGCCTCGGGATCCCCTCCCTTGGCCGCCATCGCGATCTCCATCATGGGGACGGAACCGGCCATCAGCATGGCCGCGGCGACGAGGGTCAGCGACGTAATCGTGCGCACGCCCAGGTGGTAGTTGTCGGCCACCGCGCGGTCGTCGCCGTCAGCGACGGCACCGGCCATGCGGGTGAAGATCGCGGTCGTCAGCGACACCGTGATGAGCGACTGGGGAACCATGAAGATCATGAACGCCGTCGAGTAGGCGAGGATGCCGACGACGCCGCCCTGAGCGCCGCCCTGGCCGATGAAACCGTCGGCCATCGCGGCCAGGTTGTTCGTGGACAGGACGCCGACCTGGGACACGCCCAGGGTCGCGAACGTCCATCCGGCCACGCGCGGCATCGAACCGAAGGAGGTCCCGCGGAAGTGGAAGTCCGGCTTGAAGGAGACTCCCGCCCGACGCATCGGCCACAGCAGGCACAGGGCCTGGCAGATGACGCCGAGGGTTGCGGATCCGGCGAGGACCCAGAACTGTGCGCCCGTCAGGTCGCCCGCGGGAATGCCGCCGTCCGGCGCGCCGCCCCAAATCGCGAGGAAAGCGCCGAGGCCCGCGATGCCCACGACGTTGTTGACGACGGGGGCCCACATGTAGGGCCCGAAGATCTCGCGCGCGTTGAGGAGCTCGCCGAGCAGGTTGTACAGGCCGTAGAAGAAGAGCTGCGGCAGGCACAGGAGGGCGAAAAGGATCGCGAGGTTGCGAATGTCCTCGGTGTAGCCGGCGGCCGTGATCATCACCAGGACGGGCGCCAGCACCATCGTCGCGAAGGTGACGAGGAAGAGAAGCGTTCCCGCGAGGGTCAGCAGGCGGTTGACGTAGGTGTCACCGTCGTGGCGGCGCTTGATGGCGCCGACGATCTGCGGGACCAGGACGGCGTCGAAGATGCCGGACGCCAGCAGGTTGAAGACCGTGTTGGGCAGCGTGTTCGCGGTCTGGAAGGCGGCGCCGACACCGCCGGCGGTCGCGCCGACGGCGGCGATCAGCATCGCGTTACGGATGAAACCGAGGATGCGCGACACCATGGTGCCCGACGCCATGAGCGCCGATGCCCTCAGGATCGATCGGCGAGGCGTGTTCGAGCTCATGGGGTCTCCTTCGTCGTTGCTGTCTCGGATTCAGTGGTGGTGTCTGTCGTGTCGGCGTCGCCGGAGGGCGCCTCGGCGTCGCCGGATGCGGCCTGCGCCTTGCGAGCGGCCCTCTTGCGCAGCGACCGCGTGATGCCGGCCAGGAAGAGCAGGCCGAAGAGCGAGGCGATGACGGCCGTGATCGCGTCCTCCCACCCAGCGCGCATGCGTACGGTCACGGTCTGGGAGTCGTCGAGGACAACGCCGTCGGGCGTGGTGACCTTGTAGGTGACCCCGATGTCGCCACTGCCGATCGCGCCCACGGGCACCTCGACCGTCGTCGCGCCCTGCGCGGCGAGCGTCTGGGATTGGGCTGGGGTGGCGCGCAGACGTGGGTCGTCGGGCACGAGGGTCACGTCGACGCGTACCGGCCAGGGCAGGTTATTGCGCACGAGGACGGGGAAGTTCGCGGACTTATTAATGAGGTTGACGGCCGAGGACGGCTCGACGGTCACGGCGGAGAGCATGCCCGTGATCTGGGAGGTCATCGCAGTGGCCGCGTCGAGCTGTTCGGAGGGTGTCAGCTGGGCGGATAGGGCGGGCAGAATCTGGGGCGTGACCGATTCGTACACGGCGTTGGGATCGTCGGTCGCGTTGGCGAGCGGGGTGAGCCTGGTCAGGGACGAGGACATGGCCGAGATAGCGGTCTCCGTGTCGGCCTCGAGGACGCCCGCCCCGACGGTCTGGCGGTCGACGTCGGTGGGCTCGCTGGCGGCCATCTCACTGAAGGACATGGCGCTCACCCAGCGCGGCGAGAATAGCGCCTTCGTGCGGTTGGTGAGCCGCTCGTTGATGACGGTTCCGCGCGCGGCTGCCGCGAAGAGAGTGCGCGAGGAGGCGGGGCGCTCGCGGGTGATGATCGCGGTGATGGCGGTCAGGGCCTGTTCGGCGTCGAGTTCGTCGCCTCCGGACGCGTTCCACGACAGGATCGTGGCGATGTCGCTCTGCTGGGCGAGGGTGCGCGCGCCCGTTCCGTCCGTCGAGGTCTCGCCGGTGTCGGTGTTGACGTTGACGCGCGCGTAGGACGTGAAGGGAACGTCCTCGGCAGGGGTCAGGGCGCCGAGCGGGGCGATCGTGATCTGATTCGAGGAGGAGAATCCGGAGAGGAACGACGTGCCGAAGGTCGTGTCCGCAGGCCAGGCGACGTTACGCAGGATCGAGGGCCCGGAGTCGGGCGAGGAGGTTGTCGTGGCGGACTGGCCGGGGGCGCTCGCGGATGCGCTGGGCGCGGGCGTGGCATCGGGTGTCCCGGAGGGGGAGGCCGAGGTCGACGGGCTGGGGGAGGCCGGAGAATTGGCGGGTGCGACCCACCCGGCCTTGCGCAGCGTGTCGGGGAAGTCGGCCATCGAGCGCGAGGCGCGGTCCCAGAAACCGGAGTTGCCCGACAGTGACAGGGCGCCGAGGTCGGCGTCTCCCTCGGGCAGGGCGATGATCTCGGTCGCGTTGGACAGGAGCGCGGAGACGAAGGCCTCGGACTGGAGGTCACGCGCGCGCTGCGCGGGGTCCGTGGCCGTCGGCGCGGGCGTCGGGGTGGGGGAGGCGCTCGGCGAGGCCGTGGGCGCGCCGGACTGGTCCGATTGCGCGTCGGACTGTCCGGACTGGGCAGGGTCAGCCCCGGACTGGCCCGCGTCGGGCGAGGGGGATGCCGAGGAGGATGCGGAGGGGCTCGGCGTGGCCGTGGGCTGCGGGCCGCGAGGGATCAGCAGCGGGTCGACGGCCAGGGTGACGCCGCTGGCGGAGGCGAGGCTGAGGACCGCTGAGCGTTCGCCCTGGTCCTGGGTGGCGCTCGTCGAGGTCCAGGGGATCACGGTGCTCACGCGCGAGGCGGAGACCTGCGCGCCCGAATCCCACACGATGATCGATCGATCCTTGCCCGAGTATTCGCCGGAGGTCGCAGTCACGGTCGTGACGCGCGGGCCCCACTCGTCGGCGTCGGTGAGAGGCAGCGAGGACGTGGGGACACGGATCTCGAAGGAGGTCGTGGCTCCTCGGGCGACGTCCGTGAGAGAGGACGAGGCCGCGTGGGTGGCGTCCGGCTCGTCATCGGAGAGGGCGTTCGTCAGCGCGGGGACAGAGATCGGCGTCTCGTTCGCGACGAACACCTCGAGGGAGATGTTCGCGAGCGTCGTCGGTGAATCGTTACGGACCGTTCCGGAGATAACGAGTTCGTTTTCATCCGTGATAATTCGAGGCGACAGCGAGTTAATGGACACGGAAAGCCCAGAATCCTCTGAGACCGTACCCATGACGGCGGGACGCGACTCGCCCGACTGCGAGGTCACGGTGGGCAGCGGGGCGGCCCCGGCCTCGTTCAGACCGAGGCCGAAGGGCAGAGCCATCGCCGCGCACAGGACGCCAGCCGCGAGCGCGCGCCTAGTCACGGCCGTCCCGATACAGCAGGTCGAGGGCGATGCGCACGATGCGGCGTTCGTTGGGGTAGGCCAGCTGGCGCGACACGTCGCGCAGCGGCACCCACGCGGCCTCCTCGGCCTCGTGATCCGGATCCCCATCGACGGAAATCGTGCCGGACTCATACCCCATCAGGTAGTGGTGGACGACCTTGTGGACGCGGCGGTCGTTGCCGGAGAACCAGTAGTCGATCGACGCGAGGTGGCGGATGATGCGCCCGTGGATGCCGGTTTCCTCGGCGACCTCGCGCAGCGCGGCCTGCTGGGGGGTCTCGGAACCCTCGAGGTGGCCCTTGGGTAGGCACCACTCGATGCGGCCCGCTCGATTGCGTCGCGCGATCAACGCCGCATAGGGAATTCCGTCACGCACGTCGACGACGATGCCGCCCGCGCTGGTTTCCGCGGAAATCGGCAGGTGAGAGCGGCCAGCGCGCACAGAAGCGGACCGACGCGGGGGTCGGGGCACCCCGCCTCGGCGGTCAACTGGACGTGCAGGCATGACTCCACTTTAGCCGGTACGCGGCCCCCGGTAGTCGGCCAGGGTGCTTTCCTGGCATGCTTAAGGGCGATGAGTACCCAGTCAACTTCCCCGAATAACGGTGCCGTGACCGCGCAAAACGCCGGAACGACGGACATTCCTACCCTCATGGCGAACGCCACGAGGACCTTTGCAGCGCTCCCGCCCGCGATTATGGAACTCGGCACGATTTTTCACGAGGCCGGGGAGGAGCTCGCGCTCGTCGGCGGACCCGTGCGCGATGCGTTCCTGGGAGTGACTCCGCACGACTTCGATATGACGACCTCCGCGCGCCCCGAGCGCACCGAGGAGCTCCTGGCGAAGTGGGGCAACGCGACCTGGGACATCGGCAAGGAGTTCGGCACGATCGGCGGTCGTCGCGGCGACCTGGTCGTCGAGGTGACGACCTACCGCACCGACGAGTACGAGATCGGCTCGCGCAAGCCCGAGGTGACCTTCGGCGACACGCTCGAAGGCGACCTGACGCGCCGTGACTTCACGGTCAACGCGATGGCGATGCGCCTGCCGCAGATGGCCCTCGTCGACCCGTGCGGCGGCCTGGCCGACCTCGCGGATGGCAACCTGCGCACCCCCGTGTCCGCCGAGCAGTCCTTCGACGACGACCCGCTGCGCATCATGCGCGCCGCGCGTTTCTCGGCGCAGCTGGGCCTCGACGTCGACATGGACGTCATGAACGCGATGGAGACCATGGCCTCGCGCCTGGAGATCGTCTCCGCCGAGCGCATCCGCGCCGAGCTTGAGCGCCTCATCATCTCGCCCTACCCGCGCCGAGGCATCGAGCTGATGGTGCACACGGGCGTTGCCGACATCGTCCTACCCGAGGTCGCCGGCCTCGTCTCCACTGTGGACGAGCACAAGCGCCACAAGGACGTCTACAAGCACACCCTCACCGTCGTCGAGCAGGCGATGGACCTGGAGACCGGCCCGGATGGTCCGGTTCCTGCCCCCGACTTCATCCTGCGCTTCGCCGCCCTCATGCACGACGTCGGCAAGCCGGCAACCCGCCGCTTCGAGCCGAACGGCACCGTGTCCTTCCACCACCACGAGATCGTGGGCGCGAAGATGACGCGCAAGCGCATGAAGGCCCTGCACTTCGACAAGGCGACGATCGAGGCCGTCTCCAACCTGGTCGCGCTGCACCTGCGCTTCCACGGCTACGGCGAGGCCGCCTGGTCCGACTCGGCGGTACGCCGCTACGTGGCCGACGCGGGCGACCTCCTCGAGCGCCTCCACCGCCTGACGCGCGCGGACTGCACGACCCGCAACCGCCGCAAGGCCAACTACCTGTCGGCCGCCTACGACGACCTTGAGGCACGCATCGCCGCCCTGCGCGAGCAGGAGGAGCTCGACGCGATCCGCCCCGACCTCGACGGCGACCAGATCATGGAGATCCTCGGGCTGCGCCCCTCGCGCGCCGTGAAGATCGCCCGCGACTACCTCCTCGAGCTGCGCATGGAGCGCGGGCCGCTGGGCGAGGAGGCCGCCCGTCAGGCGCTTCTCGACTGGTGGGCATCGGACGACGTGCGCGCCCTCGCCGAGGAGTACCAGGAGCAGCAGGCCCACTGGGAGGCCAAGGTCGCGGAAAAGAAGGCCCGAAAGGCCGCCGCGAAGGCCGCGCGCGAAGCCCAGGGGCAGTGAGACGAGGCGCGGGGCGACAATCGTCACGCCCGCGCACGGTGCGGTCCCTGTCATGCCGCCGTACTCTGGGAATAATTCAACTTTTTGTTAGGAGAGTTATCGCATGAGCACGTTCACCCCCGAGAAGGCATCGGCCGACATCGGCGTGTACGGCCTGGGAGTCATGGGCGCAAACCTCGCCCGCAACCTGGCCCGCAACGGCTACGCGACCGCCGTCTTCAACAGGACCCCGGCTCGCACCGAGAAGCTCATGGCGGAGCACGGCGACGAAGCGACCTTCGTTCCCGCGTCCACGCTGGAAGACTTCGTCGCGTCCCTGCGCGCGCCCCGCGTCGCCATCATGATGGTCCAGGCCGGCCCCTCGACGGACGCCGTCATGGGCCAGCTCGCCGACCTCATGGACGAGGGCGACATCATCGTCGACTGCGGTAACTCCCTGTTCACCGACACGATCCGCCGCGAGAAGTGGGCCGCCGAGCGCGGCCTGCACTTCGTGGGCGCGGGCGTCTCCGGCGGCGAGGAGGGCGCCCTGTGGGGTCCCTCCATCATGCCCGGCGGCAGCCCGGCCTCGTACGACCGCCTCGGCCCCATGTTCGAGGCCATCGCCGCCACCTACGACGGCGTCCCCTGCAGCACCTACATCGGCGCGAACGGCGCCGGCCACTTCGTGAAGATGGTGCACAACGGCATCGAGTATGCCGACATGCAGGTCATCGCCGAAGCCTACACCCTCCTGCGTGAGGGCCTGGGCGCCACGCCGGCGCAGATCGCCGACATTTTCGCCGCCTGGAACGAGGGCGAGCTCAACTCCTACCTCATGGAGATCACCGTCGAGGTCCTGCGCCAGGTGGACGCCGAAACCGGCAAGCCCCTCGTCGACCTCATCGTGGACGCCGCCTCGCAGAAGGGCACGGGCAAGTGGACGGTGCAGACCGCCCTCGACCTGGCCGTCCCCGTCACCGCGATCGGCGAGGCGACCTTCGCGCGCGGCGCGTCCTCCGAGCCCGCCCAGCGCGCGGCCGGCCAGGCGCTCGCGGGCAACGCTAGCGCCCTCGTCATCGAGTCGGACGAGGCCCGTGCCGCCTTCATTGAGGACGTACGCCAGGCGCTGTTTGCCTCCAAGATCGTCGCCTACTCGCAGGGCTTCGACGAGATCGAGGCCGGCGCGAAGGAATACGACTGGGACATCGACAAGGGCGCCCTGGCTCGCATCTGGCGCGCGGGCTGCATCATCCGCGCGGCCTTCCTCGACGACATCACCCGCGCCTACGAGGCCGACCCCGACCTGCCGCTGCTGCTGGCCGCCGAGCCCTTTGCGACCCGCTTCCAGGAGTGCACGCCCGCGCTGCGTCGCGTCGTGGCCCAGGCGGCCCTCGCCGGCGTTCCGATCCCGGTGTTCGCCTCGTCCCTGGCCTACTTCGACCAGATCCGCGCGACGCGCCTGCCGGCGGCCCTCATCCAGGGGCAGCGTGACTTCTTCGGCTCCCACACCTACCACCGGGTAGACAAGGAGGGCGTCTTCCACACCCTGTGGGCTGTCGATGGTCGTCCCGAGGAACAGTGGTCCTGATCTGAGACTGCGGCGCGAGCCGTACAAAGGGGGTGGGTGCGCGGCACCCACCCCCTTTGTGTTGCAGCCCATACTTCGGGGTTCTTTCAGGAAACCCGGTTAATCTAGGGGTATACCAATCCGCTGAAAGGGCGAATACGTGGCTACTAACAACGGACAGTCTGACTGGAACGACATCATTGAGCCTGGCGGCTCCCGCACGTCAGGGCGGGACTCGCTGCCCTCGCGACGGGCGGCGCGCGCCGGCTCCGGATCGCATGCATCCCGGAAGGCTGCCAAGGCCTCGTCGGCAGGTAAGAAGGGTCCGGCGAAGAAGAAGCACCGGTGGGCCAAGCGCATCGGCTTCTCAATTCTGACCGTCTTCCTGGGCGTGTTCATCGCCGGCATGGCCGTGTTCCTGTACCTCTACAACACGCTGGCTGTGCCTGCGCCGGACGACCTGGCGCTCGCGCAGAAGACCACGGTCTACTACGCCGACGGCACGACCGAGATGGGCACCCTGGGTGAGATCAATCGTCAGATTATCGACACGACGACGCTGCCCGACTACGTCTCCAAGACGATCGTGGCCTCCGAGGACCGCACGTTCTACACGAACAACGGCGTCGACCTCAAGGGCATCTTCCGTGCGCTCGTGAACAACCTGCGCGGCGGAGCCCGCCAGGGTGGTTCGACGCTGACCCAGCAGTACGTGGAGCGCTACTACATCGGCGAGACCACGTCCTACACGGGCAAGCTCAAGGAAGCCGTCCTGGCCATCAAGATCAACCGTGAGAAGTCCAAGGACGAGGTCATCGGCGCCTACATGAACACGATCTACTTCGGTCGTGGCGCGTACGGCATCGACGCCGCCGCCCAGGCGTACTTCGGCCACGGTGCCCACGAGCTGACGCTGTCCGAGTCGGCGCTCCTCGCGGCCGTCATCCCCGCGCCCTCCGCGTGGGACCCCGCCGTCAACCCCGATAAGGCGAAGGAGCGCTGGGAGCGCGACCTGAACCTCATGGTTGAGGACGGCTGGATCACGCAGGCCGAGAGGGACGCTGCGGTGTTCCCCGAGACGATTGACCCCGACACGCTCAATAGCGCGTCGATGACGGGCACGAACGGCTACCTGATGGCTCAGGTCAAGCAGGAGCTGATCGCCTCCGGCCAGTTCGACGAGGACAAGATTAGCCAGGGTGGTCTGCGCATCACCTCCACGATCGTCAAGGAGCACCAGGAGCAGGCCGTCGCGGCCGCCGAGGGCATGAACGAGGTCGAGGGCTGGGATCCGACGCACCAGCACGTGGCCCTGTCCTCCATGGACCCGACCACTGGCGAGATCCTCGCCGAGTACGCGGGCGCGGATTACGAGAAGCGCCAGCAGAACGCCGTCACGCAGGACATCGCGATGGCCGGCTCGTCCTTCAAGCCCTTCGCCCTGCTGGCGAACGCGCGCCTGGGTGGCACGGTCTACGACACCTACTCGGGCAAGTCCCCGCAGTATTTCCGAGGCATGGGCACCCCCGTCTACAACGACGGCGGCTACTCCTTCGGTAACGTCACCCTCGTGAAGGCGACCGCGTACTCGATGAACACGGTGTTTGTGGGCCTCAACGACGATGTCGAGCCGGAGAACACGCTCAAGGCCGCCATCGACGCGGGCATCCCCGAGGATACGGTCGGCCTGAACGATGAGCTCCTCAACGTCCTGGGGCCCTCCTCGCCGCACAACATCGACCTGACGACCGCCTACTCGACGATCGCGAACGGTGGTGAGCGCGTCACCGCCCACATCGTCAAGAAGGTTGAGGACTCGAACGGCAAGCTGCTCTACAGCGGCGACGTGGCTCCCAAGCGTGTCTTCGAGGTCGAGGAAGTCTCCTCGATCATGCCGGCCCTCGAGGCCGTCACGAAGGGCGAGGGCACCGCCGCCAACGTTGATTCCGCGATCGCGCGACTGACGACGGCCGGCAAGACCGGTACCTCCTCGGACCAGCTTTCTGCGCAGTTCGTGGGCTTCGTGCCCGGCATGGTGACCGCCGTGTCGATGTACCAGTCCGACGACGCTGGTAACTCGGTGCCCCTGGATGACGTGGGCGGCCTCGATCAGTTCCACGGCGGCGACTGGCCGGTCGATGTGTGGATCGACTACATGAAGCCGGCGACCGCGAACCTGCCGGGCGACGACTTCCCCTGGAAGGTTGAGTCCAACCGCAAGGTCCACAACAACGCGCCGACGCCCGCCCCGAGCGCGACGACTGAGGCTCCGCAGTCCGCTGCTGAGCCCACCGAGACGCCCACCCCCACCGAGACGCCTTCCACCGAACCCACCGAGAATTCGGAGAACGGTGGCAACGGTTCCAACAACGGGAACAACGGCAATGGGAACGGTGGTAACGGTTCCAACAACGGCAACGGCGGGAACAACAATGGTGGCAACGGTTCCAACAACGGCAACGGCGGCAACAATAACGGCAACAACAATGGCGGCCGAAGAAACTAGCCGTGCGTCCTAGCGCCACGCCTGCGGGCCCCGAGGAGCATCCTCGGGGCCCGCAATGGATTGCTGCGCATGGCGGACAGGAATCGCGGGTACAGCAAAAAGGTTGGCCCCCGCTCGCATGAGCGGGGGCCAACCCTTCAGCATTCAACCGATGCGTGAAGCCTTCACTTCGCGGCGGAAACGCGGACCTTGAGGTTCGCGGACACCTCGGGGTGCAGGCCGACGGTCACCGTGTGGTCGCCAACGGCCTTGATGGGCGAGGCGATGATGACGCGACGACGATCGATGGTCTGGCCCAGCTGCTCCTTGACCGCGTCAGCGATCGCAGCAGCGGAGACGGCGCCGAACAGGCGGCCGGAGTTGCCAACCTTGCCGGAGATCTCGACAACGGCACCCTGGAGGGCGTCGCGCACGGCGCGAGCGTCGTCGATCGTGGCGATCTCGTGGCGGCGACGAGCAGCGGCGATCTGGTCGATCTGCTTCTGCGCGCCGGCGGTCCACTTGGCGGCGAAGCCGCGGGGGACCAGGTAGTTGCGGGCGTAGCCAGCCTTGACCTCGACGACCTCGCCGGCGTGGCCGAGGTTGGGGACGTCGTGGGTGAGGATCAGTTTCGTGGTAGCCATATCAGCTGTGTCCTTCCCTTATCAGCGGCCGGTCGTGGAGTAGGGCAGCAGAGCCATCTCACGCGCGTTCTTGACGGCGCGAGCGATCTTGCGCTGCTCCTGGGTGGAAACACCGGTCACGCGGCGGGCGCGGATCTTGCCGCGGTCCGAGATGAACTTACGCAGCAGAGCGGTGTCCTTGTAGTCGATCTTTTCGATCTTGGCCGACTTCAGCGGGTTGGCCTTCTTCTTGATGGGCTTGTTGCGAAGTTGGGGCTTCGCCATGATGGTCTCCTAGTGAATCCGGGCGGACTGTGCCGCCCCAAGCGTGTTGTCTTCGACGTGGCGCTTTCCGGCGTAGGCGCCGGGGCGCGCGACTTTAGAACGGGGGCTCGTCGCCGAAGGAGGTGGTGCCGCCAGCGGGGGCGGAGCGCCACGGGTCCTCGGGGGAGCCGCCGGTCGGTGCGCCGTAGTTGGCGCCACCCTGGCCATATCCACCCTGGCCGCCGCCGTAACCGCCGCCCTGCTGGGGCGCGCCCTGCTGGCCGCGGTTGTCGGACTGGTAGCCGCCGCCACCGGAGGGGGCGGTGCGGGTGACCTGCGCGCGTGCGCGGCGCAGGGAGGGGCCGACCTCGTCGACCTGCAGCTCAACGACCGTGCGACGTTCACCCTGCTGGGTGTCGTACGAGCGCTGGGTGAGGCGACCCTGAACGATGACGCGCATGCCCTTACGCAGCGACTCGGCGACGTTCTCAGCGGTCTCGCGCCACACGGAGCAGCGCATGAAGAGGGTGTCGCCGTCGCGCCACTCACCGGCGTTACGGTCGTAGGTTCGGGGGGTGGAGGCCACCGTGAAATCGGCGACCGCGGCGCCGGACTGCGTCCAACGCAGTTCGGGGTCAGCGGTCAGGTTACCGATGACAGTGATGACGGTATCTCCGGCCATGTCGGCTCCTCGGGCTTAGAGGGTGTGGTGTCGGCTCAGTGAGCGTCGGGGCGCAGGAGCTTCGTACGGAGAATGGTCTCGTCGATGCCCATGCGGCGGTTGATCTCGAGAGCGACCTCGGGGGTCGTGGTCATGTCGATGACGACGTAGATGCCCTCAGAACGCTTGAGGATATCGTAAGCAAGGCGGCGCTTGCCCCAGACGTCAACGTTCTCGACGGATCCGCCGTTGGCAGCCACGGGTGCCAGGTACTTCTCCATCATGGGGGCGACGGTGCGCTCGTCGATCGAAGGATCGAGGATCACCATCAGTTCGTAGTTACGCACGTTGGTTCCCACCTCCTATGGTCTTTACGGTCACGGACGGTCCGTGACAGGAGGGCGTTGCGTATGGCCCGTGAGGGCCTGCTGGACCGGCCGCGGGTGCGGATAGTCCAGCTACCCACTTTACACGGGTGGCAGCGTCTTCGCTAGGGCGTTTCCGGTCACGATCGGGCTCCTCGGGACGAGGCCTGGGTCCACCCCGCCGGGACACCGAACCCCGCGCGGAACCGGGGGTGTGCACGAGGCCGGCCCCGGCCTCGTCGATCGGCTAGAGAGAGCGGGCGCCGAGCCCGTTGGTGAGGGCCCGCATGCCGGTGTAGACGGCCGAGTAGGCGAGCCAGACCATCGCGAGGGCGAGGGAGGGGCGCGCCGTGAGCGCGGTGGAGTGGGCGATGACCCACAGGAGTGGTGCGTAGACGACCAGGTTGACGATGCCGGCGACGGCCAGGTAGCGGCCTCGGCCCGCGCCGATGAGCACGCCGTCGAGGAGGAACACGTATCCGGCGACCGGCTGGAAGAGTGCGCCGACGATGATGGCGACGGTCGCGTAGTCGATGACGGTCTGGTCGGTCGTGAAGATGCGCGTGATCCAGGGCGCGGTGATCGCCAGGACGACGCCGACGGCGACGCCGAAGCCGATGCCCCAGCGCGACAGGGTGCGCAGGAGGGGGCGCATGGCGCCGCGCTCGCCGGTGCCGGTCGTGAATCCGGCGAGCGCCTGGGCGGCGATCGCGAGCGCGTCGAGCACGTAGGCGGCGAACGTCCACAGGGTCCACACGATCTGGTGGGCGGCCAGGGCCTGGGTGGAGATCGCGGTGACCGCGCTCAGGGTCGCCAGGAGCGCGACGCGCAGCGCGAGGGTGCGCACGAGCAGAGGTGCCCCCTCGAGCGCCGCGCCGAACAGGCCAGACGTGGAGGGGCGCAGGCTCACGCCCTCGCGGCGGGCGGCGCGCACGATCATCCACCCGAGGAAGGCTGCCATGAGCGTCTGCGTGATCGCGGTGCCCAGGCCGGAACCCGCCACCCCCAGGTCGAGGGGATACATGAGCACCCAGTTGGCCACCGCGTTGAAGGCCGCGCCCACGGACGCCGCGACCAGGGGAGTGCGCGTGTCCTGCAACCCGCGCAGGGTGCCGGTCGCCGCCAGGACGACGAACATGCCGACGAGGCCGGGCGCGGAGGCGCGCAGGTAGGCCAGGGCGTGCGGCATGGTGGCCGCGTCGGCCCCCAGCCAGGTGAGTAGGGGAGAGGCGAAGACAGCCAGGAGGATCGCGGCGAGGGCACCGAGGCCTCCCGCCAGCCACATGGCCTCGACCCCCGAGCGGATCGCAAGGTCTCGCCGCCCGGCCCCCAGGTGGCGGCCCGCCAGGGAGGTCGTCGAGTAGGCGAGGAAGATGAAGAGCCCGACCGCCGTGTTCAGCACGGTCGACGCGATGCCCAGGCCCGCCAGCTGCGGGGTGCCCAGGTGTCCGACCATCGTGGAGTCGATGACGGTGAACAGAGGCTCCGCGATGAGCGCGCCCAGGGAGGGCAGCGCGAGCGCCAGGATCATCCGCGTGGTGATCGTCGGGGCCGACGAGGCCGGGTCCCCCTCACGCTTCGCGGGTGAGGTTGGGTCGCCGGGTCCCTGTGTGCTCGTCATGACACTCCGATTCTTTTCCACAATGTGTGCACAGGCCTGTGGAAAGCCGTGCATTGGGAAATTCTAGACGGCCCAATGAATGACAATGATGTGACTGTGATGAGGATATCTGCCCTGACAGATCGGTCATTTCGCGTTGTGCACAGGCGTCGTCGGCGTTGTGCACAGGTTATCCACAATATGTGCACATGCCCGTGCACAGCGTCTGTCGCACAATCGCCTACAACGCGTTAGTCTTCGCCTGAAGGCTCTCTATACACAGGGCCCCGGGCCGCGCTCGCGGCACTCAGCCCAGCCCCGGCCTCGTCCCTATACGCCCGCGCACCCGAGAGGATCACGATGTCCGACGACCAGTTCGACCGCGTCCCGCCGCAGGACATCGACGCGGAGATGAGCGTCCTCGGATCGATGATGCTGACGACCGAGGCCGCCAACGTCGTCTCCGAAATGCTGCGCGGGCAGGACTTCTACCAGCCCAGCCACGAGACAATCTTCGACACCATCGTCGAACTCAACGGCCGCGCGGAACCCGCCGACGCGATCACCGTCGCCGGCGAGCTCAAGCGCGCGGGCGTCCTATCGAAGGTGGGCGGCGCCGCCTACCTGCACACCCTCATCGCCTCCGTGCCCACCGCCGCGAACGCCGCCTACTACGCGCGCATCGTGCGCGAGCGCGCCATCATGCGCCGCCTCGTCACCGCGGGAACGCGCGTCGTCCAGCTCGGCTACGCGGACGCCGGCGGCGACGTCGACGAGATCGTCGACCAGGCCCAGGCCGAGGTCTACGCCGTCTCCGACGGGCGCGAAACCACCGACTACGTGTCCATGACGCAGATGAGCTCCGACATCCTCAACGCGCTCGAAGACATCGAGAAGAACCAAGGCAAGCTCAACGGCGTGCCCACCGGCTTCACCGACCTCGACGAACTCACCCAGGGCCTGCACGGCGGCCAGATGATCATCGTCGCCGCCCGACCCGCCATGGGTAAGTCCACGCTCGCCCTGGATTTCTGCCGCTCAGCGTCCATGAAGCACGGCATCACCTCGCTCATCTTCTCGCTGGAAATGAGCTCGCAGGAAATCGCGATGCGTATGCTCTCCGCCGAGTCCGGCGTGCGCCTGTCCAAGATGCAGGCCGGCAAAATGAGCGACGTCGACTGGCGCAAGGTCGCCGAAACAACCTCGCGCATGAGCGAGGCACCCCTGTACGTCGACGACTCCGCGAACATCACCATCTCCGAGATTCGCTCGAAGTGCCGCCGCCTCAAGCAGCAGGAAAACCTGGGCCTCGTCGTCATCGACTACCTCCAGCTTATGACGAGCGGCCGCCAGGTCGAGTCGCGTCAGCAGGAAGTCTCCGCGATGTCGCGAAACCTCAAGCTCCTGGCCAAAGACCTCGACATTCCGGTCATCGCCGTCGCGCAGCTGAACCGTAACTCCGAGGGCCGCACCGACCGTAAGCCCATGATGAGCGACCTGCGTGAGTCCGGCTCGCTCGAGCAGGACGCCGACATCATCATCCTGCTGCACCGCCCCGACTACTACGACAAGGAAGACCGCCCCGGCGAGGCCGACATCATCGTCGCCAAGCACCGAGCCGGCGCGACCGCGACCGTCACCGCCCTCTTCCAGGGCGACATGGCGCGCTTCGTCAACTACACGGGACGCCCCGAGCCCGGCGGCGGAGAGTAAGGGCCGGTCTGCCTGATCTTCGGTGTTGCTGTGCCCCGACAGATCTCCGGCCGCCGCGTGGTGTTGCTTGTGGCGCCGCTGGTGTTTCGGGCGCCGGAGGCCCCGGCCGCCCGCGAGGCTAGGCGTCCTCACTTCGTTCGGCGCCGCGCCTCGAAGCCCGCCCGTGCCCTCCGGTCCCTCCGGCGCCCTCCACACCGGTGGCGCCTGGTCGCTGACGTGTGGTTCGGTGTGTCTTCTTAAAGCCCGGCCAGGCCCCGCCGCCGCCCCACAGGCCCGCCTCGGCCCTCGCGCACATCGCTGCTGAGCTCCTCAATTTCGCATGCAATTCCCCTGCGACTATTTCAAACATTGAATTCACAGCGTTGAAATCGCAACGTTTTCAGACGTTATTGAATCTTCATCCAATCGAATTGCATGCGACTTTTGAGGAAGCCCAGGCCCCACCAGCCCACGGGTACCGCAGCCAGGCCCTCCGGACCCCAATGTGGTCTGGCTTGTCGTGCTGGGATTTTGGGGTGCTCTGGTGCGTGTTGTTACAAACGTCGTCAATCCGAGGAGTTTTTCGTGTGGATTTCTACGTTGTTGTTACAAACGTCGTCAATCCGAGGGCTTTTTCGTTGAAAATGGTGGTTTTTGGGCTTAGATTGACGACGTTTGTAACAGGGGTCCTCGTGAGGCGATTTGAATTGCGTTGGTTTGACGACGTTTGTAACGTCGGCCGCCCGCTGGTCGCTCGGCCTGGCCCCGCCATAGCCCGCGGGCATCACAAATCTCTCGCGTGAAACCGCCGTCGCCTTTGCTCGCGCAGGGCGAGCCTCAGATGAAACCGCCGTCGCCTTTGCGGGTGAGAAATGGGCGTTTTTGATGCGTTTTTCGGTTGCATTGGTGATGGCGGTTTCACGTTGGCCTGCATCAGTGGCTGCAGAGGTGTTATTGGTTTCAAAGTCGGCACGTGGCTGTGTTCTGTGCGCGAAAAAGTTCGCCCTGCTCGGTCTGCTGGTGGGCGTGAGCGCGAAAAAGTTCGCCCTGCGTACGAAAAATGGCCCAAAATTGGCGTTTTATGGCGTGTTGGGCGAACTTTTTCGCGAAAACACCGCTGGATGGGTCGTGCTGGGCGAACTTTTTCGTGGTTGAGCACGAGGGGCCCGTGCTGGGCGAGTTTTTCGCGGAGCCCCGGCGCTGCGGGCGCTTCTCACAGGCCAGACGTGCCCAGCACGCCAGACGTGCCCAGCACGCCAGACGTGCCCGTCGGAATTAGTCCTGGTGCCCCGCGCGCGCCAGGCGCTTGGCGCGCACGGAGGAGACCAGCCAGTCGGCGCTCAGGCAGCCCAGCGCTACCCATACGACGCCCATCGCGATCCAGCGGAACGTCGGAACGGTCTCGTGGAAGATGAACACAGCGACGAGCAGCTGCAGGGTGGGCCCCAGGTACTGCAGGAAGCCCATCGTCCCCAGGGTCAGGCCCCTTGCTGCCGAGGCGAACATGATGAGCGGGATCATCGTCAACGCGCCCGCGCCCACCAGGAGTGCGAGGTGAATGGGCCACGAAAACCCGGAGCCGTCGGAAGACGCGATGGCGTGGAAAGACGTGGAGGACGTGGCTGCCAGGTAGGCGTAGTAGCCGAGCAGGACGGGCGAGACCGCCGCGGTCTCGATCGCCATGCCCGCGAGAGGGTCGACGCGCGCGGCCACGTCCTTCTTGACGAGGGAATACAGGCCGAACGTCAATGCAAGCGTGAGCGAGACGATGGGGACTGAACGCTGGCCGATGACCAGGACGACGACTGCGACGACGCCGAGGATGAGGGCGAGCGTCTGGATGGGAGTGACTCGCTCGCGCAGCACGATGAGGCCCAGCGCGACCGTGACGAGGGGGTTGATGAAGTAGCCGACCGCCGCATCAGTCGTGTGGCCGGCGAGGACCGCGTACACGTACACCGACCAGTTGACGACGACGAGCGCGCCCGCGACCGCGAGGCGCCACAGGGCTCCGCGGTCGGCGATCAGCGCGCGGATCTTCCCCAGCGAACCCGTCAGGGCGAGCGCGACCAGGCAGAAGAACAGGCCCCACACCGCGCGGTGGACGATCACCTCGACGGCGCCGGCGGGGGAGAGCAGTGAGAAGTACAGGGGGAAGAACCCCCAAATCACGTAGCAGGAAACGCCGAGGGCGAGTGCGCGTGGATCGTTCTTCTGGGTGCTCATTCCTCCAGTGTAAGGACCAACCTGGCAGCTTCGCCGCGACGAGTGAGGCCGATGAGACGGGCGCCGGCGCACGCCCGGGCCCCGGGTGGTGTCGGCCACGCGGCGCGCCCCCGGGCAGATACGCGAAGGGGCGGGAACCCGTTGCGGATTCCCACCCCCTAGCTACGGCTGCGTCACTACGCGTTCTTCGCGAAGTTCCAGCCGATGACCAGCAGCGCGCCGACGGGCTTGTTGTTCAGCGCGAGGTCACGTATCTCGTCCTTGGACACGTCGGCGCCGTAGGCGCCGGTAGCAGACCACATGCCGTCGACGGCCTGGTTGACCGCGTCGTCGCTGGCGGCCAACAGGTTGAGGTTACCGATGGTGCGCACGAACGACACGTGCCAGCCGCTGGCGTCCTCCACGGTGAACACTCCGAGGCGCTCGGGGTTGACGAGGCCTTCCGTGTAGTTGGTGGTCATCGTCTTGGTGGTCGTCCTGAATGTACGCGTATCGGTGTCCGGGTAGGAGACCGTCAGCGAACCGCCGTTGAACTCGACCTTGTACTCGCCCATGGTGATGGACGTCGTGCCGAGGTTGACGATCGCGCCGCCCGAGACCTTCGTGGAGCTCAGGCCCCACGTCACCTGCACGCCGTTGCCGTCCATGTCGGACGCGGAGTACTCGGACGAGGACGATCCGCCGCCGTAGACCGCCGCGACGCGGCGCTCGGGCAGGTCGAGGTAGCGGTAGACGTCCTCGCTGCCGATGCTCGCTCCGTTACGCAGGGCGTCGACCATGCCCGACACCGCCTCCTCGGGAGAGGAAGCGCCCTTGACGTCGGTGAAGTTCGCGGAGTAGTTCGGCTGAGCCGAATCGGTTCCCAGGAACTGCTCGGCGACCGTCATGTAGCCGGACAGGTACCACTTGCCGTCTTCCTTCACGGAGACGAGCGTGAGCTTGTTGTTCGGGAAACTCTCCAGGACGTTACCGGAGAAGACCGGCTTGTTCTGGATATCCTGCTTCATCTTGTCGAAGGCCTGCGACTCGTTGGCCGTCAGGTCCGAGCCCTTGGCCTCCTTGTAGTGCTCGCGGATCTTGTCGGCGAGTTCCGGCTTGATCTCGATGTCACCCTCCCACTTCGTGATGGTGATGAGTGCCACCTGATCGGACTTGGTGTCGACCGTGTACTCCATCTCGGACTTCTTGATGTCGATCTGGTCGATGTAGTCCTTGAGGGCCTTCAGGTCCATCAGCTGGGACCAATCGGCGCCGCCGTTGTGCTTGTAGTCCTTTTGCCAGGCCGTCGCAGCGTTGAGCTCCTCGGGCGACGCGGCGCCCGCCAACGACACGAGAGAGTTCTTCGCGAAAGCGGAATCAATGCTCTGTGCCAGGGCATCGGGGCTCTTGTAGCCGCCAAAAAACCAGCGGCTGAGCGCGAAGGCGCCGCCACCGACGACGACCAGGATGGCAACGACGATGACGGAGATGATGGCCGCCATCTTTCCGCGGCTCTTCTTCTCGCCGGGTGCGGGGGCCTGGCCCTGGAACTGACCGTTGAGGCCGGGCGCGGGGACCTGGTCCTGGAACTGCGGGTTGTAGGCGCCCTGCTGGGGCACCTGATCCTCGAACTGACCGTTGGGGCCGGGTTGGTCACCGTAGTTTGGGGTGGACATCGTTGATACCTTTCACCGTTGGGAGTGAACGTCGCAGTATTTCACTTTTGAAATAAATTGGCAACTTTCGGTGTGACAGTGTAAGGGTGGAGCCTGTGACTATCGGGCGAGAAAGCGTGCGCGCCAGCATTGTCACCGCAGGCCAGGATGGCCTCGTCGATGCCGAGGACCACGCCGAGGGCCTCCAGGTAGCGTTCCTGCTGGCTTTCCTCGCCGGCCCGGCGCGCCATGACGGTCGGGTTGTGGATGAGGCGCGCGGCCAGGTGGCGCAGCGCTCGGGCCGCGTCGTCGGTCGAGAGGGGGGCCTCGCCGAGGCGATCGATCTCTTCCTCAACGATGCGGAAAACGCGTGAGCGCAGGTGTCGCACGACGGGGTCCATGGATCGCGCGCCGAGGCCGCGCTCGAAAGAGGTGACCTCCTCGTCGATGATGGCGCGGGCGCGTGTCAGCGCGTCAGCATCGGCCGCCGGGACCGACGCCTGGATGGTCGGCAGGTCGATGAGCGTCACGTTCGACAGTGAGGCGACAGAGCTTTCGGTGTCGCGCATGAGCGCGAGGTCCAGGACCACGGTGGGCCCGGCCTGCGCGGCCATGTCGCGTGTTAGGACGGGGCTTCCCAGCCCGCGGCATGTTACGACGAGGTCGGCGCACTCCAGAGCAGAGGGAAGATCGGCGGCGCTGACCCAGCCGATGCCTCGTCCCTGGGCGAATTCGCGGGCGCGCCCGGACGTCGAGTAGACGGACACGTCCGATGCGCCGAGCGCGTTCAGAGCGCTGACTGTCGCGCCCGCGTAGGCGCCCGTGCCGACGATGAGTACGCTCGCGTCCGCCCACGGTCCCAGGTGAGCCGCAGCCATGTCGAGGCCGACGGCGACGACGGATCGTCCCGCTCCGGCCAGTCCGGTCTCGGTCGCGACGCGGCGGGAGGTCGCCGATGCTCGCTCGGCGGCGCGCCCCAGGTCGCAGCTGAGGGTCCCGTCCTCCCAGGCCGCGCGTGCGGCGCGGCGCATCTGCCCGGCGATTTCACGCTCGCCGATGACCATGGACTCCAGTCCCGCCGCCGTCGAAAACAGATCGACGAGGCCGTCGCGACCCCACAGGTGACGCAGGCGCACGTCCTCGCGCGGGGTGTGCGAGGCGGCGGCGAGCTCGTGCTCCACCGCGTCCTTGAGCGCGCGGGGGTCGGCCGAGGCCGGGGCGTCGACGTAGATAGTGACCCGATTGCAGGTGCGCAGGACCATGACCCCGCGCGCGTGCGGCATCGAGCGCATGAGGGTAGGACCCAGGTCGGCCGCGCCGGAGAGCCGGGCGATGTCATCGAGGGGGGCGTAGCGGTGGTCCGCGGAGAGCACATGAATAGTCACAACGTGTCCATTTAAGGGCACGCGGGTGGCGCGGGCAGAGCAGCGAACCTATTTATGTTGGTGACGTCGTGTCATTTCGGAATGTCGGCGAAATAAATGGCGCTCTCCCGCGGATAAATAGACATAAAGATACGTAAATTCGGGCATTTGCGACGTGTGAGAAATTGTCTTGAACTAGACTGGAAAACGACGGAAATGCGCGAATTAACGCACGAAAACATCATTAAATTAAGGGAGACACATGACGACGCCCCCGCTGATCGCCGCCCTGACCGGGCAACGCGGGCCCACCCCCGTGTGGTTCATGCGTCAGGCCGGACGCTCCCTGCCTGAGTACCGTGAGCTGCGCGCCGATGTTGGCCTGCCCATGCTCGAGGCCTGCCTGCGCCCCGACGTGGCCGCCGAGGCGACGGTGCAGCCAGTGCGACGCCATGGCGTGGACGCAGGCATCTTCTTTTCGGACATCATGGTTCCCCTGCGCCTGGCCGGGGTGGGCGTCGAGATTGAGCCGGGCGTTGGCCCCGTCCTCGATCATCCCTATCGCACGCGCGAGAGCATCGACGAGCTCCTGAGTCATCGGTACGGGGAGGGGTCGTGGACCGATTCCACCGGGCGAACGCGCGACTGTGCCGAGGGTGCCCAGTCCGTGCGCGACGGCGTCGCGATGGCAGTGCGCGAGCTGGGCTCCACGCCGCTCATCGGATTCGGTGGAGCCCCCTTCACCCTGGCCGCGTACATGGTCGAGGGGCGTCCCTCGCGCGATCACATGGCTGCGCGCGCGCTCGCGGCGTCCGACCCGGGCGCGTGGGATGCTCTCATGACATGGTGTGCGCGGGTGAGCGCCGACTTTATCACTGCTCAGATCGATGCTGGGGCCAGTGCCGCGCAGCTCTTCGACTCGTGGGTGGGGTCTCTCTCGCCTCGTACCTATAGGGAATCCGTCGCGCCGTATTCGCGCATGGTTGCGCAGCGCGTCGCCGGTGCTGTCAGTCCGGTGACCGGTTGCCGCGCTCCGCTCATCCACTTCGGGACGGGCAGTGCGCCGATCCTGTCCGACATGGCCGAGGTCGGTGCTGACTGCGTGGGTGTGGACTGGAAGACGGACCTGTCGTGGGCCATCGAGCAGGTGCCCGGAAAGGCCGTGCAGGGGAATTTGGACCCCGCGCTGCTTCAGGCTCCGTGGCGCGTTATCGAACAGGCTGTTCGAGATATTCTCGACGCTGGACGCTCCGCCCCCGGGCACGTCTTCAACCTTGGGCATGGCGTGCCACCCACGACCGACCCCGACGTGCTGACGCGCATCGTCGAGCTGGTGCACGAGCTGGGTGACGAACGATGACCCTCCGCTCGGCCATCCCCACCCACCCCGGCGCGGTCGTCGTCGGCGGAGGTATCGCCGGCCTCGTGAGTGCGTGGGAACTGGCCTGCGCGGGCGTGCGTCCCCTCCTCGTCGAGGCCCGTGGTTACCTGGGGGGCCTCATCGCCCGCGGCGCGGTCGGCGGGGTGAATGTGGACTTGGGAGCGGAGACATACGTCGTGCGCGGCACCGACACCTCGTCGATCGTGGAGGCCCTGGGGCTGACCTCGGTTGAGCCCGCCGGATCGGGTGCCCGCCTCTACGCCCCCGCTCTGCGCGGCGGATGGGAGCTGCGCCCCTTCCTGCGCGACTCGTTCCTGGGAATCCCGGCCCACCCGGACGCGCCCGACTGCACTCACGTGCTGGGCGAGGCCGGGGTGCGCCGCGCTCTTGAGGATCGCTCGATGGGCGGCGACGTCGGCATGGACGAGGCCGGGGAGACCCTGGCCGGTTTCGTGACCGCGCGCATGGGGGAGGCTGTGCTGGAGCGCTCGGTGCGGCCGATCATCGCGGGCATCTACACTGCCGACCCCGCCATGCTGGCGACCGACACTGTAGCCCCCGGCCTGCGCGCCGAGACTGCCCGTCACGGATCCCTGGCCGCTGCGGTCGCGGCGCGTCTGGCCGCCGCCGGATCACGCCGCACGCCCGAAGCCTGTGTCGAGGGCGGAATGTTCGTCCTCGTCGACGCGCTGCGAGCCGCCATCGAAGAGGCCGGGGGAACCGTCCTGACCCGCACGGGCGCCTTCGCGATGACGCGCGCGGCCTCGGGATGGACCCTCGAGTGCGGGCCGACCAAGCTCGGGCCGACCCCAGGAGCCGAACCCGTGCCGAGCGGGCCGGGCGTGAGCGTCACGACGGAGCGCCTCGTTCTCGCCTGCAGCGCCAGCGCCGCCTTGCGCCTGTTGACCGAGTCCCGCATCCCAGGCCTTGTGCCCGATGTGAGCGTTCCTGAGGGTGCGCCCATCGCGCGCCTCACCCTGGCCGTCCACGCCCCCGAGCTGGATGAGGCACCCGTGTCCCAGGGCCTCCTGGTCGCGCCCGCGCCCGTCGACGAGCGGCCGGTGGCGGCCAAGGCGCTGTCCCACCTCAACGTCAAGTGGCCCTGGCTCGCCGACCAACTCCCGCCCCACATGCACCTGCTGCGCCTGTCATACGGGCGCCTCGGCGAGGCCGAACCCGCAGTCACCGTCGAGGAGGCCCTGCGCGACATCCGCACGCTTACCGGCGTCACCATCGCCGGCGAGGCCGTCACCGACCACCTGCTCGCCCGGTGGAACGGCACGCTCCCGCCCCTGCCGCCCGAGTATCGCAGCCGCGTCGCCGCGCTCGAGGAACAGGTGCGGCCCCTGGGCGGCGTGGCTCTCACGGGCGCCTGGGTCGCAGGAACCGGTATCGCCTCCGTCGTCACACATGCCCGCGCGGGCGTGAAAGGACTGCTATGACCACGCGGACATTCGTTCTGGGAACCAGGGGATCGCGCCTGGCGCTCGCCCAATCCACCACCGTCGCGCGGGCGATCGAGGAGGCCGGGGCTCGCCTCGGCGAGGACGTGCGCGTCGATCTGGAGGTCGTGCGTACGCACGGTGACGTGTCCGCCGCGCCCCTGGCCGCGCTCGGCGGCGTCGGCGTGTTCGCCGCCCAGCTGCGGCTCGCCCTCCTCGGAGGAGAGTGCGACCTGGCCGTCCACTCCTTTAAGGACCTGCCCACCGCCCCCACGCCGGGGCTGCGCATCGCGGCCGTCCCGCAGCGTGAAGACCCCCACGACGCCCTGTGCGCGGCCGACGGGGCGACGCTGTCGTCGCTGCCCGCGGGCGCGCTCGTCGGCACGGGTTCACCCAGGCGCGCCGCCCAGGTGCTCGCCGCGCGCCCCGACCTGCGCGTATGCGACCTGCGCGGCAACGTCCCCACGAGGCTCTCGCGCGTGCGCGGCATCGACCTGGGCGCCGACGCGGGCACCGCGCCCTCCGCCCTCGGCACGGGCGACTACCTCGACGCGGTCGTCCTCGCCCTCTCCGGGCTGCGACGCATCGGCCTCGACGCCCACGCCACCGACGTACTCGACCCGGCCATCATGATGCCCGCCCCCTCGCAGGGTGCCCTCGCCATCGAAACGCGCGACGAGGAGGACCCCCTCCTGCGCGCCCTCCTGGATGTCCTCAACCATCGGCCGACCGCGCTCGCGGCCAGCGCCGAGCGCGCCGTCCTCTCCGCCCTGGGCGCGGGATGCGCAGCGCCCGTGGGCGCGTTCGCTCGGGTGGACGAGGCCTCCTCGGCCCTCCTGCTCGACGCGCGCGTGATGAGCGTCGACGGGCATGAGCGGGTCGAGGCGAGTGGCGCGCTCGCGCTCACGGACTCGGTTGGTCTGGAGGAGGCCGTCCGACTCGGCGAGGACGTGGCGCGCCAGCTGCTCGATGGTGGCGCCGCCGAGGTCACCGACCTGGGGGCGACGAAAACGCCGAGGCGCCCCTCGTGAACGAGCCCCATGTAAGCGCACCCCTGAACGGGCGGCGGATCCTCCTGACCCGAGCCAAGCCCGATGACGCCATCGCGCGCGCTTTGCGCCTCGCCGGGGCGCAGGTGGATGCTCTCGCCCTCACCGTGTCGACGCCGCTGGACTCCGCCCAGCTCGACGCGGCGCGCGCCCAGCTCACTGACGGCGGATACGCGTGGGTCGTGTTCTCCTCCTGGAGGGCCGCGCGGGCCGTCGTTTCCGGCCTTCCACGCGCTCACTCGCGCGGTACGCGCATCGCCGCCGTCGGCGAGGCCACGGCCCAATGGATCGGCGACCACGCGGGCGTGAGCGCCGACCTGACCGGGGCCGGATCCGCCGCCGCGCTGCTCGAGTGCTTCCCTGCCCCGTCCTCCGGTGCGCGCCCGGTCCTCATCCCCCGCTCGGCGGTAGCGCCCGACACGCTGCCGGACGGGCTACGCGCTCTCGGCTGGAGCGTCGAGGCCGTTGACGCCTACACGACCACTACCGCCGACGCCGGCGATATTAACGCCGATATCGCGGGGAATTTCCGCGCGGGGCACTACGACGGCGCGGTGCTCACCGCGTCCTCCCAGGCGCGCGCCCTGCCCCCGCTCCTCGGCCTGCCGCCCCCCGAAACTCGGGTCGTGACTATCGGCGCACCCACCGCGCTCGCCGCTGGGCGTCAGGGGATCGCGGTCGCGGCCCAGGCCTCGTCCCCCACACCCGATGCCATTGTCCGCGCCCTCATCGACGCCTTTGACAGCCCCGCCCAAGCTGACGCACCTGAAGAAAGAGACTCATGACTACCGTCCCCGAATCCGTTACCTCCTACCTCGCCGAGGCCGGGGTGGACAGCGCCCCGATCCCGACGATTCGCCCGCGCCGCCTGCGCACGACCCCCGCGATGCGCGCCCTCGTGCGCGAAACCCACGTCGATCCGGCCAAGCTCATCTGGCCCGTCTTCGTGCGCGACGACATCGACGAACCCCGAGAAATCGCCGCAATGCCGGGCCAGTACCAGCACACGATCGACTCGCTGCGCCGAGCCGCAGCCGAGGCCGCCGAAGCGGGCGTGGGTGCCATCGACCTGTTCGGCGTGCCCGCCCGCCGCGACGCGATTGGCTCCCAGGCGTGGGCGGAGGACGGGATCCTCAACCGTGGCCTCGCCGCCGTGCGCGCCGAGGTCGGCGACGCCCTCGTCGTGTGCGCGGACACCTGCCTGGACGAGTTCACCGACCACGGGCACTGCGGTCTCCTCGATTCCGAAGGCGGCGTCGACAACGACGCGACCCTGCCGCTCTACCAGGCGATGGCGATTTCCCAGGCGCGCGCGGGCGCACACATGGTGTCGCCCTCGGGCATGATGGACGGCCAGGTCGCCGCGATCCGCGCCGCCCTCGACCAGGCGGGACACGCGGACGTCGCCATCCTCGCCTACTCCGCGAAGTACGCGTCCGCCTACTTCGGGCCCTTCCGCGAGGCCGTCGGATCCACGCTCAAGGGCGACCGCCGCACCTACCAGCAGGATCCCGCGAACCGACGCGAGGGCCTCTTCGAGGCGCTGCTCGACGCGGCCGAGGGCGCCGACATGCTCATGGTCAAGCCCGCCGGCCCCTACCTGGACGTGCTGGCCGACGTGGCCGCCGCCTCCGATATCCCGGTCGCCGCCTACCAGGTATCCGGCGAGTACGCGATGGTCGAGGCCGCCGCGGCCAACGGGTGGATTGACCGCACTCGCGTCATCGACGAATCCCTGACCGGCATCTTCCGGGCGGGAGCCGACTCTGTCCTCACCTACTGGGCCCTCGAGGTCGCCCGCCGGGCCCGCTGAGCGCGCATCCTCGCACCGCATCCCTCCTACTTCTGATGAAGGTAGAAATGACCACTAACGAAACCGCATTTTCCCAAGCAAAATCCGTGATCCCCGGCGGCGTCGACTCGCCCGTGCGCGCCTTCGGCGGCGTCGGCGGCACCCCGCGCTTCATCGCGAGCGCGAGCGGTGCGCGTGTCACCGACGTCGAGGGGCGCTCCTACGTGGACCTGGTCGGCTCGTGGGGTCCGGCGCTGCTCGGCCACGCGCACCCCGAGGTCGTCGCCGCCGTCCAGGAGGCCGCCTCGCGCGGCCTGTCCTTCGGCGCCCCCACCGAAACTGAGACGGCGCTGGCCAGCGCCGTGCGCGAGCGCGTGCCCTTCGCGCAGCGCGTCCGCTTCGTGTCGACGGGCACCGAGGCGACGATGACGGCGATCCGCCTGGCGCGCGGCGCCACCGGGCGCGACCTCATCGTGAAATTCGCCGGCAATTACCATGGCCATTCCGACGGCCTGCTCGCCGCCGCTGGGTCGGGCGTCGCCACCGGTGGCCTTCCCGGGTCGGCCGGCGTGCCCGAAGCCATCATCGCCCAGACGATCGTCCTGCCCTACAACGATGTCGATGCCCTGCGCGCGTGCTTCGAGCAGGTGGGTGACAGTATCGCCGCCGTTATCTTCGAGGGTGCCCCCGCCAACATGGGCACGGTTCCGCCCCACCCCGGGTGGAACCGCGAGATCCGCCGCCTGTGCACCGAGCACGGCGCGCTCATGATCCTCGACGAGGTCCTCACCGGCTTCCGCGTTGACCCCGCCGGCTGGTGGGGCCTCGAGGCTGTGGCCGGGTGGGTCGACGGCGCGCCCTCGGGCCGCTACAGCGCCGGCTTCGTTGACGCGTCCTGTGTGGAGGGCGCCGACTGGGTGCCCGACCTGGTGACCTTCGGCAAGGTCGTGGGTGGCGGCATGCCCCTGGCGGCCGTCGCCGGACGTGCGGACGTCATGGACCTGTTGGCTCCCCTGGGCCCCGTTTACCAGGCGGGCACGCTCTCGGGCAACCCTCTTGCCACGGTGGCCGGCCTGCGTACCCTCGAACTGGCTGATCAGGGCGTGTATGACCGCGTCAACGCCTCGGCCCAGGAGATCAGCACGATCGTGTCGGAAGCGCTCAGTGCCGCCGGCGTCGCCCACCGCGTCCAGCGCACGGGATCCCTGTTCTCCGTCATGTTTGGCGAGGCCGCGGCCTCCTCGGGCGTGTACGACTACGATCAGGCGCGCGCCCAGGAGGCGTGGCGCTATGCCCCGTTCTTCCACTCGTTCCTGTCCTCTGGTGTGGCCCTGCCGCCCTCGGTGTACGAGGTGTGGTTTGTGTCCGGCGCTCACGGCGAGGCGGAGCTGGAGGCTATTGCCGCTGCCGCTCCGGCCGCCGCGCAGGCCGCGGCCGCGGCTCAGCCCGAGTAGTCGACCGCGTCGCGGCGACCGTGCCGTGAACGGTTGAGGGGTGGGGATCCCGGTGGGTTCCCACCCCTGGTCTCTACCGTTGGCGGGTTGATTGCGAGTGCTGCTCGGTGGTGGCTGCTGTCGTCAGTGGCCTTGTTGTGCGAAGTCGTTCAACGTGAATGTGGGGTCTGGGTCGAAGCAGAATGTTGCTTTTCCGGGGTTGTGGGTGAACCAGACGATGTCGGAGTGCGCTTCCTTCAAGGTGAAAGTGCCGACCCCCTCGATGGTGGCGCTGTCGCCCCGATGGAGGTCTTTTGCCCGGCCGAGTGGGGCGGATTTATCAGTGTCGGTACTGACGGACAATCCGAAAGAGGCGATTTCGCGTCCCATGGAAACTTCTCCTGTGCTGCCCATGTAAACCGTACGTCCATCAGACAGGGTGCCCAAGGAAATGGATCGCTCCTTGTCGTATTGGGTGACGTAGTAATGACCTTCGCAGGTGTTGCTCGAGGAGTTTTCTTTCCATGCCCAGGCGTAGGCGATGTGTGCGTAGGTCCAGGGGATGACGAAGGCCAGGACGAGGACGGCCACGACGAGGGCGCGGATGCGTGTGCGCGTGCGTCTGGGTGTGGTGCTCATGGGTGTGCCTCCGTGGTGGTTGCTGTTATCAAGGAGCTTGTTATGGGAAGTCACGGAACGTGAATGTGGGGTCTGGGTCAAAGCAGAATGTTGCTGTTCCTCGGTTGGGGGTGAACCAGACGATGTCTGAGTGTGCTTCCTTCAGGGTGAAGGTGCCGACCCCCTCGACGGTGATGCTGTCACCCCGATGTAGATCCCTTGCGCCCCCGAGGAAGTCGGAATGGTTGTTGTCGTCGAATGCTGACAAACCGAAGGAGCCGATCTGGCGTCCCATGGAGACTTCTCCGGAGATACCGACTAAAACGAGGCGTCCATCGGAGATGGTTCCCAGTCTCATGGATCGTTGCTTGTCGTATGGGGTCAGGTAGTATTTGGCGGTGCAGGCGTCGCCCTCAGTTTTTTCTTTCCAGTCCCAGGAGTAGGCGATGTGTGCGTAGGTCCAGGGGATGACGAACGCCAGGACGAGGATGGCTACGACGATGGCGCGGACGCGTGCGGGTCTGCGTGTGCGTGCAGGTGTGGTGCTCATGGGTGTGCTTCTATGGTGATGATGGTTGCCAGCATGCTGTCAGACGTAGGGGTTGACGGTAAACGTCGGGTCTGGCGTGAAGCAGAATGTTGCTTTTCCTGGGTTGGGGGTGAACCAGACGATGTCTGAGTGGGCTTCCTTGAGGGTGAAGGTACCGACCCCTTCGATGGTGGCGCTGTCGCCGCGGTGTAGGTCTATGGCCTGGCCGATTAAGTCGTAGTGGTCGTAGCCAGTGAGCGCTGATACGCTGAAGGAACCGCTCTGGCGTCCCATGGAGACTTTTCCTGTTATGCCAACGAAAACGAGGCGTCCATCGGAGAGCGTTCCCAATTTCCAGGATCGTTGCTTGTCGTATGGGGTGAGGTAGTACTTGCCGGTGCAGGCTTCGCCTGTGGATTGTTCTTTCCAGGGCCAGGCGTAGACGATGTGTGCGTAGGTCCAGGGGATGACGAAGGCCAGGACGAGGACGGCTACGACGATGGTGCGGATGCGTGCGGGTTTGATGCTCATGGGATACGCCCAACGGTGACATCGCCAAAGTTTGCGTAGAAGTCTTCCCAGCTCATCGTGAAGGTCGCGCCCGTGCGGCTATTACCGCCAACACTGCGATTGTTGTGGCCCCACGGATTTGTGAGGGTGACTCCGTTCTCGTCTGCTCCAACCACCGTATATGCATGTTGGGAGACAATCTTAATTTTCTCGTGACTCCCGTCGGGGGTGGTGACGGTTGTGTCATTTGTTAAGATACTGGATTCTGCGACAACGGGTCGCTTTGCTTGGATGCCGTTGATAGCAGCTTCTTTCATGGCATCTCGATCAAATCCCCCCTTAAAAGTCGGTGTGGCATTCTCGCCGGAGATGTCCTTCATTGTCCAGGCGCTGAAGCTTCCTGACGCCCCCCACGTGGGGAACTTGCCACGCGTTCCTCCCATGTGCGACTGAACGAAGGCCTTTTCGAAGATGGAAGCAATGTCCGCCTGTGTATCGTTTCCATTGCCGTGAACGAGGACGTCCTGCACGAAGACGCGTTGTTGGCCGCCGTCATATCCAGGCAAAGTGACGAAGAATCCGTCGGCTATTCCGTTGGAGTCGTAGTGTACAGTGACGAGACTCGCTAGGTACCTGCGTCCTTCTTTGGTCTGGTTGTAAGCGTTTAGTGAGGCGAGCAAATGACAGTCGCCGATGCGTCCTTGATCAATGTTGAAGAGGGAGTGTGATGGATCCGCCAAATGTGAAAAGATATCTGAAAGCTCTGAGTCGCTTAGGGGACGTGTATCTCCATAATCGAGCGTTTTCTTGCGGCCATCTGATGTTTCCTCATGAATATCCTCGGGCGTGAAGTACAAGGCCTCCCTGAGAATAGCGGCCGTATTTAACGCTTCTTCTGACAGGATATGTTTCGCGTCGTCGTAGGATTTCTGGAGATAAGCTAGTTTGCCCTCAACCTCAGCGTGCTGACTTGATCTGACTTCTGGGGGCATTGCTTGGTACTGCTCCCACAATTCGTCTGCTTGGGCGCGAATGTTGTTGACAGAGCTGATAACCCACTCCAGGGTGAAGTAGTAGCTCTTCAAAGCGTTGGCAGCCTGGAGGCAGCCGTCTTCCCAAATGTTGATCTCATTTTGTTCCGCTGTTGCACTGTTGATAAAGGCCTCTTTAGCGAGTCCTGTGCAATCCTCACACGTACTGATAGCGTCGGTGAGGCTAGTGCCCAAATCGCGAATATCTCGCCTGCGATTTCTGATTTCGTTTTGGCTCGACCAAATTGCACCAAGGTCTCCCGTAACTGCGGGGAAACGCTGTGAAAACCGTGTTGACATGATTGCCTCATTCCTACAGCTTGGCTCGAAGGGCTGCGAAGAACTCCGCTGCTTCATCGTCGGTGTCTTCGGATGCTTGCGCGGTGGCATGTAGGCTGTCGGAGCATCCATTGAGCCATGTTCGCGTCGTTTGGCCGCGCTTGTTGTACATGGAGACGAAGTACGCCAGTGCCTCCTGTACAACGGTGTCCCCACAGTCGAAGGAATCATCCGACTTGGTGAGCTCCAAGTCGGACATTCTGTCGGCCAAGCGACTTATAAGTACTGATGCCTCTTGGACATCCGCAGGATTCATCTGAAAATCGCTCATGCCATCCTCCTTGATGTCGTGCTTAACAGACGGATTTTAGTGGGGGAGAGCACAATTTGCAAATCTCCTCATCGGACCGTGGGGGGCGACGGTGCTCGGACGGGGGTGCTGAGGCCGATAACAACGGGCGGCGCCGCAAGGGTGAGGAAAGGAAGAAACCAAGAAAGCAACGAAAAAGCGTGACACCTTCGTGGTGTCACGCTGGCGGGGGTGGGGCGCGCGATAGTCACGCGCCCCGCATAAGCTCAGGCGCGAGTGCGAGCGATCGAGAGAAGAGCGGGGGAAACGATCAGGGCGGTCAGAGCGATGACGATCGCGAAGACGACCGACGCGACGGAAGCAACCTGAAGGGCAGCGAACACGCCGAGGCCCGCGAGGACAACGATCAGAGCGATGAGAACGGAAGCCGAGGCGGTGGCCTGGGACATGGTGGGGGCGGTTTCAGCCTTGACGATCTGGTTCATGGGGTTCTCCTTGTGAGTGTCTTCGCGCGGAAGCACGAAGCGCGCCCCGCACGCCAGCGTGTGTGTGGACCTGTTGGTCCGTGCCGCCCGGGTGGGCAGCGGTATCAAAAAAGGGAGGTGACTCGTGGTCGCCCCCCCTTGGTGCAGTCACAATGCTACGCCGATTTCACCGCTCGGTCTATACCACACAAGCCCTTGTAAGGCATGGCACAGGCATCGTAAAAAGCTGTTAAAGCGCTGTTTTGTCAACGAAAAAGACATGCGTGAAGATTAGTGGAGAACATGTCAGTTCGTGCAAGTGTGCCCGAGTGGGGACTCCACCCGGGCACACAGTGTCACTCGGCTCGTGCCACATTCATAGCTTGGAGGCCCTTTGGTCCTTCAATCGCCTCATATTCGACCTTCTCGCCCTCTAGAAGAGTGCGGCGCCCAGATTGGCCGATGATGTTTGAATAGTGCACGAAGACGTCGCCGGATTCGTCATCAGGCGTGATGAACCCGAAGCCTTTGGCGTCGTTGAACCACTTGATGGTCCCGGTAGCCATGGGCCCTCCTTCGTGTTCGCCCCAACGCTGGGGCACCGTTCGGCCCCGTCTGCGGAGTCGACATGGTCCCGTCGCCCCTGTCCGGCATCGATGCCCCCCGGACTGGGCGTGCGGAATCACATTTATACGGTACCGCACTCGCGGCGAAAATGTGGCTGACCTGCACAATCGTGACGAAGAAGTTTTCCGCGTGACGACGCTACTTAACTCCACTCAGTCGAACCGGAACGATCGCCTGCACATCCTCTCCCTCGAAGGCGACGTTGCCGATCGCCACGTCTACGCCGAACACGCTCGCGAGGGTGTCCGCGTTCATGACGGAGGACGCCGGGCCGACCACGGCCTCGTGCGTGGAGGAGAAGAGCGCGACCTGGTCCGCGACGCGCAGGGCGTGCGCCGGGTAGTGCGTGTTCATGATGACCGCGAGGCCTCGGTCCTTCACGAGGCGCTCGAGGAGTCCCAGGACGATGAGCTGGTTGCGAAAGTCGAGGCCGGTTTCCGGCTCGTCGAGAACGAGGACGCGCGGGTCGGCGACGAGGGCGCGGGCGATGAGGATCATCTGGAACTGGCCGCCCGACATGGTCGCGCAGGGCATCTCGGCCAGGAAGACTACGTGTTCGGCAGCAGAGAGAAGGATGCTCGCCACTGGAACAGCTACCTGCTGAAGATCTTCCAGGAGCATGCGGACACCCTGAGCCCGCTGTTTAACTCGGGAGCTTCTGCTCAGAGTGGGGCTTCTCAGAGCGGCTCCTCGCAGAGCAGCGGCTCGTAAGGACGAGGACCTCGCGTTCGTCGCGAGGCGGTGGTGGGGCGGGTGCGTATGCGCTCGCCCCGCTGCGTCGTCTTGCGTCGTTGCGTAGCCCAGCGTCCCTGTGAGGTGGCGTGCTCGCGTGGGTAGTCACTGCCTCGTCGATCCCATCGGGGGGAGTGGGACGCAGATGAGCACGCTCGTTTTTATCCTGGCGTCGATAGGTAGATGCGCGTGGAAGGAGCATCATGGCTGCGGAGCTCGATCTGGAGCGCGCCCTCGTCATTGGGGTGGCCTCGAGTGCCCTGTTTGACCTGGAAGAGTCCGACGCGGTGTTCCGCGAGCAGGGGGAGGAGCGGTATCGGGAGTATCAGCGCGAACATCTCGATGACGTGCTCGCACCGGGCGTCGCGTTTCCCTTCATTCGTCGCCTGCTCGACCTGAACGACCTGTCGGATCGTGAGCGCCTGGTGGAGGTTGTGATCCTCTCGCGCAACGATCCGGAGACCGGGATGCGGGTGATGCGTTCCGTTGAGCGTCACGGTTTGGACATTACGCGCGCGATCTTCATGCAGGGGCATGCTCCTTATCGCTTCATGAAGCCACTGCGCATGTCCCTCTTTCTCTCCGCGAACGAGGCCGATGTGCGCGAGGCAATCAGCCTCGGATTCGCGGCGGGCCACGTCGTCGGGCACGCCGCGGCGGACGATGGGGACACGGATCTGCGCATCGCCTTCGACTTCGACGGGGTGCTGGCCGACGATTCGGCTGAGCGCGTGTTCCAGAGCGGGGGCCTGCAGGAGTACCAGGAGAATGAGAGCGCCCTGGCCGAGGTGCCTCTCGACCGTGGGCCGATGGCCGATTTTCTCGAGAAGATCAACAGAATTCAGGGTCTTGAGGACTCGAAAAGCGTGGATGACCCGCAGGGGTACCGGCGTCGGGTCCGCGTCGCCGTCGTGACGGCGCGTAGCGCCCCCGCTCACGAGCGTGCGATCAATTCGATCCGGCAGTGGGGTCTGCGCGTCAATGACGCTTTCTTCCTGGGAGGCCTCGCGAAGGGACCCGTGCTGGAGGTGCTGCAGCCGCACATCTTCTTCGATGATCAGCGCCGCCACGTGGAAGGCGCGTCCCTCTCAACCCCGAGCGTCCACATCCCCTTCGGAGAAATCAACCGGGAGTAGGTGTTGAGGCGTGTGTCGATCGCTCATAGCTCATCCTGCTGTGCTGAGATCCCGGCCCGGCGGTCGCAGATGTGGGCGGGGCCTGGGAGACTAGACGCATGAGCTCATCCGCGCGCGATGCCCGCCGCCTCACCCCCGTTGAGGTGGCGACCGCTGGCGCGCTCTCGGGCCTGGCCGTCACCTTCGGCCTCATCGCCGCGGTCACCCCCGTCTTCCAGCTCTTCTTCCAGGTCGCCACGGCAGTTCCCCTCGCGATGGTCTCCCTCAAACTTCGGCCACGAGCCGCGGTCGCAGCCTTCGCCTCGACGATCCTCCTCGCCATCGCCGTCGGCGGCGTCGCCACGGCCGGCCGCTCCTTCCAGGCAGCCCTCGTCGGCCTCATCATCGGATTCCTTCACAAGAAACGCGCCTCCTGGCTGCCCGTCTGCGGCGTCGCCGCCGGCCTCGGCGTCGTCTGGGGAGTCGGCACCGGCCTCGCGTTCTGGATCCTGTCCGATCTGCGCACCCTCGGCCTCGAAAGTATCCGCAAGACCCTCGACGGCTTCCTCAAGCTGGTCGCGCACATTCCCCACTCCGGCGGCTTCGTCGACGCGGGGCATCATCTCGGCCAATGGTTCGTCGACTGGTGGTGGATCTGGATCCCCATCACCCGCTTCATCGGCGTGGCCTTCTTGGTCCTCGCGGCACGCTGGTTCCTCGGTGCGATCCTCAGTCGCATCTCCCTCGATGCGGGCTGGGACCCGCTCCTGGACGCAGCCGCCCGCTCGGCGGACCCGCGCGATGGGGCCGAGGCCTCATCCCCCCTGCCCCTGACCCTCACCGACGTCGACTTCACCTACCCGGGCGCCGACCACCCCGCCCTGCGTGGCGTCACCCTGAGCTTCGAGCGCCCCGAGTTCACCGTCGTTGTTGGGCATAACGGCTCGGGCAAGTCCACCCTCGCCCTCCTCCTCGCGGGCGCCGAACCCGGCTCTGGGACGCGGCAGGGCGGCGGCGTCCTTGGTGCTGTCGGCGGCACTGCGCTCGTGGGGCAGCGCTCAGAACTCCTTGTTCTCGGACAGAGCGTCGCCGAAGATGTCACGTGGGGCATGAGCGCACAGCAAAGCGCAGACCTCGACCTCGAGGAGCTGCTCGAACGCGTTGGCCTCGCCGGCCTCGCCGACGCCGACCCGCGCTCCCTGTCCGGCGGGCAGCTCCAGCGCCTCGCGCTCGCGGGCGCGCTTGCTCGCTCCCCGCGCCTGCTCATCTCCGACGAATCCACCGCCATGATCGACCGGGCGGGCCGCGCAGAGATGCTCGACCTCCTCGCCTCCCTGCCCGCGCGCGGTATGGCCGTCGTTCACATCACTCACGACCCCGCCGAAAGCGCGCGCGCCGACCGCGTCGTCACGATTGACGGCGGTCGTATCGTCTCCGACCGGCGCGCGGGGGAGGGCGCTCCCCTCATCGACGAGGCTGGGGATCCTCTCGCGTCCCCTGGTCCCGGTGCGTCGGGCCTGTCTGTGTCTTCTCTGGCGGGCGCGCCCGCGCTCATCAAGGCCTCACACCTGTGGGCTGACCGCGTTGCTCACACCTACGACCTCGGCACCCCCTGGGAGAAGCCCGTCCTGCGCGACGTCAGCCTGATCCTCGACCCAGGCCAGGCCATGCTCATCACCGGAGACAACGGATCGGGTAAAACGACGCTCTCGCGCGTCCTCACCGGCCTGCTCGTTCCCACCTGGGGTCGCGTCACCCTCGGCGGGCGCCCCATGGAGCGCTGCGTCGGCGACGTCGCTCTGTCCATGCAGTTCGCGCGCCTCCAGCTCCAGCGCCCCTCCGTGCGCTCCGACATCCTCGCCGCCGCCGGGCACGGCCCGCGCATCGGCACCGGTTCTGCGCATCGCAAGGGTGCCATTAGTCGCGAGGAAGGCGACTGTATCGTCGCCGAGACTATGGAACTGGTCGGCCTCGACCCGGCCCTGGCGACGCGCGGCATCGACGACCTGTCCGGCGGCCAGATGCGCCGCGTCGCCCTCGCCGGGCTGCTCGCCTCCCACCCGAGCGTCCTCATCCTCGACGAACCGATGGCCGGCCTCGACGCGGCCTCGCGCGACCTCCTCATCTCCGTCCTGGACGAGCGGCGCCGCGCCGGCCTGTCCATCCTCGTCATCTCCCACGACCTCGAGGGGATGGACTCCCTGTGCGACACTCACGGACACCTCGCCGAGGGGGTGCTCTCATGATCGAACCCCACTCCGCCTGCGGAGCGACCGGACCAGGCGGCGGCGCCAGCGAGGGCCGATTCTCGAGGACTCCTCCCGGCCTCGGCGAAGGGTCCCCGCGCCCGAGGCCACGGCGAAGCCCGGGCTTCCCCCTGCCTCGGCCCCTGCCCTGGTCGACGCCGCTGTCGCGCGCCTGGCCCGGCACCCTTATCGCCTGCTGGACCGTGCTCACCACGTGCGTGATCCTCTCGCCGCGCTGGTCAACGCTCGCGATTGTGGGAGGCCTCCTCCTCGTTGCCTCGCTGGTTGTGCGGCTCCCCCTTGGTGTCGCTCCGCGTCCGCCCATGTGGTTCGTCTCTGGTTTCATCGGCGGCTGTGTCGGCGCCTGGCTGGGGGGTGGGCTCGAGCTCTTCCTACGTGTCTCCACCCTGGCGCTCGTCGTCCTGTGGGGGTCCGGGCTCATCGCGTGGGTGACGCCGACCGCCTCCCTCGCGGCCGCTCTGCGTTTCTTCCTGAGGCCCCTGCGGCTCCTGGGTGCTCCGGTCGATCAATGGTCGCTCGTCATGGCCTCCGCCCTGCGAGGCCTGCCGATGCTGCGCGACCAGGCGCAGGCGGTGCTCGACACCGCCAAGCTGCGTCTCGGCCAGGACATGGCCACGCTGTCGCTGCGCGGTTCCGCTCGCCTGAGCGTCGACGTCATCACCGCGATCCTATCTGCCACCTCGCGCGGCGCGGCCGAAACCGGGCGTGCCATGTCAATGCGTGGGGCCATCGAGGCTCGGGATAGTGTCGATCGCGGGGCGCGCGTTCGGCTCGGGTGGGTGGATGCCGCTGTGATCGCTGCGAGCCTGTTGGGTGTCGCTGGCATCGTTGCGTGCAGGTTGATGCTGTAGTGTGCTAATCCCATCTTTCGGTGCAATACCAGTGTTTTAGTTGAGGTGCGCGGACTCTTGTGCCCTGGGTCATACGGCGCTGATTTGACGCGGGGGGTGTGATGCCCCTATTCTTTCTGGGTACGCGCGAGTGGCGGAATAGGCAGACGCGCACGGTTCAGGTCCGTGTTCCAGTGATGGAGTGGGGGTTCAACTCCCCCCTCGCGCACGATGAAACCGCAGATCCTTCGGGATCTGCGGTTTTTGTTTTCCCTGGTTGTGGCTGCGGTGTCGCCGCTCCTGTTTTCTCGTATTGCTTGTGGCCCCACGGGTGTTCTGGGCGCCGGAGGGCTCGGCCGCTGTGTGTGCCGGTGGGCGGCGGCCCGCCCGAGTGATGGTGTTGCTTGTGGCGCCACGGGTGTTTCGGGCGCCGGAGGTCCCGGCCGCCCGCGAGGCTAGGGCCTCACTTCGTTCGGCGCCGCGCCTCGAAGCCCGCCCGTGCCCTCCGGTCCCTC
>OKWY01000060.1_pt1 | contig 53675 bp, 49 predicted proteins | sample 1607041 | NCBI WGS metagenome assembly OKWY01 (sample SAMN07501038, study PRJEB24779) | human gut metagenome | isolation source: stool | host: human infant | place: USA: Pittsburgh, PA | reverse complement strand
GGAATCGAACCGGTACGGTATCGCTACCGCAGGATTTTAAGTCCTGTGCGTCTGCCTGTTCCGCCACTTCAGCGTATTTTTTGTTGCCGTCATCTGACGACAAAATTAATTATATATGATGAACATAATACTGTCAACATCTTTTTCTGTTTTTTTTATATTTTTTTCTGTTTTTTTATATATCCTAGTAAAATAGCCATTTCTAACACTTTTATATTTTAATTTTATAGTTAAAGTCATGAAGAAATAAATAAAAAAAAGAGAATGATAAATTTTAATATATCATCTCTCTCTTATATATAAAACTATATTATATCTAAAATCTAAAAACTTTTTCTTGATCTTGCTTTAAATTCTTGATGCTTTTTGAAATCTTGTTGTCTTTCTTCACTATCTTTTAAGAATCTAGACATTATATCTTCAAAATTTGCTGGAGCAGCTTTCTTTTCAGTTTTCCATTCAATTTCCGCTGGCTTAACTGATTTTTTCTTAACATTAGCTTGTTTTATAGATAAGCTGATTTTTCCATTATCATCTATTGATATAACCTTTACCTTAACCTTATCTTGCTCATTAAGATGCTGTCTTATATCCTTAACAAAAGAATCTGCAACTTCTGAAATATGAACTAATCCTGTCTTACCTTCTATCTCTACGAAAGCTCCGAAGTTCGTAATATTTACCACTGTACCTTCTAATATGTTTCCTGCCATTAAGGTCATTTTACAAAGAATCCTCCTTAAAATTAAATAATCTATGTTATTAATAATAATAACCACATTAATAGAAATTTAAACTAAACCACTACTATTCTGAATTGTCATCTGAAATAACTTGTTGCTCACCCTCTTTTATTAGACCTAATCTTTCTCTTGCTAACTTTTCTAAATATTCATTATTACTCTGAGCTCTGTCTAACTCCGCTTGCAACTTAATATTTTTTTCCTTTAACTCTTGTAACTCTTGAGTTTGAACAGCAATATCATTCTTTATCCTTCTTAGTACAGTTAATTGCTTTATTAAGCATATACTAAAAACTCCTATAACTAAAACAACAATAATTCCCTTAAGGTTTATGTTCTTTTTCATAAATATATAGTACCCTTCTTTTATATCATTCTATAAATATATTGTAAACACTCTACATATTTAATTCAAGATATTTTTTATACTAATTATTTTTACCGGTAATATTGTAAAATATAAATTTAAATGGATATATAATATTTTTAAAAATAACTCTAAGCATCTTGCCTACTCCGTTAACTACCTTTAATTCAAATCTTATACATTTATTACTAACAAACTTCATATACAAACCTAGAGATATTAACATGAATACATAAACATATGCTCCTAAAAATGCATAATTAGTGTATAGAAGGAATGTAAAAATAACCATAGCAGATAATACCCAAAACAATATATCTTCTACTACTATTATAACCTTAGGTACTTTGCTTCCTCTAATTATTCTATACAAATCAAACATTAAACCGGTTAATATACCTGCTAATAATGCATATAATATTATGCTAAATTGTATATTAGTATCTAATGGCATAATAACCTCCTACTTGAAAAGCCTTCCTATTATGCTTTCCTTATCTTTCTTTATTTCCTTTCCACTATAAACAATATAATATATTTCTCCATTTATCATTACATCACCATTTTGAACATCTAATTTATTCATTTTTAAATTTAAGCCCTTTATTGTCAATGCACCTAATTTAGTATTTAGCAATATCTTTTCATCATCAAAACTAATAACCTCTTCTACTCCAGTTAATGTCATTTTCTTTCTATTTTCTAGTATAATGTTTCCTCTATTATCCTCAATTTTATTATCTATTTTTTTCTCCATTATCTATTCCTCCATATATTTCTTGATTAAATATATGAAGCATTTTAAAAAATTATTCTTGATCTTCTACCCCTTCTAATATTTCATACATTTCCTTAGCATTTTCTTTTCTTACATGCTCTGCTATATTTACTATCTTTGCCTTTAACTTTCTATTTGCAAATGTAATTTCAATTATATCTCCCTCTTTAACATCAGTTGATGGCTTTGCTACTTTATCATTTATCGATACTCTTTCCCCTTCACAAGCTTCCTTGGCAACAGTTCTTCTTTTTATTATTCTTGAAACCTTTAAATATTTATCTAGTCTCATTTATACTTCCCCTTACATAAAAATTATTTTTGTGTATTAAAAAACCCGAGATAACTCGGGCCTACATTTATAATTACTTATTAACTCTTTCCTTAAACTCTTTTCCTGCTTTAAATACTGGAACAGTTGAAGCTGGAATGTTTATAGTTTCTTTAGTTCTTGGGTTTCTTCCTTCTCTAGCTGCTCTTTCTCTAGTTTCGAAAGTACCAAATCCAACTAATTGAACTTTTTCTCCATTTTCTAAAGCTTCTTGAACTGAATCAATGAATGCCTTTAAAGCTGCTTCTGCATCTTTCTTTGTTAATTGGCTCTTTTCAGCCATGCTAGTAATTAATTCTGCTTTATTCACGATTTACATCCTCCTTAAATAAACAGTTAAAAATATTGTAGTTAACTATTTTTAATTATGTACTATAACTACATTACCTTATTATATATCCACTTTATTCAGTAGTCTATAGTAATATGGGTATTTTTCTATAAAAATATATTTATTACAACTTTTTCTTGTAGTATAGTCATTAATTTATTATTCCTTTTAAAAATATTCTGCATAAATCTTAAAATTCCTTCTATACTTGCAGAAAATTCACTTTTTTCTTTACTAATCGTACTTTTTTGAATCTTCCCATAAAGCATTCATTTCGTCTAGTGTAACGCTCTTTAAATCTTTTCCTTGTTTTAATATATTTTCTTCAATAAAGCTAAATCTTTTTATAAACTTTTTAGTAGATTTGTTTAATGCTTCTTCTTCATCTACATTTAACAATCTAGATACATTAACACAAGCAAATAGCAAGTCTCCAACTTCATTTATTATTTTTTCCCTGTTATTGGTTTTATATACATCTAATACTTCATTTATTTCCTCTTCAATCTTTTTAACTGCTTCATTTACACTTTCAAAATCAAAGCCTACTTTAGAAACCTTTTTTTGTACTTTATGAGCTTTTATTAAAGCTGGCAATGTTTTTGCTATACCATTTATTTCTTCAGTAAGAGTTTCATAACTCTTTTCTTTCTTTTTAAGTTCATCCCAGTTATCTAGTACTTCATCTGAAGTATTAGCAGCTGCATCACCAAAAACGTGAGGATGTCTATAAATCATTTTAGAAGTAATTGCTTCTATCACATCTGATATGTTAAAATATCCATCTTCTTTCCCTATAATTGAATGAAATACAACTTGTAGTAGAACATCACCTAGCTCTTCAATTAATCCATCTATATTGTCATCTTCTATTGCTTCAATAACTTCATACGCTTCTTCTAAAAGTGCATTTTTTATACTTTCATGAGTTTGCTCTCTATCCCATGCACATCCATTTTCACTTCTTAAAATTTCTATTGTATCAACTAAATCATAGAAATCTTTTTTGTTTTTTATATCCTTAGGGATGTACACAGAAGTTAAATAATCTATATCATCCTGCATATCAAGTTCATATATTGGAATTTTTCTTATAGACTCTTCCCCTTCTATTCCCGCTGCTCTAACATAATAAATTTCAGTTTCATCATGATAATACTCTAGTAATTCAAGCTTAACTTCTGATGCTATTAACGGATTATATACTTGCGTTATTATAGTTCCGATTCTTTTATCTAAAATTTGATTGCTAATATCAAATGCATCTATAATTTTTAATCCTTCTATTGGATCTATTTGTAGTCTATCCATCATGGCATCTACAAAACTAACTGCTGGTAATATCTTATACTCAATATTATTTTCTTTACATAGATTAATTAAGTTTAAAACCGATCTTTCTGCAACTAAAGGATGTCCTGGAACTGCATAAACTAACTCTCCAGCTACCTTATATTCTTCTATCATATTTCTAGCAATATTAGAATACACCTCATCAAAACTGCTTCCTTCTTCATAATAATTATCACAAGTTTTAAAAGACTCTAATCTATTCTTTAAATAATCAACTGTAGGATGCTTTTCTGTTCTAAAATATAAATTTTTACTCCCCTGTAAAGCTTCAACAGCTCCTATAGTTAGTGCATCTGGTGAACCTGGTCCTAATCCAACTATTTTTATCATATAGTACTCTCCTTACATCATTTTCTTGCTAATCTATTCTTTATTTCATTAACTTCAAATACTTTAAAGATTAAAATAGCTATCATATATATAATAATACCCATAAATATTGATAATAAGCAAGAAATACTATTACTATCTATCCTTTCCATAATAAAATTATAACTAAATAAAACTACACCTATCATTAAAATTGAAGCATAACCAGGCTTTACAAAAGAATCATATATACTTACTTTACATTTAGTTTTAGTTTTAAGTGCTATAAGATTTAATATAGTAACCACAATATAAGCAGAAACACTTGCTATTACTGCACCAAAAACATTTATACTTGGTATAGGAACTAGTACAGCTGTTAAAATAATTTTTACAACACATCCTATTACTAAATTAATAACTGGTCTTATATAATGATTAGTTGCCTGCAATATAGAAGTAGTTGTTTGAGTTACTATTATAAAAGGAATAGATATTGAAAGATACCTTAATATCTCTATACCCTCATATTTATCAAAAAACACTAATTTCATTATTGGTCCTGCTAAACAGAACATTCCTAAAGTACACGGTAATGCTATTACAGCAGATAATTTCATTGCTATATTTATTTTGCTCTGCATTTCTTCTTTTCTGTTTAGTATATAATGTTCTGAAATTATTGGAATTAATGATGTACATATTGCCATAGATAAAGTTAACGGTATATTTACTAATACAGCTGCTTTACCAGTAAGTTGTCCATATAATGCTGTTGAATTTGCAACTCCTGACTCCATCAACTTTTGTGGAACTAAAATAGAATCTATTAAATTCATTATAGTCCCAACTGTAGCTCCTAAAGAAATAGGAATTGCTATTTTTAATATTTGATTTAATACTTCTGTGTTAGTCTTTACCTTTTTTATTCCCATTTCTCTTCTTATATGTATATATTTAAACCATAAATATATACATGCTATAACTGCACCACCAGCTGCTCCAAATGCTGCACCACCAGCTGAATACTCAATACCCTTTGGTAAAAGTATATAAGCTAGTCCAACTCCAATTATGACCCTACCAATTTGTTCTACTATTTGTGATGTTCCTGATGGAGTCATATTCTGTAACCCTTGAAAGAACCCCCTAAATATACTAACAAACGAAACCATCATGGGTGCAAAAGAGATTCCTATTAATGCATAATATGATTTCATGTCCCATTTCAAAAAATTAATTATTGGCTTTGCAAAAAAGAATAATATTAATGATGTTCCAATTCCTAATGTCATCATTAAATAAGCTGATTCCTTAACAACTTCGTAACTACCTTCAACATCACCCATTGCATTTTTTTCAGAAATCATCTTTGAAACTGCAACAGGTACTCCACTTGCCATTGCTACAAAAAACATATATAAAGGATAGGATAACTGATAATACCCTATTCCTTCATCACCTATTAGCATTATTAATGGCCATCTAAAGAAAAAACCTAATACCTTTGCAACCATTCCTGCTAATCCCAAAACTAAGCTTCCTTTTATAAGAGATTGCTTTTTCATAAAATACCTCCAAACTCAAATTACTGACTAATACTAATTTTTATTTAAAGCTTAGAGGTATTATTACATATATTTTGCATTTATTTAACAAATATTGTAATATGTATTTAATTACTTATTGTTCCATTTGCTTTCCTAAGAAAGCTGCTGCAGTTTCTGCTAATTTTAATTCCAAATCACCAAATTTCTCCTCTGAGTCCTTTGAAACTATAAGCACAGCTCCAATGGCGTCTCCTTCTGCTATTATTGGTGCAATTACTTGGCTTGTATATTCTCCTTGATCCTCATCATTATGTAGTGGTATTGTTTTACCTTCGTCTGTTATTATAGAAGCTTTTCTTCCATCCATAATTGATTCTAATTCTGAGCTTATCTTTCTTTCAAAATAATCCTTTTTTGTTGCTCCACTTATAGATATAAAAGCATCTTTGTCCGCAATCAAAACAATATGACCAATTGATTGTTGTAAACTTTCAGCATATTCTTTAGAGAAGTCTGTTAGCTCTCCAATAGGAGAATATTTTTTTAATATTACCCCACCTTCTCTATCTGTAAATATTTCTAATGGATCGCCTTCTCTAATTCTTAAAGTTCTTCTTATTTCTTTTGGTATAACTACTCTTCCTAAATCATCGATACGTCTAACTATTCCTGTAGCTTTCATTATTATGAGTTACCTCCTTAATTAAGTTTATATAATTAACTGCAGTATTATTATTTGAACTATTAGAAATTTTATACACATATACCCAATATTTATCCCTTACTATTTATTAAGGAATTCCTTGAAGTCTATGGTAATAAGGCAAAAATATTTAAAACAAAAAAAGTTAAGCAAAATTCACAATTTTGCTTAACTTTTAATTAAGAATTATAATCTATCTTCATATAACTTAACATTTAACTCTTTTTTCCATTCTTCTAATGTTGAATCATATGTTTCTTGTTGCTTTTCACTTAACAAAGTAGATTTTATAGTATCCTTAACTTCATCAAGTGAAGTTACCTTTTCTTCTGTTTGAATACCTTCAACTTTAATTATATGGTAACCAAATGAACTTTTAACTGGTGCTGAAACTTCACCTTCTTTTAAAGTCTTAAATCCAGCTAAGAAATCTGTATCAAAGCCATCTTGCTCATTTTCAACATATCCTAAATCCTCTGATAAAGGTTTTGTTTGTGATGATTTATTAGCTTCATATTGTGAATATAAATCTTCAAAAGTAGCTTCTCCTGAATCAATTTTACTCTTAGCAGCTTGTGCTTCCTCTTCAGTTTCAAATAATATATGCTTAGCATTTGCTCCAGCCTTAGTTGTATATTTATCAATATTATCATTGTAATATTGCTCAACCTCTTCATCAGTTACAGTTACATCTTTTGTCATGGCTTCTTTAACCTTGTTAGTTTTAACCATGTTTTCTAAAAATAAATTGAATTTTTCCTCTGTCATTCCATAATATTCTAAAGCTTCTTTTAATCCATCTTCTCCACCATACGCTTCGACAAAATTAGCTCTTTCCTCTTCTATAGCAGTTGCTAACTCTTCTTCTGATGGTATATATTCAAGTGCTGTACCCTTAGTTATTAATACTTTATCATTAACTAACTGCTCTAACACTTGTGTTCTAGCTGTTTTTAATTGTTCCTTTAAAGTATCATCAATATTATTTTCATAATCTTCACCATATGTCTCTATTAAATAGTCTATATCAGCTTGTAATTCACTGTTTACATCAGCCATAGTAATTTTTTCATCTCCAACCTTTGCTAAAACCGTTTTTTGTATAGCTTCTGGAGTTTTTTCTATCATTTTACATCCTGTTATCGAAAAGGCCATTGTAGTTATTGCTACAGCCACCACTATATTTTTTATTTTTCTCAATTCATTTCCCTCACTTTACTTAAATAATAATTTGTTGCATACAATTAGTATATCAGCAATATTTCTTTTATTCAAATTTACTTTCTATTTTTTACGTGAATTTTCAATTAATTCTTTAAGAACAGTTTTATAGAAGTTCAACATTTCCTCTTTTTTCATAGTATTATTCCTTACAGCAAAAAACGGTGTCTCGCCAAAGTATAAAACCACATTATCCTTATACTTATTTAATAGCACGCTATATATTTCATTAATATTTTTAAAACCTTTTGAGAACTTAAATCTTATCTCCTTTTGATTTTCCTTTATTTCTTCAATTAATAAAACCTTTGCTAAACTCTTAATATAAGCTATATCCATTAAATTATAAACAGCTTCTGGAATAGTCGAGTATCTATCTTCTAATTCTTCCTTTATATCATTATAATCATTCATATTTTCAATTGCTGCTATTTTCTTATAAACTTCTATCTTTTGTATTTCATCTTCAATATAAGCTGATGGAATATATGCATCCATTTTAATATCAACAGTAGTTTCAATAGGCTCCTGATCTATTTCACCTTTGATTAACTTAACAGTATCTTCTAACATTCTACAATATAAGTCGTATCCAATAGCTGCCATATGCCCATGTTGAGATGATCCCATCATGTTCCCAGCACCTCTTATTTCTAAGTCTCTCATAGCAATTTTAAAACCAGAACCAAGCTCAGTAAAATCTTTTAAAGCCTTTAATCTCTTTTCAGCAACTTCAGTTAATACCTTATCTTTAGTATACATAAAATATGCATAAGCTATTTTATTTGAACGTCCAACCCTTCCTCTTAATTGATATAATTGAGATAATCCCATTTTATCTGAATTATTTACTATCATAGTATTTACATTTGGTATATCGATACCTGTTTCTATAATAGTTGTACATACTAAAACATCATATTCCCTTTGCATAAAATTAATCATTTCAGTCTCAAGCTCTTTTTCTGTCATCTTACCATGAATAATTCCAACTTTACATTCAGGAACTAACTCTCTTATATAATTTGCTGCACTTTGTATACTTTCTACCCTATTATATACAAAATAAACTTGCCCATCTCTTCCAACTTCTCTTAAAATTGCATCTCTAATAAGTTGATCATTTTGTTCTACAACATATGTTTGAATAGGATATCTTTCTTCAGGTGGAGTTTCTATAACTGATATATCCCTAACACCTGTAAGTGACATATGAAGAGTTCTTGGAATTGGTGTTGCACTTAATGTAAGTACATCTACATTTTTCTTTAAAGATTTTATCTTTTCTTTTTGAGCAACTCCAAATCTTTGTTCTTCATCTACTATCAGCAATCCTAAGTCCTTAAATGAAATATCCTTCGATACCAATCTATGAGTTCCTATTAAAATATCTACATTTCCTTCTTTTAAAGCCTGCAAAGTAGCCTTTTGTTGTTTTGCAGTTCTAAACCTACTAATCATATCTATCTTAACTGGAAAATCTGAAAATCTCTTTTTTAAGTTTTTATAATGTTGTTCGGCTAATATAGTTGTTGGAACAAGAAACGCAACCTGTTTCCCATCCATAACTGCTTTAAAAGCAGCTCTTATAGCTACCTCTGTTTTACCATATCCAACATCTCCACAAAGCAATCTATCCATTGGTTTATCTGATTCCATATCATGTTTTATTTCTTCTAATGATGATAATTGGTCAGGAGTTTCTTCATATGGAAATTCATCCTCAAATTGCCTTTGCCATTCTGTATCTTTAGAATATTTATAGCCTTTTAATGCTGCTCTAGCTGCATATAACTTTACTAAATCTTCTGCAATCTCATTAATTGATTTTCTAACCTTAGCCTTAGCTTTTTGCCACTCATTTCCACCTAATTTATTAACTTTAGGTGTCTTTCCTTCACTTCCGATATATTTTTGAACTAAATCTAATTGATCAACAGGAACATAAAGCTTATCCCCTTTATCATATACAATATCTAAATAATCCCTTGTATTGCCTGCTATATCAATTTGTTTAATCCCTTTAAATACACCTATCCCATGATTTGCATGTACTACATAATCCCCTGGCTTTAACTCTGCAAAACTCGTTATCTTTCCTACGCCTTTTTTCTTATTAGTCTTTTTAGCTAATGATTTTTTAGCTTCTCCAAATACTTCTTTATCAGATATTACACATACCTTTAAATCTGGGTATTCAAATCCCTTCATTAAATTTCCAAATGTAACTATCGCTTGACCTAATTCAATATTGTCTACTTCATCCTTATAAACACTTTCAACTTCTCTATCTCTAAGTGTCTTTACTAACCTTTCTCCTCTAGTTCTAGTACCTGCTAATATTAAGGTTCTAAATCCATTTGCCTTCCTTAATTTTATATCTTCAATAAGCAAATCTAATTGTCCATTATAATTATTAGATGTAATTTGATTTAACTCTATACTAGTTAATGGAAATAGTATATCTGCTCTTGTATCAAATGTATTTAATGTTATAACATCAGATTTTTCTAACTTAATTAATAATTCTTCTTTATCTATTAATAATTTGTTTTGAGAAGGTAATATATCACCTCTTTGAAGAAAAGCTAAATAATTTTCATTAAATTCATAGTATATACTTTCAATTTTTCCATGACATCTCTTTAAATCATCAATAATAAATGTATATCCTTCTAAATAATCAAAAAATGATTCCATTTCTTTATAAAAGAAAGGTAAGTAGCTATCAACAGTTTCAAATGTTGATGTTTCATTTAACATCTCTAAATTTTTATTAACTATTCCTCTTATCTTATCAACTTTTTCATTGTTTTTCTTATTTGATTTTTCAACTATAGAGTCTAATTCATTAATTATTTTATCATTTGCACTATTTTTTGCTTCTTCATCAACTATTACTTCTTTCGCTGGAAAAATTTCCATAGATTCAACCTTTTCAATACTTCTTTGGGATTCTATATTAAAAGTTCTAATAGAATCTATTTCATCTCCAAAAAGCTCAATTCTATATGGATAAACAGATATAGGAGGGAAAACGTCTAGTATCCCCCCTCTAAATGAAAACTCTCCTTTACCTTCTACTACCTCAACTCTTTCGTATCCACACTCAATTAATTTTTTTGAAATATCCTTTAAATCTACCTCATCACCATTTTTTATAGTAATACTATAATTAAAATATTTTTTTCTTGGTGTATATAATGCAGTCAATGCATCAACTGATGTAACTATTATTTTTTTATTCTTATTATTAAGTATTTCTTTTATTACCTTTAATCTTGCCCATCTAAGATCTCCTGAAACTGCATCAACATTATAAAATACAACTTCTCTTATAGGTAAAAAGTATACATTAGTTGCATAAAGACTTAAATCCTCATATAAATTTTTAGCTTCAATTTCATTATGTGTTACTACAACTAAAGAGTTTTCTATTTCATTAAATATTCCATCTATTATATAACTTTTTCCCGAATCCGATAATCCAGATATGTTTATTGGGAACTTTTTATTTTTTATACTATTTATCACTGTAATAAACTTATCATTTTCTTGTAAGGGTTGTAATAGCCCCTGTAACCTCATTTTATCACCTTCCACAATTTCTCTTTAACTTTATTTACATGCATTAAATCCATTTAATTTATTCATCGCTTCTTTAGTATCTGATTTTAATATTATACTTACTGCATCACTTGATGCCTTTATTGTTTCTCTTAAAATTTCAATTTCATCTTCACTAAATTTTCCTAATACATGTGAAACTAAATTACCCTTTGGTGCTCCCACTCCTATTTTAACTCTTGGAAATACATCACTTCCTAAGTTAGCTATGATACTTTTTATTCCATTATGTCCACCATGACTACCTTTTTCTCTTATTCTTAATCGTCCTACTTCCAAGCTAATATCATCATAAATTACAATAACTTCTTCATTTGATATTTTATAAAAGTTAATTACTTCTCTAATACTTTCCCCACTTAAGTTCATATAGGTAGTTGGCTTTAATAAAATTACTTTTTTTCCATTTATAAATCCTTCGCCAAACACACCTTTAAATTTTATCCTATTTAATTCTATATTATACTTATCAGCAATATAGTCTATAGATGCAAATCCTATATTATGTCTTGTTCCATCATATTCTTTCCCCGGATTTCCTAATCCAACTATTAAAAACATCCTTTATTCCTCCGTTACTTTTAAAGTGACTATTTTATATTATACCATTTTTAAATAATAAAAGTTTTATATTATTATATCAAATTGAATTTTAAAAACAAAAATTTAGACCAATTCTTAATTAGAATTAGTCTAAACTCATTTATATCTAGTATATTTTAATATCTACACTCTTCATTTCACCTTCACTTAAAACTTTACAATGTAGTATATCATCTTTTTTCTTGTTTTGTAATAATTGTATTAAATCATCAGCATTTTCAACTTTATATCCATCTACTTCTATAATAATATCTGTAGGTTTAATACCGGCTAAATATGCACTTCCCTCTTTGTCTAATTCTTGTATATATAGCCCACTAAAACCTTTTACTTCATCGACAACTATTCCACCATCAATTATTCCTAATAGTCTTTTAAATGCATTTGTTGAATTTATAATATCTTTAAATTCTTCCATTTGTAACCCGTAATAAAGTCCCTCTTCATTTCGTTCATTAGTAATAGATAAATCAGCAATTCCAACTAATTCCCCTTTAGAGTTGCAAATTGCACCACCTGTATTTTTTTCATTTATAGGCGCATTTATTTGTAAAAGTGATTGTTCTCTCTCATCTTCTATAGTTATCTTTTCATTTTTTGAAGTAATTACACCTGGAATCGAACTGCCTATATAGTCATCACCTATAGCATTTCCTAATACAACTATTCCTTGCCCCTCTTTTATACTATCTGAGTCTGCTATTTTTATAGGTTGTAATTCTCCATCAAATTCTATTTTTATTATCGCTAAATTTCTATCTTCATTTTCAACTAATATTTGTGCTTTTATCGGTGTTGCCGCCACTGATGATAGCTTTACATATATATTACTTTTTCCTCTGATTCCAGAATAGTTTGTTAATATTATTCCACTTGAATCTATTATAACTCCAGTTATATTTCCTTCAAAATATTCATCTTCAGTAAGTTTCTCTGCTGAATCACTAATGCTAACTAATGACGGTGATACGTCTTTTATAATTTTTGTATAGTCTAATATAACCATATCTGTACTTTCTTTAATTTCTTCAATCTGTTGTATAGCTCCGCCATACTTACTTTTAATATTTATATTAGATATAATTGCACCTAAGGCTCCTGCTATTGCTACATATAAAATTATTTTAGCACCAAATTTTACTCTTGTTCGAGTAGTATTCTTCTTTTCAAAAATTATATTAGATATCCTATCTTGTGGATTGTTCGATATTTTTCTTTTTCCATCTTCTTTATTACTCATATCTACCTCCAACTATTGAAATATTGCATATAAAAAAGTAACTTCAATATTTCTAATCATATATCAAAATCTAATTTTTGATATTATCTTACCGTTTATTTTTAGCTGTTCCTTTGTAATGTAAATATAAATCTTACACCTTTATCTTCTACATTCTCTACCCATATATCTTGATTGTGTTGTGATAATATTAATCTTACTATAGGCAACCCAAGTCCCGTACTAATTTTATTAGTTCTTGACTTGTCACTCTTATAAAATCTATCCCAAATATGATTTAAATCATTTTCCGAAAGAATATCGCAAGAGTTAAATATACTTACAAATATTTTTTCACCCTTTGTTGATATATTAACTTCTATTTGACCATTGTCATCACTATATTTAATAGCATTTTCAAGTAAATTAGTGATAACTTGAAGTATTCTATCTCTATCACCTATTGCAAAACATCTTTTTTCATGAAATGTTGCTTTAACACTTAGTGCCTTTGTTTGTATCTTATTTTCTAAATTTAATATACACAAACTTACTGTTTGATTAATATCAAATTCAGAAATATTTAAGTTAAATTTTCCTGATTCCATAGCTGAAATATCTAATAAATCATTAACAAGCCTAGCTAATCTATCAATTTCATCATAAACTATTTTTAAATAATAGTTCTCCTTATCCCTTGGAATAACTCCATCTAATATTCCTCCAATAAATCCTTTTATTGAAGTTATAGGTGAGCGTAATTCATGAGAAACATTTGAAATAAACTCTTTTCTAATATTGTCAGACTGTTCTATAGACTGTGCCATTCTATTAAATGATTCAGCTAATTCTCCTATCTCATTTTTTCCAATAACTTTCACTCTTTCTTGTACATCACCTTTAGCTAACCTTTTTGCAGCATTATTAATTTCCTCTATTGGTTCTACTACTAATAATTGTGCAAAATATTTTACAATTGCTCCTGCAATTATCACTGCTAATATAATAGATATCCATATTATAAGTATCGTATGCTTTTCATTTACTGGTTCATTATCAACCATTATTATATAACCATCTAATTGTTTATTAGAATAAATAGGCTTAATAAACGCACCAACTCTTGAGTCATTATCACCCTTTATTGAAATTTTTTTATAAACTATATTTTCATTAGCACGCATATTAAAGTTAGTTATATCTATATTAGTATACTTAAGACTACTGTATTCATTGCTAGATACCATATAGACATATCCTAATCTATCTACTATAATTCCGTTCATATCATTTGTTAAACTTGCTATATTTAATAATCGATTAACCTCATCGTAAGTACCATCTTGATAATTTAAATAACTACCTACTGATTCTGAAACAACATCTAATTGTTTGTTTAGTGTATCTACAAGTTTATCATTACTAAGTCTGTAAAAACCTATACTTAACACTAGTCCAACAAGGATTAATACGCCCCCTGTTATTGAAGAAAAAGTAATTATTAGCTTTCGTACTATACTGTTTTTCTTCACCTATCTCACCTCAAACTTATAACCAACACCCCATACTGTTTGAAGCTCCCAATTTTCTCCGCCCTTGACCTTTTCCCTCAATCTCTTTATATGAACATCAACAGTTCTTGAATCTCCCGGATAATCATATCCCCATACTTCATACATAAGTTGTTCTCTAGTGAAAACTTTATTAGGATTGCTTGCCATAAAATGAAGTAACTCTAATTCCTTAGGTGCTAATTTAACAGTACTTCCTTTGTATGTTACCTCATACGCTCCAATATCAATTGTTAAATCTGAATATTTAATTACATCTTTTGATTGATTATCAACTGTATATCTTCTTGTTACAGCCTTAACTCTTGCTAATAATTCCTTAGGATCAAATGGTTTTACCATATAATCATCAGCTCCTAGTTCTAAAGCAAGTACTTTATCAAATACTTCTCCCTTTGCTGTTAACATTATTACTGGAACATCACTATTTTTTCTTATATATTTAAGAACCTCTATTCCATCTCTTCCTGGCAACATTACATCCAATATTACTAATCCTATATCTTCTGATTCTACTATGTTACAAGCATCATTTCCATTGAAACATTTTTTAGTGCTATATCCCCCACTTTTTAAGTACATATCTATAAGTTCATTAATATGAATATCATCATCTACTATTAAAACTTTTTCTAATTTATCTTTCATCTTTCCTCCACCTTCCTTATTTATTATTTTATACTATATTAAAAAAAACAATAATAGAGTTTTTATAAAATTTACATTTGTAACACAATATTCAAAAAACAAAAATAGACTGCTACAGATGTAGCAGTCATAAGTTATTAATTTTCAAATAATTTACTTATTGGTTCATCATCATATATTCTTTTAATTGCTTCCGCAAATAACGGTGCAACAGAAATAGATTTAAACTTATCTAATCCTTCTTTTTCTGGAAGCGGAATAGTATTTAACATTACTAACTCTTCAATTGCAGAGTTATTTATTCTTTCAAATGCTGGTCCTGATAATACTCCATGAGTACAGCAAGCATAAACATTCTTTGCGCCTAACTCTTTTAATGCATTTGCAGCATTTGCTATTGTTCCAGCAGTATCAATCATATCATCAATTAATATACATCTTTTCCCATCAATATCTCCGATAATATTCATTATCTCAGACACATTTGCCTTTGGTCTTCTCTTATCAATAATTGCAATTGGTGCATTTAATTTATCAGCAAATTTTCTTGCTCTAGTAACACTACCTAAATCTGGTGATACAACAACTACATCATCTTGATCACTAAATCCTTTATCAACGAAGCTCTTAGCTAATATTGGTGAACCTAATAGATGATCCACTGGTATGTTAAAGTATCCTTGAATTTGAGAAGCATGTAAATCCATTGTTAATACTCTATCAGCTCCCGCTGCTGTTAATATGTCTGCAACTAATTTTGCAGTAATTGGATCTCTTGATTTTGCCTTTCTATCTTGTCTAGCATATCCATAATACGGAATAACCGCTGTTATTCTACCAGCTGATGCTCTCTTAAAGGCATCTATCATTATTAATAATTCCATTAAATTATTATTAACTGGTGAACTAGTTGATTGTACTATAAATACATCTACCCCTCTTACTGTTTCATTAATATCTACTGATATTTCACCATCACTAAAAGTTGAAACTTTTGCACTTCCTAGTGGTATTCCAAGTAAATCAGCAATTTCTTTTGCTAGTTCAGGGTGTGAATTTCCTGTAAATATTTTTATTTTTCTCCCATGAGATATCATAATTATGAGACCCTCCTTAATTTGCGATGACCTTTGCCATATTTATCTTATAGTTTAATATATATTATTTTTTATTAATAAGACCTTTTTTATCTACCCAACCTTCAATATTCCTTTGCTTAGCTCTAGCAACTGCTAACTCTCCACTCTTTACATTATTAGTAATAGTTGAACCAGCTGCAATATAAGTATTATCTTCTACTGTAACAGGTGAAATTAAGTTTGTGTTACATCCAATAAAACTATTATTTCCTATAATAGTTTTATTCTTATTTTTACCATCATAGTTAACAGTAACAGTTCCACAACCAAAATTACATCCTTCTCCTACTTCAGCATCTCCTACATACGTTAAGTGAGATACTTTAGTATTATTACCTATTGTAGATTTTTTTATTTCCACAAAATCACCAATTCTCACGTTTTTTCCAATTATAGATTGTGGACGAATATAAGCAAAAGGACCAACCGTAGTATTATTTCCAACTTCACTTTCTAATATCACAGATGATTGTATTTCTACATCTTCACCAATAATACTATTATTAATTCTTGAATTTGGATATAACATGCAGTTCTTACCTATTACTGTATTTCCTTCAATAACATTACCTGGATATATTATAGTATCTTGCCCTATCTCTACATCAATTCCTATATATGTCGTATTAGGGTCAATTATAGTTACGCCATTTTCTAAATGTTTATTATTTATTCTTTTTCTTAAAATAGCTTCAACTTCTGCAAGCTGAACTCTTGAGTTTACGCCTAATGTTTCTTCGTAATTTATTACAAGTGCTCCAACCTTTTCATTCTTTTCTTTCATCATTCCAATTACATCAGTTAAATAATATTCTCCTTGAGAATTATGATTAGAAAGGTTGTCTAAGCATTCAACTAAGCTTTCGATTTCAAAGCAGTACATTCCAGAATTTATTTCTCTAACTTTTATCTCTTCTTCATTACAATCTTTATGCTCAACTATCTTTAATACTTCATTTTCATTTCTTATAATTCTTCCATAACCTGAAGCATCATCTAAAATAGAAGTAAGTATAGTTGCACTATTTGCACTTTCTTTATGCACTTTAAATAGTTCTTCTATAGTTTCTTCTTTTATTAAAGGAGCATCTCCATTAAAAATTGCAACTGTTCCTTTTTTGTTTTTTAAGAAATCTCTAGCACACTTAACTGCATGACCTGTACCTAATTGTTCTTCTTGTAATGAATAACTAACATTTCTTGCTTTAGTGTTTTCTTTAACTAATTCTGCACCTTTTCCTACGATAACATTTATATCTTCTACGTTCCCTTTTCTTAATGTGTCAATTAAATGATTAACCATTTCTTTACCACAAACCTTATGTAAAACTTTAGGTAAATCTGATTTAATTCTCTTTCCTTGACCTGCTGCTAATATTAGAGCGCATTTGTACATAAACTCACCTCTCTATAAAATTTAAGTATAAAACTCAATTTTTTCTCTAAAATGTTCGTGTAATTTCTTATATATTATATTTCATTAACTAAAGTATTTCAACTCCTCAATAAAATTATAAAATAAGAGGAATATATACATGTATATATTCCTCTTATTTAAAACTATTATTCAGCTATAACAACGTTTTCTTCCTCTTCTACTGCAGCTTGATAAGCCTTTAATATAGATGATTGAATTTTCTCCCTAGTATCTGTATTTATTGGATGGGCAATATCTTTAAATTCTCCATCTGGTGTTTTTCTACTTGGCATTGCAATAAATAAACCATTTTGTCCTTCGATAACTTTAATATCATGAACAACGAATTCATTATCAAATGTTATAGAAACTACAGCTTTCATTTTTCCTTCTGCTGCTATTTTTCTGATTCTAACGTCTGTGATTGTCATTTCACTACACCTCCAGTTGCTTTATAATAATACTATTTCTATAAAAAGTTTTAAAATCCTTTTTTTTACTTAGATTTTTTTAATTTTTTCCATAATTTATTTTATTTGTTTTTAAAGCAACCGGATTATCTATTATTTTATAAAAGCGGATGGTCTAACATTAAGTTTTTCCTCTTCTTTATCGTATTCTAAATCAATAATTGAAACATAATCAGATGTTCTCTTATTTTCTATTCCAACGTTATCAACAAGTACTCCTGTTCCAACTAATTCACTATCAAATTCTTTTAAAAGATCTTTAATTCCTTCAGCTGTTCCACCACCTCTTAAGAAATCGTCTATAAATACACACTTACTTGATGGCTTCATGCACTTTTTAGCTAATGCCATTTGCTGAATTCTTCCACTTGTACCAGATACATAATTAATTGTAACTGTTGGTCCTTCTGTAATCTTGTTATCTTTTCTTATTATTACTAGTTCTATGCCAAGACTTTTAGCAACTTCATATGCTAAAGGAATACCCTTTGTTTCAACAGTAACTATATAATCTATATTCATATTTTGGAAATGAGAAGCTAAAATAACCCCAGCTTTACTTACTATTTGTGGATTATACATTATATCTGTCAAATAAACAAAGTTTCCTGGTACAATTCTACCATCTTCTATTAATGCTTCACATAATTCATTTGCAAACTCTTCTTTAGCCTGTTTTCCCATTGAAGGAATGAACTTAATTCCTCCTGCAGCACCTGAAATAGTCTCTATAGATCCCATCTCTAATTTTTCCAATACTTCTCTAACTATTACTATATCCTCACTAATAGTTGATTTAGCTGCATTTAAAAGTTCCGAAAATCTATTTAATCCTATAACCTTATTAGGAGTTTCTATTAATATCTTTGTAATGGCTACAACTCTATTATTTCTACTTAATTTTTCCACTTTACTCACCTTCCTTATTTTCTCAAAAACACGAATTTTTTCAATTTATCTCACCCGAATATTCATATTTTATTCTATATTCATTACATTATCAATACTTTTTTAAGTTATTTATAAGTAATTCTTTATATAAGTTATTTTCTTTGTTCAATTATAAATCTTCCATATTATAAACATTTTATAAATACTTTTCTTCTTAATATATAATTTAGCTCTTTTTTTGTAAAATATTTTATATATTTTTTAATTTTTGTGTTCAACCTAGCAAATTTGTATATAATTATAAATATATATTAAATGAGAATCTAACTTTTGATTTAATTATATTAAAGTTACATAGAACATACTCATTAAATATTAGAAACAAAAATCTCATATTATAATTATACAATAAAGGGGTTGATATATTGTCTTTCGATCTAAATTCAAGTAAAAATAGAAAAGTACATTTTATTGGAATTGGCGGAGTAAGTATGAGTGGACTTGCTGCTGTTTTATTAACAAAAGGTTATAAAGTATCTGGATCTGATGCTAAAGAATCTGAAGTTCTAAATAAGCTTAGAGCATCTGGTGCTGAAATTTACATAGGGCATAAAGGTGAAAACCTTAAAAATGTTGATTTAGTAGTATATACTGCTGCTATCCCTTCTACTAACCCTGAAATAATTGAAGCAAAAAATAAAAATATAGAATTAATGGATAGAGCTGAATTTTTAGGCTATATAATGAAAGGTCATAAATACAACGTTGCTGTTGCTGGAACTCATGGAAAAACAACAACAACTTCAATGTTATCTCATATAACATTAAATGCAAACTTAGATCCTACAATTTTAGTTGGTGGCGATGTTGATGCTATTCATGGTAATTATAAAATTGGTGAAAGTGAGTATTTTGTAACAGAAGCTTGTGAATATAAAGCCTCATTTTTAAAATTCTATCCTTATATAGGAATAATATTAAATATAGACGCAGATCATTTAGATTACTATAGAGATATAAATCACATCAAAGACACCTTTAAAAAGTTCTCTGATTTAATTCCATCTGATGGATATTTAGTTGGTTGTGCAGAAGATTCTAGAGTACTAGAAGTTATAAATTACGCAAAATGTAATACTATGAGTTATGGCTTTACTAAAGGTGATGTAACTGCAACTAATATTTCTTTCAATAATAAGGGATGTGCTACATTTACAGTTTGTAAAGATGGTGAAAATTTATTCGATGTAACATTAAATACAACTGGAAAGCATAATATTCTTAACGCTCTTGCAACTATATGTAGTTCTTTAATATTAAATATTCCTAAAGAGGCTATAATTGCTGGGTTAGCTGAATGTAAGGGAGCACATAAAAGATTTGAATATAAAGGAGAGTTTAAAGGAACTACTATAATAGATGACTATGCTCATCACCCTGTTGAAATAAAAGCAACATTAGATACAGCAAAGCTTATTGAACACAATAAAACATATTGTGTATTTCAACCACATACTTATACTAGAACAAAAACACTTTTTGATGAATTTACAACTTGTTTCTCTTCTGCTGATGAATTAATCTTAATGGATATTTATGCTGCAAGAGAAAAAGATACAGGTTTAGTGTCTTCTAATGAGCTTGGAGATGCTATAAGAAAAACTGGATTAAGTTGTATAAATCTTCATAGCCATGAAGAGGTTGCTGATTATTTAGCATCAAAAGTTCAACCTAAAGATTTGATACTTACAGTAGGTGCTGGAGATGTTGTTAAAGTTGGCGATATACTTTTAAATAGAGCAAAAGAAAAATAACGAGGTGATTTTATGGATTTATTAACTCAAATTAAGACTTCAGCTGATTTTATTTTAAAACAAAGTAAATACAAACCGGAAATAGGATTAATACTTGGATCTGGATTAGGTTCATTAGCAGATACTATTGAAGATGCAGAGTATTATAACTATTGTGATATTCCTAATTTCCCTACATCAACTGTAGAAGGTCATGCTGGTAAATTAGTTATTGGTAAACTTGGAGACAAACAAGTTGTTGCTATGCAAGGAAGATTCCATTACTATGAAGGATATTCTTTAGATAAAGTAACTTTCCCTGTAAGAGTAATGAAGCTATTAGGTGTTTCAAAGCTTATAGTTACAAATGCTGCTGGAGCTGTTAATAAAGATTTTAATGCTGGAGATTTAATGGTTATTACTGACCATATTAATTTTTCTGGATCAAATCCTTTATTCGGACATAACATTGATGAATTTGGACCTAGATTTCCTGACATGTCTGAAGCTTACAGCATAGAACTTAGAAATAAGGTTCTAGAAGCTGGTAACGAATTAGGAATAAAATTACAACAAGGAGTATATGTAATGTTCTCTGGACCTACTTATGAAACTCCTGCCGAAGTAAGATTTGCAAAAATTATGGGTGGAGATGCTGTTGGTATGTCAACTGTTCCAGAAGTAATTGTTGCAAACCATTGTGGTATTAAAACAGTTGGTATTTCTTGCTTAACAAATATGGCTGCTGGAATACTAGATCAACCTTTAAATCATGAAGAAGTTATAGAAACTTCTGCTAAAGTTAAAAATGATTTTATAAAATTAATGAATAGAGTAATTGAAATAATATAAAACTAGTTAAAGCTACACACTTTTGGCGTGTAGCTTTAATAATATTATCAACTGAATATAAAGGTTAAATACTTGATATTTACCTTTTCAACTAAAAACTTTCTAATAATATAGGAAGTCGTATAATACTACCTATAAATATTATCTTTGTATTATTAATACTATAATCCCTAAGGCTTACCGTTATAATTTGGTCGTTCTCATAAGTCTTAAAATAATATTCACATGTATTAGTATTTATAAAAGCAGTATATTTTGTATAATCACATACTCCCATATCTGTTACAACAATCCCCTTTGGAATAGAAACGCTATTCATAATATGAAAACATGTCATAATTGCTTCTGAACGACTTTTAGGAACTTGTACATGAGTTTTCAGAAATGCTGTGCGAACAAAACGCTCAGGAGAAGTAAATCCTCCTGGAAGGGGCATACTTCCAGTACCCTGACCAAAAGGCGTTAAAGATACATCACCCCAATAAACTTCCTCTTGTTGCTCAACTGATACATTCATATAATTTCTTAGATTAGTCATATGCCAACAAAAATCAGGACTATTAGTCATAACTCCTATTGGATTATTAATTACCTTAAGCCCTGTTTCTGTTTGCTCAATAACAGCACACTTGCCACTTCTATCTGTAGCAATCCAATGTAATGGAGCTGCTGTATTTGTAACAGGATCTGGTTGCCCTATTATGCTTATATTTTTTAATAATATCCTTAAATCATCTATAGAACTACAACATCCTAAAATATAATGTATAAAATCTAAAGAACTAACTGCTTTTTTATCTTTCATTGGTAAATCATAATAAGCATAACCTTTAAAATATAAAGTTGCTGCGGCAAATCCTCTTTCATTTACCCCATCGAAAACACCTAACATATCATCAATTTTCTGTCCAATACAGATAAAACTATAGTTATCAGTATAATTTTCCTTTGTTTCAATGCTATACCATTTATAATTTTTAGGTATTACATAAAGTTCTGCTTCAATTGGATATGAAAAATCCATTGTTCTTCCAAAAAAATTCTCACCTTGCATAGATTGTAATGTAATAGCAGTACACATACTATAAACTCTCCAATACTATAAATATCGTAATTATAGTATATGTTTTTAAAATAGATACCGTGTTTACCTTTTATATCAATGTTATTAGGTATAGTTTTTATTAAAAGCTTAACATCATTAAATATATAAATTACTTATTATACAACTAACTTTTCATTATTCTAATACTATAATACTGTGATTTCTTTAGTAACAGAGTTTAATACTTCACATCCATCTTTAGTTACAAGAACTAAATCTTCGATTCTAACTCCTATATTATCCTTTAAGTAAATTCCTGGCTCAACAGAGAATATCATACCAGCCTTAACTTCATCATCATTAACAGAACTAACATTTCCAAAATCATGACATTCGATCCCTATACTATGACCTGTTCTATGAGTAAAATACTCTCCATATCCAGCTTCAGTAATTAAGTTTCTAGCTGCCTTATCAATATCAGAGAACTTAACTCCTTCTTTAATTATAGAAATTGCCTTTTCATTTGCACTCTTTACTATATTATAAACTTCAGCATGTTCTTTACTTGGCTCTTTACCTATAAACACAGTTCTAGTCATATCTGAGCAGTAATTTTTATATTTTCCTCCAATATCTAAAACTACACTATCACCAAATTTTATTTTATCTTTGCCTGTTCCGTGGTGTGGATCAGCACCATTAGGGCTTGTTGCTATTATTGGTGAAAATGAAAATCCTGATGCACCTTCTTCCTCATAAATTTCAGCTAGAAGATTTGCATAATACTTTTCTGAAAAACCTGCCTTTAAATTTTCCCAAAGCTTTAACATAACTGCATCATTTATTCTTGATGACTCCTTCATTATTTGAATTTCTTCATCATCTTTTATCATTCTTAAAGTATCTATAATAGGTGAAGAATTAACAAAAGCTTTTACAACATTTCTTCCCATAAGATCTATTAAAAAATGTGCTGGTAAATTTTTATCTACCCCTAGCACTTCACCTTTTCTTACTAAATTGGCTAATCTATCTATTGGATTTTCTACATCATCATACCAAACTATTTCTACTCCCAAATCCTCATTTATAGGAAATAACTTATTTACTATAAATTTATGATTTCCCTTGGAATCTAGGTATAAAGCTATTAATCTTTCCCCAGGATGAATCATCTTTCCTGTTAAATAAAATATAGACTCTGCAGAAGTAACTATTAATTGTGGAATTTTATTTTCTTCCATTTTTATTAATACATTTCTAATTCTAGAATCTTTCATATGTACACCTCCGTATATTACTTTTACTTTCTTGTCTTTATGATAACTTAAAATTTTCATATTATCCATAATTTAATTTGTTACTTTTATCACTTTTTTTATTTATAATGATATAATTATTTTATAAAATTTATACCTATTTTTTAGTAATACTAATATAAATAGTCTAATTTTGAGTAATTTGGAGGATAATAAAATGAAACTAGCCGTTATATCAGATATTCATGGAAATATTTATGCATTAATGAAAGCACTTGAAGATATAGATGAACAAAAAGTTGATAAAATAATTTGCTTAGGTGATTTAGTTGGATATGGTCCTCATCCAAATGAAGTTGTAGCATTGATTAAAAGACGTGAAATTCCATGTATAAAAGGTAACTATGATGCATCAGTAGTAGATGGTGACTATACCTACATTAGAAATACAACAATAAACTCATTTGCGTTACCTTGGGCAAGTAACGAGGTAAGAGTTGCAAACAAATGCTTTTTAGATTCATTACCAACTTCTCTTAAATATACATTTAATGGAGTAAATTTTTTATTTACTCATGGAAGTCCTAATGCAATTAACGATTACTTATTTGAAGATGCAGCTAACACAATAGAAGTTATGAATCAATTAGAGGATGATGTTTTAGTATGTGCTCATACTCATATACCTTGTGCAAAAAAATACGGAAATAAATTACTAATTAACGTTGGTAGCGTTGGAAAACCTAAAATAGGAAAACCTAATCCTACATATGCAATAATTGAAATTGAAGATAATGGAGAAGTTAAAGTTACATTTAGATATTTAGAATACGAATTTAAAAGAATAGTTAAAGATTGTACTATGTTAAACTTTCCACTAGCCATTACATCTTCCTACGAAACCGGCAAAGAATAGCCTTATATCTAAATTTTTCGTTACGTGTAAGCGAAAAAATGAAATATTTATTTTCCAGGAAACGTGAAAATTTCCTTTCAAATTAATATTTCATTTTTTCTTTTTTCATGTAACTACTTGTAAACCCACAACCTTATATTAAAATTTAATATTTTCTAATTCTAATACCTTTTGAATACATTTATCATCTTCAAAATTTTTAGTTCTGGTTACGTCACTAACCTCATAATCTGGTTTAGTTTTAAACTCTTCATTACATATTCCTTGACCTGTCAAATACATATCACTAGCCATCCTAATTATAAGACCACTATTTTCTAAATCAAATAATATTGGATCTATACCTCCTCCATCTCCACCTGTTTTTTCTCCTATTAAAGTTGCAAATCCACTATCTTTACAAAATATTGAAAATGATTCAGATGAGGAATATACAGCATCATCAACTAAAAGGTATATATTCCCTTTAAACTTAGATTTATTATCACTTTCTATAACTACTGTAGATTCCATAAATTCACTAAAATCAGTCATAATGTCTTTTGGAGCATTTTCTAATAACTCTTTAGGTAAATTATCTATTGAATCTACTCTGATTTCTCTTTTATCAACATAATCTTTCATAATTTTATTATCACTTCTAAAAGCTAAATAGCCTTTGCTTTCTATATCATCTGATGCAACTTTAGAGACTATACTCCTCCAATACATATCATCTCCACCAGAATTTCCTCTTATATCTATAATTAATGCTTTATAATCTTCTAACTTATTTATATAATCACCTATTATCTTCATATCAGATTCAATATCTTTTTCCGTTATTTCACCATATACACCATACATTTGTGGCAAGTATATATATCCTATTTTTTTGTCTATTACATCCCTTACAATTACATCTTTTTTTACCATGGGCTCTTTAGTATTTTGAGTATTTCCTTCCATAGAATTATATCTACTTAATACTTTTTCATCATCAAAAAAATCATACAATCCAGTTTGATTATATCCACTCTTGAAAAAATCATATAATTCCTTGCTATTTATGAGATGAGTATGATCATTGTTTAGCTCGCTTAATATTTGAGTAATTGCTTCTATAAACTCTTTATCATTTTTAGTATTTTTTATTTTCTCTAAATACTCTTCTTTATTAGCTATCCAATCTACATTGTTTACTCTTTTATTTACTTCTAAAAATGGATATGCTTCTTCTATAGTTTTAAACATATATTCAAAATCTTCTATCTTTTCTTCTTTAGTTAATTGTTTACTTTTCGTAATATCTACTATTTCTTTAACTCCAGTATCATTACACCCTATAAAACTTATACACATTATTGATATAAGTAACATTGATATTAATTTCCTCATAAATTATCCTCCATGGTATCTTTTATAAAAAATTATTTGTTTTCTAATTCACTCAATCGTCTATTCAATAATTCTATATCTAATTTTATTCTCTTTTGATTCTTCATTATTTTCACTATAAACACAAATATGCCAATTGTAATTTATTTATTAGATTTACTATTTTTATATTAATTATATACTAAAAACAGAGAAATAAAAATAATTATTCCTTTTAATACATATATTGGTATTTATTTTTTAAATATTTATAAAATATGTATTAATAAGGGATTTATTAGATTATATATAATATCAGAAAAATTTGTAGCAGAAAACATTAACTATAAAGGTAGTGTTATAAGCAAACACATGGAAAAAGAAAAAATGAAATATTAATTTGGAGGGAACATTGAAATTGAGCCGTAGAATTTAATCTTTGTGGAATTGAACTTGCGTAAAAAAGTTGTATTGAAGCGTAAGCGACTTTTACAACTTTAGCAAGTTCAATGAAACAAAGATATAAATTCTAGGTGAAATTTCACAGTTCCTGGAAAATAAATATTTCATTTTTTCGCTTCCACGTGACGAACAATATTATTCTATTATTGTTCCAACAATTCTTAATTTTTTTAATATATCTTTTTCATCTTTATGACATGTTTCAAAGTATTCTGTTAAATCTTTTCCCGCACTTAATCCATAGTGATTTCCATTAAGCCAATGTCTCATGCAAGTAACATCATATACAGTTCCATTAATAACTACATAAGCTAAATTTCCGTTTTTTCCATCAAACTTACTTATATCTTGTAACTTATAATATCTTAACTCTTCTCTGCTATTAGAATTAAGTTCTGGTTTTTTATCATCACTATTAATCTCTCCTCGTTTATTATTTATATCTAATACTCCTACAGCTGGAGCATATTCCATTATAGATAATCTATTACCATGCCCTTGTTCAAATTCTTTATCAAGTACCTTTCCAGCTGTTACACCATAATGATTGCCACCACTCCATTTGGATACACCAGTTACATCATATACTATCCCACCAACTGCAATATATGACTTTGCTCCATTTTTCCCATTGTGTTTAGATAATTCATCTACTGTGAATACTCTTTTATTCTGTACTTTTTTTACTGCAGTTTTTAACTTATTTTTTTCCTCATCTAAGTATTCTGTTATTTCATCAAAGACCTTTTCCATTACCTTAATTATTGTTTCACAATACTCTTTTGGATATGTTTGCAGCAAATTTTTTAACTGATTAATTTCACAATATTTTTGTTGCAAGAAATCTTTTTTAGCCATTATTTCCTCCAAAAATCATTCTTTAAATATATATTATGAAATTGAGTTGCAAATGTTAGCAAAGTGTTGTAAAATCGTATTAATAAAATCACAAATATTTACTGACTATGATGAGAAGAGTAACTTTTGAAGGTAGTTTTAGCGAGTAAGGGATGGTGTAAGCCTTATACGATATCAATTGTGAAGAACATCTCTGAGTTTCTAACTGAACAAGTGAAAAAGGAATCATTCTTCATAGGTAAAACTGTAAGTTCCAATAACCAAGTTTAAATTTGGATTCTCACTTAAGTAGGCTTAGACGGCTAAATGTCGTTATTAATTTACTAAGTGGCCTTTTTATTAGGCAATTTGGGTGGTACCACGTAAGTAATTCCTTTCGTCCCATTTATATGGGATGAAAGGTTTTTTTATTGCTTTTATTTAAATTTGATACTAATAAAAAATATTTTTTAGCAGGAGGTTATTATGAAAAACGTAGTTTTAGTAAAATCACTTTATAGAAACACTGACGAATACCTATCTAAAGAAATTACAATTTCAGGATGGATAAGAACTTTAAGAGCTTCTAACGCATTTGGGTTTATAGAAATAAATGATGGTTCTTTCTTTAAAAATATTCAAGTTGTTTTTGATAACAAATTAGAAAACTTTAAGGATATTTCTAAACTACCAATTAGCTCATCAATAAAGGTTGTTGGTACTCTAGTTCCAACACCAGAAGCTAAACAACCATTTGAAATTCAAGCAAAAGAAGTTATTATTGAAGGTATGTCAGATTCTGATTATCCATTACAAAAGAAAAGACACACTTTTGAATACTTAAGAACAATTGCTCACTTAAGACCAAGAAGTAATGCTTTCTCAGCAGTATTTAGAGTTCGTTCTGTAGCTGCTTATGCTATTCATAAGTTCTTCCAAGATCAAGGATTTGTATATGCAAATACACCAATATTAACTGGAAGTGATGCTGAAGGTGCAGGAGAAATGTTTAAAGTTACTACTTTAGACTTTGACAATGTTCCAAGAACTGAAGATGGAAAAGTTAATTATAAAGAAGATTTCTTTGGTAAAGAAACTAACCTTACAGTTTCTGGACAATTAAATGCAGAAACTTTTGCTTTAGCATTTAGAAATGTTTATACTTTTGGTCCAACTTTCAGAGCTGAAAACTCAAACACAGCTAGACACGCTGCTGAATTCTGGATGGTTGAACCTGAAATAGCATTTGCTGATTTACAAGATGATATGGAATTAGCAGAAGGAATGTTAAAATACGTAATTAAATATGTTATGGATGAATGTCCAGAAGAAATGGCATTCTTCAATCAATTCGTTGAAAAAGGATTATTAGATAAATTAAACCACATTGTAACATCTGATTTTGGAAGAGTTACTTATACTGAAGCAATTGAAATGTTAAAGAACTGTGGTAAGACATTTGAATATCCAGTTGAATGGGGAGTTGATCTTCAAACTGAACACGAAAGATATTTAACTGAAGAAATATTCAAGAAACCAGTTTTCGTTACTGACTATCCAAAGGATATTAAAGCATTCTATATGAGACTTAACGACGATGGAAAGACTGTTGCCGCTACTGACTGCTTAGTTCCTGGTATAGGTGAAATCATCGGTGGTAGCCAAAGAGAAGAAAGACTTGATGTTTTAAAAGCTAGAATGGCTGAGTTAGGTCTTAAAGAAGAAGATTACTGGTGGTATTTAGAACTTAGAAAATACGGAGAAACTAAACATGCTGGATTTGGTTTAGGATTCGAAAGATTAATAATGTACATCACTGGTATGTCAAATATCAGAGATGTTATACCATTCCCAAGAACTACAGGTCAATCTGATTTCTAAAACCTTCAAAAGAGTTAGCAAAACAATTTTGCTAGCTCTTTATTTATTTAATTAAAATTATTTTCAATTTTTTTATATTTATCTGAATAAAAGTTTAGGATTATGTACATAATTATAATGTAAATATAAAACCTGTAATACACAGGTTCCCATCCCCCCATTATTTAAAAAGCGCGTAAGCGCTTTTTTTATTCTTTAGAAAATTATATTTACTAAAAAATTATGGATAACCTTTAAAAGTAGTAGAAATACACAGTTTACAAAACATATTTTTTATTTCTATATAATATATGACAACAAAAAAGGAAATTAATTAAATAATTTCCTTTTTTGTTGTTTAATTTTTATTATTTTATACTTTGTTCGTAGCTTTCAACCATTCTCTTAACCATTTCGCCACCAACACTACCATTTTGTTTTGAAGTAAGATCACCCTTATTTATATTTTCATAATTTTGTAATCCAACTTCAGATGCAACTTCATTTTTTAATCTGTTTAATCCTTGTTTAGCTTCTGGAACTAAATTTCTGTTACCATTATTATTGTTTGATGACATTTTTCATTCCTCCTAAGATAAATATTTATTTTACAATAATATTTTTATCTTAATCTTATAAATATATACTTATATAATAATTCCATAAAAGCTATATAACTGCCATATTATCTATCTTTTTACGTCATCAAAGTTTATTATTACTACTTTATTCTTACTAAGACTCTCCTTAACATTAATTATTCTTTGATTTGTAGACCCCCTAAACCTTAATCCTTCTTTTTTATTATTTACTTCAAATCTTCCATCAACTAATACATCTATATTATTTAAAAGTTCACTTATTGCCGTATCCACTTTCATAATTTCTAAAAGTTTTTCAAATTTATATCCTGTATAGCACCATATACTTAAGTTAGAATTCTTAAATGCTTTTGCCATATAAGAAAAACTGTGAGCTTGCTCTATTGGATCACCTCCACTGAATGTTACTCCTTGTAATATAGGATTATCTAAAACATCATTTATTAATTTATCCATATCCATAATTTCACCCTCATCAAAACTATGCGTTTCTGGATTAAAGCAACCTTCACACTTATGTTTACATCCTTGTGCAAAAAATACTCTTCTTATTCCAGGTCCATTTGCTAAGCTTTCATAAGCTATTCCTGCTAACCTCACAGTTTTATTCATTTTTAACAAACCTCCAAAAGCATTATAGTTTTATGCTTTATAATAATTAATTAAACATCCCTTTAATATAATTTCTCTTTCATCATCTGTAAGTTCACCTAATTTTAATTCAAATTCTTTCATCGATTTATTAACTACATATGCCCTTATAGAAGTCTTCTTTTCCTTAATTGCTTTTATTATATTAGGTACAAACAAATAATCTCCATTGTCAAAACATCTTTCTTCCTCAATAATAAAAGGTAACATACCCCAATTTATTAAATTAGAACGATATCTTTTTGTAGCATATTCTTTAGCTATATTAGCCCATCCGCCTAATACTTTTTGACATGATGCAGCTTGCTCACGTGCTGATCCATCACCAGGTTTAACAGCATAAATAGTACTTCCTATTCCTGTATTTTTATTATTAACATCTGTAAATACTTCTTTAATCGAAGTAAATATAGAATCTAACTCATTAACAGCATCAATTGGTGATTCATTTGCTATTCTTGCTTTTTCAGCTTTTTGAATCTCCTTAGCTCTTCCAACATATTCTGGGTCTTTACGTGATAAAGTAAATTCAGCTAAACCTAATGGATTAGAACGATATGATGAAGTTTCTCCTGACGGGATAAGTTCATCAGTTGTAGTAACTGGATCATTAATTACAGAAACTACTTTTAATAATAAATTCTCAGTTAAAGCTGACATTTCTGGCCAATCCACTATATTAGGACCAAATTTAATTTCTACTGATGGATCTGATTTTCCTACTCCATCATAAACACGATTTTCATATATAGATTTATCAAAATAATATTTTGGTTTTGTAAAATTAACATCTATATCAGTTGCAGCTAGTAAATAACCCTTATTAGCAGCTGTTGCTGCAATAGACCTAGCATCCATTAATGCAACTGATGCAATTTGTCCATTAGTTATCTTTGATCCTTCTCTATTAGGGAAGTTTCTTGTAGAATGACGTATACTTAATCCATTATTAGCAGGAACATCTCCTGCTCCAAAGCAAGGTCCGCAGAATGCTGTACGAACAGTAGCACCTGTAGCCATAATATCTGCGATCCTACCATTCTTAACAAGCTCCATAAATACTGGCTGAGAAGCTGGATAAACACTTAATGAGAATTCGTCACTACCTATTGAGGTACCTCTTAAAATATCTGCTGCATCACATATATTTTCAAATCCTCCACCCGCACATCCTGCAATTACACCTTGTTCAACATAAAGCTTACCATTATGAATTTTATCTCTTAATGTAAATCTAACTTTATTATCTAAACTAATTCCTGCTTTCTTTTCAACATCAGCTAATATATCATTTAAATTTGAATTTAATTCTTCTATACTATAAACATTACTTGGATGAAATGGCATAGCTATCATCGGTTTAACTTTAGCTAAATCAACATAAATCATTCTATCATAGTAAGCTATCCTTCCTGGATTTAATTCCTTGTATTCATCTACTCTTCCATGAATATCATAGAATTCCTTTATCTTGTTGTCGGTTTTCCATATAGATGATAAACATGTTGTTTCTGTAGTCATAACATCAATACCAATTCTAAAATCAGCACTTAAATTATTAACTCCATCACCTACAAACTCCATCACCTTATTATTAACATATCCATTTGAAAAAACAGCTCCAATTATAGCTAAAGCAACATCCTGTGGACCAACACCTTTTTGAGGCGAACCTGTTAAATATACACCTACAACCTCTGGTCTATTGATATCATAAGTTTTGCATAATAATTGTTTAACTATTTCAGGTCCACCTTCTCCAATTGCCATAGTTCCTAAAGCACCATAACGAGTATGACTATCAGAACCTAATATCATTTTTCCACAACCTGCTAACATTTCTCTAGCAAATTGGTGAATTACTGCTTGATGTGGTGGTACATATATTCCCCCATACTTCTTTGCACATGAAAGTCCAAACATGTGATCATCTTCATTTATTGTACCTCCAACTGCACATAGACTATTATGACAATTTGTTAAAGCATACGGAACTGGGAACTTTTCTAATCCTGATGCTCTTGCTGTTTGAATTATTCCTACAAAAGTAATATCATGAGATGCTAATTTATCAAATTTTATTTTTAGTTTGTCCATATTTTCTGATGTATTATGTTCTTTTAATATATTATAAGATATTGTATTTTTTTTAGCCTCTTCTTTACTTGGATAATTATCTCCAATTTTATTTTTCAATATTGAATTAATTTCATTACAATCTTCTACTATATCCTTATTATTAATAAGATAAGCTCCATTTGAAAATAATTTTATCATCTTTAATTCTCCTTATGATTTTCTTTCTTTAATCGCTTGTACTCTTGATAAAGTTTAACTAACTCCTTATCAAATAGTGTTCTCTTTAATCTAACAGAAGCAGCTCTTACCATTTCTAGTATCCCCTTTGCCTCTTCATCATTTAATTCAATATTATATTCCTTAAACTTATTTATTATCCCAGCTTTCCCCGAATGCTTTCCTATAACAATTTGTCTTTGTAACCCAATAACATCTGGATCAAATGCCTCATAATTTTTTGGATTCTTTATTGCACCATCAGCATGTATTCCCGACTCATGAGCAAACATATTATCTCCAACAATCGCTTTCCAAATAGGAAGTTTTCTTCCTGATGCTTGTGCAACATATTCTGAAACTTCCCTAAACATCTTTGTATCTACATCAGCTTTATATCCATAAACGTACATAAGAGCCATTAATACTTCTTCTAATGCAGCATTTCCTGCCCTTTCTCCAAGGCCATTTACAGTTAAACCAACGTGACTTGCTCCTCCTAATATTCCTGCAATAGCATTTGCCGTAGCCATTCCAAAATCATTATGTGTATGCATTTCTATATCAAAGCCTGTCCTTTGATATAATTCCTCAATATTTTTTCTTATAGAAAATGGCTCCATTATTCCAACAGTATCACAATATCTAAACCTATCAGCTCCTACCTTCTTAGCTTCATTAATAAATTGTATTAAAAATTCATTATCTGCCCTTGAAGCATCTTCCCCATTTACTGATACATATAAACCATTTCTCTTTGCAAATTCAACTGATTTAATCATACTTTCTAATACCCATTCTCTTGATGTCTTAAGCTTATGCTTAATATGAATATCAGATACTGATACTGAAATTGCTACTGCATCCACTCCACAATCTATAGATTCTTCAATATCACTAATAACAGCCCTATTCCAAGCCATTATACTTTTTTTACCATTATTTCTTTTTACAATTTGCTTAATTGCTTCTTTCTCATCTCCACCCATAGTAGGAATTCCTACTTCTAGTTGATCAACCCCAAGTTCGCTTAGCATATCTGCAATAATTAATTTTTCCTCATTTGCAAAAACAACTCCTGCAGTTTGTTCCCCATCTCTAAGAGTTGTATCGACTATATAGATTTTTCTATCCCCATTGACATTTGTAATAGCCATTTTTTTGCCCCCTTTATTTTTTGTATATCTCTTTAGAATGTTTTTATAATATGGTTTATAAAAAATAGAGGTAACTATACCTCTCCATTTTAACTATACCTTTTTTTACCATAATATCATATATATAAAATTTTCTCAATAAAAATCCAATATATTTTTCTAAAAATTGCAAGTTTTTTATTTTACAATTCATTTCAAAGGGATATAATTGCTCTTATCCCTATTACGCTTTTAAATTTTGCAACTATTTTTAATTCACATTCATTTTGTATAGTAAAGCTCCATATAAGCTATATCATTATAATTTATATGGAGACTTTACTTTATCTATAATATTTCATAATTATTTTTATAACTTCCTGTATGAGATCTTCTATCAATTCTCTCTTCATACTTTCCTGGTCCAAATCTTTCATCGAGACTTAAATATCCAGTTACTCTTGAAATTCCCTGTATATCCCTACTATTACACTTAGGACATTTGCTCTCATTGCTTGTTAATGATTCTCCACAATCTTTACAATACCTAATATGAAAGTTTACACCTATATAGCTTATATTAGTGTATTTATATGCATAATTTATTATATCCATTATGTTTTCAGGTGAAGGTGAGTCATCTACTTCTATATATGAAATATGCCCTGCATTGCAAAGCTTATGATAAGGTGCTTCTATATCGATTTTATCTTTTATTGATATATTATAATTTACAGGAATATGAAAACTATTTGTATAGTATTCCTTATCTGTTACCCCTTTTATTATTCCAAATATCTTTTTATCATGCTTTATAAATTTTCCTGATAACCCTTCTGCCGGTGTTGCATAACAACTCCAATTAAGCTTAGTTTCCTCTACTAATCTATCTACATACGCTCTTATGAAACCAACTATTCTCAACCCTAATTGCCTAGCTTCTTCTGATTCTCCATGGTGACATCCTAATAAAGAATATAAAGTTTCTGCTAATCCAATGAATCCAACTCCCCATGTTCCTTGTTTAAGTATTGGTTCAATTGAATCCTCAGCTTTTAACTCCTCAGAACCTTTCATAAGCCCCTGTCCTGCTACAAAAGGTAAATCTTTAACTCTTAAATTTTTAAGTACACTATATCTATGAAGTAAAGCCTCTTTTGCTAATACTAATCTTTTTTCTAATATCTCAAAGAATTTATCTATATCTTTATTTGCTTCTATTCCTATACGAGGTAGATTAATAGTTACTGGTGCTATATTTCCTCTTCCTTTGCATCCAGGTTCACCATTGACATTTTTCATTAAATATGTTCTGCAGCCCATTGTTGCTGGAATATATCCTTTATCATAATATTCCTTATTAAAATCTGCATCTATATTCATAAATGTAGGATTCATTCTTTTTGATGCTACCTCACAAGCTAATTTATATAAATAATAATAAGGATCTTCTACCTCTCTATTTACCCCCTTTTTCACTCTAAAAATTATATTAGGGAATATTGGCTGCTCACCTTTTCCTAATCCTTTTTCATATTCTTTTAAAAATATCTCACACACTAAGGCTGCATCCTTAGAGTTTGGTATACCTAAATTTATAGAAGAAAATGGCACTTGGGACCCTGCTCGTGAATGCATAGTGTTTAAATTATATACAACTCCTTGCATAGCTTGATGTACTCGTGATTTTAATTTTTCTTCTACTACTTTTTCTAACTTTTCACCTTCAATTCCATAAGAAATTAATTCTCTCCTTATTTCTATCCTTGTTGGCTCAATAAACTCAGCCATATCATTATCAAAGTCTGGATGAGACTGTCCACCAAACATATCATTTTGCGTAGACTGAAGTAATATACAAGATAATTCTGCAGCTGTTTCTATACGCTTAGGTAGTTTTATTGTTCCATACCCAGTATTAAATCCTCTTTTTAATATCTCTCCCGTAGGTATATGAAGACAGTTTATACTTAAGTTATAAGAATCTAAGTCATGAAAATAAACTTCACCTACTTCATGAGCTTTTGCCAAATACTTAGGCATATTATAAAGATTGTGCCATTTATTAGACTCTGAAGCTATTCTTAATAACTTAGCACTAAAATTATTTCCAACATTTGCATTATCTCTATCAGTTTCTATTCCTATTTTCTTAATTGCCTTCATTAAATCTGACTTAATTCCTCTAATTCTAGTTCTTTCTCTTCTATAAGAAGAATATACTCCTTGAATATTTTTATGGTTACTATCAATTAGAGATTTTTCAACTAAATTTTGTACTTCTTCTACTGATACCTTTTCTTTTTGTTCAACTTCAATATATTTAATAATCTTTTGTATACATTCCAATATTTGATTTTCTCTTAATTGATCTCCAGCTTCGTAACTTGCCTTTTTTATTGCATTAAAAATTTTATTACTATCAAACTCAACCTCTCTTCCATCTCTTTTTACTACATATAGCAAAATAACCGCCTCCTATAAAATCACACTATATATTGTATATTTTATGTAATAAATACAATATATAGTATCTAATTCTATTTAAACTTTTATTCCCCTTCAAATTTTCAGATAAAATTAGAATAAAAAGCATTATCAATAGTGATAGTTATTTTTCTTTATCACTATTGATAATATTATCTTCTATGATATACTAAGTTTATAGAATTAAATTTTCGGAGGATTTTTTATGCAAAAAATTGCTTTAATAACTGACAGTGCATGTGATCTTGATTTAAATACATTAAGAGAAAATAATATAAATTTATTACCACTTAGAATAATTTATTCTAATGGTGATTATAGAGATAGAATAGATATTTCACCTCAAGAAGTATATGATAACTTAGAAAAAGAGGTTCCTAAAACATCTTTGCCAAGTGCTCAAGAAACTGAGGAAGTTTTAAATAAATTAGAACAAGAAGGATATACTCATGTAATTTGTATTTCAATTTCTAGTGGTCTTTCTGGAAGCTTTAATGCAATAAGATTAGCTTTAGAAGATCATCCAAAACTTACTTCTTTTGTTTACGACTCAAAAATACTAGCGTATCCTCAAGGAGAAATAGTTTTAGAAGTTGCTAAACTTATAAAAGAAGGTAAAAGTTATGAAGAAATAATTAAAGAAATACCTGAAATAAGAAAAAGAGTTATTGGATACTTTACTATTAATACATTAGAATATTTAAAAAGAGGAGGAAGAATTGGTAGACTTGCAGGAACTGTTGGCGAGTTGCTAAATCTTAAACCTATAATAACTACAGATGAAGATGGTGTTTATTATAACGTTGCAAAAGTAAGAGGTAGAAAACAATCTTTATCAAAAATGACTGAATTATTAAAAGGATACTTAGCTAAAAATAAATGTGAAATTGCTATTTTACACGCTGGTTGCGAGGATGAAGCTATTAAATATATGAATTCACTTAAAGATTTAACAAATATAGTATCTATAAAAATTGCAGAAATAAGTCCTGCTCTTGGTATTCATGGTGGTCCTGGATTAATTGGTTTTTCTGTAAAAATGGTTAAATAATTTATGAGTGATTTCGATTTTAACAATATTGAAGATTTAAAGGCTGAAGAAAAAAGATTATATGATGAATATAAAGCAAAGCTTGCAGAACTAAAAAAAGTTCAAAAGGAAAAAGAAGCAGTTGGTCAAGTTTTTACAAAAGGATTATTACCTATTTATGTTCTTCATATATTAAAATCCGGTCCAACAAACGGTAATGAAATTTCTACTAAGGTTTCTGAAAGAACTAATGGATTATGGACTCCTAGCACAGGTGGAATATATCCATTATTAAAAAAATTAGAAAAAGAAGGCTTAGTTATCGGTCAGTGGGATGATCCTAAAAAGAAGTTTCAAAAATTTTATTCTCTAACTCCACTAGGCGAGGTTGAATTTAATAATAGAAAAAAATTACTTAAACATAAAATAGAAGAATCATTAAAAGTCTTCCAAATCGTTTATAAAGATCTTTATTTATAAAAATACATCCAAGAAAATTCTTGGATGTATTTTTATTATTATTTATGTATAAACTAATATAAACTTACTTAGGACGGTGTTAAATATGAAAGGAATGATACTAGATTATACTGGAAATGATGCTTTTATTTTATTAGAAGATGACTCTATTATAACAATGCCTTTAACTTCTTTTGAAACCCTTATGCCAATAGGTAGTAACATAAGTTTAGCTAATTTATATAAGAACTCTTCAAATACAAATTATAAACCTTGCCAAATGATAAATAAAAGCATTGACTTTTTGTAAATCTTTGCCTAAAATTTAATTATATTTAGTTGCTAGGGGTGCCCCAAGGCTGAGAGATGAACTTTCATCAACCCTTTTAACCTGATCTGGATAATTCCAGCGTAGGAAAGCCATAATAGAGTTTTTATATTCTCATGCTACGGTACCCTCTTACGCAAAATAAGGAGGTATTTTTTTATGTCAAATTTTCTAGCAACAATGGGAGAAAATTTCAAAACACTTTTTAGCAGTCCACTTACACTAATTGCTTTAATAGGTTGTGCAATTTTACTAATTGCCTTTATAAAGTTTAAATCATTAAAGTTTGATTCAAAATTAGTGGCTAGAATAGGACTAGCTATTGCTCTTGCTTTCATTTTAGATATGTTAAAAATTTATACATTACCAAATGGCGGTGGAAGCATTTCATTAGGAAGTATGATTCCAATATTGTTAATTTCAATTGTTTACGGCCCATCAATAGGTTTGTTTACTGGATTTCTATTTGGAGTACTTAAATTAATTATTGATCCATATATACTAAATCCCGTTCAAGTTTTATTTGATTATCCTTTACCTTTTATGGCCGTTGGAGTTGCAGGATTCTTTAAAAATAAATATTTAGGTGCCACATTAGGAATGCTACTAAGATTTTCATGCCACTTTATTTCTGGTGTAATATTCTTTGGATCCTATGCACCAGCAGGAATGTCTCCTATACTATATTCTCTAGCAGTAAATGGATTTGCAGTTGGTGGAGAACTATTAATCTGCTTAGTATTATTGGCATTTTTGCCTATAGAAAAATTAATTAAAATATTAAAATCAAATATATCATTAACATAAGTAAAGTCTAAATCCTCGATTTAGATAACTCAAATTACAAACCGTAATTTATTAAGATTTATTTCAAAAAATATACCATATAGCTTAATAGCTATATGGTATATTTTTTAATCTAGACTTATTGCATTTACTGGACAACTTGACTCTGCATCTCTTGCATCATCTTCATTTCCATCTGGCACAGGATTAGTTTTAGCTACTGCTTTACCATCATCATCCATTTCAAAAACTTCTGGACATATTGATGGACATAATCCACATCCAATACAAGTATCTTTATCTACAGATGCATTCATAACTTCAACCCCTTTAACAAACTTCAATACTATTATTTGCTAAATTCTAATATGTTATGTAAGTTAAAAAATTTTTATTTTACCAATTATCAGGTTTACTTTCTGAAACATCTATATTCCACTCTTTAAACTCATTAACTGCAACAACATAATATTTACTTTCTGTATTTTTATCCTTATTATTTATTGTAATTAATGTTTTAAAGTTAGTAGTATCATATCCCCTATTTTTTATCGTAACTACAATATCAAAATCACTATCATTATTATTTGACATTTCTACATTTGGTACAATTTCTCTTGCTTTTTCTATAAATTTATTTAAATCGGTAGAAAATACATACTTTAAGCAATCTATATCACCCTTTATATTAATACCAACTTTATAATTACTAATATCGCTCTTTTTGCTAACTGTTTGTAATACATCTAAAATAGATTGATAATATATATAATCAAAGTCTCTAGGCTTTCTTATAACTGAAAGATTTTTTATAATTCCCTCATCTAATCTCTTTGAAACAGAAAATATATTTTCATCATTATAAAAATTTCCTTCATCAGTTCCTACAACATAGTAAAACTCTTTTATCTCATCGCCTAAATCAAATTCAAACTTATAATCTGGCTCTAAAGTAGACTTATTTTCACTTATCTTTGCTCTTGACAGTAAATTAGACATTTCATTAATTGCACTTTCATCAGTTACTATAAACTTAAATGACGGATCCCTAGTACTCTGTATACTTATTTGCTCTACATCATTTGAGTTTAAATAATCAAAATAATCATTTTTTAAACCTAACTTTTTCTCTATACTTTCCATTACTGTACATCCAGAGAAATTCAATATACCTATTATTAAAAAACATAGTAGGATATATCTTTTTAATACTCTTAACATTCGTTTCTCCTTTTTACCTTTATATTAATAATAGGAGAAGCTTAAGCTTCTCCTAATAAGGATAATTATAATACTTTATTCTAATATTAGCAATTTACTTTCTCTATTATTTCATATTTTCCTTTAGTTCAATATATGTTTTTTATCTAACCTCAAACTATTGCATTGGAACAACAACAGTAGAATTTTTAAAATCATAAAACATTAACCAACATCCATCTCTATCTCTTCCATTTAAACTAACCCATGTAACAAAGCCAGTTCTTCCATCATAAGGTTGTTCATCCTTATCCTTTTTCCCTGGAATTGCATAAATTATATGTTTTAGATTTCCTTGAGAATCACACTTATATCCAAGCATAAAATATCCATACTTCTTTATATAAGGATAATAATTTAACATTGGATAATAAGCTAATGTATACTTATTATAATTTGACATATTACACATCTCATGCAAGTCATGTACTGGTACTTTATACCATTTTGTATATTTTAGATCATTTATGCTATCGTAATCTCTATTGAATCCTTCTACTATTGATTCAAAATATTCTCCTATGCTACCTCTTATCCTGCCATTAATAGGGTCAAATTCCTTAACAGATTCTATTTCCTCTTCATAATCTTCAAATTTTCCTCTTAGGTTTTCCCTTTGAAAATATCTCATCCTAGCTTCTTCAATATTCTCAACCTCTTGAACCTCTTTTACTTCAACTACCTCGTTAACTACTTCTTTAACTTCTTCTTTAGCAGCTTCTTCTTTCTCTTCCTCAGCTCTTTTAGTATCTTCTATAATTATATTTTCATCAATTTTAGCTTCTACTATAGGATTTTCTTTAGATTTTTCTTTAGGTTTTTCTACCTTAATTTCTGGCTTTCTTGGTTCTTTTTTATGTTCCTTTTCCGCAACTTTTTCAGTTGCCCTTAATCTAACTTCCTTAGCTTTAACTATGGTATAATTCTTCCAATTTTCAGATGGTTGCTGTCCATTTAAAAAACCACACATTACAAATATAGGTATTCCATCTTTAAATTTCGCTATAGACGTACCAGATATTTTATCAAATTGTATATCTAAGCCACCAACATTTGATACATTATATTCTTTTGTTGCTTCAGCTTTACCTGTATCAGTTACTTCTATTGGACCCAAATTAATTATTTGCTTCATATCCTTCTTGCAACAAATAATCATCATATAATAATTTTCATTATCTTTTTTAAGATTTTGAGCATAAAAAGATATTTTACATTTATCTCCTTTTGCTTCTATCTTAGAATATCCAGATAATGTTTTATCACTAGAATTTGAGTACCCACGTTCATCCTCCTGTAATATTACGAAGTTTCTATACAACCTATTATTACTTGCCATTCTCTAGAACCCCCACTTTATATTAATTCCATATATTATATGTTCTATATATTGAAATATGTTATTAATTTTAATAGGGGAATTTTCTATAATTAACTAAACTATAGAATTTCGTTAATATAATTAGATAAAGTTGCAAACTCTTCTATAGATAAAGTTTCTCCCCTTCTCTTAGGATCAATCCCAGCCTTTTCAAATGCCTCTTCAAGCTTTTCTTTAGCTGGTCCTATGCTCTTAACTCCATTCCATAAAGTTTTTCTTCTCATATTAAAAGAATTTCTTATTATATCAAAGAATAACTTTTCATTATCAACCTTAACTCTTGGTGAATCTAACTTATCAAGTCTTATAACAATTGAATCAACTTTTGGTCTAGGAATAAAACAATTAGGTGGAACTCTTCTTACTATGCTAGTATTACAATAATATTGAACCAATAAAGATAGTGCTCCATAATCTTTATTACCAGGCTCTGCATTCATTCTTTCTGCAACTTCCTTTTGAATCATTATTGTTAATGATTTAAAATTATATCCTTCTTTAAGTAATTTAACTATTATAGGTGTTGTAACATAATAAGGTAAGTTTGCAACTAACTTTACACTCTTCTCATCCCCTATAATTTCATTAAAATCTACTTTTAAAGCATCATTATGTATAAGAGTAAAATTAGGGTTACCTCCTAACTCTTGTTCTAATATAGGAATTAAATCATTATCTAACTCTATAGCAACTACTCTCTTAGCAGTTTTTAATAATTGAGCAGTTAATGTTCCAACACCTGGTCCTATCTCTATAGCTAAATCTTCCTTATTAACATCTGCACCTGAAACTATATCTCTAGGAACAGAATCATCAACTAAAAAGTTTTGCCCTAAGCTTTTTGAAAATTTAAAATTATATTTCTTAACTAACTCTGCTGTTTTTACATCTTTTATATCCATCTATTTCTTCCCTTCTAATTCTTTATCAACATACTTAATAGCTTCTATAAACTCCTCTTTTGTAATGCCATAATTATTTAATCTAGATAACATTTGATTTGCATTTCCATAACCAATACCTAATTTATTTCCAAGCTTTATTCTTCTTTCCTTAGCATTTGGATCTCCATTTAATCTAAAGTAAAACATATCTTGCACATCAAATGTCTTTTCTTTTACTTCAATAGTAACCTTAGCTCTATTTAAGGCTTCTATTATAACTTCTGGTGTAGCATTTTCTACACCTATATCATCATCTTTTATTCCATCTTCTTGAGCAATGTATGCGTGCTTTATTCCCGGTACTCTCTTTGCTATTATTTTTCTTATTTTCTCACCAGCAAAGTCTGGATCAGTTAAAACTATAACACCTTTTCTTTTTTGTGCTTCTTTTATTCTTGAAATAACTTTTGCATTTATTCCAAATCCACCAACAGCTATCATTTCAGCATCAACTGCTTTTTTAACTGCAGCTACATCATCTTTTCCTTCAACAACTATAACCTCTTTAATCAAAAGCCTTCTCTTCCTTTCCTCTATTATCTCTTATTAATTTATCCCCATATTTCTATTATGTCAAACCTTTAATTAGTTATAAACTAATATCTTCTAAAACTAAAGGGCAATATCAAAACTTTAATGTTTTGATATTGCCCTTTTTAATTTACCATTCTCCTGGGTATGCTAAAATATATACTGGTACGTTATATTTTCTTCCCCATGATTTACACTCTGATTCTGAGTTAAGGAATACATCTATAATATTCCCCTTTATAAGCCCACCTGTATCTGCTGCAACTGCTTTCCCGTAATTCTCTACGTAAACTAACGAGCCTAATGGTATCACTCTTGGATCAACTGCTATTGTACTTATTCCACTTGGATTGTAAACTGGCACTGTTCCAGTAGCAGTAATTGTATCTCCTGCATAAGCAGTAGATTCACAATAGATTAAATCTCTATATTCCATTTCACCATCTCTACTAGCAAATACTCTTCTAGTTCCTTGAGCTATAATTTCATTTACAGGTTCCTTTATAACCTTAGATTGAACTATTTCTCTAGATACTTCAACTCCATCTTTCTTAATAACCTTATAAGTTATTTCCTTTTCTCCTGCCTCACCAGCTTGTCTTACATTTTCAGTATTAATATCTAGGCTCTCATCTTCTTCAACTATAGTTTCATAATCAATACTTTCTACAGCAACCTCATTTGATACTTCAACTTTAACTAATTGAATTGTAAGATTATCTGATATTTTAGTATCTAGTGAAGGGGTTATTTCATCAACTCCTTCAACAAATTCAACTCCTTCAGCTTTTAGTTCCTCTTCTTCAGCTTCTATCATATCTTCCACAGTATCTTCAGCAGTTTTTATAACAATTGTTTTGTTAGCAACTACCATCTCTACCTCTACAGCTTTTTTAATTGTAATAATATCATTTGATGATATTTTTTCATTTAAAGCTGGTTGTACTTTATCCTTATGAGCTATTTCTATCCCATTTTCCTCAAGTACATCTTTAACAGTCCCTTTATATGTTATAAGTACTTCTTCTTTTCCGTCTATATTTATTACTATGTTTTTTCTTATGCATGCAAATGTTATCGTTAATGCTATTATCAATACTCCGATAACACCTACCATTATTTTTGCCTTAGGACCATTAGAAAAATTGTTTTTTAAATTTTCTTTCCATTTTTCAATCATCTACATTTAACCTCCCCTGGCAAGAGTGACCATTGAATTATATAAATAATTCTTATTTTTGTCAAATTTCCAACTCTTGTTTTAATGAAACTGTTTAAAATGCATCTATTTGCACTATAAATATTAATTAAATTAAAAAAATAATGGCGTTTTTTTACAGTTTAAAGTTTGGTTGATATAGACTGAAATCTTCTCCTAATTTTTTACAATTGTTAATATTAATTTTACTTTATTTCTTATTGTGAATCAAGTTATGGAAATTGTCATTTACAGCTAAATTTACTTCTTTTGAGCTAATTTCTTTTATCTCAGCTATTTTTTCTATTATATATCTAATATAGTCCGATTTATTCCTTTTTCCTCTATTTGGATGAGGGGCCATGTATGGGCAATCAGTTTCTACTAATAATCTTTCAAGTGGAATTTCTCTTACTACATCACAAATTTTCTTTGCATTCTTAAATGTAACTACTCCAGTAATCCCTATATAGTAACCTAATTTTACACACTCTCTAGCAAATTCTACGCTTCCAGAAAAGCAATGCACTGTTCCTCTAACATTTGGAAACTCTTTCATTATTTCTAATGTATCCTTATGTGCATCTCTATCATGAATTACTACTGGTAATCCTAACTCTTCTGCTAAGCTCATTTGCTCTCTAAAAACCCTTTTTTGAACTTCTTTATCTGGATTTTCATCCCAATAGTAGTCTAATCCTATTTCACCTATAGCTATAATCTTTTTATTACTTTTATATAAATTAATTATTTCATTTTTAACATTTTCATCATAATCATTTGCATCACTAGGGTGAATCCCAAGTGCTCCATAAATAAAATCATGCTTTAAAGTTAAATCATTTGTAGTTTTTAAGCTTGATTTAGAACATGCACAATTTAAAATTCCTATTACTCCATCATTTTTAATTTGTTCAAAGACAGCTTCTCTATCTTCATCAAAAGCCTCATCGTCATAATGTGAGTGAGTATCAAAAATTTCATATTTAAATTCCATTATATTTTCTCCTCTTATAAAAAATAATATTATTATTTATTATACCAAATTAAAGCAAAAAAACTCAGGCTATGCTGAGTTTTTTATTAATATAAACATTTTAATCTATTTAGAAATCAAAGAAAAAGCTCCCCTTAAAATTTATATATTCAATTTCTATCTTTGTTCCATATCCATTTTCTACATTTAATGTACCATTAATTTTTTTATCTTTTATTGGTTTTGATTCTGATAATAATTTTCCTTCTGAGTTATAAATTCTAATTATTACTTTCCCACTTTTTCTCTTACCTATATAATTTATTGAACTTACACCCTGTTGTAAGTTATAACTTCTTATGTCTGTATATTCAGTATCATATTCTGAACCTAAATATCCCCTATCACTTGCATTATTATATGTTATTTCCTCTACCTGTGCAACGCTTTCAAAAGTATAAGCTGTAAAACTTGCAAACAATCCAATTATTAATAAAAATACAACCACAATTATTGATATTATTATAATGATAGTTTTTTTATCTGATTTTTTTATTATTTTTGCATTTTTAATTTCATCTGGTAACTCTGTTGTACAATTAGGACAATATCTCCAAGTTGCCTCTACTTTTTGTCCACAACTAGGACAAAACAATCCACATTTTACTCCACAGTATGGGCATGAATTTACGTTATGAGGTACTTCCTTACCGCAATTATTGCATCTGCTTCTATCACTTCTAGTTACTAAAACATATACTATTAATCCAACTGGAAAAGCAATTATTGCTGCAATGCTCCAAAGCCACCAATACTCTTCCCCTTTTTTTCTTGAATCTATAGCAACCCATACAGCTTGCCATATAAATAACCCAAACACTACCAACATAAGAAATAACGGTAATATCATAAAAGTAATCATCTATATTCCTCCCTTAATTTATCCTTACTTTTCTTCTTTTTATAATAGGTACTATAAGTAACATTAATCCCCAAACAAATAAAATATAATATGTAATAATTCCTTTTAAAAGTATCTTATCTAAAAATTCCTTACTTATAATTATTTTACCATTAAATACCTTACTTATCATTATACTTAAAATACTAGTCACTATTATAAATATACTAACTCCAATAACCATCCAAACTTTTTTCCACTCTCTTTTCTTATCAAATTCTTTATCTACAATAGCATAAGTATCTATTTTTTTTATGAAACCTAGCTCATTTAAATTATCATCATTTAATATTTTATTATTATCCAAATTATTGCACCTCACTTCCTATTAACTTCTTTTTCAAATTAGATATAGTATAAAAAATTCTTGATTTAGTAGTTCCTTCTGAACACCCTAAAATCCTCGCTATTTCATCATAAGTATATCCATAGTAATGTTTTAAAATAAAACTAATTCTTTTTTCATACGATAATTTACTTAATTCTAAAAGTACCTCCTGAACTTGCAACTTATCTAAAATATTTTCTCTATTATCATCATTTAAATTAATTAGCTCTTCTTCGCTTACATACTCTATTCTTTTATTTTTCCTTACTAAATCCCTATAATAATTAATAGCAATTGATATAAGCCAAGATTGAAATTTTGAATTACACTTAAATTTTTTTATATTTATAACAGCTTTTAAACATACTTCTTGAACAATATCTTCAGTTAAGTGTTGATTAGCTGTCATCTTTAACGTAAATCCATATAAAGCTTTATAATTATCTTGTAATAATCTATTCATTGCATGCTTGTTACCTTCTTGGGCCTTAAGTACTAAACTTTTCTCATCCACAAAACTATCCCCCTTTATTGCTCTTTAAAATTAAATAAACATTTAACTATTTAAAATCCAAATCTATTAATGAATTAATTTACCCCTGTAATTATATTCACTAATAAGACGTTTGAAATTTTATATTAGTTCACATAAAATAAAAAAATTTTGTATTTAGACTAACTTAATAAGAATTATTCTAAATACAAAACCATTTAAAATTGTAAATTTTTATTACTACTTAATATTTTCTTCAGATTTTTGACACCTAACTGACACAATTAAGGTTTATTATAATACTTGTAAAGTAGTTAAAGCATTATTATTTACCCCTAAAACCATCTTTTAAACAGAGCTTCAAGCCTATATTGTGGTTAAGAAGTTACTTTTTAAATTGGTTTCCTAGAGTTATTCGTCCCCCAAATGAAATGACTCTAGGTTTTTTTTCTAAAATTTCTTTTCTTTTAACCTAATTACTTCTTCATTAGCTTTCTTTTTATCAATTTTATTAAATAAAATATTGCATTCTCTAATTACGCCTTCTTTTTTTTCTGTAAAACTCCAAATTCCTTCATCTAAATTTAGAGAAGCTTTTATCTTGTTACATGTATTAGGCATAAATGGGTACAGCAAATTAGATAGATTAATTATTATTTGAATACAATTATATATAACTTCTTTACACTTCAAAGGATCTTGACTTAATAAATTCCAGACCTTATTATTTTCAAAATACTTATTTCCTTTTTTACATAAATTCATTATATCAACTAAACTCTCGTTAAAGCGACCTTCTTCTATTTTATCCCCAATATCAAAATATAAATTTAATATATCATTTTTAAATTCTTGCTTAATTTTCCCATTTGGTATTCTATTAGAATAGTTTTTTCTTGAAAAAACTAATACCTTATTTATAAAACTAGATAATTCATTAACCAAATCATTATTGTGTATATTTATATATTCTCTCCATGTAAAATCAGTATCTTTATCTTCAGGTGAATTTAAAGTTAAGTAATATCTAAAACTATCAACATTATATTTATTACAAACATAATCTGCCCATAAAGCCCAATTTTTAATAGTAGAAAATGATTTTCCTTCTAATTTCAAATGTTCACTAGATATTATACGTAAATTTGGATTCTTTATTCCAATTCCTACAAGTATAGCTGGAAATATTACACAATGGAAAGGAATATTATCTTTTCCATGAATAAAATAAACTCTTGAATCCTCACCTTCCCAGTATTCCTTATAGTCTTCTCCACGTTCTTCTAAACATTTCATACTAGCTGTTAAATATCCCATAACAGCTTCAATCCAAACGAATATTTTTTTATCTTCATATCCCTCCAAAGGAACATCTACACCCCAATTAAAATCTCTAGTTACAGCCCTATCTCTTAATCCTTCATCTAAATATCTTTTTAATATTTTTTGTGCATTTTCTCTCCATCCACACTGTCTTATGTATAATCTTTTAACATCATTTTCAAGTTTAGATAACTTAAAGAATAGATGTTTTGTTTCTTTTGATGTAGGCTTAGAATTACAACTTTTACATCTCATATCTATTAGTTCACTAGAATCAAATTCTACATTACAATTTTCGCAGCCATCACCTGTAGCTTCTTCTCCACATTTAGGACATATACCTATAATATATCTATCTGATAAATATTCATTGCACTTTTCACAAAAAGTTTGTTCTATTACTTTTTCGTATATATATCCTTTTTTATATAGCTCTAAGATAAATTCTTTTACCTTCTCTTCATGATAATGAGAGTGAGTTTTAGCAAAAATATCAAAGGAAAAACCTAATAATTTAAAACATCTTTGAAACTCAGCATGATATTTTTCCACAGCTTCTAAAGGTGTAATTCCCTCTTCTTTCGCCTTCATAGTAACCGGAGTACCGTGACAGTCAGTTCCTGAAAGAAAAACAACATCGTCCCCCATCATTCTATGATACCTTGCCAAAATATCCCCTGGCAATAAAACTGCAATTCTACCTAAGTGTAAAGGCCCATTTGCATAAGGCCATGCATTACCTATAATAATATTCATTAAAAAACCCCCTTTAATCAGTGACAAGTTATAAGTAGCAAGTAATAAATTATAGGAACAAAATCTGCTTCGCAGACTATGTGTTTCTCACACTTTTTAAAGTTATCCACAATTCTTTAGGAAATATAATTTCCTAAAGAATAAAAAAGTCGCCCTAAGGCGACTTTATTCCTTAACTTGACACTTGTCACTTTTAACTTATTTAGCTTATTCCCATTAATTTATAAGGAAACACGCTACTCCTTTTAGTCGTAGGTGTAAGTTCAGCTAACTAAATCTAAGATTTAGAGCTTCACTTATCTTACTTGACTTCCTGTTTGTAACTCTCCTGGATTTACTAACTTTAATACGCTATCATCATCTGTAGCTGCAGCTAAAATCATTCCTTGTGATAATTCTCCTCTTAGGGTAACAGGCTTTAAGTTAGCAACTAAAACTACATATTTACCAACTAATTCTTCAGGTTTATAATGCATTGCTATTCCTGAAATAACCTGTCTTTCTTCTCCATTTAAATCAACCTTTAATTTTAATAATTTTTTAGCCTTTTTAACTGGTTCACATTCTAATACTTTAACTACTCTTAAATCTATTTTTTCAAAATCTTCAATAGTTATTTCTTCTTTAATTGGTTGCATTTTATACTCTTCTTTTGGTTTGTTAGCTTCTAATTGAGCTAATCTCATAGATTCTAACTCTTCTAAAGTTTTAGCTACATCTATTCTTGGGAATAAAGCCTCACCTTTTTTAACTTCAGTTCCTGGAGTTGTTCCATCAAATCCAGATAATGAGTCCCAAGATGTTGTAGTTATATTTAATTGAGCATTAATTTTTTCACTTGTACTTGGTAAGAAAGCAGTTAATAATACAGACGCAAATCTTAAACTTTCAGCTAAGTTATATAAAACTGTACCTAATCTTTCTTTCTTTTCTTCATCCTTAGCAAGTATCCAAGGAGTTGTTTCATCAATATATTTGTTTGCTCTTCCTATAAGTTCAAAAATATTCTCTAATGCTTCTGGAATTCTTAAATTATCTATTGCTTTTGCTACTTTAACTGGAGTTTCTAAAGCTAAACTTATTAATTCATTATCAATATCTTCTTTAGCTGTTGGTGCTGGTATTACTCCACCAAAGTACTTTTCAATCATTGCTACTGTTCTTGATAATAAGTTACCAAGGTCATTACAAAGATCTGAATTAATTTTCTTTATAAATATTTCATTATTAAATAATCCATCTGCTCCAAAAGGAATTTCTCTTAATAAATAGTATCTAACTGCGTCAACACCAAATTTATCTACTAAAACTACTGGGTCAACAACATTTCCCTTTGATTTTGACATCTTTCCACCGTCAACAAGTAACCATCCATGACCAAATACTTGCTTTGGTAACTCTTGGCCTAATGCCATTAACATAATTGGCCAATAAATAGTATGGAATCTTAATATATCCTTACCTATTAAATGAACATCTGCAGGCCAATACTTTTTGTATAACTCATCATTATCACTACCATATCCTAAAGCAGATATATAGTTTGATAATGCATCTATCCAAACATAAACCACATGACCTTCATCAAATGTTACAGGAACTCCCCAATTAAAGCTAGTTCTTGATACACAAAGATCTTGTAATCCTGGCTTTAAGAAGTTATTAACCATTTCATTCTTTCTTGATTCTGGTTGAATGAATTCTGGGTGAGCTTCGATATATTCCATTAATCTATCAGCATATTTGCTCATTCTAAAGAAGTAAGCCTCTTCCTTTGATTTTTCAACTGGTCTTCCACAATCTGGGCAATTTCCATTTACTAATTGAGTTTCAGTCCAGAAAGATTCACATGGAGTACAGTATAGTCCTTCATATGAAGACTTGTATATATCTCCTTGATCATATAATTGCTTAAATATTTTTTGAACAGTTGCCTTATGATAGTCATCAGTTGTTCTTATAAACTTATCATAGCTAATATCCATCATGCTCCATAGTTCTTTAATACCAGCAACTATTTCATCAACATGCTCCTTTGGAGTTATTCCTTTTTCTTCAGCTATTCTTTGAATTTTTTGACCATGCTCATCAGTTCCTGTTAAGAACATTACATCATATCCATTTAATCTTTTAAATCTAGCTAAAGCATCTGCTGCCACTGTTGTATAAGTGTTACCAATATGTAACTTAGTTGATGGATAATAAATTGGTGTAGTTATATAATATGGTTTTTTTGTCATTTTTCTTCCTCCTATTTTCGTAAGTTAGTGTAAAGTTTTTTACACTACTCTTCTTTTTAAATCTTTATATATCAAGGTTTCGCTAGTTTTTTTGTATAAAAAAACAACGACCCCCTAATTTCATGTTAAAATTGAATCTCCTACAAAACAAAAATAACCATGAAAGGATGTCGTTATTGTGGATTCAATTATAACCTATTTAATTACATATAATCAATATTTAATTTCCATTATCGGTGAGTTAATTTTATTTATTTCACAACACATACCCCTAAAACAAATGATATTTGATGATTCAAATAGTCCTGAATATCAAAAGTTCAAAGTAGACAAACTGCCTAAAATCCTTAAATTTGAAAAAGTAGATTATATATTGCTTTTAGCTTATTACAAACATAAATATAATAAATCCGTAAAACCCGTCCAAAGACGGAACGGTAAGTCTATTCCTGAAAAAACTAAATGTCCTAAGTGTGGAGCTCCCCATGAATACATTTATGATAACAACGGTAGTAAAGGACAATTTCAATGTAAAGTCTGTGGTCGTACATTTAAAGAAACTAATTATTCAACTAAACCAATAGTATTTATATGCCCTTACTGTAGTGCTACACTTACGGAGAAAAAACAACGTAAGAATTTTAAAATACATAAATGCACTAATTTAAATTGTTCATACTATCAAAATAATCTTAAGAAAATTCCTAAGGGCCTTGATCCTTCAGATAAACACAAGTACAAGCTTCACTATATATATCGTGAGTTTAATATTGATTTCTTTAAAATGGACTTATACCCAATATCAAAGCATGCCACTGGATTTAGCTTTAAGAAATTTAATCCTCACATAATGGGACTATGTCTTACTTATAACGTTAATTGTAAGATGTCTACAAGACAAACAGCTCATGTATTGAAAGAAGTCCATGGAATACAAATTTCACATAGAACTGTTGCTAATTATGCATTAACAGCCGCTGCTGTTATTAAGCCTTTTGTTGATACATTTGATTACAAACCATCCAATATACTATCTGCTGATGAAACTTATATAAAAGTAAAAGGCATTAAGCATTATGTTTGGATTGTAATGGATGCTTGTAAAAAGTCTATTTTAGGTTATCAAGTATCTGATACAAGAGCTACCGGTCCTTGTATATTAGCCATACGTATGGCATTTGATAAGTTTAAGAACTTTCCTGGAAAAGCTTTGAACTTCGTTGCCGATGGTTATAGTGCTTATCCGTTAGCGAAGCAACAATTTGAACTAAAAGCAAATAAAGAATTTACTCTAACTCAAGTTATTGGTCTTACTAATGATGATCCAGTATCTAAAGAATTCCGTTGGGTTAAGCAAGTAGTAGAGCGTTTAAACCGTACCTTCAAATCATCCTACAGGGGTACCTATGGCTATGGAAGCGATGAAGGTGCTCTTTATGGTTTCTCTCTTTGGGTTGCTTACTATAACTTTTTAAGGCCTCACCCATACAACTATTATCGTCCTTTAAATGAACTAGATGCTTTAAATATTGCTGATAATATGCCTGCAAAGTGGCAAATTCTTATTAGTCTCGGTCAACAAACCATACTAAATATTCAAGAATCTAAAACTTCTTGATAAGCTATAAAATTAAATATTGATTTTATTTTTGCCTCCGATTGCGAAGGCCTTTTTGTCGTATTCAATTTTCAAATTTTATCCGATATTGCAAAGCTATTTTCTGAGTAATATGAAAAATTAGCCTCTGGCTATTTTTTCATACGAAACTTTACACTATCTTTCGTAAGTTAGTGTAAAGTTTTTTACACTACTCTTCTTTTTAAATCTTTATATATCAAGGTTTCGCTAGTTTTTT
>OKWY01000058.1_pt1 | contig 55468 bp, 42 predicted proteins | sample 1607041 | NCBI WGS metagenome assembly OKWY01 (sample SAMN07501038, study PRJEB24779) | human gut metagenome | isolation source: stool | host: human infant | place: USA: Pittsburgh, PA | reverse complement strand
ACTCGCGGGCGGGCCGCCGCCCACGGGCACATAAAGCAGCCCGGCCCACGCACCGAGCAGCCCGGCCCCACATACAGCAAAGGGCCCGAAGCGCCGCAGCGCCTCGGGCCCCTCCCGTGTCAGTTGCTCACAGGTTGAGCTGGATGTTGCGGCCGGGGACGGCCTCGATCAGCTCACGCGTGTAGTCCTGGACGGGGTTGTTGAACAGCTCGTCAGTCGTGTTGGCCTCGACGAGCTTGCCCTTCTCCATGACGATCACGTCGTCGGCGATCTGGCGGACAACGGCCAGGTCGTGCGTGATGAACAGGTAGGACAGACCCAGCTGCGCTTGCAGGTCGTTGAGCAGGTACAGGATCTGGTTCTGCACCAGCACGTCCAGGGCGGACACGGCCTCGTCCAGGACGATGACCTCCGGGTTGAGCGCGAGGGCGCGCGCAACGGCCACGCGCTGGCGCTGGCCGCCGGAGAGCTCGTTCGGGTAGCGGCGCATCGCGGAGCGAGGCAGGGCCACCATGTCGAGCAGCTCGGAAGCGCGCGCGATGCGCAGCTTCTTCGGGTTGAACTTGCGCTTCTCGGCGGCGGTCAGCGAACGCTTCGCGTCGGCGGCCTCGACGAGGACGCGCATCCACTCCTCGGGCTCGCGGCCCGTTGCCTCGGCGCGCTTGATTTCGGCGCGCGCGTACTCCAGGGTGCCGTAGCCGTGGATCTTCAGGGGTTCCTCGATCAAGCGGTAGATCGAGAACATGGGATCCAGCGAGCCGTAGGGGTTCTGGAACACGGCCTGGAGGCGGCGGCGCAGGCGGAAGAGCTGCGCCTCGCTCATCTGCGAGGTGTCCTCGCCGTCGAAGTAGACCTTGCCCTTCGTCGGCTTGAGGAGCTGGAGCACCATGTTCGCGGCGGTGGACTTGCCGGAGCCGGACTCGCCGACGACCGCGAGGGTGGTGCCGCGACGCAGTTCGAAGGACACGTTGTCGACGGCCAGGAAGGTGTCCTGGCCCTTCTTGGCGCCGCGGATGTCGAATTTCTTGGTGAGGTTTTCGACGCGGATGATGGCGTCCGTGGAGGTCGCGCCCTTGCCGGCACCGACGAGCTCTTCCTCGGTGACCGAGATGCCCTGCTTGTGAGCGGACTCGATGCGCGCCGAGGCCAGGGAGGGCGCGGCGGACACGAGACGCTTCGTGTAGGGGTGCTGGGGGTGCTGGAGGATCTCCAGGGCGGGGCCGGATTCGACGATGCGGCCGCGGTGCATGACGACGAGCTGCTCGGCGCGCTCGGCGGCCAGGCCGAGGTCGTGCGTAATGAACAGCACGGCGGTGCCCATCTCGCTGGTGAGCTTGCCGAGGTGGTCGAGGATGCGGCGCTGGACGGTGACGTCCAGGGCGGAGGTCGGCTCGTCGGCGATCAGCAGCTTGGGGTGCGCGGCCATGCCGATGGCGATGAGGGCGCGCTGGCGCATGCCACCGGAGAATTCGTGCGGGTACTGATTGGCGCGGCGTGCCGCGTCGGGCAGGCCGGCTTCCTTGAGGAGGGCGGTGACGCGCTTGCCGGCCTCGGAGCGGGGCACGACGTTGTTCGCGAGGAGGGCCTCCTTGACCTGCGTGCCCACGCGGAGCACGGGGTTGAGGTTACTCATCGGGTCCTGGGGGACGAGGCCGATGCCGGACCCGCGTAGCTCCACCCACTGCCTGGTGGTCAGGTGGGTGATGTCGCGGCCGTCGAACTCGATCTTTCCGCCCGCGACCTTGCCGGTGCCGGGCAGCAGGCCGATGACGGCGGCGGCGGTCGTGGACTTACCGGAGCCGGACTCGCCGACGATGGCGACGGTCTGGCCGGGGTAGATGGTCAGGTTCGCGCCGCGCACGGCGGGGACGACGCCGGTCGAGGAGGTGAAGGTGACCTCCAGGTCCGTGATCTTGAGCAGGGGCTGCGCGTCGTCCGGGTGCATGTCGGACGAGGCCGGGGCCGCGCTGGGGGCGACGGCTCGTTCGACGATCTCTTCCATCTCCTTGTCGGAGAACTGGGGGGTGTTCGTTTCGCTCACTTGCGTGCCTTCGGGTCGAGGGCTTCGCGCACGGCGTCACCCATCATGATGAAGCTGAGGACGGTCAGGGCCAGGGCCGCGCCCGGGTAGAAGAGGACCATCGGGTTGGTGCGCAGGGACGTCTGGGCGGACGAGATGTCAGCGCCCCAGGAGACGACCGAGGTCGGCAGGCCGATGCCCATGAAGGACAGGGAGGCCTCGGACACGATGAAGGTGCCCAGAGCGACGGTCGCGTACACGATGATGGGGGCCATCGAGTTCGGGATGATGTGGCTCAGCAGGATGCGTGCGCGGGATGCGCCGGTCGCGCGGGCCGCGGTCACGAACTCTTCGTTCTTGGCGGACAGGACCGAACCGCGGGTGATGCGCGCGATGGAGGTCCAGCCGAACATGGACAGAACGATGACGACCATGAAGATGGAGCGCGAGCCCTTGAACATCTGCATGAAGACGATGGCGGCGAGGAGCAGCGGGATCGCGAAGAACACGTCGGTGACGCGCGAGAGCAGTGCGTCGAACCAGCCGCCGAAGTAGCCGGCGAGTGCGCCGACGGTGCCGCCGATCAGCACGACCGCGATGGTCGTGAGGATACCGACGGACACGGATGCGCGGGCACCGTAGACGACGCGGGCGTAGATGTCGCAACCCTGCTTGTCGAAGCCGAAGGGGTGACCCGCGGAGGGGCCGGCCAGGGACGAGGACAGCTCGCAGAACTTCGGGTCGGTCGAGGTGAACAGCCACGGGAAGAGGGCGAGGAGCGCGGCGAGCGTGATGATGGCTGCGGCGATCCAGAAGGTCGGGCGGCGGCGCAGGCGCTTCCAGGCCTCGCCCCACATGGATGAGGGGGCACCCTCGTCGGCGACTGCGTCGACGGCGCCGAGGCCGGTCTCGTCGATGTCGGAGACGTAGTGGTCCTGGCCCGCGCGGGTGCGGGCGATGTTGGCGGAAGGAATCTGGTCACTCATAGCGGATCCTCGGGTCGAGCACGGCGTACAGGAGGTCGACGATCAGGTTCGCGATGATGTAGACCAACACGAGCACTGTTGTCACCGACACGACGGTCTGGGGTTCGCCCTTGATGATGGCGCTCCACAGGGTGCCGCCGACGCCGTGGATGTTGAAGATACCCTCGGTGATGATCGCGCCGCCCATGAGGGCGCCGAGGTCGCCGCCGATGAACGTGGCGACGGGGATGAGGGAGTTGCGCAGGATGTGGCGCGTCATGACGACGCCGCCGGAGAGGCCCTTGGCGCGCGCGGTGCGCACGTAGTCGGCGGAGACGTTCTCGGAGACGGACTGGCGGGTCAGTCGGATGACGTAGGCCAGGGAGACGCCGCCGAGCACCATGGCCGGCATGGTGAGGCTCCGGAGGTCGACGGAGGCCGAGGCTGTGGTCGGTAGGATTGCGAGCTGAACGCCCAGGACGTACTGGAGGACGAAGCCCAGAACGAAGGTGGGGACCGAGATCAGCAGGAGGGAGACCACGAGGATGGTGGAGTCGAACCACTTGCCGCGGCGCACACCCGCGATGACGCCGAGGCCAATACCGAGGATGGTCTCGATGGCGAGGGCGTAGAGGGCGAGTTTCGCGGTCGTCGGGAAGGCGGTCGCCATGATGGACGTGACCTTCTGGCCGTTGAACGCGGTGCCGAAGTCGAGTGTGAAGACTCCCTTGAGGTACAGCAGGTACTGCATCCAGAAGGGCTTGTCCAGGTTGTACTGGGCGCGGATCTGCGCGGCGGCGGCCTCGGAGAGGCCGCGGTCGCCACCGAGTGCGGCGACGGGGTCACCTGGCATCAGGTAGACCATCGCGAAGATCAGAAAGGTGGCTCCAAAAAAGACCGGGATGGTCTGGAGGAGTCGCCGTCCGATGTAGCGGAGCATGGACAATCCTTTAGTGTTCGTGTCGTGGGAGGGGAGGTTCCGATCCCTGGCGGAGCCTCGCGGGCGAGGCCGACTATGGTCTCATCATAGGGTAAAGAATGGGCAAATGGCGCATCAGTCTCTCAATTTGTATGCCGTATCAACCCCGTGATGCTGTTTTGAGATGAAAGTGTGTCCCGCGTCAATGCGGGAGCGCAGTGCGATGCTGAGCTGCGTTGATGTGTGTGTGCCTGTCGAGAAGATGCGCGAGGGGCGGGCGGCTCGCGCCGCCCGCCCCTCAGGCGAGGTTAACCTCGTGCGATCACTTCTTGGTGATCTGGTAGAACACGGGCTGGCCCTTCCAGTCGAACTTGACGTTGTCGACGTTCTTGGACCATGCGCCGTTAGCGTTGGTGTACCACAGCGGGATGGCGGGCATGTCGCGCAGCAGGATGGTCTGAGCCTGCTCCAGGGTCTTCGCGGCCTCGGCGGAGCTGGTGGCGGAGGACGCCTGCGTCACGAGGGAGTCGAACTCGCTGTTGGAGTAGCCGCCCTTGTTGGCGTCGGCACCGGTGGCGTACTGGGGCTGCAGGAAGTTGTACAGCGCCGGGTAGTCGCCCTGCCAGCCGTTACGGAACGCGCCGGTCATCTCGTGCTTGTCCTCGGCATCCAGCAGCGACTTGAAGTCGGCGAAGGGGTTGCCTTCAGCGTCGATGCCCAGGGTGTTCTTGATGGAGTTGGCGGTCGCGTCGACCCATTCCTTGTGGCCACCGTCGGAGTTGTAGGCGATGGTGAAGGTGCCGTCCCACGGGGAGATGGCGTCGGCCTTCGCCCACAGTTCCTTGGCCTTCTCGGGGTTGTAGGTCAGAACGTCGTTGCCGGAAACGTTGGCGTCGTAGCCCTCAAGCGTCGGAGCGGTGAAGTCCTTGGCGGGGGTACGGGTGCCGTTGAAGATGGTCTTCACGATGGTGTCGCGGTCGACGGCCATCGAGATGGCCTGGCGGCGCAGCTGGCCTTCCTCACCGGAGAAGTGGGGGAGGTACTGCGGGATCGTGAAGTACTGGGCGCCAGCGTAGGGCTGGTTCACGGTGCGGCCCGACAGCTCGGACTCGTAGGTGGCGAACACGGAGGCCGGAATGGCGTCGAGAACGTCCACGGAGTCGGAAGACAGATCCTGGTAGGCCGCGTCGAGGCTCGAGTAGAAGACGAAGGTCACGCCGTCGTTCTGGGCCTTGGTGTCACCCACGTAGTTCTCGTTGGGAACGGTGGTGAACTTGACGTTGTGCTCCCACGCGTCGGCCGAGGCCATCTTGTAGGGGCCGTTGCCCACGGGGGCCTGGCCGCCGGCATCGGGATCAGCCAGCGTGGAATCCGGGAGCGGTGCGTAGGCGACGTATCCCAGACGCGACATGAAGTCCGAGGTGGGGTTCTTCAGCTTCGCGGTGAAGGTGTAGTCGTCAACTTCGGTCAGGCCGGTGATCTCGCCGTTGCCCTCGTCGTCGGTGCCTTCGAACATGGTGAAGAATGCAGCCTGCTGCTGGTTCTTCGTGGTGATAAGGTTCCAGGCCTTGATGAAGTTGTGAGCCTGGACGGGGGTGCCGTCGGAGAACTTGCGGTCGTTGTGGAGCTTGATGGTCCACTCGGAAGCGTCTGCGTTGGGCTCGATGGACTCGGCGACGTCGAGGACGGCCTTGCCGTCAGTGTCGTAGCGGACGAGCTGGCTGAACAGAACGGACAGGATCCTGCCGCCGCCGTTCTCGTTGGTCAGGCCGGGCAGGAGCGGGTTCTGGGGCTCGGAGCCGTTCGCGGTAACGACCTTGTCGCCGGAGCCGGACGACGAGGCGGTGTTGCCGCCGCCGGCGCAGGCGGTCAGAGCGAGCGCGGCAGCCGCGGGGATGACGAGCCATGCCTTCTTCAGGTTCATGGATTCTTCCTCCTGGTTGATGGGTGGAACTGGGGGCGGTGCCCTCAGGTATGGTCCGAGAGTAACCCCTGAGGCCTGGAAGACACGAAAGATGTCCATCATGTGCGCATTACATTTTGGTTACAAACGTAAAAAGAAGGTCAAATAATGGTGCGGGTCACATAAAAGTGGGTCCGTTGTGACCAAGTATTCATGCGACGAGGCCGGGGCTGAGCGTGCGCACACACCCGGCCCCGGCCTCGCCCATGGAGGAGCACTCAGGAGAGCAGGCCCTCCGAGATCAGCCAGTCGTGGGCGATCTGAGAGGCGGACTTCTGCTCGACCGTCGACTCCCGGTTCATCTCGATGAGATCCTGCGCGTCCAACGCCTCGCTCACCCTGTTGATCACCGCGGTCGCGTCGTCGCTGAGGCGCGACGAGGCCAGGGGCACCACGTGCGAGGCGAGGAACAGGCCCTTCGGGTCCGTCAGGACCGTCAGCGTTCCGTCCGCGAGCGCCGGGTCGGACGAGTAGATGTTCGCGAGCTGGATGTCGCCGTCCTTCAAGGCTTTGACCGTGAGGGGGCCGCCCGAATCCTCGATCGGGGTGAAGTTGACGGTCACGCCGTAGAGGTCGGACAGTCCGGTCGGGCCGTAGGGGCGCGTACGCAGTTCCGAATTGCCGCCCAGCGTCAGCGTGCCCGCGTTCGCGAGGTCGCCGATCGAGGCCAGCGAATGCTCAGCCGCGAAGTCGGCCGTCACCACGTAGGAATCCTGGTCGGTCGCGCCAGCCTGCTCGAGGGCGCGCAGGCCCGAGGGGAGCGCGGTCTGCAGAGCCGAATACACCTCGTCGGAGGAGCGTGCGGTGGCATCGGGATCCAGGTACTGCAGGAGATTGCCCGTGTACTCGGGGAAGACGTCGATCGAGCCGGCCTCCAGCTCGGGCATGTAGACCTCGCGCTGGCCGATCCGCAGCTGGCGGTCGACCGTGAAGCCTGCCCCTTCGAGAGCCTGGGCGTACGCCTCTGCGATGATCTCGTTCGAGTAGTAGTCCTGCGAGCCGACGACGAGCGTCGTCGAGCCGTTCTCTGAACTTCCGGTGCTCGCGTTGCCGCCGACCGACTCCGCCGAACCGCAGGCGGCCAGCGCCAGGGCAGAAGCCGCGACGGCAGCCATTGTGATCATCGTGCGTTTCATAGTGACTCCTTGAGTGAGTTGTCCTCATTGTCTGAGAAAGAATGGGTGCGGGCCCGAAGGCGTTGCGCCACCAGGGCCAGGAGCGCGTCGGTCACCAGCGCGAGGGCGACGACGACAATCGCGCCGCCGATCATCTCCGCGTAGTCGCGGGTCTTCAGCCCCTCGTAGAGGAAACGGCCGAGGCCGTAGTTCGCCGTGTAGGCGGCCAGCGTCGTCGTCGCAATGACCTGGAGGGTCGCCGAGCGCACGCCCGCCGCCACGAGGCCGGCCGCGTGCGGGGCCTCAACCTGCGCGAGGACCTGCCGTTCGGTGAGCCCAATCGCACGCGCCGCATCCACGGTCGCGCGCGGCGTCGAGGCAATGCCTGAGTAGGTCGCCGACAGGAGCGGCGGAATCGCCAGGATGAGGAGAGCTAGTGTGGGCGCGGCCAGTCCAATACCCAGCCACAGGCCCGCCAGCGTCAGCACGCCGAGCGTCGGAACCGCGCGGGCCGCGCCCGTCGCGCTCACCAGCCATCGGCCCCTGCCCGTGTGCCCGATCCAGGTGCCTAGCGGCAGCGCGATGAGGGCCGCGAGCGCCACGATCAGGAGGGTGAGGCCCAAGTGCTCGGTGGCCCTCACGAGGATCCCGGACTCGCCCAGCCAGTGGGCGGGGACTGCCAACCATGTCAGGGCGTCAAGAAGAATGTTCATGCCCGCCCCCTCCTCGTCCACGGAGTGAGCGCCCAGCCGATTCCCTGGATCAGCGCATCGATGACGAGCGCAAGGAGAACCGTCGCGACCAAGCCGGCCACGACCTCGGCGATGAGTCCACGCTGAAAACCGTCAGTGAACAGCGTTCCCAGCGAGCGCACCCCGATGAACGCGCCCACCGTCACGAGCGACACCGTCGACGTGGCGACCACGCGCGTGCCCGCGACGATGACGGGCGTCGCCAGGGGGAGCTCCACCTCGACGAAGCGTCGAAAGAGCGGGTAGCCGCACGCGTTTGCGGCCTGCAGGGTCGCGCGAGGAATCGCGCGGAAGCCCTCCGCGGCCTGTCGCACCAGCACCGCCACGCCGTACAGCGTCAGGACAATCACCATGTTGGCGGGAGAACGCAGCGCCACCCCGACGATCATGGGAATGACAATCAGGAGCGGCAGCGACGGTACCGCGTACAGCGCCGACAGGGCAGACAAAACCCAGCCGCCGCGGCGCGAAAACGCCGCCCAGCGCGCGATCGGCACGGAGAGCAGCACCGACAGTGCGATCGCTGGGAGGGCGATCCACAGGTGAGCAAGAGTCAGGGAGCCAATGAGCCCCCAGTTGGAGGACAGCCAGGTCACGGACGCTCCCCGGCCTCGTCGGTCGTCAGCGTGCCCACGGGGGTGCCGGCGTCGTCGACAACCAGGCCGCCCGGCCCGGCGACGCGCACCGGGCGTGCCGCGCGCGAGGCTCCGACGAACTCCGCGACGAAGGGCGAGGCGGGAGAGGAGAGCAGCTCGGTGGGCGTCCCCACCTGCTCGATGTGGCCACCCGTCGAGAGGACGGCAACCTGGTCGCCCAACGTGAACGCCTCGTCCACGTCGTGCGTCACGAAGAGGATCGTCGTGCCCAGGGCCCGCTGAATCTCCTTCAGCTCGCACTGCAGCTCTGTGCGCACGATCGGATCCAGCGCGCCAAAGGGCTCGTCCATCAGCAGGATGTCCGCGCGATTGGCCAGCGCCCGAGCCACGCCCACGCGCTGACGCTGGCCGCCCGACAGCTGGGCGGGGTAGCGATCAGCCATCTCGCGATCCAGGCCCACCAGCTCGAGGAGCTCGAGCGCGCGCTCGCGGGAAGCCTGCTTCGTGGCGCCCTCCAGGCGTGGGACGGTCGCGATATTGTCTGCGATGCTTCGGTGGGGGAAGAGGCCGCCCTCCTGCAGGACGTAGCCGATCGAGCGGCGCAGGCGCACGGGGTCCTCGCCTGCGACGTCTTCGCCGCGTACGAACACCGTGCCCGAGGTCGGGGTGACCATCGCGTTCACCATCCGCATGAGCGTCGTCTTGCCGCAGCCCGAGGTGCCCAGGAACACGGTCGTCGAGCCCTGCTCGACGGTGAGGGAAAAGTCCTCGACGGCGCGTGTGCCGCCCGGGTAGGTCTTGGAGACGTGATCGAAGCGAATCATGCGCGCCCCTTGCTGGCCTCGGCGATGAGCGTAAGGCTGCGCGTCAGTTCCTCGCGCTGGGCTGTGGAGAGTGGGGCGAAGAGGCGCTCCTGCTCCTTATCGACGACCGCGCAGGCCTCCTCGAGGTGTGCCAGGCCCCGGTCCGTCACCGTCAGGATGGTCGCGCGCCGGTCGTGCTCGCACGGGGTGCGGTGCAGCAGTCCGTCGCGGTGGAGGCGATCGACGAGGCGCGAGGCCGCTCCCAGGGTGATCCCCTGGCTCGCCGCGACCTCCTGGATGCGACACGCGGGGGTGTCTCGGACCGTGCGCAGGACTAGGAAGCGGCCGAGTGTGAGCGCGTTTCCGGCCTCGGAGAGGGCGGATTCAACGGCGCTCCAAGCGCGAACTTCCGTGTCGATCAGTGTCGCGAACAGCGTGCATGCATCTGTTGCCATGCCCACTACCTTACGCGTAAATAATTGATATGTATGGTGTTTGTGAGGGGAAACTCGTTGAGTTTTTGACGAGATAGGCGTTCTTGTGCTGTTTGTGAGCGGCCCACAACTGTGTGTGGGGCGTGGTCGGCGGGACTCGGCGCGGTGCTACAGTGCGTGGTATCGGCGAGTGGCAAGCTCCGGGGCCCTCGCTCGACGCAAGTCAGTGCCCAGTCGTGGGTGCGTTTTTCCGGCGCGTGACGCGCATATCGATGAGGAGTGTTAAAGGTGCGGAAACGTCTCTACTCTCTGCTGGATGGTGATGGGGGAGCGGCGATGTGGTGCGGGCACGTCATGACCGTGCTCATTATCGCCAGCCTCCTTCCCCTGTGCTTCAAGGAATCCAGCCCCGTCCTCGAGACAATCGAGTACGCCTGCGTCCTCGTGTTCATCGCCGACTACCTGGCACGATGGGCGACGGCGGATCTGAAGCTCGGCAAGGGCGCATTGTCGTTCCTGATCTATCCCTTCACCCCCATGGCCGTCATCGACCTGCTGTCGATCCTGCCAGTCTTCAATGCCCTCAACGACGCGCCGCGCGCGCTGCGAGTCCTCCGCCTGTTTCGGGCCCTGCGGACGTTCAAGCTCATTCGCTACTCGAAGAGCGCCTCCGTCATCGCCGCCGTGTTCGAGAAAGAGAGGGAGGCGCTGCTCGCCGTCCTCGGCCTGGCCATCGGCTACATCCTCGTCAGCGCCCTCGCCATCTTTAACGTCGAGCCGGAAACCTTCAACACCTTCTTCGATGCCGTGTACTGGGCGGTCGTCTCCCTGACGACCGTCGGCTACGGCGACCTCTACCCCACCTCCGACGTGGGGCGTGCCATCGCCATGATCTCCTCGCTCATGGGCGTCGCCGTCGTTGCCCTGCCCTCGGGCATCCTCACGGCGGGCATGCTCGACGAGCTGCGCGGCGGCGGCGTCAGCGACTGATGTGCAGGGACTTTTGTGGCAGCGTGCATCCGTGCTGCCTGCGCCCTCCTCTGAAAAGTCGCACGTAATTCTCATCTGGTCACTTTGTAGGTGTGCCTACAAACGTTGGAATTCCGGGCATTGTGCTGACGAGGGGCGTGGCGCGCTGGGGGAATTACGTGCGGAATTATGGGTACGAACGAGGCCGGGGCCCGACCCACCCCTCACCGTGCGGTGAGCGAGTGGCCGAGCCCCGGCCTCGTCAATGAACGCGTCAGATCAGGCGTCAGCCTGCGGCGCGGGGGAGCGGTGGCGCTTCGAGTACGCCTCGCCCTCCAGCTCCGAACCAGACGGTGCGGACGCGGGCGACGCCGCCTCCAGGTTCGTGCCACGCAGCTTCGAGATCAGGCGCATGCCGTGGTAGATCAGCAGAGCGGCGGCCGTGCCCAGCGCGATGCCGCCGAAGGTCATGTCGCCGACAACCCACGTGAAGTTTGCGATCGCGACGATCAGGGCGACCGCGGCGGTGTTCAGGTTCACCGGGTTGGAGAAGTCGACGCGGTTCTGCACCCAGATGCGAACGCCCAGCATGCCGATCATGCCGTACAGGACCGTGCCCGCGCCGCCGAGGACGGCGTGAGGGATCGCCTCAATGAGGGCCCCGAACTTCGGCAGCATCGACAGGGCGAGCGCGACGCACGCCGCGACCACGTAGGCCGCCGTCGAGTAGACGCGGGTCGCCGCCATGACGCCGATGTTCTCGGCGTAGGTGGTCGTGCCCGAACCGCCGCCGCTGCCGGCCAGCATCGTGGAGACGCCGTCCGCCATGAGCGCGCGGCCCGTCACGTCGTCCAGGTTCTCGCCCGTCATCGCGGACACGGACTTCACGTGGCCGACGTTCTCGGCGACCAGGACGAAGACGACCGGCAGGAACAGGCCGAGCGTCGACACAGAGAAGGCGGGGGTGTGGAACTGGGGGAAGCCGAACCAAGCGGCCTCGCCGACGCCAGAGAAGTCAACCTGACCCTGAAGAACCGCGGCCACGTAGCCGATCAGCACGCCGATGAGGATCGAGAGGCGGCCGAGGATGCCCTTGAAGAGGACGGTCACGAGGCAGATCGACACGATCGTCACGACCGCGGTGATCGGGCCTTCCTGGACCCACTTCCACGCAGCGGGCGCCAGGTTCAGGCCGATGAGCGCCACGATCGCGCCCGTGACCACAGGCGGCATGGCCGCGTCAATCCAGCGCACGCCGGCGAAGTGGACGATCAGGCCGACGAGCGCCAGCGTTGCGCCGACAGCGATGATGCCGCCGAGCGCGTAGGGAGCGCCCAGAGATGCTGTCACTGCCTGGATCGGCGCGATCAACGCGAACGAGGAACCCAGGTACGAGGGCAGACGGCCCGCCGTGATCAAGAAGAACAGCAGGGTGCCAACGGCGGTGAAAAAAAGCGTTGTCGACGGGGGGAAACCCGTCAACAACGGAACAAGGAAAGTCGCGCCACACATTGCGACCACGTGCTGGGCACCAATGCCGATAGTGCGCGGCCACGAGAGTCGTTCATTCGGAAGGACGACGTCGCCGGGATTAATGGACGTGCCGTCACCGTGAAGCTTCCAACGGAACAGCGGGGTCTTCATTTCGCTCATAAGCGTACAAATCCGATCAGTTGATGGGCAGAATGGCCGTACCGGTCGGAATAACAGGGTAGCGCGTTCGCCCCTGTGTTCGCAGGTTTCACCACGCGTAAACCCCTTCAGCGCGCAAAGTGTGGTGCATGCCCCTCCCAGTATGGGATAGTGGAGCACATGAGTCAGCCGTCCTCGAACATCGCCCCCGCCGTCTCGAGCGTGCCCTGGGCGACCCCGGAGACCTCGTCGATGGATGCGCCGGGCGACCGCTTCGGATACGCACCGGGCCGCCTTCGCGTCCCTGCCGCTGACTTCTCGGGGCCTACGTTCCCGGGGACGCAGTACGTGGATGTCGCCGCGATCTTTGCTGACGGCGGCTACAACTCGCCCAAGCCGATCGGTAATCCCCTCGCGAAAGCTGCCCTGTGGGTCAGCGTCTTCAGCGTTTTTTTCATTCCGGTGATCGTCTCGGTCGTCCTCGCGATTATCGCCCTCGTGCAGGCGCAAAGCCTGCCCGGCCGCGTCGGTTCGCGCGAAGCCATTGCGGCCCTCGTCTTCAACGGCATCCTGATCCTCGGTGCCCTGACCTTCTATCTGATTGGCCTCTCTGGGCTCTTCTAAGGGTTTCGTGCCGTGCTGTGACCTGCTCCATTGGCCAGGATTGGCGCTGAAGGCCTTTTGTCGCTTATGATTGTCCGGCACGATGTGCACGGAGGATTCGCCTAGTGGCCTATGGCGCACGCTTGGAAAGCGTGTTGGGTGCAAGCCCTCGGGGGTTCGAATCCCCCATCCTCCGCCACCGGACCCCGGGACCGCTTCAGGTTCCGGGGTTTTTGTTGCTTGTTGCTTGTGGCGCCGCTGGTGTTCCGGGCGCCGGAGGGTCCGGCCGCTGTGTGTGCCGGTGGGCGGCGGCCGGCAATCGGGCGGTCCCGCGCTGCTGAGCCCAGGCCTCGTCCCCCTTAGACTCCGAGGCCTTCGACGATCTCTGCGCCCGGGAGTGCAGCCAGGACCTCGCCCGTCACAAAGAGCTTCGATCGGCGCAGGCCCGAGCCGATGCAGCTCCATCCGACCGAGCACGCCGAGTCGATAAGGAGCCGCCATGAGCCGGGTACGCCCACCGGCGTGATACCGCCGTACTCCATGCCCGACGCCTCGACCGCGCGTTCCTGCGGCCAGAAACTCGCCTTGCGCACGTCGAGGCGCTTCTTCACAACGTGGTTGACGTCCGCGTTCGTTGTCGCGCGCACGACGCACGCCGCGATCCGCTCTTCGCCGGCGCGCTTGCCGGCCACGAGAATACAGTTCGATGACAGTGCCAGGTCCATGCCGAACTCGCGCGTCATGACCTCCGTGTCCGCGAGCTCCGGGTCGATCGCGACAACCAGTGCCGACGAGGCAGTGGCTACCCCACGCTCGGCCAGCGCGGTTAGTGCGGCGGCGACGGGCGGGGCGAGCAGGTCTAGGTGGTCCAGTGCGGGTGCCGGCTCCAGTGAGCCGATGCCGGGAATGATGATGTCGCTCATGGTCTCAGGGTAGGTCTGCTCGCCGTGGGGTGGTGGTGCCTGGTCAGTCCTTAAGCGTGTGTAACGATCGTGGTGTGGGCGTTGCGCGCGGGGTGTTTGTGTGAGGCTGGCGAGTTGCGGTATTCGCAGCTGCGCGCGCGGGGCGAAAACGTGTATGCTGGGGGCCGGTCCTCCGCGTGACGGTATCATCCGAACCTCCCCAGGGCAGGAATGCAGCAAGGATAAGGGTGCGCTGCCGGGTGCGCGGAGGATCTTTGTATATGCTGCTCGATCTTGGTCGACTGCAGGATGTATTTCTTCGATGTGGTTCAGGCCATAGCTCTTGATTTTGCATCCCAGCGAAGAGCGTGTAAGCTTATATCCAGCCAAACGGCAAAGCGCCCGTAGCTCAATGGATAGAGCATCTGATTACGGTTCAGAAGGTTGGGGGTTCGAGTCCCTTCGGGCGCGCAGCGGCCCCCCTCGGTGCGATCCACCGGTGGGGGTTCTGCATTTCTGCCACGCACTCCTTCGGGAGTGCTTTTTCATGCCCATCCGCTCGTGGTGGTCCCAGCAAGTCGGTTCCCTGTTCGATCTGAGATGACGTCCGCCCAGCAGCGGGCGTACCTGAGTGGTGGTGCGACAGAACTCGCCCAGCACGCTCCGTTCCGCAGCTGTTCCGCGAAAAACTTCGCCCAGCGCAGCCCCTCCTGCGGTGTTTTCGCGAAAAAGTTCGCCCAGCACGCCATAAAACGCTCATTTTGGGCCATTTTTCGTGCGCTGGGCGAACTTTTTCGCGCTCACGCCCACACCTGGCCGAGCAGGGCGAACTTTTTCGCGCACAGGGCGCAGCCACGTGGCGACGATGCAACCAGTGGCACCTCTGCGGCCACTGGCACAGGCCAGCATGAAACCACCATCACCACTGCAGCCGAAATACGCGCCAAAAACAACCGTTTCTCACCCGCAAAGGCGACACCGGTTTCAGTCCGACAATGCGTTGCACTAGATGCAGAACCGGTGCACCGGTTAGCACAGCAGTGCATTAGCAAGTAGGCAGTGCGCCACCCTATGTAGTGACCCCTGAGCAACAGGCTCAATCACGGAACAGGGAACTCTCAATTCCGCATGCAATTCCCACTCAGCCCAACCCCACAACAACGCAGGATCCGCAGAATTCCAACGATCACACTTCAAACCATGAAACACATCCGAGGGAATTGCATGCGAAATTGGGTGTGGGCTCAGCAATGTGGCAAGCGAGGACTGAACACGACACCAGTGGCGGTGGGGCCGGGCTTCGAGACGACGCGCCGAGCGAAGCTCGTGGCGCGGACGGCGAGCGGGCGGGCCGCCGCCCACGGGCGCACAAAGCAGCCCGGCCCGACGAGTCAGGCCCTCCGGCGCCCGGAACACCCGTGGGGCCACAAGCCACCCGGCCCGGCAGGGCAAGCCAAAACCTCAGGAACTGGGCGGCGTCACGACCCACGGCTCGGTCGGCAAGGCGCGCAATCCTGCAATCCCCAGGGCGTCCGCAATGTCGGAGGCGCAACGCGCCCCGGGCACTCCCAGGGAGGCCCCGATGAAGGAAACGACGTCGGCGGTGGACCAGCCCAGGCCTCGTAGGTCAGAGAGGGTGACGGCACCGTCACGCTTGGCCAACCGGGCCCCTGAAGGTGCGAGTGCGAGGGGCACGTGCGCATACGTCGGCTCGGGCGCCCCGAGCAGGTGGGCGAGCTGCGCCTGCGCGGGCGCCTGGGAGAGCAGGTCGAAGCCGCGCACGACCTGGTCGACGCCCTGGTACGCGTCGTCGACGACGGCTGCCAGGTTGTAGGCGGGCACGCCATCTGCGCGGCGCACGACGAAGTGGTCTACGGCCCCGGTGTAGGAGCCGTGCAGCTCGTCGAACACGGTCCACTCGGGCGAGGGGGCGGCCAGGCGCAGCGCGGGGGCGCGCCCCAACTCGGCTAGAGCTGCGCGCTTCTCCTCGCGCTCGGATTCGCTCAGCGTCAGGCAGGTGCCCGGGTAGTGCCCCGGAGGGATGTGCGGCGCGGAGGCGGCCTCGCGGATGTCGCGGCGGGTGCAGTAGCACTCGAAGATGAGCCCGCGCGCGGCCAGCGACGCCAGGGCGGCCTCGTGCGCGTCGGCCCGCGCGGTTTGGATGAGGGGCTCGCCGTCCCAGTCGACTCCGATCGCCGCCAGGTCCTCGATCTGGCGCTCGGCGGACCCCGCGCGTTCGCGGTCGATGTCCTCGATGCGCAGGACGAATCGCCGCCCGGTCGTGCGCGCCCACGCCCACGCGAGGATCGCGGTGCGCAGGTTGCCCAGGTGGAAGTCGCCCGTGGGGGAGGGCGCGAATCGTCCGGTGTTTGTCATGGCCTCAGTGTACGAGGCCGTGGCCGCCTCCCGGGATCCGCCTACCCGGGCGCAGTGCGAGGTGGGCGTACAGTGGGTGCATGGTGAGTTTTCGGGTGCCCGACTGGTTGGCGGTCTTCGTGGGTGGGGTCGTGGGGACGGCGGCGCGCGCCGGCCTGGATGAGGTCGCGAAGGCCTCCCCGGTGCGCGGCCTTTTCCTGTCGTGGTCGACGCTGACAGTCAACGCCGTGGGCGCGTTCCTCCTCGGCGCGCTGGCCGCGTGGGTGGCGGGGCGCCTGGCGCGCGGCGCCGGGGATGCGGCGTCGCTGAAAACCCTGAAACTCCTGGTCGGCACGGGTTTCGCGGGCGCGTTTACGACGTACGGGACGTACATCGTCGCGTCGGTGGGGTACGCGTCGCTCAATGGAATTGTCGAGGCCGTCTCTCAGTCCCTCGGTCTCCTGGCCCTGGGTGGGGCCTGCGCGTGGTCGGGGATGCGCGTGGGGGAGTGGCTGTGTGGACCCTCGGGCGTGCGGCCCGTCGCCGGTGAGGGGGAGCGAGCATGAACGGATCGACCTTCCTGTTCGTGGCCCTGGCCGGCGGCGTGGGCGCGTGCGCGCGTTTCTGGCTGGACCGTGGGACTCAGCGCGCCCTGTCCTCGTGGGGCGACCCGGCGGGAGCGAAGCTCGGCATCCTGGTCGTCAACGTCATCGGGTGTTTCCTGGCCGGCGCGGCCACTCAGCTGGTGCCCGCGGGTCTCATGCCGATTGTCTCGACGGGGTTCCTCGGTGGTTTCACGACGTTCTCGACCGCGCTTGTGGACGCGGTGACCCTGTGGGCCGACGGATTTCGAGGTCGCAGCCTCGCCCTCGCGCTCGGCACGTGGGCGGCCTCGTGGGGTGCGGCGCTCGCGGGCATCGCCGTTGCCGGATAGGGGTTTGTCGCGTAACTCCGGCCAGTATGCGGGCTGATGGGTGAGGGTTTAGCCACGATACGGAGTTTTGTAACAGCATTCCGAGCGCTCGCGCGTGTGGCCCTCATATGCTGATGTTGCGGGCCGTGCGGCCCAGTAACGGAGATGCACATGATTGACCTCACCGGGGTGTCCAAGGTCTACCCCGTGAAAAACGGCGGCCAAGTCGTCGCGCTCGATGGGGTGAACCTGCACGTCGATCGCGGCTCGATCCACGGGATCGTCGGCCGTTCTGGCGCGGGTAAGTCCACGCTCATCAGGTGTCTGACGGCCCTGGAGAAGCCCACCGAGGGCCACATCGTCGTCGACGGCCTCGACCTGGCGACGCTGTCGGGTTCCGCGCTGCGCGCCGCTCGCCGCCGTATCGGCATGGTGTTCCAGGCCGCGAACCTCCTGGACGCTCGCACCGCCGCCGACAACATCGGCTACCCGCTGAGGCTCGCGGGCGTGCCTCGTGCGCAGCGCCGTGAGCGCGTCGAGGAGCTCCTCGAGCTCGTCGGCCTCGAAGGCCGCGGCGACTCCTACCCCTCCCAGCTGTCGGGCGGCCAGCGTCAGCGCGTCGGCATCGCCCGCGCCCTGGCCGACAACCCAGCCGTGCTCCTGTGTGACGAGCCGACCAGCGCGCTCGACACCGAGTCGACCGCTCAGATTCTGTCCCTGCTGCGCCACGTGCGCGACGTCTCAGGCGTCACCGTCGTCGTCATCACCCACGAGATGGCCGTCGTCCGCGAGATCTGTGACTCCGTGACCCTCCTCGGCCACGGGCAGGTCCTGCAGACCGGCCCCCTCGAAGAGGTCGTGGCCGACCCCTCGACCCCGCTCGCCCGCGAGCTGGTCCCCATGCCGGTCGTCGAGTCGGTTCCGACGGAGTCCTCCGACAGCCGCTTCGAACCAAATGCGGCGGGCACCGTCCTCCTCGACGTCGTCTTCACCTCGCACCCGGGCGTGCCCACGGGCGCCACGGTCTTGCGCCTGGCCTCGTCCATGGGCGCCGACGTCACCGCCGGAACCTTCGAGTCCCTCGGCAGCGTGCAGGTGGGCCGCCTGGCCCTGACCGTCCCCGCGTACCACGCTGACAAGATCATCGAGCAGCTGCGCAAGAACAACGTCCACGCGGAAGTGAGGGACCAATGACCGCCGCACACACTGCCGCTTACGCGCTGGCGCTCCTGCCTGCGGGCAAGGGCGACCCGACGTGGCTGGAAAACGATGCCCTGAGGAAGCAATTCATCCCAGCTATCTTCGAGACGCTGCAGATGGTGGGTCTGTCCACCCTCTTCGCGGTCATCATTGGCACGCTCATTGGCCTCGTCCTGGTCCAGACCGGCAAGGGCGGCCTCACCCCGAACAAGGGCGTGTACCAGGCCGTGTCCTTCGTCGTGAACATCGTGCGTTCCCTGCCCTTCATCATCGGCATCATCGTGCTGATTCCCGTCACGAAGGCGATCGTCGGTCGCTCGACTGGCTCCATGGCCACGGTCGTGCCCCTCGTCATCCTCTCCGCGCCCTTCTTCGCGCGCCTCGTGGAGACGAACCTGTTGGCCGTCGACCCCGGAAAGATCGAGGCCGCACAGATGATGGGTGCCTCCAACCGTCAGATCCGCTGGGGCATCCTCATTCGCGAGGCCATGCCGGCCCTCATCCAGTCCATCACGACCCTGGCGATCACCCTGATCGGCTACTCCGCGATGGCGGGCGCCGTCGGCGGCGGCGGCCTGGGCCAGATGGCCATCAACTACGGATACAACCGCTGGCAGACCGACGTCATGATCTCCACCGTCGTCGCCATCATCATCATCGTGCAGATCATCCAGCTGATTGGCGATATCCTCTCGCGCCTGGTCGACCACCGCGCGCGCTGACAGACCCCGGTCAGGCCACCCGGCCCCGACCATTCATCCCATCCAGTACACAGAAGAAAAGAGAACCATCATGCGTCACCGCTCTCTCGCAGCCATCGGCCTGGCGGCCGTTGCCACCCTGGGCCTGGCGGCCTGCGGCGGCGGCTCCACCTCCTCGGATGCTTCGGCCTCCTCCTCGGACGTCGTTACCCTGACCGTGGGCGCGACTCCCTCGCCCCACGCCAAGATCCTCACCTACATCAACGACAACCTGGCCGCGGACGCGGGCATCAAGATCAAGATCGTTGAGTACACCGACTACGTCCAGCCCAACACCGCGCTGAACGACGGCGACCTGGATGCCAACTTCTTCCAGACCGTTCCCTACCTGGAGAACGCGGAGAAGCAGTTCGGCTACGACTTCGAGGCCGGCGAGGGTATCCACCTCGAGCCCCTCGGCGTGTTCTCCAACAAGCACAAGTCCCTCGACGAGCTGCCCGACGGCGGCACGATCGGCATCATTTCCGACACGGCCAACCAGGCCCGTGCGCTCGAGCTCCTGGCCACTCAGGGCCTCGTCTCGATCCCCGAGGGCGACGGTGACGTCAACATCAACACCGTCACCAAGCTGAAGAACTTCGACTTCCGCGAGGTCGAGGGCCCGCAGCTGGTCCGCTCGCTCGACGACTTCGACTACGCGGTCATTAACGGCAACTTCGCCCAGGAGGGTGGCAAGTCCATCTCCGGTGACGCGCTCGTCGTTGAGTCCCCCGTGGACAACCCGGCCGTGAACGTCCTCGTGTGGAAGAGCGACTCCAAGAAGACCGACGCTATCGCGAAGCTCGAGAAGCTCCTGCACTCCGATCAGGTGAAGCAGTACATCGAGCAGACCTGGTCGGACGGCTCGGTCATCCCGGCGTTCTGATTCACGAGGCCGGGGCGCGCTGGCGCCGAGGCTGACAGATCGCAGGGCCGAAAGGCTCGCATAGATAAACGGGTGGGCCCCGGAACCTCATGGTTCCGGGGCCCACCCGTCTGTCCGCGCAAGCGGATGTATCAGTTGGTGCGAGACTCGAGCGGGAACTCGGCGTCCGGCTCGTGCGTGATGCGGTTACGCATGTCGCGGCGGAAGACTTCGATGGCCCACAGCCAGATGATGTGGCCGAAGAACTCGGAGAAGTGCTCCGCGAAGGGCTGGTTCCAGGGTGCCGGGACCGTGCCCATGAGAGGCATCAGGACGACGTGGAAGGCCACGTAGACGAAGATACCGAAGGCGGCGCCCTGCCAGAGCTTGATCTGCGGGAAGCGCTCGGCCAGCACGCAGTAGAGGACCGCGAAGCCGATCGAGAACGCAAAGTGAACGATGAAGGAGACCCAGGGGAGTCCCTCGTTACCGTTGAAGGTGTAGGACAGGTGGGTGACGCTCTCCGGGACGCCCAGCTGCTGGAGCAGTTCCTGGGGCGGGTTGGTGGCGTTGCGCTCGGGCGTGCGCGGAGGCAGCGGCACCTCCCAACCGAACTTCACGATGGCGGAGACGATGCCGCCGAGAACACCTGCGATTGCTGCGACGCCGTAGCGGCGGCGCTTGGGATTGGTCTGAATCAGTGCCATGTGACAAGCATGAAACGCGCACAGGGTATTTTCGAGGCCTTGGACTGCTTAGCGCTCAAGGTCACACGGGGGGTGTGATCAGCGAAAATGGGCCACAAATAGCCAAGTCGGTTAATTTGTGCCTTTGTTGGTGAGTAAATACGAGGGGTGGGTGCGGGACTTTCATCCCGCACCCACCCCTCGTGTGGCGTTAGCTGCGTCGCACCCCGGCGCTGCGATGCGTGAGGAGTGCGTGCCTCGTCAGTCGATGATTCCGTACAGGCGGTCGCCCGCGTCGCCCAGGCCGGGGACGATGTAGGACTTCTCGTTGAGGTGATCGTCGACGGCGGCGACAACGACGTTCACGTCGGCGCGGTCGCCGATCGCCTCCTCGAGGGTCTTGATGCCCTCGGGAGCGGCCAGGATGCACACACAGGTGACGTCCTTAGCGCCGCGCTCGAAAAGGTAGTTGGTGGCGGCGACCATGGTGTGGCCGGTGGCCAGCATCGGGTCCAGCACGAAGCACTGGCGGCCCGACAGATCTTCGGGCAGGCGGTTCGCGTAGGTCTCGATCTCCAGGGTGTCCTCGTCGCGACGCATGCCCAGGAAGCCGACCTCGGCGGTGGGCAGCATGCGGGTCATGCCCTCGAGCATGCCCAGGCCTGCGCGCAGGACGGGGACCACGATCGGGCGAGGCTCGGAGAGCTTCAGGCCGACGGTGGGGGCAACCGGGGTCTGGATGGGGGTCTCGGTGACGGCCACTTCGCGCGTCGCCTCGTAGGCGAGCAGGGTGACCAGTTCGTCCACGAGCTGGCGGAACGTCGCCGACGGCGTTTCGCGATCCCGCAGGACGGTGAGCTTGTGGGTGATCAGGGGGTGATGAGCAACGTGGAGGCGCATGGTTATAGGCTACCTCGTTCGTCCGCTGGCGCGCATCCAGTGTGTCGAACGCGAAGCTAGGGTCTCGTGCGTGCTGGCACCGCGCTCGGTGGTGGCCTGGATCGGCGGCGCGTTGGGTCTCGTGTCAAGCTCATCCGTCACACGAGCATCACGAGTCACGATGGACTCCAACTACCCCAACAGTGATTTGGCCGGTAAGCTAGGAGGGTGACCGTGAATGAGCAGTACCGCGAAGCAATGGGCAAGGCCCTCTTCCTGGCCAACCGCGCCCGCGAAACGGGAGACGTTCCCGTCGGAGCCGTCGTCGTCGACGAGGATGGCCGCATCATCGGACGCGGGTGGAACTGCCGGGAAGCCAACCACGACCCCTCAGGTCACGCCGAAATCGTCGCCCTGCGCGAGGCTGGCCGCGCCCGAGGGACGTGGCGCCTGACCGGCTGCACGCTCATCGTCACCCTGGAACCCTGCACGATGTGCGCGGGCGCGATTCTTGCCTCTCGCATCGACCGCGTCGTCTTCGGCGCCTGGGACCCCAAGGCCGGCGCCGCCGGATCCCTGCGCGATGTCCTGCGCGACGCCCGCATGCCGCACCCGACCGAGGTCATCGGCGGCGTCCTCGCACAAGAGGCCGCCATGCAGCTGCGCTCCTTCTTCCTCGGCTGCCGCACGCCCGACGAGATGCCCGTCGTCCAGGCTCCCGTCCACGAGCCCAGCGACCTGGTCGCGCCCATCGTCGTTCCGTACGAGGAGGACGAGGCGTCCGAGCCGATCAACGAGGAAGCTCCGCACGAGGAACTCCCCCATGACGAGGGGGTTCCCGCCCAGCTCGTTACCCCCGCGGCACCCGCCGCTCCGGTCGCACCCGCTGAGCCCGCACATGCCCCTGCCCACGCCGCGCGCGTTCCCAGCCGTCACCGTGGCACCGAGGCCTCGCCCCTGCCTCGGCGAGTGGGACGTCCCTTCTCCGAGCGAGTCTCCGGTAACGCCGATAATCCCGCCGACATCCCCGCTGGCGAATCGATCGAACCCGGCGCGCCAGTCTCCGCCCTTCCGTCGCAGCCGCCCTACCGCAACGCCGCGCCGGTCATGCCCGCCGTGTCGCCCGACATGACGCGCGGACCCATCACGAAGTCTGTCCCGCAGATCCGTCCCGTGCATGTGCACCCCACGTCGAGTGTGCCCGAGGGACTCTACACGCCCGCGCAGCCCGGCCGACCCGTGACGCAGCCCCTGCGAGAGAGCGCTCCTCGTCCTCCGGCTCCCGAGCCCGTTGTCGAACCCGCGCTAGTCGAGCCCCCGGCTCCCGCGCCCGTGCAGGCCGCGGAAGAGCCGATCCCCGCTCCGCCCGCGTTCCCGCAGCGCGCCACGTCGCGCCAGCGCGCGCGCCCGCAGCGCCCCCTCCCGCAGGCTTTCGAACCCGAGCCCGCGCGCCGCGTCGACTACGAACTGTCCCCGCGGCAGTTCAACGACGTCGACCCCATTACCTCCGGCATTCGCGTGCGCCGCTCCGCCCGCCGTCGCGGCAACGCTCGTCACTGACATGATCCCCGCACGCGTCATCACGGTCTCGGACCGCTGCTCAGCCGGCCTCGCCGAGGATCTCTCCGGTCCCCTCGCCGCGCGTCTCCTCGCCGATCACGGCGTTGAGGCCTCGGTGCGCGTCGTCCCCGACGAGGTCGACGCCATTCGCGCCGCGATCACCGCGGCCGTGGAGGACGGCGCCCGCTTCGTGTTCACGACCGGCGGGACCGGCCTCGCGCCCCGTGACGTCACCCCCGAGGCCACCGAGCCTCTCCTCGTCACCCGCATCGACGGCCTCGCCGACGCGATTCGGCGCCGCGGCGAGGAAAAGGTCGCCTCCGCCGCCCTCTCGCGAGGCCTCGTCGGCGTGACCGCGCGATCCCCCGAGGGTGCCCTTGTCGTCAACGCGCCCGGCTCGCGCGGCGGCGTCACCGATGCCGTGGCCGTCATCGGCCCCCTCGTCGCCCACATCATCGACCAGCTCGCGGGCGGCGACCACCCGCGCGCATAATAGGCCGAGATTGCAACGAAAAGGCCACCCGACGCACCTGCTGCGGGCGGCCTCTTCGTCTTTTCGTAGGGGGCGTCAGTCCTGCGGATCCTCCGGGCGCACCCAGTCGCCGCTGCGGCCGCCCGACTTCGCCACAATCTTCGCCTCGCGAATGCGGGCGGAGCGGTCCACGCCCTTGACCATGTCGACGATCGCGAGAGCCGCGACCGTCACCGAGGTCAGCGCCTCCATCTCCACGCCCGTGCGGTCAGCCGTGCGCACGGTCGCGCGGATCGCCACGTGATCGTCCGCCAGGCTCAGGTCCACCGCGCAGCCGTGCACACCAATCGTGTGCGCGAGGGGCAGCAGCTCGGGGACGCGCTTCGCCGCCGAAATGCCGGCCACGCGCGCCACCGCCAGCACGTCGCCCTTCGGCACGGTGCCGTCACGCAGGGCCTGCATGACCTCGGGCGAGCAATCCACGCGGCACACGGCGCTTGCCTGGCGCACCGTCGGATTCTTCGCGGTCACGTCCACCATGTAGGCGGCGCCGTCCTCGTTCAAATGCGTAAATTTCACGGTTTTCCTCTCGTTAATTCTCACTAGTGGGGTTAGCCCACGAGCGGCACGACCGCTAGCTCCTGGCCGGCCTCGACCGCCTCGACGTCCGGCGCAACCACACCGATCGCCTCCGCGTTCGCGAGCGAGGCCACCAGGTGCGACTTCGACCCCAGGGGGTGCACCGGCTCCACCCAGCGGACCCCGGCCTCGTCCGCCTCTCCGGAGACGAAACGAAGCGGGATGAACTGCGTCTTTTCAGCCGGGCAATCCCAACCCACGCGCGCACGGGCGATGACGCCGCTCGGGACCGTTCCGCCGTGCTCGGGCGCGACGAGGCCGGACATAACCGCCAGCGCGCCCGCGACGTACATGTGGAACGTCGTAAAGACCGAGACCGGGTTGCCGGGCAGGCAGATCACCGGCGTCTCGCGGCCGCCCGCACCCACCTGCGTCGAGCCGACGCCCTGCGGGCCGCCCGGCTGCTGAGCGACGTGGTGGAAGCCCGCGTCCGTGCCAAGCGTCAGGCGCACGACCTCGAAGGCACCCGCCGAAATGCCGCCGGCCGTGAGGACCAGGTCGGCCTCCGGGGCCTCATCGAGGGCCGCGCGCAGCTCGGCCGGGGTGTCCCCCGTGCGCAGGTGCGCGACGACCTGCCCACCGGCATCCTCGACGAGGCCGCGCAGCAGGATGCCGTTCGAATCGGGAATCTGTCCGCGCTCGAGGGCCTCTCCGGCGCGCTTGAGCTCCGTGCCCGTCGATACGACGATGACGCGCGGGCGGGGCAGGACCGTGAGGGTGCCGTGCCCGACCGAAGCGGCGGCCGACAGGGCCGTCCCGTCCAGGATGCGGCCCGCCTCCAGGACCGGGGAGCCGGCCTCGAGGGCCTCGCCCGCCACGCGCACATTCTCACCCAGCTTCGGGGCAACGCGGATCTCGACGGTGTCGGGTGCCTGCGCGATGCCCGCCGCGTGGTCCGTGTTCTCGACCTTCACGACGGTGTCCGCGCCCTGCGGGATCGGCGCACCCGTCATGATGCGCCAGGCCTGCCCCCGCTCAAGGCGGTTGTCGCGGGTGTCACCCGCCGGAATGTCGCCCGCGACGGGCAGAGTCCACGGGCCCTCGCCCTCCAGGTCTTCGCCGCGCACCGCAAAGCCGTCCATCGCGGAGTTCGTAAAGGGCGGCAGGGGAATCAGAGAAAAGACGTCGACCGCCAGGCGGCGACCCAGGCACTCCTCGACGGGGAGCGTGTCGTGGGGGAGGACGTGGCTGAGCGCCAGCGCCTCGATCAGCTCGCGATGCTGCGCGGTAGACAGGGCGGGATCGTGCATGTCACCAGTGTAGGGCCAGGTGGGGTGGGGCATCTGTGTGGGGCGGGTGCGCTCAGGGTGTTGTGGGGTTGTTGTTCGGGCGGCTGGGCGTGGCTGTCTGCCTCGCGCCCGCGGGACGAGGCGTGGGCCGGGTTGGGCGGTTGCAGCTCGTTTCAGCGGCCCGGATATGGAATGCCGGGGGGAATTGCACTACATGGAGGTTCGACACGCCGGCGACACGCCGTGACGGGACTTCTAGTGCTGCCAAACCCCCACTTGCGTGGCCTGGTGAGCCTTCGCTGGCGGAGAGGAAGCAGCCGTTGACTGTGTTCGTCGGGTGTCGTGGACTCATCCGAGGCGCGCAGCGAGTGCGGCGCGGACCTGCGCAACGAGCTCGTCCGGATGGTCGAGGTCGTGCCAGCCGACGCGGATGATGTGCCACCCCTCGGCCTCGAGGTGGCGTTGGCGCTCGCGCTCGCGGGAAAGTGACGCGTGGATGCTGCGGGCATCGTCCCCGTATTTGGCTCGTCCGTCGAACTCGATGCCGACTTTTTCGGCTGTGAACGCGCAGTCGATAAAATAGCGACGACCTCGTGTGTGCACCTCGACTTGTGTGCGCATGCCGGTCAAGCCCGCAGCGCACAGCTCGTACAGTACGCGCGCTTCTCCGGGGGAGGCGCATCCGGCATCTGCGTGGGTGATGATCCACTGTGCTTGAGAGCGTCCTCGAACGCTATTGCCAAGACGCATGAGTTCCGCGCTCAGTAACTCCTTCCAGTACTTCTCGTGTCGACGTGAGTCTTTGAGGTGGAAGTTATCGAAGTGGGTGAATGCGTTGCCGATCATGCAGAGCTGGGTGAATGAGGCTCTCGGGTTCGGTGAGCTTCGTGCGACGGTGATCTGCGCTGCTTCGGGGCTTTCGATGAGCAGGCCACGTGCGTCAGTGGTTGGCGGTAACCGACGAACGCGACTCGGTGTGATCGTCATCGGCTCGAAGTGATGTGCGCCAACTGAGACCGCGGGTAAGCGGATCGAACGGGATGACGTTGAGGAGGTAACAGTGAGTGCAGGGATGCGCGGGATGGATGCGTATCCGTGTGCCCACAAAGCGCACTGACCGGTGACCGCCATGACTCGGTGTGTATGCGCAAGGTGGTAGAGGCGTGCGGCGAGCACGACCTCCGGTAGCTGACTCATGTTTATGTCTGTCAAGAGAGACAGATCAAGGTATGTCCTGCCCGCGATTTTCACAGCCGTCGGAATCTTTGTGAGTCCGTGGTGGCTGGATCGCGGCACGCGAATGATCGCCCGTTCAACGGCGTTGAGGATGAAAGGAGCGTCGTTGCCCCAGACTTCTTGGCTCATGAGTGAATTCTAGTGCGATAGATTTCAGTCTGTTGCGGTTTTGGATGTACTAATTTGCTTGATTGTTAATGGTGTTTATATGCGTCTTGGTGATGTGTGGGCCGGGGTGGGTGTTGCAGCCCGTTTCAGTGGCCCTGACATGGTTGCAAGGGGGGAATTGCAGCATTAGGAGCGTGACACGCCGGCGACACGCCGTGATGGGATCTCTAATGCTGCCAAACCCCCATTTTGCTCGATGCGTAGGCGGAATCAGGTGTCCCGAAGGTTGCGGTGTGCCGTGGAGAGGGCGCGAGCGTCGACAATTTCCCACTTGTGTCGCGCGCGAGTCGCAAGATCTGCCCAATGGTGGCGTGGAAGGTGCCGGTGCCTGTCGCTTTTGTCTCAACGACGAGGCAGGGGCCGTGTGTTGCCGTTGGTGCTCGGTTTTTCGAGGGGCGAACACCGGGTGAATCGGGGTAGGGTTGCGCCATGTCTGTCGAGTTCGTTTCCGCCTCCCAGGCGGCAGATGCGGTGGCGTGTGACGCGCCGCTGCGGCTCGTCGACACCTTCGGGCGGGTGGCCCGCGACCTGCGCGTGTCGCTCACCGACCGCTGCAACCTGCGCTGTTCCTACTGCATGCCCCCCGAAGGCCTGGACTGGCTGCCCACTGAGGAAACCCTGACGGACGACGAGGTTGTGCGCCTCGTGCGCGTTGGCGTCGAGCGGCTCGGGATCCGCCAGGTCCGCTTCACCGGCGGGGAACCCCTCCTGCGCCGAGGTCTCGAGGGGATCATCGAAGCATGCTCCCACCTGCGCACGGACGAGGGAAACCCCCTCGATCTGGCCCTCACGACGAACGCGCTCGGCCTGGCCAAGCGCGCCCAGGGCCTGAAGGACGCTGGCCTGAACCGCGTCAACATTTCGCTTGATTCTCTGGACCCCGAGCACTTCGCGGCGATCACCCGCCGCGACCGCCTCGGCGACGTCCTGGAGGGCATCGAGGCCGCCGCCCGCGCGGGCCTGAGCCCGATCAAGGTCAACGCCCTCGTGCTGCGCGGCATGAACGAGGCCGACCTGCCCGACCTGGTCGACTACTGCCTGGACCGGGGCATCGAGCTGCGCGTTATTGAGCAGATGCCGATCGGCCCGCCGGACACGTGGGATCGCCAGAACATCATGACGGCCGACGAGATCCTGCACATCATGAGCACCCGCCACACGCTGACCCCCGCGCCCCGCGAGGATCCGCACTCGCCGGCGGGACGCTGGATCGTCGATGGCGACCCGGCGAAGCGCCTCGGAGTTATCGCCTCCGTGTCCGACCCCTTCTGCAGCGCGTGCGACCGCACCCGCCTGACCTCGGACGGCATGGTGCGTTCGTGCCTGTTCTCCACCGAGGAGACCTCGCTGCGCGACCTGCTGCGCGGTGGCGGGGACGATGCGCAGATCGCCGCCCGATGGGCCGATGCGATGTGGGCGAAGCCGGCCGCGCACGGGCTCAATATCGACACTTTTGCTCGTGCATCGCGCACCATGAGCCGTATTGGCGGGTAATCACCCACTAATTTCGTGATGCCGATGTTTTCTAACAGCGGTTGATTGATTGTTTGCCGCGGGGGAAAACGTCCCTGGCAGGCGCACTTTTCCCTGTACTTACAAGGGTGATGTACGTCCCAATACGTTCCTGTGGGTTACGTCATTTCAATTGGTAGCCTCCGTGTTAAAGAATGTCCGGCGCACGCCCGCGCCCGGACTCCCTTCAGACCCGAGGAGAGCCATGAGCGCGACCGAACCTGCGGCCAAGAAGAGCCGCTACCTGCTCACTGACTGGAACCCCAACGACGAATCCAAGTGGGACTCGAAGCTCGCGTGGCGCACGCTGTGGATCACGACCTACTCGCTGATCCTGGCCTTCTGCGTCTGGTTCCTGCCCAGCGCGATCGCACCGAAGCTGACGCTTCTTGGCTTCAATCTGGACAAGTCGCAGCTCTACTGGCTGACCGCCCTCCCCGGCCTCGCCGCCGGCATCCTGCGCCTCATCTACATGTTCCTGCCGCCCCTTATCGGCACCCGTAAGCTTGTGGGTATCACCTCCCTGCTGTGCATCATTCCGATGCTCGGCTGGTTCTTCGCGGTCCAGGACAACACGACCCCCTACTGGGTCCTGCTGACCCTGGCCTTCATGTGTGGAATCGGCGGCGGCTCGTTCTCCGGCTACATGCCCTCGACCGGCTACTTCTTCCCCAAGCGCCTCGCCGGCACGGCGCTCGGCCTGCAGGGTGGCATCGGTAACCTCGGCATGTCCGTCATCCAGCTGGTCGGCCCCATCCTCATGGGCTTCAGCCTCTTCGGTATGACCTGGCTTGCCCCGCAGCGGCAGGTATCCGGCGACCACGCCGGTGAGAACATCTGGGTCTACAACGCAGCGATCTTCTTCGTTCCGTGGTGCCTCGTCGCTGCGATCCTCGCCTTCATCTGGCTGCGCGACGTTCCCGTCAAGGCCAACATCAAGCAGCAGCTGGACATCTTCTCCAACCCCAACACCTGGTACATGACCATCCTCTACGTCATGACCTTCGGCCTGTTCTCCGGCTTCTCCGCCGTCTTCGCTCTCCTCATCAACAACCAGTTCGGCCGCGAGTCCTCCCTCGGCCTGCCGGTCCTGGGCGCGACCTTCGCGTTCCTCGGCCCCCTCATCGGCTCGATCATCCGCATGTCCTGGGGTATGTTCTGTGACCGCATGGGCGGCGCCATCTGGACCTTCATCTCCGGCGTCGGCATGGCCATCACCCTGGCCGGCATCGCCTGGGTCCTGTACAACCCCACCGGCTGGACCGACTTCTACATCTTCATGGCGCTCATGCTCACCATGTTCCTGTTCTCCGGCTTCGGCAACGCCGGTACCTTCAAGCAGATGCCGATGATCATGCCGGCCCGCCAGGCCGGCGGCGCCATCGGCTTCACCTCCGCCATCGCATCCCTCGGCCCCTTCCTCGTCGGCGTCGCCCTCTCTGCGGTCGGCACTGGCGGTGCATGGGCCTTCTTCCTGGGCTGCGCCATCTTCTGCGCGCTGTGCTCGGTCCTGTGCTGGATCATGTACGCGCGCAAGAACGCCCCATTCCCCGGCTGATCCACCTGGCACTGCGTAGTGCCAGCGGACCTGCCACTACCTCGTCAATCGACTCTTAGGAGCAACCCATGACGAATCTCGAATCCGATATGACCTTCCCGACCTACGGCGGCGAGGTCAAGCCCGCGACCGGCGCGACCCTGTTCGCGCTCGGCTCGTGGCTGCGTCGCGGCAAGGCGTCCGCCGACGCGCGCCAGCTCTTCCTCGAGGGCGGCCGCGACGGCGACTCCTTCTACCGCGACCGCTGGAGCTACGACAAGATCGTGCGCTCCACCCATGGCGTGAACTGCACGGGCTCGTGCTCGTGGAAGATCTTCGTCAAGGACGGCGTCATCACCTGGGAAACCCAGCAGACTGACTACCCGTCAACCGGCGCTGACATGCCCGAGTACGAGCCCCGCGGCTGCCCGCGTGGCGCTGCGTTCTCGTGGTACGAGTACTCGCCGACCCGTATCAAGTACCCCTACGTGCGCGGCATCCTGCTCGACATGTTCCGCGAGGCCAAGAAGCGCCTCGGGGATCCCGTCGACGCGTGGGCCGCGGTCGTTGAGGACCCGGAGAAGGCGCGTGCCTACAAGTCGCAGCGTGGCCGCGGCGGCATGGTCCGCGTGTCGTGGGAAGAGGCGATGGAGATCGTCGCCGCCGCCTACGTGCACACGATCAAGCAGTACGGCCCCGACCGCATCGCCGGCTTCTCGGTCATCCCCGCCATGTCGATGATCTCCTACGGTGCGGGCTCCCGCTTCCACGAGCTCATCGGCGCCACGATGCTGTCCTTCTACGACTGGTACGCGGACCTGCCTCCAGCCTCGCCTCAGGTGTTCGGCGACCAGACCGACGTGCCCGAGGCCGGCGACTGGTTCAACTCGCAGTACCTCATCATGTGGGGCACGAACCTGCCGCTGACCCGTACCCCCGACGCTCACTTCATGGCCGAGGCCCGCTACCACGGCCAGAAGGTCATCGTCGTGTCCCCGGACTTCGCGGACAACACGAAGTTCGCGGACGACTGGTTGCGCGTCCAGCCCGGCACGGACGGCGCCCTGGCACAGGCGATGGGCCACGTCATCCTCAAGGAATTCCACGTCGGCAAGCGCGAGCCCATGTTCCTCGATTACATGAAGCGCTACACCGACTCCCCGTTCCTGGTGGAGATTAACGAGGTCGGCGAGGGTGCCCACGAGGGCGTCGCCCCGACGACCCTGGTCCCCGGCAAGTTCCTGACGGCCGCCAAGATGCCCGCAGGCACGACCGAGCGCACCGAGAACAATGAGTTCCGTCCCCTCGTCATCGAGGCCGACGGCACGGTCAAGGATCCGGGCGGCACGCTCGCCGATCGCTTCGGCGAGGAGGGCGCTGGCCACTGGAACCTCAACCTCGACGGCGTCGAGCCGGTCCTGTCCATCATGGACACGAACGAGTGGGAAGCCGCCCTGATCGCCCTGCCGCGCTTCGATCTGCCCGCGGCCCCCGGCCAGGCCTCGGTCGGCGGCGGCTACGTCCTGCGTGGCGTGCCCGCGCGCCGCGTCAACGGCCGCCTCGTGACGACCGTGTTCGACATCATGCTGGCCCACTACGCGGTTGAGCGCGAGGGCCTGCCGGGTGAGTGGCCCACCGACTACATGGACGCCTCCACGCCGGGCACCCCCGCGTGGCAGGAGGAGTTCACCTCGGTTCCCGCCGCCGCAGCCATCAAGATCGGCCGCGAGTTCGCGCAGAACGCGGTGGAGACCGAGGGCCGTTCCATGATCCTCATGGGCGCCGGCACGAACCACTACTACCACTCCGACGAGATGTACCGGACGTTCCTGGCCCTCACGGAAATGTGTGGCACCCAGGGCCGCAACGGCGGCGGCTGGGCCCACTACGTGGGTCAGGAGAAGGTCCGCCCGATCATGGGTTGGGGTTCCTTCACCTTCGCCCTGGACTGGGCGCGCCCGCCGCGCCAGATGATCTCCACCGGCTGGTACTACATGACCACGGACCAGTGGCGCTACGACGGGGCTGCGGCCTCGGCCATGGGAAACCCGATCAAGTCCTCGAACCTGGACGGCAAGCAGCTGGTCGACACCCTCGTCGAGTCGGTTCAGCGCGGCTGGATGCCCTGCTACCCGACGTTCTCCAAGGGCTCGACCCAGCTGGGCCGCGAGGCCGCCGAGGCCGGCATGGCCCCCGCGGAATACGTGTCCCAGGAGCTGCGCGAGGGTCGCCTCCAGTTCGCGATCGAGGACCCGGACGCCCATCACAACGTCCCGAAGATCCTCGCGAACTGGCGTACGAACCTGCTCGGCTCGTCCGCGAAGGGCACCGAGTTCTTCCTGCGTCACATGCTGGGTACCGGCAACGAGGTCAACGCCGAGGAGCTGGAAGAGGGCAACCGTCCCGCGTCCGTCAACTGGCGTGAGGCTCACCCCGGCAAGCTCGACCTCATGTGGGTCGCGGACTTCCGTAACACCTCGACGACGCTGCACTCCGACGTGGTGCTGCCCGCCGCCACGTGGTACGAGAAGCACGACCTGTCCTCCACGGACATGCACCCCTTTATGCACTGCTTCGACGAGGCCGTGAACCCGCCGTGGGAGGCACGCACTGACTTCGAGGTGTTCCAGACCCTGGCTCGCCTCGTCGGCCGCATGGCCCCCGGCCACCTGGACACCCAGACGGACGTCGTCGCGGTTCCGCTGGGGCACGACTCCCCGGACGCCATGACCATGGCGGATGGCGTCGTTCCCGAGCAGACGTGGACGCCCGGCAAGACCATGCCGAAGCTGGTTGCGATCGAGCGCGACTACACGCAGGTCGGCTACAAGTACGACCGCATCGGACCGCTCGTGCCCAAGGCTGGCCTGGCCTCCAAGGGTGTGGCGTACAACATGCAGGAGGCGTACGAGCAGCTCGGCGACCTCAACGGCCGCGCCCCCATGGACGGCAACGCCGGCGAGGGCATGCCGCTGTGCGACACCGCCATCAAGGCGGCGAACATGGCGCTGCGCTTCTCGGGCACCACGAACGGCTCGCTGGCCGTTCAGGGCTTCCGCACGCTGGAAAAGCGCGTCGGCAACGAGATGGCGTTCCTGGCCGAAGGTGACGAAGAAAAGAAGATCACCTACCAGGACACCGTCCTGCAGCCGCGCAGCGTCATCACCAGCCCCGAGTGGTCGGGCTCCGAGCACGGCGGACGCCGCTACAGCGCCTTCGTGCAGAACGTCGAGTGCCGCAAGCCGTGGCACACGCTCACGGGTCGCCCGCAGTTCTACATCGACCACGACTGGATGATGGACATGGGCGAGTCCCTGCCGATCTTCCGTCCCCCGCTCGACCTGGCGCACATCTACGGTGAGCGCCCCGTCGGCGACCATCGTCCCGGTCAGCCGGGTCAGGCCGAGGTCGCGGTGCGCTACCTGACGGTCCACAACAAGTGGGCCATCCACTCCCAGTACTACGACAACCCGTACATGCTGACGCTGGGTCGTGGTGGCCAGACGGTGTGGATGAGCCCGCAGGACGCCGAGAAGATCGGCGTGCGCGACAACGAGTGGATCGAGGCGAAGAACCGTAACGGCACCGTGTCGGCTCGCGCCGTTGTCTCCCACCGCATCCCGGAGGGCACGGTGTTCATGCACCACGCCCAGGATCGCCAGATCAACACCCCGCTGAACGAGGAGTCCGGCAAGCGCGGCGGTACGCACAACTCGCTGACCCGAATCTTCATTAAGCCGAGCCACCTGGCCGGCGGATACGCGCAGTTCGCCTACGCGTTCAACTACTACGGTCCCACCGGCAATAACCGCGACGAGGTCACGGTTATCCGCCGCCGCTCCCAGGAGGTGCAGTTCTGATGAAGGTCATGGCTCAGATCGCGATGGTGATGAACCTCGACAAGTGCATTGGCTGCCACACCTGTTCGGTCACCTGTAAGCAGGTGTGGACGAACCGCGAGGGCACCGAGTACATCTGGTTCAACAACGTCGAAACCCGTCCCGGCGTGGGCTACCCCCGCGGCTGGGAGGACCAGAAGAAGTGGAAGGGTGGCTGGAAGCGCACCGCCACGGGCCGCCTCGTTCCCCGTCAGGGCGGACGCGTCGCCTCGCTCGCGAAGATCTTCGCGAACCCGACGCAGCCGACCATGAAGGACTACTACGAGCCGTGGACGTACGAGTACGACAAGCTGCTCCAGGCGCCCGCGAACTCCCGCGCGATCCCGACGGCCCGCGCGAAGTCCAAGATCACGGGCGAGCACATCGACAAGCCCGAGTGGGGCCCGAACTGGGACGATGACCTCGGTGGCTCCATGGAGACCCTGGATCAGGACCCCGTCCTGCACCAGATGAACCTCCAGGTCGCCAAGACCATCGAAGACGCGTACATGTTCTACCTGCCTCGCATCTGCGAGCACTGCCTGAACCCGACCTGTGTGTCGGCGTGCCCCTCGGGCGCGATGTACAAGCGCTCCGAGGATGGCATCGTCCTGGTCGACCAGGATCAGTGCCGCGGCTGGCGCATGTGCGTGTCCGCCTGCCCCTACAAGAAGGTCTACTTCAACCACAACACGGGCAAGGCCGAGAAGTGCACGCTGTGCTACCCGCGCCTCGAGGTCGGCCAGCCGACCATCTGCTCGGAGACCTGCGTGGGTCGCCTGCGCTACATGGGCGTGCTGCTCTACGACGCGGACCGCGTCACCTGGGCCGCCTCCCAGGAGGACGAGCGCGACCTGTACCGCGCCCAGCGCGAGATCCTGCTCGACCCGAACGACCCGCAGGTGGTCGCCCAGGCTCAGGCCAACGGCGTTCCCCACTCGTGGATCACGGCCGCCCAGCAGTCCCCGATCTGGAAGCTCATCACCGAGTACGAGGTCGCCCTGCCGCTGCACCCCGAGTTCCGTACCCTGCCGATGGTCTGGTACGTGCCGCCGCTGTCCCCGGTCGTCGACCAGGTGACCGCGTCCGGCAGCGACGGCGAGGACCACAAGGTCCTGCTGTCCGCCATCTCGCAGATGCGTATCCCGCTGGAGTACCTGGCCGGCCTGTTCACGGCCGGAGACACGGCTCCCGTGGAGCTGGCGCTGCGTCGCCTCGCCGCGATGCGCTCCTACATGCGCGACGTCTTCGTCGACAACCCGACGAACGAGGAGATCCCGGCCTCCGTGGGCATGACCCCGGAGAAGGTCAAGGAGATGTACCGACTGCTGTCGATCGCCAAGTACGACGACCGCTTCGTCATCCCGACCGCCCACCCCGAGATGCCGCGCGGCATCAAGGAGCTCGAGGGCTGCCCGGTGTCCTACGACGTCGAGGCCTTCCACGGCCTGGCCCCCGCCACGTCGAACCGCCCGATGGGTGGCTCGTCGCCGGAGGGACGCCAGATGCTCCCTCTTGAGGTCGTTCGATGAGTACTTTCGTCGGCATTCCGCGTATTCCTACGGCCGCTCCGGAAACGGAGATGGATCCGCAGGACGCGCGCGGCGTGCGCATGGCGGTCTCGGTCCTCCTGGACTACCCGGGGGATGACTTCGAGACCAAGCTGGACGCGGTCGAGGAGGCTCTGGCGGACCTGCCGGAGCCGGCCTCGGCGTCCCTGGCCACGTTCGTGAGCTACGCTCGCGCCGCTGGCCTGCGCGCCATGCAGACCACCTACGTGGAGACGTTCGACCAGCGCCGACGCTGCGCGCTCGGCCTGACGTACTACACGCACGGCGACACCCGCGGACGCGGCCAGGCCATCCTGGCCTTCAAGGAGATCCTACGTCGCGCCGGTTTCGAGATGGAACGCGAGGAGCTTCCCGATCACCTGCCGGTGGTCCTGGAGTTCGCGGCCTTCGACGAGACCGGCACGGCCGAGGGCCTGCTGCGCTCCAACCGCGAGGGTATCGAGGTGATCCGCACGGCGCTGCGCGCCACGGACTCCCCGTACGCGCCGCTGCTGGACGCTCTGGTCGCGACGCTGCCCGAGCCGGACGAAAAGACCATTGAGGGCTTCCGTAAGCTCATTAGCCAGGGGCCGCCCACCGAGCTGGTGGGCGTGGGCGATCTGTCTGCGACGCCCTTCCCGACTTCCGATTCAACGATGGGACGGTAACGTTCATGGAATCCGCACTTTTGCATGCCGCGTCGGCATCTGCGACGCAGTCGCTGTCCTTCCTGGACATTGCCCTGTGGGTGGTCCTGCCGTACGTGTCCTTCGCGATCCTCATCGTGGGTCTCGCGTGGCGCTATAAGACGGACCAGTACGGGTGGACGTCTCGTTCTTCGCAGTGGAATGAGCCGACCATCCTGCGCTGGGCGTCGCCGCTGTTCCACTTCGGCGTCCTCTTCGTGTTCTTGGGCCATATCCTCGGCCTCGTGATCCCGAAGACCTGGACCGAGGCGGCCGGCGTGCCCCAGCACGTCTACCACCTGATGGCGACGATCCCCGGCACGATCGCCGGAATCATGACGATCGTTGGCCTCGCGCTGCTGATCTACCGCCGCCTGGTGTACAAGTCGGTGCGCGTGGCGACGACCCGCATGGATATCGTCACCTACGTCATGCTGACTATCCCGGTGCTCCTGGGCGGCGCGGCGACGCTGCTCAACCAGGTGCTCGGAGGACACGAGGGCTACGACTATCGCGAGACGATCTCCGTCTGGTTCCGGTCGATCTTTTACCTGCACCCGCAGGCGCACCTGATGGTCGACGTGCCCCTCAGCTTCAAGCTGCACATCATCGCTGGTCTGCTGCTCTTCTGCATCTGGCCGTTCACCCGCCTCGTGCACGCGGTGAGTGCGCCGGTCGGCTACGTGGCGCGTCCCCCGGTGATCTACCGGTCGCGCGACGAGCGTCGCACGCACCAGATGACGCGTGGCGGCATGTCTGACTGATCGATGGCCGTGCCCGCCGCGGTCCCTCTCTCCTAGGCGAGGCTGTGGCGTGGTGATCGGCAGACGCGGGGGCGAGCGCATGCTCGCCCCCGGCTCTTTATCGTGGTTCCCGCGTTCTCACCAGTATGAATACACCGATAGACCCCGCGTAATGCGACCGACTGTTGGTATTGGCCGTGCGGGGGGCCGTCTGTGATGGGTAGAATAAAGCGCGCTTTGTTAGTAACGTAACAACTTTAATGCCGTATGGAGATGCCTATGGAGGGTATTTCCGCTGATTATGAGGGAGAGAGGAAATGTCATGAGCGATACCTCCCGTGCTCGGCCTCTGGCTGAAACGCTCGCCGCAATGGCGGCGTTGACCCCTGCACAGCACGCGCTCTTGGAGCGCATCTCGCACCATGCGACGCCCGTGACCGTGGCGGAGCTGGCTCAGGAAGCCGGCTTACACGTCTCGAGTGTGCGCGAGACCCTCGAGGGCCTGTTCGCCCTCGGCCTCGTGGAAAAGCAGCAGCTTCCCTCATCCGGTCGTGGCCGACCCGCGCTGGGCTATTCGACGATGACCCCGGCGGATCCCTCGTTTGCGGCCCAGATGCTGCACCAGCTCACCTCGTCGCTGCTGGCATGGCTGCGCGTTGATGCGGCTGACCCGGTGGCCTCGGTGCGTGAGATCGGCTCGCGCTGGGCGGATGCCGCCCTCGAGACGATGGCGGTGCCTGATCACAGCCACAACCCGAACCGTCGCCCCGTGCGCGACACTTTCAATATCGCGTCGCACCTGGGCAAGGTACGCCTGTTCATGAACGCCATGGGCTTCGCGTCTGTCCCGCACGACAGCGATCCGATGGCCGTCGTGCTGACGGCCTGCCCGTTCACCGAACCGGGCACCCCCGATGACTTGGCCCTCGAGCTGCGCCGCGGCATCGTTGAGCGCGTCTTCGAGCGGACGGCGACCGGCTTTGCCACCTGGTCACTGGAGGCGGATCCGGCCGATCCGCTGCGCCTGACCGTCTATATTCGACGGCTCGATGAGGCGAACCCGAAGCCGCTGTCGACGACCCTTCACTTCTTTGGTGGTGCGGCTGAGGCGGCCGGTGGGTACATGCGCGAACTGCCCTCCGCTGAGACTCCCGCGACGCTGGGTGAACTCATTGATCAGCTCAGCTCAGAGGGCCCTGAGCTGGCGCGAATCCTCGCTGTGTCGAGCTATCTGGTCAACGAGCGCTCCGCTCGTCTGGACGCCGAGCTCGCGCCCGGCGCGCGTGTCGACGTCCTGCCCCCGTTTGCTGGCGGGTGAGATCTTTTAGTCATTTGTGTGGGGCGGTCAGGGTTGTAAAATAATCCTGGCCGCTCCCGCGTAAGATGAGGGGGAAGGCACTCCCGTCCCTGGAGGATTCCATGTCAGCTGAGATTGCAACCGGCATCACCGAAGAGCCGCTCGAGACCGGCGCGCTGATTGATAGCGCACGTCGGGATACGTGCGGTGCTGTTGCGTCCTTCGTTGGGGTGGTGCGTAACCATGACGGCGGAGAGAGCGTGGACGCGATTGAGTATTCGTCGCACCCCTCGTCGCAGCAGATTTTGCGGGACATCGTCGTGGAATTCAGGGATCGTCCCGGTGTGCATTGCATTGTCGCGTGGCACCGCGTGGGGCATCTGGAGATTGGTGAGGACGCGATGGTCGTCGCCGTCGCTGCAGAGCATCGTGCGCAGGCTTTCCGTGCGGTTGAGGCGATCGTCGAGGATGTGAAGGCGAAGCTTCCCATCTGGAAGAAGCAGGAATTGACTGACGGTTCTCACAACTGGTCGGGCCTGTGAGATGACGATCGGCGATCCTTTTTCCCGCGATGCGGCCGTCTCAGGGCGCACCGTCGCGCTTCCGCTGATCAATCAGCCCGTCCCGTACGAGGCCGGGGATCCCGCGCTGGAGCGTTTCCGTCGCAATTGGCTGGTCTCCGGCATTGGCGAGGCCGGCCAGGCGCGCCTGGCAGCCGCGCGCGTGCTCGTGGTGGGCGCGGGCGGCCTCGGCTCCCCCGTTCTCCTGTACTTGACGGCGGCGGGCATCGGCACGATCGGCATCTGCGATTCCGACGTGGTCGAGGTGTCGAATCTTCAGCGTCAGCTCCTGCATGGCGAGGGTGACGTGGGGGATCCGAAGCCGGACTCCGCGGTGCGTCACCTGAGTGGACTGAACTCCTCAGTGCATTTTGAGCGCTACGCGCACGTGACCCGCGAGTGGTTGGACGAGCATGGTCGCGAGTGGGACCTGATCGTCGAGTGCACGGATAACTTCGATGCGAAGTACCTGGTCGCGGACTACTGTGCGGATTCTGGCGTTCCGCTGGTGTGGGGCACGGTCGTGTCGATGGCCTTCCAGGTGAGCGTGTTCTGGTCCCAGGCGCCGGCCCCCGTGCCGTCGCTGACGCTGCGGAGCCTGCACCCGGTCAAGCCTGCCCCCGGGACGACGCCGGCCTCGCCGAAGGTTGGCGTGCTCGGCCCCGTGGTCGGCCAGGCTGGCACCGCGATGGCGACGGAGGCTATCAAGCTGCTGGTGGGCTTCGGCGAGCCTCTGATCGGGCGCGTCCTCATGATGGATGCGGCGACGCAGCGCGCCGACGTGCTGACCTTCGCGCCGTGGGACTGAGTCCCGTCGCCCGCGCTGACGTCGCTGCGATCGTCGTCGGCGGCGGTGGGGGAGAGCGCCTGGGTGGCGTCTCCAAGCCTGACCTGACGCTCGGTGGCGTGCGCTTGATCGACCGCGTGTGCGGAGCTCTTCTGGAGGTGTGCGGCGCGGGTTGCGTGGCCGTCGTGCCGCCGATCGTACGCGTTCCAGATGGTGTCCGGCGCACCCTTGAGGATCCGCCGAACGGTGGTCCGCTGGCTGGTATTGACGCGGGCCTGCGCGCGCTGCGCGTCGGTGACGACGTCCTCGTCGTTGTTGTGTCCGTCGACGCTCCCGGCGTGGGTGCTTTCCTGCCCGCCCTCCTCGAACCCGCGTTGGGCGAGGGGGTCGAGGGGCGCATCGTGCGCGGCGGGGATCCGGAGCCTTTCGATCAGTACCTCATGGGCGTCTATCGTGCGGGTGCGCTGCGCCGCGTCCTCGACGAGGCCGAGGCTTCCCTTGGGTCCGTGCGCGGCGTGGGCGTGCGCCGGGTGCTGCGCGCCCTCGAGGTCGAGCGAGTGAGCGTGAGTGCCGACGCGTGCCGGGACATCGATACCCCCGAGGATGCGGCCTGGTGGGAGGCTGCCCTGAGCAAGTAACTTGTTTGTAATACCTCCGAGGGTGTAAATTTAGCTAGTAACTGTCCAACACCCTATCCCACTCAAGGTGCGCTCATGAATCTTCGTCACGGAAAACTGTGGCAGCGACTTGGACTGACCGTGTTGTCAGGAATTCTTGTTGCATCCTTCGCTCCCGCTACTGCTGCCGCCCCTGCAGGCGGTCAGGAAATGCATGGCGATATGGAGTCTGCCGACCTCTCCCAGTCAAGTAGCGACTCCGGCGTCGCTGCCCCGGTCGCGTCCCAGGACCGTGCGGCCACGGACGACGCTGATGCGTCCGATGCCTCCGACTCCGCAGAATCCACGGATTCCGCCGACGAGGCCACGGCCTCGTCCGAGGAAGAAAGCGCGGACGGCGTCGACGCGCAGGTCTACACCTTCCCCGGCACGGACGGCCCCACCCGCATTCACGTCCTCACGACGACGGGTTCTGCGGATGCCATCCTGCTCGAGTCTCGAGGCGTCTTCGCCATGATCGATGGCGCCGAGGGTGTCGGTGCCCCCGACGGCACCGACCCGCGCTACCCGCTGCGTGAGGGGGTAGTCCCCGGTTGGGCGGGGGATACCGACTGGGTTCTCGGTTACATGTCCAAGCACGGGGTCACTTCCTCGAACCTCGCGTTCTACCTGGGCACGCACGCCCACTCCGACCACATCGACAACGCGGACGATATCATCAAGCAGTTCCGCCCGAAGGTCATTCTCAGCCCCGAGTACTCCGACGAGTGGATCACGGACAAGTCCCGCCTGTGGGACAACCAGTGGACCTACGACAACATGATGGCGGCCGCGCGATGGGCGCAAGGCGCGTACGGCGCGTCGATCGTGCAGAACATCAACGCCTACAACACTCACATCACGCTGGGTGATATGGATGTCCAGATTATCCCCACGGATCCGGCTGAAAACTACAAGAAGACCGGCGTTCGCGATGCAAACCTCATCGCATATACCGCGAAGGTGAGCGCATTCGGCCATTCCGCCTACCTGGCCGCCGACCTCGAGGCTGGCGGCGGCTACGAGGACCGCATCGCCCCGATCGTCGGCCGCGTCGACATGCTCAAGGCCGGCCACCATGGCCTGCCGAGCTCGAACACGGAATCATTCCTGAGCGCCCTGTCCCCATCGGTCATCGTCCAGACGGGTCCCGAATGGTATTCGCCCGATCGGCTCACGGCCTCCGTCGTTGACGGAACGACCGTGTGGGCACCTATGAATCAACTCTGGTCCTCCGGGCACATCCCGTCACTCATCGCGACCTTCGCGCCGTCGGGCATCTCCTACAACGATATCTCCGGCGCCTCGTGGGGCCACGAATACGGCGGTCGCACCCCGCGAGCCTGGTGGTTCAAGGGTGGTCGACCTGCGGCCACGACCGGCTGGTGGAAGGGGGCGAGTGGGTCCTGGTACTACTTCGCGGGCAAGCCCTCCGCCGAGGCCAGCACCTGGGTGTATGACGGCGGTCAGTGGTACTGGATGGACGCCACCGGCGCGATGGCGACCGGTTGGATTCATGACGGAAAAGCGTGGTACTACCTGGATTCCGCAGGTCATCCCGCAGGTAACGGGTGGAGCCTCATCGATGGCTCGTGGTACTACCTGAGCGGCGGGCGCGCTGCCACCGGTTGGCTCTACGACTCGGGTTCCTGGTACTACCTGAATGGTGCGACCGGCGCGATGGTCACCGGATGGAAGCAGATTGATGGGGCCTGGTACTACCTGAACTCGTCGGGTGCAATGGTCACCGGTTGGATGAATGGTGGCGGTCCCTGGTACTACCTGACCGGCAGTGGCGCCATGGCGACCGGATGGCTCTACGACAACGGCTCCTGGTACTACCTGGATGCAGTGACCGGCGCGATGGCCACCGGATGGTTCCAGGACGGGACCACCTGGTACTACAGCACTTCCTCCGGTGCCATGATGACCGGCTGGCTGAACGGTGGGAGCGCGTGGTACTACCTGAGTGACAGCGGCGCTATGGCCACGGGCTGGATCCTGGATCATGGGGCTTGGTACTACATGAACGGCACAGGTGTCATGGTCACTGGCACGCAGGAGATCGACGGTCGCTCCTCGATCTTCTCCCCCTCGGGACGCTGGGTCGGCTACGCCTCCTGATCGAGGAGCCGGCGACCATCCTTACAAAGCGCCGCCCGCCGCGTATCGACGCAGGTGGGCGGCGCTCCTGCGTCGTCGGGCCTGACCTCCCGGCAACGACGAGGCCGTGGCGTGCGCGCCGCGGCCTCGTTTGTGTCTGGTGTCCGGGGGCGGCGGTCTCGGCGCTGTCGCGCCGCGGCCTCGTTCGTTTCAGGTGTCCGGGGTGTGCGTCGGTCTCGGCGTTGTTGCGCCGCGGCCTCGTTCGTTTCTGGTGTCCGGGGGCGGCGGCCCGCCCGCGAGATCGCCACACTCGAGCCTTCGGCTCGGAGTGATCGATCTCGAAGCCCGGCCAGGCCTTGCCGCCGCCCCCGGACACTAACGAGCCGAGGCCTCGTTTCTCTTTGCTTGTGGGGTTAGCGCTGCTCGTCGAGCTGGTGGAAGATCGCGGCGAGCAGGGGCGTGACCACCTCAAGGGTGTCGAGCGCACCTCCGCGTGAGCCTGGGGAAGAGATGATGAGCGCGCCCGAGGAGTCGCGTGCGGTCACGCCGACGACCTCGCGGGACAGGCCCGACAGGGGCGTGTTGGTCAGGCCGTGGGCGCGGATCTGCTCGGCGATGCCGGGGATCTCGACCTCGATGATGGAGCGGACGACCTCGGGCGCGTAGTTGCCCACGCCGAAACCCGAGCCGCCCAGGACCAGGATGAAGCGGGCGCCGGCCTCGAGCGCTTCACGGATCTCCGTCTCGAGGATGTCGGCGCTCTCGGGAATCGCCGCGACCGTCACCGGGCCCAGGCCGGCCTCGGCCAGCGCTGCCGTGCAGGCGGGAGTTGCCCGATCCTCCTTCGTGCCGCGCTGGATGCGGTCCGAATAGGTGACGATGTGGGCGCTGATCTGGCTGAGGTCGTAGTCGACGGGCTTGGGCATGGTGTCCTCCGAGGGTGATGCGTACGAATGTGATCCTAGTCCCTTCCTGCTGTGGGGGTGGGTCTGGGCGCTGAGCGTGGTCGCGAGGCGATTTTGTGTGTGCGTGGGCCGAGGGAAAAGAAGGCTGCGGGCGTCAGCGCTTGTTGAGAGGTGGTCGCGGCAACGTGCATGTCGCAGACATAATCCGTTTTATGATGGGTTTAGGCAAGTTTAATGCGTGTGCACGTTTCCCTCATATCGCAAGCAAAAGTAACGATTTGGGTGCTTGCGAGCGAATCGTTGCGCGTCCGTGTCTCGGCTTGTTAGATTTAATATGTTCCATTCCCTCTCAAAAGGAGACGCGAGTGCATTCCCTTCGCATCCTCCCCGCCATCGGCGCCGCCGCCCTGGCACTCGCCGCCTGCGCGAGCGGCTCCACCCCTGCCGAGTCCACGGCCTCGGCCGAGGCGACGCAGCCCGCCGAGACCACCGTCCTCAACGTCTACGCCGCCGCCTCCCTCACCGAGACTTTCGGCGAGCTCGAAGAAATCTTCGAGGAAGCTAACCCCGGAGTGGACGTGCGCTTCAACTTCGCCGGATCCCAGGACCTCGTGACCCAGCTCGGCGAGGGCGCCGACGTCGACGTCCTGGCCACCGCCAACGAATCCACCATGAAGAAGGCCGCCGACGCCTCCCAGGTCGACGCGCAGACCATCTTCGTCACCAACACCCTCACCCTCATCACGACGCCTGGGAACCCGGCGGGCGTGACCGGCCTCGACTCCTCGCTCGACGGCGTCAAGCTGGTCGTCTGCGCGCCCGAGGTCCCCTGCGGCAAACTCACCAAGACCCTCACCGAAAAGCTCGGCGTGACCCTGAACCCCGTCTCCGAGGAGCAGGCCGTCACCGACGTCCGCGGCAAGGTCTCCTCCGGCCAGGCCGACGCCGGCATCGTCTACAAGACCGACGCCCTCGCCGAGGGCGACGCTGTCGAGACCGTCGCCATCCAGGGTGCCGACGAGGCCGTTAACAAGTACCCGATCGCCCTCGTGAGCGCCTCGACCAAGAAGGACCTGGGCCAGAAGTGGATCGACCTGGTCCTGTCCGCTGAGGGGCAGAAGATCCTCGAAGATGCGGGCTTCACGCCCGCCGCGAAGTAACATCGACGCGTGAAGTCACGCAGGACGCCCGCCGTCAGCCCCCTGCCCGTCTGGGCGGGGGGCCTCGGCGCGCTCGCCCTGTGCTTCCTTATCCTTCCCCTGGCCTTCATGCTGGGGCGCGTCAACTGGGCCACCCTCGGCGCGACGCTCGCGACGCCCGAGGCTCGCGACGCCCTGGGCCTGTCGCTGCGCACGTGCGCCGCGGCCCTCGGCGTCGACCTCCTCCTCGGTGTCCCCGCCGCCCTCGTGCTGTCCCGCTCCTGGCGGGGCGTGCGCGCCGCCCGCATCCTCGTCGCCCTGCCGCTCTCGCTGCCGCCCGTCGTCGCCGGCATCGCGCTGCTTGCGGCCTTCGGCAGGCGCTCGACCCTCGGGGCGCTCCTGAGCGGCGCTGGCCTCGATATCGCCTTCACGACGACCGCCGTCGTCATCGCGCAGGTCTTCGTCTCACTGCCCTTCCTCATCGTCACCCTCGAGTCCGCGCTGCGCGCCCGCGAGCAGGGGCTCGACGAGATGGCCTCCTCCCTGGGTGCCTCGCCCTCGCGCGTCTTCTGGCAGATCACCCTGCCCACGGTCCTGCCCGGCCTCGGGCGCGGAGCCGCCCTGGCGCTGGCCCGCTGCCTCGGCGAGTTTGGGGCGACCCTCACCTTCGCCGGCTCCATGCAGGGTGTCACCCGCACGATGCCGCTCCAGATCTACCTGGCCCGCGAGTCCGACGCGGACCTGGCCCTCGCGCTCGGCGTGGTCCTCCTCGGCGTCGCAGCCGCCGTTGTCGCGCTCACGGAAACCCCGTGGGGTCGGCTCGCCTTCTTCCTTCGTCTCACGAGGCGTGGGCCCGCCTCCGCTCCCACCGATCCCTCCGCTCGCCCCGCCGCCCCCTCCGCGCTCGCGGGAGAAGCGGGGGAGGGCGTGGCCGTGCGCGTCGCCGGAACCGTGGCGGCGCGTGGCTGGGACGTGGACGCGGAGCTGCGCCCCGGCCTCGTCACGGCCGTCGTCGGCCACAACGGCGCCGGAAAGTCGACGCTCGCCCAGGTGATCGCCGGGACCCTGCGTGTGGATAGCGGGGCCGTCAGCATCGGCGAGCGAGTCGTCGATGATGCCGCCACGTTCGTGCCCGCGCGCCGACGCGGCGTCGCCATGGTCTCCCAGGCGCCCCGCATCTTCACCCACATGAGCGTCCTGTCCAATGTCGCCTTCCCCCTGCGCGTGCGCGGGGTGGGGCGCGCCGAGGCTCGGGCCGCCGCCCTCGAACAGCTGCGCGCCGTGGGGATCGCCGAACTCGCGCACAAGCGCGCCTCCGACCTGTCGGGCGGCCAGGCGGCCCGCGTCGCGATCGCGCGCGCCCTCGTTTTCCGCCCCGAAGTCCTCATCCTCGACGAGCCCACCGCCGCCCTCGACGTCGAGGCCACCGCCCAGGTTTCCGCCGTCCTGCGTGAGCGCCTGGCGGGCGCGGGAATCACGACCCTGCTGGTCTCCCACGACATCGCCGAGGTCCTGTCCCTCGCCTCCCGCATGATCGTCATGGGGGAGGGGCGCATCGTCGAGGAGGGGGAACCCGCCCGCGTGCTCGCCTCGCCTGCGTCGGTGTTCGCGGCCCGCCTGGCCGGGCTCAACATCGTGAGTGGGCCTTCTGTGGCCCGTCCCGGCATGGTCGGCGTGCGTGTCGGCGAGGGCGTGCTGTGGGCGGCCCCCGACAGCGTTGGCCCTGGGGAGGAGTCGGCGCGCGTCGCCCTCACCTTCCCGCCCGAGGCCGTGGCCCTATCCCGCGAGGAGGCCCACGCCTCGCCGCGAAGTGTCCTGCCGGGCGTCGTCGCGGGCATCGACGTCGACGGCTCCCTCGTGAGCGTGCGCGTCGCGCTCGCGGAGGGTGTGTTGGTGACCGCCCGGGTCACGGCGTCCGCATGGTCCGACCTGGGCCTCGGCGTTGGCGAGGGCCTGTGGGTGAGCGTCAAGGCCACCCAGGTCCGAGCGATCCTCGTTCCTGCCGCCTGATCGTTTCCCTCCCCCAAATGTCGCACGTAATTCCCATGTAAACCTTTCAGAAATTGAAATGGGAACGTTGGTATTCTGCGGAATTCTAGGGCCCTTAGAAAAGTGAGGGTAGCCAAATTACGTGCGACATTGAGTGGGGTAGGGCTGTGCGGCCGGGCTCGCGATTTGCCGAAGGGTCTAATTTTGAAACGCTTCATATGTTGTAATTCTGGGTTTTGCATGAGCGGGATCTGCACCTCCAAAATGTCAAGCACCGCCTATTTTCTCGGTTATTCTGCGGTTTTAGTCAGCGCGTGCCAGTAGTCGGTGGACAGCTTTGACTCTGTGCTTTGGGTTTCCTAAGTTGTGGTGTGAACCCAGGAGGTACCTCATGACAACACAGGGTCACCACGAGGCAACGCGCCCCTACCAGCTCGGCATCGACGTCGGCTCGACGACGGTTAAGGCCGTCGTTTTGGATGGAAATTGCCGTCTTTTCTCCGACTACCGCCGGCACAACGCCGATGTGCGCGCATCCCTGGGGGCCCTCCTCGCCGACGTTGAGCGCGCCCTGCCCGGCGCCTGCGTCCATGCGGCCATCACCGGATCCGGCGGCCTGACGACCGCCCGCGCCATGGGCATCCCCTTCGTCCAGGAAGTCATCGCGGGCACCGAGGCCACCCAGCGACTCCACCCCGAGGTCGACGTCGTCATCGAGCTGGGCGGCGAGGACGCCAAGCTCACCTACCTGCACCCCACCCCCGAGCAGCGCATGAACGGCACCTGCGCGGGCGGCACCGGCGCGTTCATCGACCAGATGGCGACCCTCCTGCACACGGACGCCGCGGGCCTGGGTGAGATGGCGACCCGCCACACCCAGCTCTATCCGATCGCCTCGCGCTGCGGCGTCTTCGCCAAGTCCGACATCCAGCCCCTCATCAACCAGGGTGCCGCTCACGAGGACCTGGCCGCCTCCATCTTCAACGCCGTCGCCACGCAGACCATCGCCGGCCTGGCGTGCGGGCGCCCGATCCGCGGAACAGTCATGTTCCTCGGAGGCCCCCTGCACTTCCTGCCTGCCCTGCGCGAGGCATATAAGGCCCTTCTGCCTAAGGCTGACGCCTTCGTCACGCCCGACGACGCCCAGCTCTACGTCGCGATCGGTGCGGCCCTCCTCGCCGAGAAGGAGGCCGCCAAGAAGGCACGCCAGGCCGAGGAAGTGGGTGCCACCTCCGTCGACGCCCGCGGCGACAAGCTCACGACCCTCATGGAGCGCCTCGCCGCCGCTCCCGTTCAGGTCGAGTCCCCGCGCATGGACCCCCTCTTTGCGACCCCCGAGGACCGCGAGGAGTTCATGGCCCGCCACAGCCTCGACGTCATCCCCAAGGCCAGCCTCGACGAGGCCGAGGGTCGCTGCTGGCTCGGCATCGACGCCGGCTCTACGACGATCAAGGCCGTCGTCATCGACTCCCAGGACCGCATCGTCTTCACGCACTACGCCTCCAACGAGGGCGATCCCGTGGCGGCGGCCGTCGATATCGTGCGCGCCGTGCGCTCTGCCCTGCCCGAGGGCTGTGAGATCGGCCGCTCGTGCGCGACCGGCTACGGCGAGGGCCTCGTCAAGGCCGCCCTCACCATGGACGAGGGTGAGATCGAGACGATGGCGCACTACCGCGCCGCCGAGTTCATCTGCCCGGGCGTCACCTCCGTCATCGACATCGGCGGCCAGGACATGAAGTACCTGCGTATCCGCGACCACGCGGTGGACTCCATCTCCGTCAACGAGGCCTGCTCCTCGGGCTGCGGCTCCTTCCTGCAGACCTTCGCGCAGACGATGGGCACCGACGTGCGTTCCTTCGCGCGCATGGCCATGGAATCCTCCTCCCCCGTGGACCTGGGTACCCGCTGCACGGTGTTCATGAACTCTTCCGTCAAGCAGGCGCAGAAGGAAGGCGCGGACGTGCGCGACATCAGCGCCGGCCTGTCCTACTCCGTCGTGCGCAACGCCCTCTACAAGGTCATCAAGCTCAAGGAGCCCTCGGACCTGGGCGAGCGCGTCGTCGTCCAGGGCGGCACCTTCCTCAATGACTCGGTGCTGCGCGCCTTCGAGCTGCTCACCGGCCGCGAGGTCGTGCGCCCCGACATTGCGGGCCTCATGGGCGCGTATGGCGCGGCCCTGACCGCGCGTATGCACGACTCGGGGGAGGGGACCTCGTCCCTCGCCACGATCGAGGCCCTCGAGGGCTTCAGCGTGGACACGACCCGCAAGACCTGCCGCCTGTGTCAGAACCACTGCCAGATGACCATCTCGACGTTCTCCAACGGCGAGCGCCACGTGTCGGGCAACCGCTGCGAGCGCGGCGCGTCCCTGGAGCGCGTCCCCAAGAAGTCGGATCTGCCCAACCTCTACGACTGGAAGTACAAGCGGATCTTTGGATACCGCCGCCTCACCGAGAAAAAGGCGTTCCGCGGCGACATCGGCATCCCGCGCGTGCTCGGCATGTATGAGAACTACCCGTTCTGGTTCACGATGCTCACCGAGCTCGGCTTCCGCGTCATGATCTCGGGCCGCTCCAATCACGACCTCTTCGAAACCGGCATGGAGTCCATCCCCTCGGAGAACGTGTGTTACCCGGCCAAGCTCGTCCACGGGCACATCGAGTCCCTGCTGGACAAGGGCATCACGACGATCTTCTACCCCTGCGTCGATTTCGAGCAGAAGCTTACCGAGTCAGAGAACTCCTACAACTGCCCCATCGTGGCGACCTACCCCGAGGTCATCCGCAACAACATGGAGCGCCTGCTCGAACCGGGCACGAAGTTCATCAGCCCCTTCGTCAACTTCGGTAACCGCGAGTACCTGCCCGCCCACCTGTCCAAGACCTTCAAGCAGTACGGCTACGACATCCCCGTCGATGAGATGAAGGCCGCGTTGGACAAGGCGTGGGAGGAGGACGCCGCCGTTAAGGCCGAAATCCGCGCGAAGGGCGTCGAAACCATCGAGTGGATGCGTGAGCACGGCGTGCGTGGCATCGTGCTGGCGGGCCGCCCCTATCACCTCGACCCCGAGATCAACCACGGCATCCCCGAGGTCATCGTGGGCCTGGGAATGGCCGTCCTCACCGAGGACTCCATCATCGACGCGCGCCTCGAGCGCCCCCTGCGCGTCCTCGACCAGTGGTCCTACCACTCGCGCCTCTACGAGGCCGCCGCCCGCGTCGGCGACGAGCCCGACCTCGAGATGGTCCAGCTCAACTCCTTCGGCTGTGGCGTCGACGCGATCACTGCCGACCAGGTTCAGGAGATCCTCGAAGGCCGCGGCGACGTGCACACCGTCCTCAAGATCGACGAGGTCTCCAACCTGGGTGCCGCGAAGATCCGCCTGCGCTCCCTCGACGCGGCGATCACCGAGCGCGCCACCCTCGCCTCGACGATCGACGAGGCCGGGGCCGGGGACGGCACGGACGGCGAGGAACTGGCCCCCGCCTCGTCTGTTGGACTCGTGTCGGGGTCCGTCGACACCGCCACCCTGCGCGACCCCTCCGGCGACGCCGCCCGCGAGGAGCAGGCCGGCCACATCAAGCCGCGCACAGCCTTCACCGAGGAGATGCGCGAGGCCGGCTACGAGATCCTGGCCCCCCAGATGTCCCCGATCCACTTCCGCTTCCTCACCCCGCTGTTCGCCAGTGCGGGCCTGAAGGTGCGGGTCCTGGAGCACACGAGCCGCACCTCCATGGAGGTCGGCCTCAAGTACGTCAACAACGACTCGTGCTACCCGGCGATCGTCGTCATCGGCCAGCTCCTTGACGAGTTCATCTCCGGGCGCGCCGACCCCGATCGCACGGCCGTGGGCATCACCCAGACGGGCGGCATGTGCCGCGCCAGCAACTACGCCGCCCTGCTGCGCAAGGGCCTGCGCGATGCCGGATACCCGCAGGTCCCCGTCATCGCCCTGTCCGTCCAAGGCATCGAGGATAACCCCGGCTTCCACCTCGGCATCCCGCATATCCACAAGGCCATCCAGGCCTTCGTCATCGGCGACGCCATCCAGTCGATGCTCCTGCGCGTGCGCCCCTACGAGGCCACCCCCGGCTCCGCAATGGAGCTGTACCGCACGTGGGACGGCTACGTCCAGGAGTGGATCACCTCGGGACGCGTGGCGGCCCTGGGAGGACGCGTCTCCTACGGGAAGATCATCCGCGAGTGCGTGCGCGCCTTCGACGCCCTGCCCCTGCGCGACATCCCGCGTAAGCCGCGCGTCGGTCTGGTCGGCGAGATCCTCGTGAAGTTCCACCCCGACGCCAACAACCACGCCGTCGACGTCATCGAGGCCGAGGGGTGCGAGGCCGAACTACCCGGCCTCATGCAGTTCTTCCACAACTCCGTGGCCACCGCTGCGTGGGACAAGGAGAACCTGGGCATCGAGGGCAAGCAGCGCTACATCATGCCGATCGTTTTGTGGGCGCTCAAGAAGTACGAGAAGCCCGTGCACCGCGCGTTTGCCGCCACGAACGGCAAGTTTGAGCCGCACCGGCCCATCGAAGAGATGATCTCTCGCTCCCAGGACATCGCGCGCCTGGGCAACCAGGCCGGCGAAGGCTGGTACCTGACCGCCGAAATGGTCGACATGATCGAACACGGCTGCCCGAACATCATCTGCGCCCAGCCGTTCGCGTGCCTGCCTAACCACGTCGTCGGCAAGGGCATGTTCCGCGCGCTGCGCACCCGCTACCCCGAGGCCAACATCGTGGCCGTCGACTACGATCCGGGTGCCTCCGAGGTCAACCAGCTCAACCGCATCAAGCTCATGCTGGCCACCGCCCTGCAGTCGCCGGAGGCTCGCGATAGCGAGATCCTGCAGCTCGTCGACGTCGAAGAGCCCGCGTCGTGCGGCGGGTCCGGCTCGGTCATGCTCGGAATGCCGACGATCCCCAGCAGGCGGGCAGCCTTCCGCTGACCCAGCCGAGACGCCGAGAGGGGGACGGAGCACAATCGCTCCGTCCCCCTTCGCGTGCGCACCTCCTCGTGCGCACTGTCCCCGGCCTCGTCCGATGTTTACGGCACGGGCATGACCCCGCGACCGACCTCGAATCCGGCCGGCGCCCAGCCCGTCCCATACGACAGGCGCACCGACACCTCGCGCATGCCCGAGGCCGGCCACTCCACCGGGAGGAACCCCGTCTCGCCGGGCGCGACGTCCAGGAACGCGGGGTACTCCCACGTGACGGCACCATCCTCGACGACGCGGCACAGGAACTCCAGGTCGCACGTCGACGTGAACGTCATGTGGTTGCGAACCGTCACCCCCGAGTACGAGGGCGCCACCGTCACCGGCGCGTAGTGAAGCTCCTCGGCGCGCACCTCGCTCAACAGCGGAAAGTCCGTGTCCGTATACTCCGGGCGCGTCGGATCCAGCGCACGGGCGGCGCGGATATCCTCGTCCTCCTCGCCCACGTTCCACGCAACGACGCTCGGGTGCGCGCGGTCGCGGCGGATCATCGCCTCGATCGCCTCGTCGCGAGCGGGACCCGGCTCGTACATCGTCGAGGCGCGGTCAATGATGTACAGGCCGTACTGGTCCGCCAATTCGTAGAAGCACGCGTGTGCGGGCCCCTGCTCGATCGCAACCGCATTCACGCCGTGGCGCTTACACCACACGATGTCCTCGACCATGTCCTGCAGGCCCACCGCGAGCCCAGTGCGCCCATCGCACTCGTTGCGGCGCACGCCGCGCAGCGTTAGCGGGCGGCCCGTCAGGCGTAAGCCCTCGCGGGTCGCCGTCAGATCGCGGAAGCCCACCTGCAGGGCGATCGTGTCCTGCGTCCCCGCTTCCTCGTCGCTCAACGCCACGACGAGCGTGTACAGCACCGGCTCCTCGGCGCTCCACGGCAGTACGTCCACGCCGGTTGCCTCGAGGTCCTCGCCGGCGGGGGCGCTCGCGGACCAGATCTCCTCCTGCTGGCCCTCGCCCAGCAGCGCGGCGCGGATTGTTGACGTGTTCGAGGCCTCGGAGCATTCGACGCGCAGGCGCAGGGACCCGCTCGTGCCGTCGTGCGAGGCCTGCGGGACCACATCGATGACGTGCGCGGGCGGGCGAGCCTCGAGCGAGACCTCGCGGAACAGGCCGTGGCAGCATGCCGGCGAATCCATGAGGAGAACGCTGATCTCGTGCGTGTGCATCGGTTCCAGCGCATCCGTCACGTCGAAGGCCGCCGGGATGAAGCCATCCGCGCAAAAACCGACGAAGATGCCGTCCAGCCACACGTAGAGGGGGCCGGTGAAGCCGCCGAACGTCAGCGTCATCGTCCACCCGTGCTCGCTCGCGTCCTTCAAGGGCGCGTCGAGGATGAACTCGCGGCGCAGGATCGAGGCGCGAACCAGATCCGCGGTGGGTTCTCCCCGGGCTTCGGCCGCCCTGCGGGCCTCCTCCTCGCGGTGTACCCACAGGCCGTCGAGCTCAAGGATGCCGGGGATGGACGTGGCCTCAAAGTCGCGTTGGTGGGGCGTACGCTCGATCAGCTCGGCAACAGTGCCCGACACACCTGTGACCTGCCAGGTGCTGGACAGCATTTGGAGTGGCCTGCGCGACCTCCACGTCGAGTGCACCGCCAGGCGGTTCACCGACGCCCCCGGGTCCCGCAGCCATGCAACGTGAGGTTCCGGGATGTGTTTCATGTAATAAAAGTAGCATTTAACGATTAGTCATGAAACGGCATTATTTTTTGAAATACAGGTAAATGTGCCTTGACATGCGGAATATCTACGGGTGACAAATGGGACGGTGACCACATTCTGGGATTTATGGTCACGGCGATGGACACAATTGCCGTCCCGGGGAGGTGGCGTTCGGGCGCAACGAGCCCCGGCCTCGTCCCTGAGAGCAGGAACGAGGCCGGGGCTGATGCGTGACGCGGGGGTGAATCCCCTCGCGCGTGCGTCGCGCGCTTACTTCGCGGCGGACTCGCGATCCGAGTCGCGCGTGATCTTACGGGCGAAGCCGTAGAGCAGCCACGTCGCGCCCGCGAAGAACACGAGGCCCAGCACGTTCGCGATCGGCGTGAAGCCGTCGCCGATGAACGGCAGCGCCAGCGGCGACTCCGAGCCCGTCGCGCCCGCGATACCCGCGTAGACGACGCCGAACAGGGACTCGCCGACGATCAGGCCGGTCGCAGCCAGCGTGCCGAAGCGCTTCGCGCGCTCCACGTCCGCCTGCTTGTCAGCCCACCTGTTGTACAGGAAGCCAATGAGCGCGCCGATCGGGATCAGGACCGTCAGGGAAGCGGGCAGGTAAATACCCATGCCGACCGCCAGCGGGGGCAGGGCAAGCTTGCCCTTCGACGCCGGGCGCAGGACCTCGTCAATGATGATGACGACAACGCCGATCGCGGCGCCGATGCCCAGGAGCTTCCAGTCGATGCCGCCGCCGAGCACGCCCTTGGCGAGCGAGGAAATCAGCGAGGCCTGCGGGGCCGCCAGCGCGTCCGGTCCAGCGCCGGGAGCGCCCTGGAAGCCGAAGGAATTCTGCATGAGCTCCAGGACCGGGGGAATGATCAGAGCGCCGAAGACGACGCCGATGACCAGGGCGACCTGCTGCTTCCACGGGGTCGCGCCCACCAGCTGGCCCGTCTTGAGGTCCTGCAGGTTATCGTTCGCGATCGTCGCAATGCAGAAGACGACCGCGGAGGTGAACAGCGTGTAGGCGATCAGCGCCGTGTTTTCTTCCGTGGTCGAGCCGCGGCCGTGCACCGCCAGGATGACAACCGCCGTGATGACGACAACCAGCAGGCCGACGCCGGACACCGGCGAGTTCGACGAGCCGATCAGGCCGGCCATGTAACCGCACACCGCCGCGACCAGCAGGCCGGCGAGCAGGATGAAGATGACCGAGACGGCAATCAGGACGGCCGTGTTGTGCTCGATCTGCGTGCCGCGCATGAACCACCACAGCAGACCGGCGATCGGAACCATGGCCACAAAGATGGAGACGATAACCCACTTGCCGGGGATGTCCTGCTCGGTGCGGTCGACCTGCGCGCCGTCCTCCTTGGTGCCGCGCGAGGCGCGCAGCGACTCGGACATGCCGCGGGCGATCGGGCCCATGATCTTGATGAGCGTCCAGATGGCGGCGACCGCCATGACGCCCGCGCCGATGAAGCGCACGTCCGTCTTGAAGACCGTCGACAGGGCGTCAGTCAGGTCCTCGGCGCCGTCCAGCTGGCCGTTCGCGTACAGGGGCAGCAGAACGCCGTAGGAGGTGACCATGCCGATCAGCATCGCGATACCGACCGTCATACCGACCAGGTGGCCAACGCCGATCAGAGCGAGGGACAGGGAGGTGGAAATCATCGTGCCTGTCGAGCCGACCTTGAACGCCGTACCAACCTCGGAGGCCGTGACCTTCATGTAGCCGAGGAGCGCCATCGCGGCCGAGGCCAGTGCACCCCACGTGATCGCCAGGAGGCCACGCTTGTTGTCCTCGCCCGCATCCTGAGCGTCGCCGACCTTCAGAATCTCAGCGCCTGCCACACCCTCCGGGTAGGGCAGGTCCGAGCCGGTCACGAGCGCGCGGCGCAGGGGAATCGAGTACATGACGCCCAGCGCACCGCCGACCGCACACACGAACATGGTCTCCCAGTAGGGGAAGCCGCTCCACCAGCCGACAATCACGAGGCCGGGGAGGACGAAGATGACCGCCGACAGGGTGCCGGCCGCCGAGGCGATGGTCTGGACGATGTTGTTCTCCTGGACCGTGTGGTCACCCCAGAAGCGCAGAACCGCCATCGAGATGACGGCTGCCGGGATCGACGTCGCAAACGTCAGGCCAACCTTCAGGCCCAGGTAGACGTTCGCGGCCGTGAACAGCAGTGTAATAATGCCGCCGAGGATGATGCCGCGGAGGGTCAGTTCTTTGAGCGACGTTTGCTTCGTCGCGTTTGGCGCAGACACGAAAAATCCTTTCGCTGCCTTGAATAGATACCCTGCAAGAGTAGTGCATTTATGAGTGGGCGTGAATCCTATGCGGGTGCTTAATTTCGTTTTCAATCGTTCTAAATGGTCAGGTGGCGTCTGTTTCGTGTGCTGTTGTGTGATCTTGCGCCGTTGTGTGGCCCTGCTCCCAAACTGCGATGTGGCCCTGCTCCCAGCCCGCCCGGTCGATTTGCGCGCGCAGGGGGAGGGTGTAGTAGAGTATCCGGGTAAGGTAGCGTGTCCGAGCGGCCGAAGGTGCAGCACTCGAAATGCTGTGTGGTGTCACAGCCACCCTGGGTTCAAATCCCAGCGCTACCGCCACTGCCGCCCGGCCCCATTGGGGCCGGGCGGTTTTGTTATGCCGACGCGGCGTGCGTGGGTTGCTTGTGACGCCGCTGGTGGGCCGGGCTGCTTTGTGTGCCCGTGGGCGGCGGCCCGCCCGCAGTGCCTTGTTTGTGGCCCCGCTGGTGTTCCGGGCGCCGGAGGGCCCGGCTGTGGGGCCGGGCTGCTTGGTGTGCCCGTGGGCGGCGGCCCGCCCGCGAGC
>OKWY01000057.1_pt1 | contig 55831 bp, 49 predicted proteins | sample 1607041 | NCBI WGS metagenome assembly OKWY01 (sample SAMN07501038, study PRJEB24779) | human gut metagenome | isolation source: stool | host: human infant | place: USA: Pittsburgh, PA | reverse complement strand
TAGATCTTGCTTAACACCTGCCTTGGTCAATTCCTTACCAAATGCAATTTTGGCCTTAGCTGGTGTTACTAATTTATTGTTAAAGATAACGTCTTCTGGATAAACCACTTTGGCCACTAATTTTTCTCGGCCATCTGTGGTTTCTCTAGCTACTTGGACAGTCACATCAGCTTGGAGCTTATCATAAACGACGTCACTATCATTACCAGGAACTTCTGTCACACGATAGTGGTAAGTACCTGGTTGGTTAAGTACAAGATTTGAGAAGACAATTTTACCAGAGGCATCATTGGTTGTTTCACCAAGATCAACCATCTTATTATCTGTCATATCAACCAATTTGAAGGTAAATTCCTTATCTTTCAAGGCTCTACCTGCCAACTCTTTGGCTAATTCAAGATTGAAATGTACCTCTTGTTCACCACCTGCATTTCCACGACCCCCAACTAAACGTACTTCAGAAGTATATGTTTTTGACTCAACATCTGCATGAAGGTCAACTTTATTCGTAGGATTATTAGAATCTGATGCTGGGTTGGTCAATCGTGTCTGATACCAAACATAAACCATACGGTCCAAACGACCAAGATTTAACTCAAATTTAGTATCGTCATGAGAGAAACTCTTAATCAATTCCATAGCTGAACCCTTATCAACCCATGGCTCAGCAGAATCAATGTAACGTAACTCTAATGAATTATCAACAAATCTTTGATTATCAGACCAAGTATCGATCAATTGAAGATTATTCAAGACACGTCTTGCGTAATTAAGACGCATTCCCCAGTTAATTAGGGTTGGATCATTCTTGTCCTGACTACCCCATTTAGCAATGACTTCGTCACCAGGAATAGGATTTGCAGAACCAACTGTCACATTAACGACATGACCATTGAAATTGAGGTGCAATTTTTCGCCACCTTTGAGAGCTTCAGAATAAAGCGTATCTAACTCTAAATTCATATATTTCCCAATAGGGTGATCTTCGAAATAATGATTAAATGTGGTTACAACACTGTTATTCTTAGGATCTACCTGAGCAATACCAACAACTTCGTTATTAGGGTTGTAAACATTAACACTATAGCTTGTCTTAAATTGCAATTCACTTGGAAGAGTGAAGATAACTTTGTCACCTGAATTAATAGCTATATCGTTAGGGAATGAAATATCATGATAAACAACCTTACTTCTTGAGTAAATACTATTTCCGTCTGGAAATTGAAGCTCAACGTTAGGGTTTTGAACATGAATTTCAGTTCCTGTCTTAGTCACCTTAACATCCGCTGGAATTGGACGGCTTAGATTGGTAATCTTAAGTCCAAAATTACCAGATGAAGTAGAACTACTATTACTTGCCGCTGCAAGTTCGCTAGCACTAGCTTCTCGTGTTTCACTACCAGTTACAGGTTTCTCACTAAGAGCTTCACTCGTCTTATCTTGTGATGAACTCGTTTGTTCAGAGCTTGCAACCGTTTGCTCTTGAAGCACAACTTCACTAGAAATAGCAGTTACTGAGATAGCACTTGTACTTTCTGCCTGAACAGTAGGTTCAGCTGTCACTTCTTGACTTGAGACGCTAGCGCTTGTCCTTTGGCCCCCACCATCAGACTCACTGGCTTCCTCAAGTATACTCGTAGCTGGCTGTCCCATAGGCTCTTCAGCTTGTTCTGCATTAGCGGTACTTACACCAAAAACCGCAGATGAAAGTAAGACCGAAGCAACGCCCACCGTAAACTTACGGATGGAGAAACGCTGCCTCGAATCACCGAATAGGTTATTCATGATTCTATCCTCCCATTTTTACAAATCTTAACATTTTTGTAACCCTTTTCAACCAGAATTATACACTATTTTCAGAACTTTGCAAGAAAATTATTTACCCCTTTGGAGGTTTTGTAAAGATTTCTAAGATATCAATAGATAGTGAAATTTTTAAACCCTTATATTATAAGCTTTCTTTCGGAGTCTCTCTTTTAATATTGTTTTTCTTTCTCATTTTATTGTCATAATTTTAATTCAAATTTTGTCTAAAAAATACTAAAATTCAGATCTTCTCTTCGAAAAATGAGAAGATTATCCTGTCTAAAGGAAGAAAAAAACTGCCATTCTTAAAGGAATAGCAGTCGTCTTTAAATTAATTAAGAAAATGAGCATAAACACTCATTTAAAGTATTTTAGGCAAGCTCTTTGAGAAACTCCACTAAGATAGCAGCTGATTGTTTCCCCGCCTGAATAATGAATTCGTCAAAAGTAATATTAGCGTCATGGGCTGCTGTATCACTCATAGCACGAACAACGATGAAAGGTTTCTTGACACTGTGTGCAGCTTGAGCAATGGCTGCTCCTTCCATTTCCACGGCTAAGACTTCTGGAAAGTGCCCTTTAATAGCATCAATCTTATCCTGACCTGCAATAAAGCTATCACCAGTCGCAATAAGACCAATTTTAGAGTCGATAGAGGCTTGAGCCAAGACCTTTTCAAAAGTCTCTACAAAGGTAGGGTCACTTTCAAAGTAGAGTGGTTGCATAGACATTTGGCCATAGTCATAGCCAAATGCTGTCAAGTCAACATCATGATAGGCCAATTTTGATGCCACAACCACATCTCCGATTTTAAGTCCAGGTGCTACTGCTCCTGCAGAACCAGTGTTAATGAGGGCATCAACGCCAAAGTGGTCTGCCAGAACAGCCACAGACATGGCTGACATGACCTTACCAACACCTGATTGGACTAAAACAACATCTTGTTTACCCAAACGTCCTGTATAGTAGGTATTGCCCAAAACAATTTCTTCAACCTTATTTTCCAATTGCTCCACTAGAAGCACTAATTCCTGCTCCATGGCAGCGATAATTCCGATTTTCATATAGTTCCTTTTCAGCTTGTAATCTTTCTTGAATCAGTAGACAGAGCTATCTGACTCATAGACTTATTAGAAATAAAAGACAGCAATGAAGAGAATAATCAAGAGGACGACAACCCAAAAGAGGATGCGATTAAGCTTGTGCTGGAATTGATTGCGTTTAGCATTCTCAATCCGACGGCTCTTGTAAGCAGAGGGCTGATAATTAGCTTCATAGTCCTCATCATAGAACTCTTTCTCGTAGTCCTGATAATAAGGATGATCCTCTAAGTCAATTTCTCCACGCTTAGCCTGCTCAATGACATCGTCAGTCAAAAGTGGCTTACTCATAGCTTATTTTCCTCCGAAATGAAGTGCATAGTATTGGAGTGCGATGATGGTTTTGGCATCTTGAATAGCCCCTGAAGCTACAAGTTCCATACACTCCTCATAGGTCAATTCATAGAGTTCAAGGAATTCATCATCATCAAGCGGACGTGGATTTTCCACAGGTTGAAGGTTGGTCGCTACATAGAGCTTGATTCTCTCATTACAAAAGCCAATGGCTGTGTAAAACTCATGAATCAATTCGAGATCACCCTTATACTGAGTCTCCTCTTCAAGTTCCCGCGCTGCTGCAGCCATTTCATCGCCAGCTTCACCGACTTCCAGTTTACCCGCAGGAATCTCGTAAGAAACTGCCTCAATAGCCTTGCGGTATTGCTTGACGATAATGATTTTTCCTTCTGGGGTAACCGCTAAAACAGCTACTGCTCCCTTGTGGAAGATGAGTTCACGACCAGCTGTCTTACCGTCTGGCAAGAGGACTTCGTCTACTGCAACTTCAAAAATATGTCCCTTAAATTTTGACTCACGTTTAAGTGTTTTTTCTTCAAACTCCATGACTTGACTCCTTTTACTTCTGACCTCATTCTAAGCTGGTTTTATAAGAACAACCAAGCTCAGATAGCCTTAAGCCTACTTTTGTTGGCTTGGGTGGTGAGGTTTCTTAATGGCATAGCCTTCTTTATTGACCTGACGGCCACGTCCAATGGCTACGCTGTCCGCTGGCACATCATCTGTAATAGTTGAACCAGCCGCTGTGAGGGCGTTATCCCCAATTTCAAGCGGTGCAATCAAGGTTGAATTGCTTCCGATAAAGACATTATTGGCAATTTGTGTTTTGAACTTGTGTTGTCCATCATAGTTAACAGTAATTGTTCCAGCACCAAAGTTAACATCAGAACCAACTTCCGCATTACCAATGTAAGTCAAGTGTCCAGCCTTGGTATTTTCACCGATAGTAGAACCCTTAACCTCAACAAAGTTACCGATATGAACATCTTTTTTGAGGGTTGAATCCGGACGAACGTGGGCAAACGGACCAACGGTAACACCTTTTTCAACCACTGAATGCTCAATCATAGAGTTAGTGATAACAGTATTGGCACTGATAGTTGAATCAACAATATAAGTCCCATTGGTAAGCACTGACTCTGCACCGACTTTAGTTTGCCCTTTAAGCGTAACATTGGCTTCAATGACAACGTCTGGCTCAATTTCCACATCCACATCGATATAAGTGGCGTTTGGATTTTGGAAAGTAACACCATTAACCATGTGAGCTTGGTTGATGCGACGACGCATAACATCTTCTGCCGTAGCTAAGGCAACACGGTCGTTAACCCCGAGACTTTCTTCAAAGTCACGAAGAGTGAAGGCACCTACTTTTTCACCATTCTCACGGAAAATAGAAATAACATCAGTCAAATAGTATTCCCCTTGAGCGTTGTTAGTGTTGATGTTTTTAAGTGCTTCGAAGAGACGTTTATTATCAAAAACGTAAGTCCCTGTATTGATTTCTTTAACCTGTTGTTCGAATTCGTTGGCATCTTTTTGCTCAACAATCTTAGTCACTTCGCCATTTTCGTTACGGATAATACGACCATAACCAAACGGATTGTCCGCAGTTGCAGTCAAGATAGTGGCAACATTTTTGTGATTAACATGGAAATCAATAAGGTTTTTAAGGCTTTCACCGGTAATCAAAGGCGTGTCACCGGCGATAACAAGCGTTTGCCCTTCAAGTCCAGCCAACTCTTCTTCAGCCATCATTACTGCATGACCAGTCCCCAACTGCTCAGTTTGCATAGTGAAGGCAGATTGACCATCCAAAACCTCACGAACAAGCTCAGCCTTGTGACCAATAACAGTAACGTTTTTAGCTGGTTCGATAGCTGAAACTGCACGGAAAACATGCTCAAGCATAGTGATGCCTGAAACCTTGTGCAATACTTTTGGAAGATCTGATTTCATGCGAGTTCCTTTACCCGCAGCAAGGATAATAGCGTAATTACTCATTTTCTTTTTCCTTCTTAAGATTTTTTTGTGATGGTTTCCTTCGAGGCGGTCTTAGCCTTGAGCCCCAAATCTCAGGGCCTCCACCTCCCACTGGGATAGCCTACGAAAGAAAGGGGCCTTGAAAACATAGTCTCTCATTTCTTAGAAAAGATGTCCTCATAACTGACGTTTTTTAGGGCCTCTGATTATCTATAATCGCCCTATTATACCATAAATGAAAAGGTTTTGGCAGAATGAAAGGTAATGAAAAAAGAGCTGACGCTCTTTTTCTAAGAATAGTTATCCTATAACCATTCTTTGTATTTCTTAATATAGATATGCTTCACAAAGGTAACACTAAGCATATACAAAGTAATGATGATAAACAAGAGAATGAAATAGAGACCGTTTAGATGGCTGAGTTTTAAGAGACTAGACAATGGACTGTATGGAAGAGAAGTCACAAAGAAAGCAGCAAATAAGGTTGTCACAACAACTGATAGTGCTGGGTGACTTTGAATAAATGGTAGTTTTGGTGAACGTAACATGTGGATAACCATGGTTTGAGACCACATAGATTCGATAAACCAACCTGTTTGGAAAATAATGATAAAGGCTGCTGCTTCTGGTGAACCATGAACATAGCCATGCCCCAAAATCATTGGCACAATGATGAAATAGAGCAAGATATATGTCAAAATATCAAATACGGACGAAATAGGTCCTATCCAAGCCATGAAACGCATGATTGATTTGGCTTCCCAGATATGTGGCTCTTTAAGAAATTCCTTGTCCACATTGTCAAATGGAAGGGCGATACAAGAGATATCATAGACAAGATTTAGGACAATCAAATGCACAGGTGCCATTGGTAGGAATGGTAAGAAAATGCTGGCAAAGAGGAGAGAAAAGATATTCCCGAAATTTGAAGAAACGGTCATCTTGATATATTTGGTCATATTAGCATAGACCTTCCGTCCTTCAACCAAACCTTTTTCCAAGACCATTAAATCCTTATCAAGCAAGATAACATCTGCAGTTTCTTTGGCGATATCAACAGCTGTATCCACAGAAATCCCCACATCTGACACCTTCATGGATGGGGCATCGTTGATACCATCACCCATATAGCCTACCTTATGCCCATTTTCCTTAAGGCTTAGGATAATTCGTGCCTTTTGGTCTGGGGATAACTTAGCAAAGACTGTTGTCGTTTCCACAGCCTTAGCCAAATCTTGATCTGACATGGTATCAAGATCACTTCCAAGTAGAATGTGCGTCACATCTAGACCAACTTTTTCACAGACAGCCTGTGTCACCTTATCATTGTCTCCAGTCAAAATTTTTGTGGTCACACCATATTCCGCCAAAGCCTTGATAGCAGGTGCTGCTGATGGTTTTGGTGGGTCAAGGAAGGCAAGATATCCCGTCAAAATCATATCACTTTCATCTTCAACACTAAAGACGTCATTTTCATTAAGTTGTGATTTGTAGCTAACACCGAGAACACGCAAACCTTGTTCATTCAACTGTGCAACTTCCGCAAGGACTTCCTCACGAACATCGTCAGTCAATGGGATAATGTCTCCCTTGTATTCCACATAGTTAGAAACAGAGAGCATTTCTTCAAGGGCACCTTTTGTCACCATGCTAACAAATCCATCAGTGTCTTGAACAATGACACTCATGCGACGACGTTCAAAATCAAAAGGTAGCTCATCAATCTTGTGGAAGGTCTGGTCAAGGTCACGAACGATGTCATGTTTCTTAGCTTCTCTTTCAGTTCGGCTAATAATGGCACGGTCCATAAGATTTTTTAAGCCAGTTTGGAAATAAGAATTAAGATAGGCTCTCCGAAGTACTGATAGGTCAAGGTCACCATGGATATCAAGAGGGTACTCAAGAACGATTTCATCCTGAGTCAGGGTTCCTGTCTTATCCGTACAAAGGATGTCGATAGCACCTAGGTCTTGAATAGCATTAAGTTTTTTGATGACCACCTTTTCCTTGGCCATAATGATAGAACCCTTGGCAAGACTGGCTGTGATAATCATCGGCAACATTTCTGGGGTCAAACCGACTCCCACACTAAGGGCAAAGACGCCGGCTTCAAGCCAGTCCCCATCTGTTAAACCGTTAATCACAAAAACAACAGGAACCATAACCAACATGAGTCGAATCAAGAGCCAAGAAATGGAATTCATCTCACGTTCAAATGAAGTTGGTTCGTCATAAGTATTGATGGTCTGCTCAATTGCTCCCATCATGGTTTCATCACCAACAACTAAAACCAAGGCTGTTGCACGACCAGAGATAACATTAGTTCCCATGAAAGCGAGGCTCTCACTCTCAAGCAGGCTCTCTAGATTTTGACCATCTGCTTTAGCCAGACAAGCTTTTTCCACAGCATCGCTTTCACCTGTCAAGCCAGACTGTTGAACAAAGAAATCACGAGAATCTAGTAAGACCACATCAGCCGGAATCATATCTCCCGCACTTAGTTTGACCACATCTCCAACCACAATTTCATCAATTGGGATTTCTTGCTCACTGCCATCTCGAAGTACTGTTGCTGTATTAACAATCATGCGAGACAAATTACTGGCAGCCTTGTCGCTACGAAGTTCTTGAATAAAACGGATACCACCAGATATCAAAACTAGAGTGACAATGATGATAGAAGTCGTTGGGTCTTCTTCACCCGGTTTAGCAAGCCAGACATTGGTGATAAAGGAAACCAGAGCAATGACTAAGAGAATAACAGTAAAGGGATTGATGATAGATTCATAAATCTTTTTGATGATAGAATCCTCTTGTCCTTTGGTTATGACATTTTCCCCATAAAGGTCACGGTTTTCTTCTACTTGGTCTTCCTTCAAGCCATCCAAATGAGTCTTGTAGCGAGTAAGGGTTGTTTCAAGTGGCTCTTGAAGAGCAGCAATAAGTCTTTCTTTATTTGTTGACATTGGAATCTCCTTATTTAATCAGGAGCCAATCACTTATGGAGTCCCTAAGACACTAATCAGCGATTGACTGGTTAGGTGCGGTTCGGGGTGATCGTCGATTAGTCTCATAGGTTTCTCCTTTCATTTTTTTACATAGTGGGTGGACCTCAGACAAAAGAAAAGAGTCCTACCCATATACAGGTAAGACTCTATAAACTCGAGGTTGATTTTTTAATAGATTCTGTCAAAAAATGGACCGTTCAAGCTTTAGCTCCGCAAGGCGATGAAATGAGCTTAGTCTTGACCTTGGCGATCAGGACTGTTGACCAACGAGTAGTGTCTCCACTGCTTTGCGGTAGTCATCCGTATCCTTGTGGTAGCCTCACCTACCGTATTTCACTGAAAATAATACTCCTAAGGCGGTAACTTGTCAAGGGGAAAAGTTACTTTTTGCTTGAGTGGGTAATAAAAAAAGAGCTTCCGCTCTTTTTTGTAAGATATTCTTTTGTAAAATGGATTTTTTTAGACTTTCCTTAAGTGAGTGCGGACGTCAGCGAACTTCTTCGAAGCTCCATGACTAATTTTTGAGCCCTTCACTTTTTAATTTCTAGGCTCAGGCTAAAACAGTTCCCCAAACTGTTTTACTCTCAAAAATTCCGAGTTCTAGAAATACAAGTATTTCTAGAACTTTTCTCACAGCGGAAAGTCTCGTTAAGTGCTCGCTAGAAACAAATCAAATCAAATCAAGAATGTTATTATTTATCCTTGACCGGTGTTAAAATGATGTCTCCATAATATCATCGCCTAGAGAAATTGTTTTATCATCTTTAAAAATTAAAAAAGAGCACTTGGCTCTTTACTACTTCTCTTGTTTGATATAAGTCCCTTGTAGCTTACCATGTAAGATGTAATCCACGGATTTGAGCTCATCAACAGTTCGACAATCAAGGGCACACATGATGAGACGAAGGTCGTCTTTCCAGCCATTAACGATAGCCACAACCTTATCCACAGGGTAGCGTTCTACCAATTCAAGGACTGTTCGTGAGAGGCCTACACCTTTTGCTCCTAGGACCAGACATTTGACCATATCAAGTGGGTTTCGCACGCCACCTGAGGCTAGGATTTCCACATTATCACGAAGGTCTTGGGCTTGCAAGAGGGTCTGAACGGTGCTTTGTCCCCAGTCATTGAGGTAATCTCGGTTGCCACCTCGACTATTTTCAATATAGGCGAAGCTAGTCCCACCACTACCTGAGATATCCACAGTCTTAATGCCTTGAGACATGGCATAACGAATGGTTTCCACATCCATACCAAAGCCGACCTCCTTGAGTACAAGAGGAACCTCTATTTTCTGTGCATAAGCCGCCACATTTTCCTTCCATGTATGGAAAATACGCTCTCCCTCAGGCATGAGGAGCTCCTGCATAAGATTAACATGGAGCTGTAAAAAGACTGGTTTCATAGCTTCCACCGTCTTAATGCCCAGGTCCACAGACTTATCCACACCGATATTAGTCGCTAGGTCTAAGTCTGGAAACTCTTGGCGATAGTCAAAGGATTCTGGTTCTTCTCCCTTTAGAGCAGCACTGTAGGAACCTGTCACCATGAGAATACCTGTTCGACTGGCCACCTCAGCTAATTTTCGATTAACAGCACCACCCTTGGCGGAACCACCTGTCATGGCATTGATATAAAAGGGATAATCCCAATCTCGTTCCGCAAAATGTGTGGACAAGTCAATCTGATCTAAATCATAAGTCGGTAGAGACTTGTGGATAAGTTCCATATCGTCAAAACTATTGTAGGGCGACTGGTACTTGAGGGCATAACGGATGTGATCGTCTTTACGATTTGTCATAGGTTATTTCTTTACTTTCTTGCGTGATAATGTCTACTTAGCTGATCCCTAAATCTCATACAAGAGCTCTATACCTTCCTGTTGCCAGCGATCAACTAGGCTATCTCGGCTTGCTTGGTCAAAGGCAAAGGCGATACCACAGTCGCCACCTCCTGCTCCAGAGGACTTAGCAATGGCATCTAGGCCTTGCTCAGCTTCTTTGAGTTTTTTCAGCTTGTCCACATAAATATCTGAACTAAGTGATTCCAACTGGTCACTGACAGCCTGAAGGCTGCTCTTAAGCAAGTTCTTATCTCCTGTTTCCAGTGCCTTGAGGGCATCTTGGACGGCCACTTCGGTCTCACTTAAATACTTGCTTGATATGCGAGATTTGGCCATTTTAACCATGTCTTTTGAAATAGCAGCTTGCTTGGTCCACCCCACCAAAAAGTGAGCTTTGAGAACTGGCACTACAGGACTGATACGATAGCCCCAGTCTTTATCCAAAAGCTCTGATAGAGTTATTTGGTCTATAAGCTCTGCTATTTTTTCACGGTCAAAAGAACGATAGGAAATCAGATCCTCGTATACGATACAAGCTAAATCTCCCATAGAACCATTGTCTCCTTGCTTGAGGAGGGTGTAGCTAGCTAGCTTAAAGAGAATGTCTTTGGATAAGTCTTTCTGAAGGGCTGCTGCCAAGGCCTTGAGGGTCAATACCACAACAGAACCCGAAGAACCGATACCAAATTTAACCCCATCTCGTTCCAACTTTCCAGTAATGGAAAGATCCAGAGCGGGTAACTTCTCACCACAAAAGGCCTCAAAAGTATTCAAAGCCTCTTGAATGAGGGCGTAATTTGCGTCTGGCTCACGACTAACACTATAGTCAAACATGTCTGAGGACAACTGGGTAGTTTGTGCTTCCTTGACCTCTGCTGACATGAAAATAGGAATAAATTGGATTAGGGCTGTCTGCCCAGCTGTTAAGACTGAGTATTCTCCAGCAATGTAGAGTTTCCCACCAGTTTTTACTGTGACCTGATTGACCGACTGCTTAGGCATCTGGCAACTCCTTGGTGCGTGAAACAATGACCTGATAGTCCTTACGGAAGTGGTCTGCTAGGCGGTCTAGGTCTTCTTCCAGGCAGAGTACCTTAACATTTGGTCCTGCATCCATAGTAAAGTAACACTGCTCACCAGAGGCACGGAGGGCCTTAACCTTGTCCATAGCCTGATAAGAGGCTTCCGTTAGATATGAAAATGGTGGGTTAGCCGTGCTTGTGGTTTGGTGCATACGAAGAGCATTGGCTTCCGTAAGCTCACCGACCGCTTGGAAATCATTTGCTTTGAGGTAGGTCAACATATCCTTATAATCCTGCTCAGACTGTTTAATCCACTCTGGGAAAGAAGTCGATGTTTCGGTGCACAATTTCATACCGTCCCGGCTTGATACGGGTTTCTTTTGATCTGTCAAAACCAGCATAATCATGGCCAATTTAAGGTCTGTTTCAACCGGGTAAACCTCACCACTATCCTTGTCCCAGGCTGCCAATGGTCCAAAGAAGGACCGTGATGATGAGCCTGAAGCAAACTTAGCAATTTGAGCCAATTCAGACTGAGTTTTTCCGACTTGGAAGAGCTCGTTAGCTGCTTTAACTAGGGCAGAAAGTCCTGAGGAACTTGAGGATAGACCCGCTGCTGTTGGCATGTTGTTCCAAGTTTCAATCTTGACATGTTGGTTTGGATTAGTACGGAAGAGATCTAAAACCTTGCTGGCCTTGGTTGTTTCTTTTTCCCCTTGGAGCTCATCATCGATATACATGACATCACCAGTCGTATCCTCAGGCAGAAAAGATAACTTGGTTTCCGTATACATATTTTCCAAAGTCAGTGAGATACTACTGGTTGAAGGAATCATACGCTCCGCATCCGCCTTACCCCAGTATTTGACAATAGCAATATTTGCGTACGATTTGACGCTTACAGGCTTTCTATCCACGTGTTTACGGCTCCTTTTTCTTGAAGTTTTTTAGCAATCGTTCGGGCTTGGTCTTTAGTACTTGTCAGGGCAATAATGCAACCACCCAGTCCTCCGCCTGACATCTTGGCTCCCAGTGCCCCATGCTCCAGAGCAGTTGCTACTAGAAGATCCGACAAATCACAAGACACCCCTAAAGATTTAAGGTGATTATGGGCTTGAGACATGAGCTGACCAAGAAGCTTTTGATCCTTGGCTTTGAGGGCCCGTTCTGCCTTCTGACTTAATTCGCCCAGTTGGTTGAGATCTGACAAGGCATCTAAACCAATGGCCTCAACCTTTTCCACAGCCTCACGGGTATTTCCATGGATACCCGTATCAGCAATGACCAGATAGGCACCTAAATTGACCTCGATTTCCTTGAAACCGATATTACGCGTAAAGCTAATGGCTTGGTCACTCAAGCAGGTCTTTGCATCTAAACCACTAGGTTTACTATGGGCAATGGTCTCCGCCTGGTGGACTAGCATTTCCAAGGTCTCCTGGCTAAGCTCCTGATCAAAATAATCAAAGACCGCTCGAATTGCCGCAATGGCTACAGCCGCAGACGACCCCATGCCACGCTTTTCAGGGACACTAGACTTAATAGCATAGCTAATAGGCTGATTCTTGATTTTCAGATAATTAAGAGCTGAAAAAATCGCCGTCGTCAAGGGATCTTGAGCCTTGAGCGTCAAAGGAGTCTCAGCCGCCTGAATCTGACAGACAACCTCAATATCCTTAAGAGGGAGGGCAAGGGCAGGATGACCATAAACGACCGAGTGCTCCCCCATCAAAATAATCTTACTGTGAGCCTTGCCCACTCCTACTTTCTTAGTCATAAATTACACACACTCACAGACGAATTTGCAGGCGAGTGTCTTTCTAGATTTTTCATACAGATTCTAGTGGTGACTCAAGGTCAATCATGCATTCAAAGGAGACAAAGAGCACCAATATAAAGAATTTTCTTATAGCACTTCTATCTTATCATCAAAGCGCAAAAAAAGCGACATCTAACCTAGAGTGTCGCTTTGTATGGATGATATACTCACAAAAAAGAGCCTCTCGGCTCTTTTCATTTTAAATCGCAAACAAATCATTTAGGTTCTCAGCCATAGTTGGGTGAGTAAAGATTTGTTTAGCCAAATCTGTATATGGAATGTGATGATTCATCGCTAGGGTAATTAGATTGATAATTTCATGAGATTCTTGACCAAAGAGGGTCACTCCCAAAATTTCCTTAGTTTCAGGATTTACTACAGCTTTGAAGGCACCACGCAAATCGCCATTAACATGTCCACGAGGCATGCCAGCAACTGGAAGTTCCTTAACAGCAACTGGTCCACCTGCTGCTCTGGCTTGGTCTTCAGTAAGACCAACCTGTGCCAAAGGTGGGTTGAGGAACATAGCAGTTGGAACAGCTCCACGTGTTTCAAGGTTATAGCTGCCATCACCAGTTAGGTAATTAAAGACAATACGGAAATCGTCTAGTGAGATGTAGGTAAATTGAAGACCACCATTTACATCACCCACTGCAAAGACACCAGGAACACTTGTTTCCAAATGTTTATTGACCTGGATACCACCACGTTCAGTCAAGGCAATATCTGTATTTTCCAAGTGAAGGGGTTCGATATTAGGCTTGCGTCCTGTCGCATAGAGGAGCGCATCAAAACGAAACTCGCCTTTATCAGTAACAACGACAACTTCATCACCGTCATTCTTAACTTCAGAAGTTTTAACACCTTGCTCAAAGACAATGCCGTCCTCTTCCATGTATTCCTTGGCCAACTTAGCAATAGATGGCTCTACACGTGGCAAGAAGCTAGTCGCTGCATCCAAGACAGTCACTTGGCTTCCCAAACGGTTATAAAGACCAGCAAATTCAAGACCGATATTACCACCACCTAGGACACCCAGACGTTTTGGCAAGGCTTCAATGGTTTGAATACCAGTTGAATCGTAGACATGCTCAGTTGTTGTCAAACCAGGAATAGGCAAGACATTAGACACAGCACCAGTATTGATAACAATAGTCTCAGCTGTAAGCTCTTGGCGGTCATCACCAGCCACTACTTCAATAACCTTATTTGACACAAAATGTGCCTCTGCATCAATGACATCAACGCCATTGTCTGCCAACATCTTATAATTCTTAGCATTAAGACGACCAGTCACCGCACCACGTTCCTTCATGGTATCATCGAATGACCAGCCCTTCTCAGCCGCAACAATCATAGTCTTGGTTGGGATACACGCAATATTAATGCAAGTACCACCATACATGGCTTTACTGCGCTCGATGACAGCAACTTTCTTACCAGCTGCATTCATCTTAGCAGCCAGAGTTTTACCGGCTTTACCGAAACCGATAACAATCAAATCATAGTTCAACATTTCTGTATCCTCCTATCTATTGCCATTCTATCATTTAATTTTTCAGACCGCACATATCTGAACTGGAAAATAAAAAGAGGCTACAAGCTCCACTGTAACCCCTTTCTCATTCTATTTTAATAGGTTTCTATCAGTCCACTACCTAAGCATTCTTTCGCAGAAATTCTAATATCATTTTATTAAATTGCTTACTTTCAATAAAGGCCGCATGCCCTAGTTTGCCAAATTCATAATAGGAAGCATTTGGAATGCCATTTGCCAGCACCCTGGCGCCATCCACTCCCAGAACTAAATCGTTTTTGGCTCCCAGAACAAGGGTCGGACAAGTGATTTTACCAAGCGACTTATAGCAGTCAAAGGCTAGAATTGACTTGGCTAAACCAACAAATCGATGGTGTTTTTCCTTGCTTACAGACTTCAAAAATAATCTGTTAATCACATATAATTTCTTTAAAACAGGTGACGAAAATGTTTTACACATTGAATCCTTATTGAGCTTAGCCATCTCACCATTTTCTGCCATTTCAATCCAGCCTTCAATGGTTTCTCTACTGATTTCATTATTTCGAGAGAATGTCAGAGCTAACACCAGACTAGTCACCTTTTGAGGATACTTGATAGCAAACAGCTGAGCAATCATACCACCTTGTGATATGCCTATGATAGAGGCATTAGCAATATGTAATTCTTGCAAGGACTGATAGAGGTCATCCGCCATATCCTCAATAGAAACGCCTTCTTCGATGTGGTCCCTTCTATCAAAAATATAGACCTTGTACTCCTTAGCGTATCGATAAAATAGTGAGTAAATAGTCAGGTTGGACATATCACCTAATCGTTGCAAACTTAATCCCGTAATGATAATAAGAGTTTTGTCCCCCTTACCAAAAGTGACATAATCTACACCTGGGTCCGACAAATGATTTCTTTGAATGGTAAACATTATCTACACACTTTCTATTGTAAGATTTAAGTAGTATCATGCGTCCGGGGCATTATTTGATGCCATGATGATAATACTTACCAAAACAACAAAGGTAACTTGCCAAAGAGTGAAGGCCATGAAATCCCCACCTTTAAAAATAAGTAGGTCACAAACTAAAATAGCCAATAGCACAGCATTTTTTCTAAAAAGTTGGTCACAATTTTTCCAAAAAGTTTCAAAAGAAATATTGGCTCCTATCTTACGAACAAGCCTCACATGATAAATAATCTCAACCAGGGATGCCACAACTACTGTAGTTAGCAGTTCAGTCAAAGAGACACCCATACGAAAACCAAAATAAAGAACGACAAGCTGAGAGAAAACAATTGCTGTGAAAACGCTAATATGGTTGGCCACGATAAAACCTCCTAATGGCAAGCATTATAGATACTCATTACTCCCCTTAATATTTCTACTCATTATAGCATAAAATAAGACCAAAATTAGAAAAAATCCATCCTTTGCAAGTACTCACCCCTCAACTAGCAAAAAAATGATTCACTTCTTGTCTCAGACCACAAAAAAAGAGCCAACCAAATCATGGTGCGACTCCTCTTTGTTTATGCTAAATAATCTATTTATGCCAATTCATCAATTGATGTATACTCTCTGTCTAAGCCCTTTGCAACCGGTTTGCTAGTAATATGACCTTGGTAGGTTGTAACCCCTTGACGAAGACCTTCGTCGTCGTTAATGGCTTTTCTGAATCCTTTTCCTGCAAGGGCTTCGATATAAGGCAAAGTGACATTAGTAAGGGCAATGGTTGATGTACGTGCCACAGCTCCTGGGATATTGGCAACGGCATAGTGAAGGACACCATGTGTTTCATAAACGGGCTCATCGTGAGTGGTCACGCGATCCGCAGTTTCAACAACCCCACCTTGGTCAACAGCAACGTCAACAATAACAGAACCTGGACGCATTTGTTTAACCATATCGTTAGTAACAAGTTTCGGTGCTTTAGCACCTGGGATAAGAACAGCACCGATAACCACGTCAGCATCACGAACACTCGCTTCAATATTGAGCGGATTTGACATAAGTGTTTGAATTTGGCTACCAAAGACTTCCTCAAGGACAGACAAACGTTTAGCACTGATATCAAGGATAGTCACTTGAGCTCCAAGTCCAAGGGCAATGCGGGCTGCATGTGTCCCTACGACACCACCACCGATAATAGTCACTTTCCCTTTAGGAACACCAGGTACCCCACCTAGGAGAACGCCAGAGCCACCCTCTTGTTTGGTCAAGAAGTGAGCACCGATTTGAACGGCCATACGTCCTGCAACTTCACTCATTGGAACCAAAAGTGGTAGGTGACCTTCTTGGCCACGTACTGTTTCATAGGCCACACCTGTTGTCTTAGCATTGACCATAGCATCTGCCAATTCTGGAGCTGCTGCCATGTGCAAGTAGGTAAAGAGTAAAAGATCCTCACGAAGGAAGCCATATTCTTCAGCAAGTGGCTCCTTAACTTTAACAACAAGTTCTGCTGCCCATGCTTCTGCAGCAGTTGCAACGATTTTAGCACCTTGATTGGCATAATCTGCATCCGCAAAACCAGAGCCAAGGCCTGCATTTGTTTCGATTAACACGACATGTCCCTTAGCTACAAGACTTTGCACACCAGAAGGCGTTAGAGCCACACGGTTCTCGTTATTTTTGATTTCTTTTGGAATACCAATTAACATACGTTTCTCCTTATTCGGAAGTTATAAGGTCAAACATCAAAAAGATGACTTGACCACTCCCTATCTATTTTTGAAATGATAACGCTTTCATTTTATCTAAAAAACTCAAAAATAGCAAGTGAAAAATCTTCCCTCCCTTTTTTAGGCCGGAAATCTTGCTTCTAAAATACGATAAAAGAACCCAACCAATCGGCTGGGTTCTTAAGTGTAAACTAAATGATCAAAAGATTTTTTCTCCTTAAGCACGTCCTCCTTTTCAATATCAAAAGTAGTACCAATTTAAAGTCCTTAAGCTTTATTTAAAACTCTTAACAAAATAATCAAAGAGTCCTTGGTCTTTTAAGAACTTATGTCCCAAGAGAAACTCAGCATGCCACTGAACACCTATAAATGGGGCGTCAGTGAAGCTCTCAACTCCCTAACAAGTTTTTCATTACTGGTAATACCGATTAAGGGAATGGTCATTTGCCTTTCTCCTTAAAATAGTCAAGTAGGAAAAGGGCGTTTTCCACATAGTAATTAACAGCTACTGGCAAGGCCTCATCTTTCACAAGGAAATCATCATGATGCCAGTCTGGTGCATTTTCTTCACCATTAGAGCCGATAAAGGCAAAGACTCCTGGTATTTCCTTTTGATAGGCCGCAAAGTCTTCGCCCCCTGTTGATGGCAGCGTTTCAATCACTTCTGCAAAAGCCTTAGAATTTTCAAAGATGAGTGGTGTGAGTTTCTGGTCATTGTAGGTCACGTAAGGTGAATTACCCCAAGTAATGTCAACTTGAGCACCAAACTGATCCGCTGTCGTCTGAACAACTTTTTCAAAGCGGGCAATGACATCTTCACGAACCTTAGGCTCAAAGGTACGAATTGTTCCTTCAAAAAAGCCTGCTGCTGGAAGAACATTCCAGGTATTTCCAACTTCGATATGAGTAACTGACAATACTGCCGATTCAAAGGGCGATACCGTACGAGCAACAATCTGTTGTAAATTGTTGATGATGGTCGTAGTGACCAAGACCGTATCCACACCCAAATCAGGACGGGCAGCATGGGACGAAACACCTTTAACATCAACCCTAAACTGCTCCACACCTGCCATGATAGCTCCCGAACGAAGACCAATCTGACCAGGTTTCAAGTGAGGATTATTGTGATAACCGATGATAGCTGACACACCGTCAAGACCACCCGCTTCAATGACCTGATAGGCCCCTTGGAAATTTTCCTCGGCTGGTTGGAAAATCAAGCGAACGGTCCCCTTAAGCTCTGCTTCTCTTTCTTTTAAAAGCTGAGCCGCTCCAAGCAGAGAGGTCTGGTGAAAGTCATGACCACAGGCATGCATAGCCCCATTGTCGCTGGCATAAGGAAGTCCTGTCTTTTCCTTAATCGGTAGGGCATCAATATCAGCACGCAAAGCAATAATCGGATGACCTGACCCAATCTCAGCGATGAGACCTGTCTTCAAAGGATAATTTAAAGGCTCAATACCAAGATTTTTCAAATAACCTTTCAAAAAGACTGTCGTCTCATGCTCCTCCTCAGAAACCTCTGGATGTTGGTGAATCTGATGACGTGTCTTTGCTAAATGATTATAAAATGCTTCTGTCATAATGAACCTCCCTCTCTGATTAGACTTGGTCATTGCTCCTGACTTACTTCAGTTCTCAATCGAATTGATACCATCATACCACCAGAAACAAGGATTGAGAAATTAAAAAAACTTATGGAATGCCATAAGTTTCACTTATACCCCTAGAAAAGACCGTCGTTATGGACCTTACAGTATTAAGCCTAGTGATAGGATAGACCTATCAGGAGATTGAAAGTTCCTATCATACCTTAATAATAAGAAATGACTAGCCAAGATAAGTACGTAAGATTGCTTTTTCCGCTTCGGTCAACGTTCGGTAGGAACCTACAGCTATCCCTTCATCAAGCTTAAACTCTCCAAAAGAAATACGCTTAAGATAGGTTACCTTGACGCCATAAGCCAAAAACATCTTTTTCACTTGATGAAACTTGCCTTCCGAAATCGTAATTCTAGCACAGCTCTTGTCACTCGCAGAACTTAAAACTTCCAGCTGAGCTGATTTACAAACAGTACCATCTTCAAAAACAACACCAGACTCAAAAAATGCAGGTGCATCAGGCCCAAGAACATCATTGACCTCGACATAATAAGTCTTAGCCACATGATAACGTGGGTGAAGCAGGGCAAATCCCAAGGGGCCATTGTTAGTAATCAGCACCAAACCTTCCGTATCTCTATCCAATCGCCCAACAGGATAAAGCCCCTCTCGCTGATCTTCAGGCTTAATCAAATCAATGACTGTTTGGTGTTCCTTGTCCCTTCGAGCTGACACTACACCTGCTGGCTTATTCATAAGGTAGTAGACTTCTGGGGCATGCTCCAGTTCCTTTCCAGAAACCGTAATAGTTTGAAGACTAGCATCCACATTAAGATTATCTTGTTCAGCCAAGATGCCATCCACATATACCTGACGGCTACGAATAAGCTTCTTGACTTGATTGCGAGAACCATAGCCTGCCTGTCCTAATAATTTATCTAAACGCATAATCCTATTGTACCACGGATAAGCTTGGTCTAGCAGACTAAAAAAGCCCACCTCACATGGTAGACTTATCCATTATTAACACTTACACATTCACGTGGAAGATATGCCCAACCAAGAAGGTCACAAGCATGGTCAAGAGTCCTACTGTCAAATTACGCAACATCGCTTGTTTTACAGGTGCTTTTCCGAGCTTGGCACTAATATAGCCAGTCAAGAGCAAAGTCAGTGCAACCACGACCACTGTTACAGGAATACGGTAAGGCTCTGGGAAAAGCATGATAGCTAGTGCTGGTGGCAAGGAACCAACTGAAAAGGACAAGAAACTTGATACGGCAGCATGCCATGGATTGGTAATTTCATCCAAGTCCACTCCATATTTTTCTTCGACCAAGACCTTAATAGGATTTTTACTGAAGGCTTGATTGACCTTGACTTCGGCTGCTGTTTCGCAATCCCCCTGACTGAGGAAGGTTTGGTACAAACTCTCTCTAGCTGCTTCAGGTGAGCGATCCAGGAGAGCTTGTTCCTTAGCGATGGCAGCTTCTTCGGTATCTTTTTGCGTTGAGACACTGACATATTCGCCACCGGCCATCGAAAAGGCACCTGCAAAAATGGCTGACAAGGCAGAAATCAAAATAAACCAGATGTTTGATGTCGCACTGGCCACACCGATAACCACTCCTGCAATGGAAATAATGCCATCATTTGCACCCAAAACACCAGCTCTCAAAATATTCAAACGCTCTGCAAAATTCTTATCTTCCAATTTATTTGCTCCTTTTTTAGAATCATTCTAAAAAATATTATAACAGTTATTTAGAATGATTACAAATAAGAAATCTAAAAAGTAGAATTTTTAAGGTTCACTCCAGTCACACGCAAACTCCAAAGCTAATAAAGCCACCTTATCTTTTTCATCTAAATCCTCATGACTAGATAAGGTTCGGATACCCCATTTTTCTTCAGAGAGGTGGTCTGCCGCGTAGAAGAAATGGCAGAGCTCAAAGCCTCTATAAGCTGCTAAAGCTGCCACTGCTGAACATTCCATATCCACACAGATGGCTCCTGCTTCCTTTCGTCTCTTCATCTTGTCGATGGTTTCCCGGTACGGTGCATCTGTCGTCCACACTTTTCCTGACTGATAGGAAACCTTGTGGCTTTCCAGAAAGGCTTGGAGGAGCGGAAGGGTTTTCTTATTTACTTCCACTTCATCACTAGCCGGAAGATAGTGGTAACTAGTCCCCTCGTCACGAAGAGCTGCTGTTGGAATGATGATGGAGGTTGCTTCGATATCACGGTCTAAAACTCCACAGGTCCCAAAAAGAACAAGTTTTTCCATCCCAAATTGAATCAAATCCTCAATAATCCCTACACAGGAAGCTGCCCCAACGGGCGCATTAAAGGCCCCAATCTGTTGGTCTCCAATCGTAATCCCATAGACAATGACTTCAAAGTTAGCCATAGAGGTTCTTGCGATGACCTCATGATCGTAATTCTCAAGCAGGCGAGCAAAAGTTACCCTTGAAAAGCAAGAGATGACTACTTTGGGAAATCCTTCAATTGGTTGGTGTAAGTCTTGTGGATTAATAATAGCCTGTCGGTTGGCATCAAATTCAGTTAGTAGCATACGTGACCCCCCTTAATTTTAGGACCCATTATAACATAATAAAATCAGACCCAAAAGAACGGTCTGATTCTCTCACTATTTATTCTTCATTCTCCAAATCGTCCAGCTGTTTTTCGAGACGTCTTCTCTCATATCTTCCCAGTGCAGTAAGAGCCCAATTCATAAAAAAGACAAAGGGAGCATACATGGTATAAGTAATTGGCCAAGCCATGAGATATCTAGGATCCAAGGGATTATTATGATAGACATCATGGTTGTACCGATAGTTAGCTGACATTATCATAAGGGTGATAAGCCCAGTCACTAGTAAACAACCTAGGACTGTCATACTCGAACTACCAAAAGTGTTAACACTAAGTCGTTCAGATCTATAAATAGACCAAATCCATGCTATCAACATTGGAAAGGCCAAGTAATTAGAGGTGATGGCACCCCTATTAAAGAAAGAGCTATAGACCAAGCATACAAGCGTCCCTGCAATCATTATGTAAAAACATTCAGCAGCAACCTTATTATTTAGAGCTTTCTCGCGTTCATCTGTAACCTTATTATTAACCAGTTTGAATTTCATCATCTTTACTTCCTTCCTAATTCTCCCAAAACAGTTGATCCAAGGTCCTGTCCAGTGTCTTGCAAATGGCAATGCATAAGGCTAGGCTGGGATTGTACTTTCCAGCTTCAATCAAACCTATGGTTTGTCTTGTTGCACCTACTGCTTCTGCCAAGTCACCCTGGGTCATATCATGCTCTGCTCGAGCTGCTTTTAAACGTAAATTCTTTGCCACATGCCCCCTCCTTTACATCATATCTGATATTATCGTCGACATCAATTAGATTCACCATCTGTTTTCACCTTAATTATACACTATATATTTCTAATTGCAATATATATGTGTCATAATTTTAGAAATAAATTGCAAAACAAAAAGCCAAGATTTCTCTCAGCTTCTTCTCTATTTGAACTTAGGCTGGTGTTACATCCAAACTCTCACCAATAGCCGCAAGGCGTTCGACAACTTCTTCTTTGCTCAAACCATTTTCAGAGACATAACGGTTTCGTGGGTGAACACGACATTCGTGTGAGCAGCCACGGAGGTATTTGTCTTCATTTTCCTCTGAAGCAAGGATACGACGGTTACAGAATGGGTTACCACAGTTAACATAGCGTTCGCATTGCGTGCCATCGAACCAGTCCTTACCGACAACGACAGGGTCTACATGGTTGATATCCACAGCAATACGCTCGTCAAAAACATACATCTTACCATCCCAAAGCTCCCCTTGAACTTCCGGATCTTTTCCGTAAGTTGCGATACCACCGTGCAATTGACCAACATCTTTGTAGCCTTCACGGACCATCCAACCTGAGAATTTCTCACAGCGGACACCACCAGTACAGTAAACAACCACGCGCTTGTCCATGAACTCTTCCTTATGGTCGCGAACCCATTGTGGCAATTCACGGAAGTTGCGAATGTCTGGACGAATGGCTCCACGGAAGTGACCAAGGTCATACTCATAGTCGTTACGTGTATCGAGGACAACAGTGTCCTCATCTAAAAGAGCATCTTTAAACTCTTTTGGTGACAAGTAAGCACCTGTAGTTTCAAGTGGATTAATGTCGCTGTCAAAGTTGTCATCCTCTAAACCAAGGTGGACGATTTCCTTCTTGTAACGAACAAACATCTTCTTGAAGGCTTGCTCTTCTTCCTCATCAATCTTGAACCAAAGGTCCTCCATCCCTGGAAGGCTGTGAACGTAGTCCATGTATTTTTGAGTGGTTTCATAGTCACCAGAAACCGTTCCATTGATTCCCTCGTCAGCGACCAAGATACGTCCTTTCAAACCGATTGACTTACAGAAAGCCAAGTGGTCAGCCGCAAATTGCTCAGCATTTTCGATGGGCAGGTATTTATAATAAAGCAATACTCGAATAGGTTTTGCCATTGTATGTCCTCTTTCTTTATGAAATATCTATATCTGTTGTTTGATAGTCAAAGTCAACTTAACTATTATAGCGCTAGCAAAGAGGACTAGGCAATTGATTTGTTTGGAGGAGAATTGTCACAAAAGAAAAAGGCTGAGTGCCAGATGCCTCAACCTGAGTTTCGTAAGATTGTTTTTCAAAAGATAGTATTACAATTTCGCAGCAGCAGCCTCATCCAAGATAAGAGTCACGTCTGGATGATGTTGCAAGACACTAGCTGGCACTTCCTCTGTCACTGGCCCCTTAACCATCTTGAAAATGGCATCTGCCTTCTTGTCACCATAGGCAAACAAAATAATCTTCTTGGCAGCCATAATGGAAGCAATCCCCATTGAAATAGCCTTTGTAGGGACTTGGTCACGACTGGCAAAGAAACGGCTATTGGCTTCAATGGTGCTATCAGTCAAGTCGACCACATGGGTTTGACTATCAAAAGGCGTACCTGGTTCATTAAATCCAATATGCCCATTACTTCCGATACCTAAGATTTGCAAGTCAATGACATGTTGGGATAGGATATCATCGTATTCCTTGGCCGCCAGTTCTAAATCTTCAGCCATGCCGTCAGGCAAGAAGCTCTCTTTAAATGGCTTAGCATCAAAGAGTTGAGCTTTCATAAAGGCATGGTAGCTCTGCTCATGGTCTGGTGCTAATCCAACGTATTCATCTAAATTGACGCTGTAAAGTTCCGAAAAATCCACGTCACTCTCAACCATCTCTTGGTAAAGGGCGATAGGTGAACTACCTGTCGCCAATCCCAATGTCTGAGCACCCGCTGCAAGGCTCTCTTTAAAAAGATCAAAGGCAACTTTGCCTCCCTCAACTTGATTTTCAACTAAAATCTTTTTCATTCTATTCACCTCGATATTGGTATATACCATTTTTTATTTATTATCTCTTTTTTTAACCTTTTTGTCAAGCGCTTTCACTCGATAAGTTTAATGACGGTCGCCCTATATCGTGCTATAATAAAAAGGCTGAACATTTTTAAACGAGGAAAGAAATGAATACAAACGATTTTGATTTTGAACTGCCAGAGGAACTGATTGCTCAAACCCCATTGGAACAACGTGATGCCTCTAAACTCTTGGTCATTGATCCTGTAACCAAGGAAATGACTGATACCCACTTTGACCACATCATCGACCAGCTTAACCCTGGCGATGCCTTGGTCATGAACAATACGCGCGTGCTTCCTGCCCGCCTCTACGGTGAAAAGCCTGATACCCACGGCCATGTGGAATTTCTCCTTTTGAAAAATACCCAAGGGGATCAATGGGAAGTATTGGCCAAACCAGCCAAACGCCTTAAAGTAGGTGCTAAAGTCAGTTTTGGCGATGGCCGCTTGACTGCCACTGTCACTGAGGAACTAGATCACGGTGGTCGAATCGTAGAATTTAGCTACGACGGTATCTTCCTTGAGGTATTGGAAAGTTTGGGCGAGATGCCATTGCCACCTTATATCCATGAAAAATTGGAAGACCGCGACCGTTACCAAACGGTCTATGCCAAGGAAAATGGCTCTGCCGCTGCACCAACAGCTGGTCTCCATTTCACACCTGAATTGCTTCAAAAGATTGAAGCCAAAGGCGTAAAATTGGTCTACCTCACCCTCCACGTTGGACTGGGAACCTTCCGACCTGTTTCTGTTGAGAATGTCGACGAACATGAGATGCACTCAGAGTTTTACACCCTCAGTCAAGACGCTGCCGATACCCTTAATAGCGTCAAAGCCGCTGGAGGCCGCATCATTGCAGTAGGAACTACTTCAATACGAACACTTGAGACAATCGGCAATAAATACGATGGTCAACTCCAAGCCGACTCAGGCTGGACCAATATCTTTATCAAACCAGGCTACCAATTTACAGTCGTAGACGCCTTCTCAACCAACTTCCACCTTCCAAAATCAACCTTGGTGATGTTGGTTTCAGCCTTTGCTGGTCGTGAATTCGTCCTCGATGCCTATAAACACGCCGTCCAAGAACGCTACCGCTTCTTCAGTTTCGGAGATGCCATGTTCGTTACACGGCCTGCTGAGAAATAAATATTAATTTTGAGGCTTCTCTCACTGGGGAAGTCTCTTTTATTGCTCGTTAAAATCAGCAAAAATCCACCAGTTATGAACTGATGGATTATTTTGTTTATTTCTCTGCAAACTGGCTATTATACAAATCGTAATAGAAGCCTTTATCTGCAAGAAGGGATTCATGGTTCCCTTGTTCGATGATTTGACCATCTTTAAGGACCAAAATCTTGTCTGCTTCTTGGATAGTTGATAAACGGTGAGCGATGACAAAGCTTGTTCGACCCTGCATGAGAGTCTTCATAGCCTTTTGAATCAAGAGTTCCAAACGGGTATCAACTGATGAGGTTGCCTCGTCCAAAATCAAAATTTTCGGATCAGCCAAAAGCGCACGCGCAATGGTCAAAAGTTGCTTTTGTCCCAGTGAAATGTTACTTGATTCCTGGTTCATTTCCATGTTGTAACCGCCAGGTAGCGTACGGATAAAGTGGTCCACATTGGCAGCCTTAGCGGCTTCAACAATTTCTTCATCAGTTGCCTCAAGATTACCAAAGCGAAGATTTTCCTTGATAGTTCCTTCAAAGAGCCAAGCATCCTGAAGCACCATACCAAACTGTTTACGATAGTCCTGACGTGATAAGTTACGAATATCATGACCATCCACCGAGATAGAACCAGCCGTCACATCATAGAAACGCATGAGAAGATTGATAATCGTTGATTTTCCGGCACCAGTTGGGCCGACAATAGCGACCATTTCGCCAGGATTGACTTCAAGATTAAAGTCACGAATCAAAGGTTTATCAGCCACATACTGGAAGTCTACATGCTTAAAGCTAACCTGACCGGTCAAATCTCCTTCAAGCACTTCAGTAGCATCATTGGCCTCGTCTGGTTCATCCATGAGTTGGAAAATACGGTCCAAAGAAGACTTAGCACTCTGCAATTGTCCAGCTAACTGAGTCAAGTTCTGAATAGGTTGATTAATCTGCCAAACGTACTGAACAAAGGCCTGCATATTACCAATCGTCAAGCGTCCAGCCAAAACTTGCAAACCACCTAGAACAGCGACAATGAGATAGGTCAAGTCAGATAAACCATTAAGTACTGGCATCATGAGGCCTGAAATGAAATTGGCCTTAAAACCTACCTTCTGAAGATCTTCCGTAATCTCTTTAAAGTCGTCTAAAGATCTATCCTCACGGCCAAAAAGTTTAAGCACATTGAAACCAGTCAGATTTTCCTGAACAAAACCGTTAAGAGTACCTAGAGCATCAGCCTGCTGCTTAAAGTAAGGTTGAGACTTACTCATAATGAAGCGAGCGCCAAAGTAAGTAATGGGAATAGTGATAACAACCACAGCTCCCAACTGAAGATTAAGGTAAAGCACTGTTCCAATAACTAAGACTAGAGTAAAGACGGCATTAACAATCTGCAAGAATGACTGCTGCAAGGCATTAGATACTGTCTCAACGTCACTAGTAAAGCGGCCCAAGAGGTCCCCAAATTGATGCTTGTCAAAGTATGACACTGAGGTACGATTGATTTTATCGGTCATCTCATTTCGCATATCTTGAACCGTTGCTTGCACAGCATTGGTCATGAAATAGTTGGAATAGTAGGCAGCCAACTCATAAATGAGACCACGCAAGAGATAAACAACCAGAACCAAACCAACATAGGATACATTGATATGGGCGCCTTCTACCCCCTTAATGATATCCAGCGTATTTTTAGTCAACTCTGTAATAGCTAAACCAATGACTACGGGTTCAAGGACACTCATGATGACACTAACAATTTTCAGGAAAATGGCTAGGTAAAGTGGGAAACGATAAGCCTGCAAGTATGACCAAAGACGGCCAAAACTTGAGGAATGATTTGTTTTCTTTTTATTATTCTTCATTTTGACCTCCTTCTAGTCTTCCGTAAGACTCTTTTGATTCAATTGTGAATTAGCAATTTCACGGTAAATGTCATTGCTTTCCATAAGCTCTTCATGACGGCCACGACCAACGATTTCACATTCATCCAAAACAATGATTTGATCAGCATCCATGATAGTTCCCACACGTTGGGCTACAATCAGGACTGTCGCATCTTGAGTCACTTCTTTTAGACGACGGCGCAAGGTCGCATCAGTCTTGTAGTCCAAGGCAGAGAAGGAATCATCAAAGATATAAAGATCAGGACGTTTAACCACCGCACGTGCAATTGACAAACGCTGCTTCTGTCCCCCAGAAAGGTTGCTGCCACCCTCAGCCAAGTGAGAATCATAGCGTTCTTCCTTACTTTCGATAAATTCCTTGGCTTGAGCCACATCAGTAGCTTGATTCAATTCTTCATGACTGGCATTTTCCTTACCATAACGGATATTTTCACCGATAGTTCCAGTAAAGAGTAGAGCTTTTTGTGGAATAAAGCCAATCTTACGACGAAGAGCCTTAAGATTGTAATCACGGACATCTACACCATCAACAAGAATGCGTCCAAGTGTTACATCATAAAAGCGTGGAATCAACTGTACAAGTGATGATTTTCCTGAACCCGTTGATCCGATAAAGGCAATGGTTTCACCAGGTTTTGCCTTGAAAGAAATATTGTGTAAGACAGGACTCTCCGTTTCACCGGGATAGGCAAAGGTAACATTGTCAAATTCCAAATATCCCTTAGTCTCGGTTTCTGTCACGCCATCTTCATTTGGATTGATAGAAATCGGCATGTCCATAATTTCCTGCAGACGTTCACTAGACACCGCCGTACGAGGATACATGGTAAAGAGATTGGCTAGGAAAAGGAAGGACAAGAGTGCATGGAAGCTATACTCAATAAAGGCAACCAAGTCCCCGATAGCTAAAGTCCCGGAACCTAATGGCTCAAGGGCAAACCAAACAATTGCCACAATCATGGCTATGATGATTTGCACAAAAAGTGGCTCGGTCAAACCAGTCAATTTAAAAAGTTTGTTTGAATTATCCGCATAGACAGCATTTTCAGAAGCGAACTTCTTCTCTTGAAAATCTTCTCTAGCGAAAGCACGGATGACACGAAGTCCAGTCAGATTTTCACGAGCATACTGGTTAATCTTGTCGAGAGTTGCCTGTTGTTTTTCAGAAAGCGGACGCGTTCTTACCGCCACATACCATACTACTACGGCTAGGAAAGGCAAGGAGATTGCCACAATCCAAGCCAAAGATGGACTTGTCGTCAAAATCAAAAAGACACTGGAAACCATCATCAAAGGAGTGATAACCCCTAGCTTAAGAAGTTGATCCGCAAACTGCATGAGAACAAAAGCATCCGACGTGATACGAGTCACCAAAGAAGATACCCCAATCTGCTCATACTCATGGTGGGAATACTCCTGAAGCTTAGCATAAATGTCATTACGCATAACTTGCACCATAGTAGTGGTCAACTTACCAACCGCATAGGACAGAAGTATACGACCAACAATCCCAGTCAAAACTACACCAAACATGACCCAAGCATAAGCGTAAAGCTTATCAACATCACCACGGTTTATTCCCTCATCAATCATTCTGGCAAGAACCGTCGGCAAACCCAAGTTAGCAGTAACAAATAAAATGGCTGCCGTAAAATTCATTGCTAGCCACTTAGGATAACGTCTGAGATAAGACCAAATATAAGCCATAAATTTCTCCTTTTCTTTTTAGCATTTACCATGCCTTTAAGATTTTTATAGTTATTTACAACCACTAAAGCCGTAAAAGACACAGAAAAAGGGCGTGACAAGCACGCACATCACCTACATTCTAACAAATGAAAATATTAAAAGCAATAGAAAAAACCAGAGCTGATGCCCTAGTTTTCTTTATTAGGCGACTTGATATGTTCACGGATAAAAAGAGGTTCACCAAGTTCCTGCTCCAAATCTTTTAACTGACGACTGAGTGTCGGCTGAGTAATCATCAGCTTCTCAGCTGCCTTGGAGATACTCCCCTCCTCAGCAATAGTAATAAAATAACGAAGCACTCTTAACTCCATGCCATCCTCCTAATTTTCCTCATAAGATTTAAACGGTTGATTCTTCTCAGGATATCGGTCTGGTGTAATGGCGAGTCCCATTTGCTCTTTTTCGTGATATAACTCTTTCATAAGCGACCACATCATCAACACTAGTACTATGGAAAATGGAAAAGCGACAATAATGAGCGTGTTTTGTAAAGCTGTCAATCCACCAGAAAACATGAGTGCAATAGCAATCAAGGCCAGCATGACACCCCAAATCACCTTTTTACGATTACTTGGATTTAGATTGCCATCTTCAGACAACATGGCCAAAACATAGGTGGCAGAATCCGCCGAGGTCACAAAGAAGGTTAAAACTAAAATAATTGCCAGGAGTGAAAGGACACTTCCCAGAGGATATTCATTAAAAGAGGCAAAAAGAATTTCTTCTGTGGCAAAACGTATCAAATCAACCCCCGAATCTTGTAGTGAAGTAGATAAGGTACCAAAAGCAGAAAACCAGATAAAACTAAGGACTGTTGGTGCCAAAAGCACTACTGTCAAAAATTCGCGAATAGTCCGACCTTTTGAAATACGGGCAATAAAGACGCCCACAAAAGGTGACCAGGAAATCCACCATGCCCAGTAAAAAATGGTCCATTGGTTAATCCAAGCCCGCTTGGTCTCATCAAAAGCCGCCGCCCGAAAACTCATACGGAAGAAGTTTTGAAAATAAAGGCCGATAGAGTCTGTCATGGTGTCAAATATCTTAACCGTTGGCCCCAAAACTATGACTCCAGCAAGCAAGACAATAGCTAAAATCAAGTTTGTATTAGATAGGATTTTAACACCCTTTCCTAAACCTGATAAGGCAGAAATAAGAAAAAGAATTGTCGCAATGATGATAATGATGACTTGCACAAGACTATTATTAGGAATACCAAAGACATAGGAGAGACCACCATTGATTTGTGAGGCACCAAAGCCGAGCGTTGTCGCTACCCCAATCACTGTCGCAATAATGGTGATGGTATCGATAATGGTTGCTATTGGTCCGTCCGCATATTTTCCAAAAAGAGGCTTAAAGACGACTGAGAGCTGATATTTCTCCCGTTTACGAAAGCCAAAATAAGCCAAAGACAATCCCACCAGGGCATAGACCGCCCAAGCATGAAATCCCCAGTGAAAAAAAGTAAAACGAAAAGCATCTGCGAGAGCATCCGCACTGCCTATTTCTGCATTGGGCGTCGAGATAGCAAAGTGACTCAAAGGCTCTGCTGCCCCATAAAAGACCAGACCAATCCCCATTCCAGCAGAAAACATCATGGCAATCCATGACGTCGTCGAATGCTCTGGCCGACTCGTGGGATTACCCAAGCGAATCTGCCCTATCGGACTTACAATTAAAAAGACACAAAAAATTAAAATCCCCGTAACCAATAACAAGTAAAACCAGCCAACACTAGTTGTTAAGAGATTTTTTAAGTAAGAACTAATATTTTGAAACTGCTGGGGAACAAAGAGCCCTAACAAGACTAAAATAAATATGATGACGAGTGAAAGCTGAAAAACTTTTGTTATTTTAGAATGCTTCACCATTTTACCTCCTTATGTGTTCTTAGTTATAAAAAGTTTTTGAGAAAACTTAAAATTCTATATGGTTTCATTGTAACACAATTGTTTAATTTATACATATAACAACCGAATACATCCAACATATTCGCACCGTATTCTTCAAATATTTGACTAATCTTTTGAGAAAGAGATCCCTTTTTCTTTTGCAATATTCTTGATTTTAGCTTTGAAACTATTAGCATTTGAAAATTTCACGACAAGACCTCCACATATGATTGTAGTTTTTCGGTTACTTTAAATAGTTGTGCATAGTGATACAACTTGGCATAATCAACAGCTCCTTTTTTAAAGTGAGCTTGAAAAGCTGGAGCAATAACTTGAATATCGACATGATAAGCTGTTCTCAAACACTCCACTAATGTTCGTTCCATATCATATACTGAGATAAACTGTCCAGCCTGTCGCTCCAGTCTAATAATACCGATTTCATGATACTTTCTAGCGACAATTGGCTTGACACCAGCTTCTTTCATTGGCCTCGTATTTGTCCCGAAAGGAAAAGTCATCACAGGCTCAAATGGAATGGTAAGGGACAGACCATGTAACCAAAGTGCTATTTCTAAGGATGGAAAACGGTACTGTAAACTAAAATAGTCATCGATATAGGTATCTGGCAGATGATAGATACCTCTTTCAATTGATTCCACTTTCCCTTTTGAGACTAATTGATTCAGTTGTTGATAAGAAAAGTTAAGCTCTTCCATATCACGAAAAGTTATTACTCCATGATTATTTTTAATATAATTATAAACGGGTTTCTCTAACAAATCCATATCACCACCTCCAAAACAATATGCTAACAAATCAAGTCATTGTTAGCATATCCTTTTTTATTTCGTCGTATACGCAAAACTCAAGTTACTATCCACTCCAGATAATTTACGGAAGGTATAGTTTGGATTGCCATTGTAATTGGTTTCGGAGATAAGGAATGAGCCATTTGGGTAGAGTTTTTCGACGAAAGCCACATGTCCGTATTCTGCTGGTGTGCCATGTCCTCCTCCCGCAAAGGAAATAATAGCTCCTGCTTGTGGACTTGTCCCTGTCTCCCCACCGAGACTTGCGGCTGTTCGTACCCAATCTTGGCCATTGCCCATGGTACTGATAATTGGAATCTTCTCACCGTTTTTTCCTTTGAGTTTTAGACCCAGTTGGTTAATACGGGCTGCGACTCCCCAAGTACATTGGCCGTAAGCGTAACCCATACCATCACCACCTCCTGGAATAGAGTTTTCAAAAAGGTCTCCTCGTACAGCTTCAAGTGCTTTTAGATCACTTTGTGCTGTCCCGCCGTTGGGTTGACTAAAGCCTTTTTCAATTTGGTAATACCACTCACTGGCTCGTGTCTGACGTACAAGTAGTTTATCACCACTATTTCCTTCCCAGTAAATGAGAAAGAGTTGGGCGATATTTTGCAAGATTGGTACTAGACTCATATTCCAAGAGCTAACTGTTGAGGTTTGTTCGGCGAAGTCTGGGATTGCTCCGACATTAGCAAACTCATCCAGATAGCTTCTAACATGGATAGGCAGTTGCCCTTTAAAGTCCACATCAGCCTGTCTGGTCAAAGTGGAGAAAACCATAGAGAAAAATAAAGCAGATAGAAAACGAAAGGTAGTATCATTATCTGGAATAACAAGATAGACCATAGTCTTCTGAGTGCCCCACGTTTTCAAGTCCATAGAGTCTTTTTGCATCAAATCAATCACCGATTGGATATTAAAAAGGGTAAACTTCGCTGTTGTGACCGCAATCACCGAATCCAACGTCTTATCCTTATAGTATTGAAAATCTGCCCAGTTTCTCATGGTAAAGTTCTCGTGACCGTATTTTTAGCGTAATCTTCAAACAAGACTTTTGGGAGTTTATAATAACGCTCTGATGTCTGAAATTGATTAGCAGTAATACGTTTCATGATTATCCCTCCAAGACTAAAATTCCAAAATTCCCGAATTCATCAAATCAGATTAAACCTGTTTGTTCCATTTCATTTACCAGTTGAGTTGCTTTTAGATTATCAACTCCCATGATGGTCATGATATGGCTCTTCACGATTTGACGTGATGACTGTTCTTCCTTTTGCATAATTACCTCCGAAACGCAAAAAAAAGGGTAGACAATCTAGTGTCTACCCCCGAAAGTTTATTAAAACAAAAATCCTGCCAAAGAATTTTTGGCAGGATTTTTGGCAGGAAACCAAATCAATTTATCAGTTTCTCATAATCGCTTATCGTAAAAAAAAAACCAGAGCTTATGCCCTGGTTTTCTTTATTAAGCGACTTGAGTCGTTACCTTATTATTTAAGAGTAACTGAAGCTCCAGCTTCTTCAAGTTTAGCTTTGATTTCTTCAGCTTCAGCTGCAGCAACACCTTCTTTAATAACTGATGGTGCACCGTCAACGATAGCTTTAGCTTCTTTAAGACCTTCGCCTGTGATTTCACGTACAACTTTGATAACGCCAACTTTTTTGTCGCCTGCAGATGTCAATTCAACGTCGAATGAATCTTTAGCAGCACCAGCGTCAGCAGCACCAGCTGCAGCAGCAGCTACAGGAGCAGCAGCAGTTACGCCAAACTCTTCTTCGATAGCTTTTACAAGGTCGTTCAATTCAAGGATTGAAGCTTCTTTAATTTCAGCAATAATGTTTTCAATGTTCAATGCCATTGTGATTTCCTCCAAATGTGTTTTTTAATATAGTGTTTTAAACGTAGCTTAGGCTACGAGTTGTGAAGATGGGCTTATGCAGCACCGTCTTCTTTGCTTTCTGCAACCGCTTTGACAGCGTATGCAACGTTGCGCACTGGCGCTTGAAGTACAGAAAGGAGCATAGAAAGCATACCTTCTTTGTTTGGAAGTGATGCAAGAGCGTTGATTTCTTCGACTGAAGTGAACGCGCCGTCAACAACACCACCTTTGATTTCAAGAGCTTCTGCGTCTTTAGCAAATTCGCTAATAACTTTTGCTGGTGCGATAACATCTTCGTTTGAGAATGCTACTGCAGATGGACCAACAAAAAGTTCTTTAAGGTTTTCAAGACCTGCTTCTTCAGCTGCACGGCTCAAGATAGAGTTTTTGATAACTTTAAATTCAACGCCTGATTCACGAAGATTACGACGAAGAACTGTATCTTGGTCAACTGTAAGTCCACGAGAGTCAACAACAACGATAGATGCTGCTGCTTTCATTTTCTCAGCGACGATAGCAACCTGTTCAGCTTTCTTAGCAATAATAGCTTCACTCATTAGTAGTTTTACCTCCGTTTTTATTTTTGGGCTAGGCACAAAAAAATCGTACCTAAACCTAGACACGAAAGTACAATACGTTACAAAAAAATAGTTACGTTTTGTGCCTCGGTTGGATGTTTACGAGTCTTGCTCCCCAACTGTCTTAGGTCAGTTTTTTCAAACCTTATTTATAATATCATGACCTAAATCAGACGTCAAGAAAAAAATGCAATTTTTTTATTTTTTTCTCGATCTTTTTTCGAAGACCATAAAACCTCTCAAAATCTAAAGATTTCAAGAGGCTATTTCTAATCATACCTAAGGGCTTCGATAGGATCGAGTTTTGAAGCTTTATTAGCCGGTAGGAGGCCAAAGATGATCCCTACAGCTGCTGAGAAGGCTATGCTTCCCATGGCTACACCAAGAGAAACCGTCGCTTTAAGGTCCATGGCATTCCCAATTGGTCCAACGACTAGGGCTGCAAAGCCTAGCCCAATCAAACCTCCCAGAATGGTCAGAACCATCGACTCAATCAAAAACTGGGTCAAGATCTTACGACGTGTAGCACCTAAAGCCTTACGAAGACCAATCTCTCGTGTCCGCTCAGTTACCGAAACCAACATGATGTTCATAACACCGATTCCGCCAACTAATAATGAAATCCCAGCAATAGCTCCGACAACGGTGGTAATGGTTCCAAAGATCGTGTTCACCTGATCTAGGGCCGAACTCATATCTGCTGCCTTATATTCTCCATTGTCATCTTGGGCCAACTGGGTCAAGCGTTTAGCAGCATCCTTAGCAACGCTACTACTATTTTTCACATCGGTCACATGGAAAAAAATCTGGCCAATAGCATCAGTGTTATTTTCAGCTGCTAACTGGGTATTGGCCACAAGAGCTGTTCCAATTTCACCATAAGCACCGATTGCTGTGTCTTTATTCTTATAAACACCAATCACACGATAATCATTGTTCCCAATAGTAACCACTTGGTTAAGGGCATCCCCATTCGTCTCAAAGAGTTTTTTAGCCACCATCTGATCAATGACAATGACCCGCGAAAAGTTTTTATAATCATTGTCTTGCAAGGAACGTCCAGTCAACATTTCTAACTTTTTAGCTTTAAAGTAGCCCTGACTGGCACCTGTGATATTAACATTCTTCACGGTCTTTTTTTGGAGGGAGATAGAGGAAGTTAGGCTGTTAGTCACAAAATAACTATCAATACCAGGCGTCTGCCTAGCCACTTGCTCCAACCAAACTTCTTTAACCGGTTTGGTCGGTTGTGACAAGTCCGCATAGGCAGGATCTAGCTCCTCACCCTTGGCTTCATAGTAGACTTGAACTGTATCTTTATCACCTGTCACACTATCGGTAACACTCTGACGCATTCCATTTCCTAGCCCCATAATGAGTACTACCGCAGCAACACCAATGATGATTCCCAACATGGTCAGGAAGGACCTCATCTTGTGTGAACGGATAGAACTAAGAGCAAATTTCCAATTTTCCATTCTTACCTCCTAGTCAATCCGAACGCTATCAGTCGTGTCCTGAGTGATTTCACCATCACGAATGACAATCTTACGTCGGGCATAGTCTGCAATCTCTGGCTCATGAGTAACCATGATGATAGTCTTTCCTTCACGGTTCAGCTGGGTTAAGAGCTCCATAATCTGCATCCCTGTCTTGGTATCAAGAGCACCTGTAGGTTCATCCGCTAAAATGATTGCCGGATTGTTAGACAGTGCACGCGCAATGGCAACCCTCTGCTTCTGTCCACCAGACAGCTCCGATGGTAGGTGATGGCTACGGTCTGACAAGCCAACTTTTTCCAAGAATTGTTGTGCCCTTTGCTTACGTTCATGTGGAGATTTCCCTGCATAAATCAAAGGAAGCTCTACGTTCTTTTGGGCACTTAACTTTGGCAAGAGAAAAAACTGTTGAAAGATAAAGCCAATCTGGTCATTTCTTACCTTGGCCAAACGATTTTCAGAGAGATCAGCCACATCCTCGCCCTCGAGTTGATAGGAACCTGTAGTCGGTTGATCAAGAAGACCGATAATATTCATAAGGGTTGATTTCCCTGATCCAGAAGGGCCCATGATTGCCACGAAGTCCCCTTCTTCTACCGATAAGTCAATACCCTTGAGGACCTGAAGGGACTCTTGACCATTTTTGAAAGACTTGGTGATCCCCTTTAAAACCATAAGAGTTGGCTTAGTCACTAGACCTCACCTCTTCTCCACTAGTGTCTTTTGATTTTTTACTATCGGCATACGTCACATCCTTTAGGGTCTCGCCATCCTTAAAGGATTTATCTGCCTTGGTGATAACTTTTTGACCTTCTTTAAGTCCTGAAGCAATTTCCTGTTGCTTGGCATCCGCATTGCCAAGTTTAACCTTGACTTGCTTGATTTTCTGAGTTTCATCATCGTAAACCCAGACATAGTTGTCAGAGCCTTTCTTGGTCACAGCAGTTACAGGAACCAACAAGGCATCATCATCTTTTGTCACTTCAAGTGATACATTAAAACCTTGCTTCAGTTTTCCGATTGGACTGGTCAATTGAACCTTGTATTCATACTGAGAACCTGACTGACCTGAGTTGCCAGATGTCCCCGTTGACTGGTTGGCATTTTGCTTAGGATAATTGGAAACATAGCTGACCTTCCCTGTCCAAGTTTGGTCTGGGTATACTTTGGAAGTAATCTTAACCTTTTGCCCCACTGAAATATTTGGAATGTCATATTCTGTTAAGGTCCCTTGAATCTCAAATTGGCCTTCACTTGTCACATGAACTAGGGTTTGGCTCTCTTTTGAAGCAGGGTCCACAGAGTCCGCAACTTCTACGACTGTTCCATTAGCATCTGAAACAATGACTGTTTGGTTGAGAACATCTTGTGCCTTTTCTAGCTCTGATGCTGCATTGGCAATGGCATCATTATAATCTTGCAAGGTTTGGTAATTACTTGCCTCGGTTTGCTGACGCTGTTGAGGACTAACGGTAGTTGTCGAATCATCTTCATCCGAATCACTACTTGTTTGTGCTGAAGCCGCAGGAGCCGTCCCATACTGTTGGAAATAATTACGGTCACGAACTGCCTTATTGTAGGCACGACTAGCCGTATCATATGCTGCTTGGGCTGAGGTGCTATCGTATTGGACCAGTTGCTGACCGACGCTAACTTCCTCACCAACAGAGACTGTCACAGTGGCATTGCGTCCAATGGTATTGTCAAAATAAACATACTGTTCCGACTGAGCCTTCACCATGCCAGTCAGAAGGGTCGACGAGGCCAGCTGCCCCTTAGTTACCTTACTTGCTGTAGGGGACTCAGAAGCCTTATCATTCTTGCCACCACCTGCAAAAAGGTTAAAGCCTAGGACCAAAAGGACAAGGAAGCCAATTCCTCCAATGATCCAAACTCTTTTTTTATTTTTAAATAACTTTGGACTGATTTTCTTTCGCATATGTCTCTCTTTTCTTTTTGTATCACATAAATAAAACAATTGTAATACGTTTAACTTTCAGTGTCAATGGTTTTCGCTTACATCCATGACACCATAATGCAGCTTTTGATTGGGGCGAACCTGGCGTTCAAAACCAAGTTCTTCAAAAACGGTATCTCGAAAATGTGCCTTGATAATAATTTTTTCCCGTGCAACACGTTTAGCTTCTTTTAGCCATTCTTCTGTCAGACGGCTACCATTGGCAAGAGGTTTGATAGCTTGTAGATTTTCTGATTCCTTGATAGTCTCTGAAAACATAGGATCGGCATAGATGATATCAAAGGAATTGTCAGCTTGAGCCTTCAAAAAAGACAAGCTATCGCTCTTAATAGCTTTAATAGAACGCATGGCCTTTTCAAGCTGCTTATCATCTGTCTGATAAGAGGCAAGACCACGAGAAACCACCTGAAAAATCACATCTTGACTCTCAAGGGCAGTCACTTGATTTCCCGCTGCAACCATCACTAGGCTATCAGAAGCCAGACCCATAGTCGTGTCAAGAATAGTCTTGGGAGACTTACCTAAAAGACTGACTAAAGCGTCATGGGGAGCCTTAATCCTGAGAGCAGCCGTATCTGGATGGAAGGTCAACTCACTAGCATCCGAATTGATAAAAGACAGTCTGTCTTTATATAGGAGATAGAAAGGTCCAAAGCGCTCTAAACATTTTGCCAAGGACAACTTGCGACGAGGCTGGTAGTCAGCTCCTAACTCGTGAGCTAGTTCTTGGGCACGCGCAATCAAGGTCTCGTTTTCCCGTAAAGATGTCGTAATAATCATGTTTCTAGTATAGCAGAATCTAAGGAAACAAAACCATCGTCTTAGCTTTCATTTTTAACTTGTTAGCTTACATTTGTGTAAGAAAAAGCCCCAGCAAGGCTGAGATTCAGAACATAATTAAACTATTTTTAAATATGAAATAGATTTTGCGAACCTAGTCAGCTTAGACCGAGACTTTTGGCAGTGATGAAAACGCCTGAAGCAATTAGTCTCAGGCGTTCGGAAGTTTTGAGACGTTCGGCTCAAAACTTAGTCATGGAACTTCGAAGAAGATCGCTGACGTCCGCCATCACCCAAGAAAAGTCTCAAAAGAAAACTGTGCCTTCAATAAAAAAAGTCCCAGCAATACTGAGACTCTGTTTTAAAATTAGATAGCTTCTGTTGTAAAGCTACGGCTTTCAAGCACACGCACCATGGCATCTGCTGTATCAAGCGCTGTGAAGAGTGGGATTCCTGCTTCAATAGCAGAGCTACGAATTGCTGCTCCATCTTCGTCATAAGTACGTTTGTTACCAACCGTATTGATAATAGCTTGCGCTTTACCTGTACGAACAAGGGCTGGAATGTCGTTGTCGTCATTTTCACCTAATTTGTTAACAAGCGTTGCGTGAACTCCATGTTCATTCAAGAACTTAGCTGTTCCTTCAGTGGCGTAGATACCGTAACCGATAGCATCGAAACGACGAGCCAAATCAAGGGCTTCTTCTTTCGTATCATCATGAATAGTAAAGATGACATTACCAAAGGTTGGCAAATGGAGATAAGAAGCTTCAAAGGCTTTATAGAGGGCTTTTTCAAGAGTCGCATCTGTACCCATAACTTCACCAGTTGATTTCATTTCAGGTCCAAGGAGACTATCTACCTTAGCCAATTTTGTGAATGAGAAGACTGGTGCTTTAACATGGACATGCTTGCTTTCTGGGTAAAGACCATCTTTGTAACCTTGTTCAGCCAATGATTTACCAAGAATCAAGTTTGTAGCAACTTGTGCCATTGGGATATCAGTCACTTTAGACAAGAATGGTACCGTACGGCTGGCACGTGGGTTAACCTCGATAACATAGACAGTTTCGTCCTTAATAACGAATTGAATGTTCATCATACCAATACAGTTAAGACCGATAGCCAAGCGTTTAGTGTAATCAGCGATAGTCTCTTGGATTTTCTTAGAGAGAGTTTGTGGAGGGTAAACTGCCATTGAGTCCCCTGAGTGAACCCCTGCACGTTCGATGTGTTCCATAATACCTGGAATCAAGACATCCTTACCATCAGAGATGGCATCCACTTCACACTCACGTCCAATGATATAGCTATCAACAAGGACTGGGTGGTCCGGACTTGCCTTAACGGCTGTACGCATGTAAGAACGAAGGTCATCTTCATTTTCAACGATTTCCATGGCACGTCCACCCAAAACGTATGATGGACGAACAAGAACTGGGAAGCCAATCTTACGAGCTGCTTCAACCGCTTCTTCTTCATTTGTCGCTGTTTGTCCTGGTGGTTGTGGGATATCGAGGTCTTTAAGGGCTTGTTCAAAAAGGTCACGGTCTTCGGCACGGTCAAGGTCAGCAACCTGTGTACCCAAGATTTTCACACCAGCTTTAGACAATGGCTCTGCCAAGTTGATGGCTGTTTGACCACCAAACTGAACCACGACACCCTTAGGTTGTTCCAATTCGATAACGTTCATCACGTCTTCGAAGGTCAATGGTTCAAAGTAAAGTTTATCTGAAACTGAGAAGTCTGTTGAAACCGTCTCAGGGTTAGAGTTCATGATGATGGCTTCGTAACCTGCAGCCTGGATAGCTTTCACAGAGTGAACTGTCGCATAGTCGAACTCAACCCCTTGTCCGATACGGATAGGTCCTGAACCAAGAACGATGACAGATTCTTTATCAGATTTGATTGATTCATTTTCCCACTCGTAAGTTGAGTAGAAATATGGTGTTGATGACTCGAACTCAGCCGCACAGGTATCAACCATCTTGTAAACAGGAACAATGTTATTTTCCAAACGTGTCGCACGAACTTGGTCAGCTGTTTGATTCCAAAGATCAGCAATCTTACGATCAGAGAAACCGTTACGTTTAGCTTCTTTCAAAACATCAACATCGCCTACGTGAGTAGCCAATTCTTGTTCCAACTCGAAGATATGAAGCAATTTGTCGAGGAAGAAGATATCAATCTTAGTCAACTCTGACAATTCTTCAATAGTATAACCACGACGGATGGCTTCAGAAAGGTAGAAGAGACGGTCGTCTTGAGCTTTGACAATCTTTTCAACCAAGGCGTCGTCTGTGACGTCCGCAAGCTCAGGCATTTCATTGTGATAAACACCGATTTCAAGTGAACGGCAGGCTTTAAGAAGTGATTCTTCAATGTTACGACCGATAGCCATAACTTCACCAGTTGCTTTCATTTGAGTACCAAGACGACGTTCCCCGTGTTCAAATTTATCAAATGGAAAACGCGGAATCTTAGCAACCACATAGTCAAGAGCTGGCTCAAACATAGCGTAAGTTGTACCAGTGACTGGGTTAATCATTTCATCAAGTGTCAAACCAACAGCAATCTTGGCTGCCAATTTGGCGATTGGGTAACCAGTTGCTTTTGAGGCAAGGGCTGATGAACGAGACACACGTGGGTTTACTTCGATAACATAGTACTTGAAGCTATTAGGGTCAAGAGCCAACTGTACGTTACAACCACCCTCAATTTTAAGGGCACGAATAATCTTCAAGCTGGCATCACGAAGCATTTGGTTTTCAATATCTGACAAGGTTTGCGTTGGAGCAAATACAATTGAGTCCCCTGTGTGGATACCAACTGGGTCAAAGTTTTCCATGTTACATACCACAAGAGCATTGTCTGCGGCATCACGCATAACTTCGTATTCGATTTCTTTGAAACCAGCGATAGAACGTTCAATCAAACATTGGGTTACTGGTGACAATTTCAAGCCATTTTCAGCGATTTCACGAAGTTCTTCTTCATTGGCACACATACCTCCACCAGTACCACCAAGGGTAAAGGCAGGACGCACGATAACTGGGTAGCCAATCTCTGTCGCAAAGGCAACTGCTTCTTCAACCGTATTTACAATCTCTGATTCTGGAATTGGTTGTTCCAAATCTTCCATCAATTGTTTGAAGAGATCACGGTCTTCGGCTTGGTCAATGGCAGACAATTTTGTTCCCAAAAGCTCTACTCCAAGCTCATCAAGAATGCCAGCTTTTGACAATTCCATTGCCATGTTCAAACCAGTTTGTCCACCAAGTGTTGGCAAGAGGGCATCAGGACGCTCTTTACGAAGAATACGTGTGACAAACTCAAGCGTAATTGGTTCAATGTAAACCTTGTCTGCGATTTCTTTATCAGTCATGATAGTCGCAGGGTTAGAGTTAACAAGAACAACACTGTAGCCTTCTTCTTTCAAGGCCAAGCAAGCTTGCGTACCAGCGTAGTCAAACTCAGCAGCCTGACCAATGATGATAGGACCAGACCCGATAACCATAATTTTTTTAATATCAGAACGTTTAGGCATAATTTATGATACAAAGCCCGTTAAGGACCCAGTGAAAATAGGAAACGTGACGACGACGCCTAAGCGTCTAGTCGCCGTTTATCTTTTTCACACAGTCCTTAGGGCGTGTTCACTTTCGTGAACCTGTATCTTCTCCTTTCTATTTGACAACTCTCTGGTTGTCATTAAATAAGGTAGTAGACTGGGGCGAACAAGAGTCACACCCCACTATAGTCACTAGACAGTTGCAATTAACGACGTGCTTTTTCAGCTTGGAAAGCATCAATCAATTCCAAGAACTCATCGAAGAGATAGCTAGCATCGTGTGGACCAGGTGCTGCATCTGGGTGGAATTGCACTGAGAATGCAGGGAAGTCACGGTGACGAACACCTTCAACTGACTTATCGTTAATTTCTTCGTGTGTTACCATGAGGCAATCTGGAAGTGTCTCACGGTCAATGGCATAACCATGGTTTTGGCTGGTGAAGTCAACACGACCAGTCGCAATTTCACGAACCGCATGGTTAAATCCACGGTGACCAAACTTCATCTTGTAGGCCTTGGCACCATTCGCCAAACTAAACAACTGGTGACCCATACAAATACCAAAAATTGGAATTTTGCCTTGAATGCCACGAATCATATCAAGTGCATACGGTACATCTTCAGGGTTACCTGGACCGTTTGACAACATCACACCATCTGGATTAAGATGGAGAATTTCTTCAGCAGTGATATCATGTGGCACAACAGTCACGTTACAGTCACGTTTTGAAAACTCACGCAAGATAGAGTGCTTGAGACCAAAGTCAACCAAAACGATATTTTTACCAACACCTGGTGCTGGGTAGGCTGTCTTAGTTGATACCTGCTCAATATTGTTGGTTGGCAAAACAGTCGCACGCAATTGATCTTGCAAGTGCTCAATACTGTCACCAGGATTAGCCAAAGTCGCTTTCATGGTACCGTGTTGACGGATAATCTTAGTCAAGGCACGTGTATCAATACCAGAGATACCAGGGATGTTTTTTGCTTTCAAAAACTCATCCAAGGTCATTTGGTTACGCCAGTTGCTGGCACGACGGCTAGCCTCTGACACAACAACACCCTTGGTCGTTGGCTTAATTGACTCATAGTCGTCACGGTTAACACCGTAGTTACCAACAAGTGGATAAGTAAAAGTCAAAATTTGACCATTGTAAGACTGGTCTGTGATAGATTCTTGATAACCTGTCATACCAGTATTAAAGACGATTTCACCCGTCACATCCACATCAGCACCGAAGGCCTGACCTTCAAAAATAGTGCCGTCTTCCAAAATAAGTAAACGTTTTGCCATTATAGTAAATTGTTCCTTTCACTAAGATACAAAGGGCGTTAAACATCTGAATGAAAATCAAATCTAACAAAGAAGCTCTAGCCTCTAGGAAGATTTGTCTCTTTTCAAAGATTTAGCCCATGTTCTTTTTCGTCTGATTCTCTCAGGAATCGGTTAACGTAGTTTACGCTTTGCCATTTAAAATAGCTTCAATAATTGCCATACGGACAAAGACCCCGTTTTGCATCTGAGCAACGATACGAGCCTTAGGCGCCTCAACCAGACTATCAGCAATCTCCACATCACGATTAACCGGAGCAGGATGCATGATAATCGCCTGATCAGCTAACTTGGCATAACGTTCTTCAGTCAAACCATAGAGAGCATGGTAGTCTTCTTTTGAAAATCCTTTATCGTCCCCATGACGTTCGTGCTGAACACGAAGCAACATGAGCACATCTAAGTCCTCAATGACGTCGTCAATAGCCACATGCTGACCATAGACATCGAACTCATTCGAGTACCACTCTGCAGGACCAGCAAAATAAAGCTGAGCACCCAAACGTTTGAGAATCTGCATATTGGACTTAGCGACACGCGAATGCGTAATATCACCTGTAATACAAATCTTAAGATTTTCAAAGGTTCCGAACTCTTCGTAAATGGTCATCAAGTCAAGCAAACACTGACTTGGGTGTTGCCCTGAACCATCACCACCATTGACAATAGAGGTCTGGATGGTCCTACTATCAATCAACTGCTTGTAGTAATCGACTTCCGAGTGGCGAACCACACAGATGTCAACGCCCAAGGCAGACATGGTCAAAATGGTATCATAGAGAGTCTCACCCTTATTCACCGAGCTAGTTCCAGCATCGAACTCAATCACATCCAAGCCAAGTTTTTTCTCAGCCACTTCGAAGGACTTGTGTGTTCGTGTTGAATTTTCAAAAAAGAGATTGGCAGCGAAATACTGTCGATCCAGCTGGAAATCAGCTCTGCCATTTTTAAAATCTCCACCTCGACGAATCAGGCCCAAGACCTCTTCATTCGTGAGGGTTTCCATGGTCACCAAATGCTTCAGTGACACTTTTCCATCTGCAATCGCCATAGTTTTTCCTTTTAAATTGATTGACTAATCTTTGCTACCTTTTTTAGGATCTGGCAAAATTTGGTAGAGCAAGATACCAAGAATGGTTGAGCTTGCCACACCCGTGATTTGAAGACCACCAAGGTCAATCATCAAACCACCGATACCAGAAACCAAGATAACACTAGCAATCAAGAGATTCTTTTTATTATCAAAATCAATCTTATGTTCAACTAAAATTTTCAAACCGCTAGCAGCGATAACCCCAAAGAGGGCAATAGATAATCCCCCTAATACAGGAGTTGGAATAGAATGCAAGAGTGCTGATAACTTACCAATAAAGCTCATCAAGACCGCAATCACTGCTGCGCCCGCAATAACGTAAACTGAGTAGACCTTACTGAGGGCCATAACCCCAATATTTTCACCATAAGAAGTTACCGGAGGAGCTCCAAAGAATCCAGCGATAATCTGTGCCAAACCATCACCAGTAAGGGTACGGTCAAGACCTGGATCTTTAAAGTAATCACGCTCAGTCAAACTGTTTAGAACCATGACGTGACCAAAGTGTTCAGTCATCGTCACAAAGGCAATCGGAGCCATGGTCAAAATCGCACTTGGATAGAGCTTGAAGCTATAATCCACAAATGGAATGTCAAAGTTCGGAACCTGAATCCAATGTGCCGCTGCTACCTCTGAGAAATTGATAAAGCTATGTCCTGTCAGCAAACCAAGAACCGCTGAGAAAATATAGCCCACAATTAAACCAAGTAAAATTGGGATAACACCGATAATCTTCTTGCCATACATGTTAAAGAGGATAACCGCAAAGAGGGTCACCATAGAAATCAAGAGAGCATAGATACTATAGCTTTTATTTAAAGTTGTTGCATCATTGACTGCATTAGCCGCAAGGTTCAAACCAATCACCATGATAATAGGGCCAACCACAATTGGTGGAAGGACCTTATCAATCCAGTCTTTACCCGCATACTTAACAATCAGAGCCACAAGCAAGTAAACCAAACCACCTGCCATGGCACCTTGAGCCACTGCCGCAATGCCATCAGTCTTCATAAGTGTCTGCATAGCCGCAATATAGGCAAAACTAGACCCCATGTAAGCTGGAATTTTGTACTTGGTCACCGTCAAGTGAGCCAAAGTTCCCAAACCAGATGAGAAAAGAGCAATAGCGGGATCAATCCCAACCAAAATCGGCACAAGCACCGTCGCACCAAACATGGCAAACAAGTGCTGGAATGACAAACCAACCAATAAACCAGGTTTTGGCATATCATTCACATCATATTTTACGTTATTCACGATATCAAAGGACTCCTTAAATTAAGATACAAAGGGACGTTTTGGCTTAGCCAAACATTTCTGTAGAAAAATAGGAAGTCGACAAGGCACTCCAAAGAGTGCTAGGAGACTTATCTTTTTTCCTAAGAAATGAGTCCCGTGTTCAATTAATAAGATACAAAGCCCGTATAAAGCCTAAAGCAAAAATAGGAAATATGATGACGAAGCGCCAGCTCCTAAGAATATTTATCTTTTTTGCACAAGGCTTAGGGCGTGTTCAATTAACAAGATACAAAGGGCGTATAAAGAGCAAAGTAAAATTAGGAAATCTGACGCCGAAGCTTTAGCTTCTAGGAAGATTTATCTATTTTACACAGCTCTTAGCCCGTGTTCAATTAACAAGATACAAAGGGCGTTTCACCCTATCTGTCAGCCAACTTAGCTTGGATCAATAATGTTGACGCTATCTTTGCCATCAACTTCTGTCACCAAAACTTCGATTTCTTCTGACTCACTTGTTGGGATATTTTTACCAACATAGTCCGCACGGATTGGCAATTCACGGTGACCACGGTCAACCAAGACAGCCAAACCAACACGCGCTGGACGTCCATGGCTAACGATATTGTCAATAGCTGCACGAATCGTACGACCTGTGTAAAGCACATCATCCACAAGGATAACATCTGTTCCATCAATTTCAATAGGGAAAACAGATGTGTCTTGTTCAGCCTTAACATCATCACGGAAAGCCTTAGTATCAAGCTCAATCAATGGCACATCAAGGTTTTCCAACTGTTTCAAGCGCTCTTGGATACGCTGAGCAATATAAACACCACGTGTCTTAATACCAGCCAAGACAATCTTGTCGAGATTTTTGTTACGCTCAATAATCTCATAAGTGATACGTGTAATGGCACGTTTCATGGTTACGTCATCGACGATCTCTTTTTTCTTCATAAAAAGAACCTTTCTAAATACAAAAAAATCCCCTCGAAAACAAGGAGATACACAAAAATATGAGTACAGTTCACCCGTACACTTCTCATGGCTCCTTGCCTGCCTCTCTGGACAGTGATTAAAGGACTTATTTAATTAGGTAAATTATAGCAAATTTCAGACTCTTTTACAAGAAAAAAACGGACGCATCTCCCAAGAAAGACTATCCGTTTAATAACTGTTAAGCTTCTCTCAACTTCTCCAAGGTTTCCTTGAAAATAGCAGGTTCTTCCGCTGTAAATTCCACCAATTCTCCAGTCGTAGGATGCGTGAAACCAAGGGTCTTTGCATGTAGAAATTGGCCATGGCCCTTGAGGGTCTTGCGTGGCCCATAAAGAGGATCTCCCGCCACCGGGTGACCGATATAAGCCATGTGCACACGAATCTGGTGCGTGCGACCTGTTTCCAGTTGCAACTCTACCAACGTATAGTTGCCAAAACGTTCAAGAACGGTAAATCGTGTAACTGCAGGTTTTCCTTTAGCTGTAACCGCCTGCTTCTTGCGGTCCTTGTCTGAGCGCCCAATCGGAGCCTCAATCACGCCTCGATCGTTAGGCAGATTGCCATGCACGATAGCCACATACTTACGAAGGGATTTCTTATCCTTAAGCTCCGCCGCCAAAGCATTGTGAGCCTTGTCGTTCTTAGCAATCATAAGGAGACCAGACGTGTCCTTATCGATACGGTGGACAATTCCTGGACGAACCACACCATTGATAGACGAGAGGTCCTTGACATGATACATCAGGGCATTGACCAAGGTACCAGACGTGTGACCAGCTGAGGGATGGACCACCATACCTTGAGGTTTGTTGACCACTGCCACATCCGCATCTTCGTAGATAATATCCAAAGGAATATCCTCGGCCTTGTACTCCAAGACCTCTTCTTCTGGCAATTCATAGGTGATGACATCACCCTCTTTAACCGCATACTTGGCCTTTGCCGACTTACCATTAACCAAGACTGTCCCAGCCTTGATTGCTTCATTGGCCTGACTACGTGACAATTCTGTCAAATCTGCCAAAGCCTTGTCCAGGCGGTTTCCCGCCTCTTTAATGATGACTTCCATTTTCCTCTTTCCATAAGATTAAAATCAAGAGCAGCACCCCCACCGTTAGATAGGAGTCTGCCACGTTAAATATCGCAAAATCAATAAAATCAAGCTGAACCATATCAACCACGTAACCCAAGTGCAGACGGTCAATAAAGTTACCAATACCACCTGAGATAATCAAAACCAAAGATAGCACCAGCCAAAGACTCTTCTGATAATTCTTAACCAGATAAACCAGAGCCGCACCAATCACTAGAACCGTCAAAATCACAAAGAAATATTTCTGATCCTGTAAAATCGAAAAGGCAGCACCACGGTTCTGTAGATAGGTCAAGCTGAAAAGTCCAGGAATAGCCTTGATAACTTGGTTAAGGGCAATATTTGCCACAACCCAATGCTTGACCCACTGATCCAAACCAATCAGAGCTAGAATAGCCAAAGGAATCGCAACCTTACGCATAAATCCTCCTATGGTTTGTATGTATCAAAGTAGTCAAACATAACATTGACAAACTTGAGAGCACAAGACGACAAGTTAATCCCCTTACGACGGACATAAACCATCTTGTTATCCAAATTATCCTCAAGCGGAATCACCGTAATCCCATTCACACTTTGTGCATCCAAGAAGCCAGACCCCGTCGCATAGGCATCCGTACGTTCCAAGATACCGTTCAAAGTCGCACGGTCTGTCACGTTAAACATAAGAGACGAATCTGACGTATCCACAAAGTTCTCAGAATAGTAAAGGTACTCGTCCTTCTCCTGAGTGAAACGCACCGTAGGTAAGGCCGCCAAGTCCTCCATGACCAGACTTTCTTTTTTAGCCAGAGGATGCCCCTTACGGAGATAAATGTGCGTCTTAAACGGAATTAAATCAATAGCCTCAAGCCCAAGCTTGTCCATATTTTGCTGGATTCCCTTGCTATTTTGACGATTCAAATAGATAATCCCAATCTCACTGTGTCCCTTGGCTACCTCATCCAAAATCTGAATGGTCGTAGACTCAAAGATACGGAAATCCTTGTAATCAGGGTAACGCTCTGAAAAAGTCGTAATCAAAGGTGGCAAAAAGTCATAGTGCTGGCTAGCAATCGAAAACTGGTTACCCTTTTCAGAGGCATTGAGATAGCGATTTTCAAAACTATCAAAACTGCGTACCACCTCAAGTGCACGTTCGTAAAAGGTCATGCCCTGACTGGTCAAGACCGCCCCCGTCGTTGTACGGGTGAAAATTTGGAAATTCAGCTCCTGCTCCAAATCCTTGATAGCCACTGATAGGCTAGGTTGGCTCACAAAGAGCTTGCTAGCTGCCTCACGGAAGGTTCCGCTGTTGGCAATGGCTACGACATAACGTAGTTGTTGTATGTTCATCTGTGACACTTCTTTCTTGAAAAATCAATCAATTTTATTATACCAGATTTTATCCTCTTTTGTTGATACTAAAAAGCCCAGGCAACCCTGAGCTTAAATGACTAACAAAGTAGTCCTATTCGTCTGATTTATCTGTCAAGAAGTACTCGTTTTCACGTTTGTCATAGTCGAAGGTCAAACGAACAGTATCTACCTTACCATTTTCTGGATTATAATCACGGTAGCTAAGACTCACTGACTGAGTGAGATCGCCCTGTTCGGTTTGTCTCATTTCATGATAAGTGAAGCTAGCCTCTGGGTGTTTTTCAACCACCTCAGAAAGTCGTGTTCCCTTAAGCAAATCTGCTTGAGTACCCACAGTTAACTTATCATAATCCTCTTTTGTCCAGTTGCTATGATAGTCATCAACTTCTTTGACCTTATCATAGTCGAAAGTTGCTGAGGCAGATTTCAAAACATAGACACCGTCTTTTATCTCGAAAGTCAAACGCACATAGTTGTTTCCATCTGTATTTTCTTTTCTATAGGTAAGATCTAGTAAATCTGGTTTATCTTCCTCGTAAGCATCACTATACTCGGCATCAGTCGCCTTACCGTGAGCGTCCAAGACCTCGTCCAATGTCAAAGTACCAACCTTCAACTCCTTAAACTGATCCTCAGTCCAGTCAAACTTATAATTCTCATCAATGTACAGATAAGCTCTGTCGTGACCGTCACTTTGGAACTGTTCAGCATGGTTCATGACATATTTCACCGCTTGATAACCTGCTCCAGCAAGCGAAGTCATAAAGAAGATGATTGACATGACTAGGGCAATAATAGATAGTGCCTTGCGTGTCGATTTCAGACTCAAAACCAAAGTCACAATAGCCAAAATGATAAGGAAGAAAGCAAGGAAGGTAAAGACAAAACCGATAGGAAGTGTCCAAGACAAAATGACAAATAGAATCCCCAAAACTAGAATAATGATTGGCAAAGCAATATTAACAAAAGCATTGTTCTTGGTTACTTTTGGCTTGTAATAAGGGTTTTCCAAAGGTATCTGACTTGTCTTTGGAGTTTCTTTTTCTTGCTCTTTCTCCAGATTCAACTCAGGCATGTGATTAGGAGCTTCCTCCTCTAATGTCACCTGAACTTCGTCTAGTTGCGTATCTGCTACTGAGTCAGCAGACACCTCTTCAGTAGTTTCAGAGCTATCCACTTGCTGAGCTTCAACCTGCTCAGACACTTGGACAGTTGATTCCTCCGAAGCAATGACAAAGCCCTCTTTCTTAGCTTCCATAAACTCCTCAGGACTTGGTTTACGACCATTGACGTCCTCAAAGTGACGCACCCATTCTTCTCTAGTTGCCATAGCTGACTCCTTTATCTCTTTTTCTTTATTTTATCATACTTTAATCTGGTCTTATGAAAATAAGGTCGGATATAAGAGAGAATTTTTTGAGACTGCCTGATGTGCTTAAGTGACAAGCTATCTCATGAAAATGGATGAAAGTCGAAAAAAAACTGCCCCCTAAAGTTTGATTTTCTCTGTCACACTTTTGGGGGCAGTTTAGATACTAGTATGACTAGTTTTTATACTTGTATAGTTAAGTATCTAATCCTTTTTAATCTCCAAACTAAGCTTATAAAAACTATAAAGGCTATAAGATATTGCAATAATTCCCAAGAAACCAAAGTATACATTATCCTTTAAACTCTTCATATAAATGCCAATGATTACAAAGAGAAAGGTATTAATCAAAATGACTAATCTTTTATTTTCTATCTTGCCTATTTTAACTACCAATAGTCTAATAATAAGTATCGATGGAGAGAATAAAACAGCAATTATTGTAAGTAAAATATTTTTTCTGCTAATTAAATTAGCTTTAATGCCTTTTTGAGATTCTTTTTCAATATTCATCTCTTTAAATAATAAATCCAGTGAAACATTATCAGGTTCACTTTTTCCTAATTCCCATTTAGAAATGGTCTGACGAGTAACAAATACTTTATCTGCAAGTTCTTGCTGAGTCATACCCGTTTTAGTTCTATATTCTTTAATCAACGTAGCAATGTCCATTTTAATACCCCTAGCTTATTTCTATTCTTTGATAAAAGGTTCTGCTAGCAAAATTACTATTAATATTATATAGAGAGGATGTTTATGAATAAAGTAAACGGCAATAAGTAATAGAAACAGTAAAATTCTCGTAACCCACGGATATTCGTTTGATAAATTAACCAATAAATTAACTAAAGGTTTCAGTATCAGCCCCGTTAATCCAAAAATAAGCACCCATATAAAATTAGCTTTGTTTTTCTTAATAAATTGTAACATTAAGAATACCTCCTCAAATTTGTTACTTTAAATTTATCAAGACCCATGACTAAAAGCACGCAACGAATAGTAAAATATGCGCAACGTCCTTAGAAACTAGGATGCAACGCTCCAAGTCATTACGCAACGAGGAGAATAGTACCTCTTAAAAGTACGAAATGGTAGTACATTAAAATCTAAAGACAGTAAAATTTTATAATAATTAAGCCGTACTATTTTAAAGTCTATATTTACATAAACTTCTGTTTATCTTCGAGACCAAAACGTTGGACTGCGACCATCATATTTTGAAGTATATACTTTTGTAGTTACACTTTCATTAACTTTGAGTAGTCTTTGCTACGTTTCCATCCATCTTATAATTCACTTCAAAAACTGTTATGCTTCTCGAAGTCCCCTAACCAAACATCCTCCTATACTCCTTCGATTTCTCGCCATACCAATCCTTAGCTGAGTAGTCAAACTGCTCTCTAAATTGCTCAGAGTATTTGAAGAGGTAATAACCTCGTAGCAAATCAATGGAAAAGACATAAGTCGCAAAGACAAATATGGCAGGCATGATAGGCATCAACACCGCATCAATGCTCCCTCTAGTGTCACTTCCTGTGGAGCGGTCAAAGAGTACAAGGGCACCTGTAATCCCTGTCCCACCTAAAAAGACCAAGCCATCTGAAATCTTTTCAGTCACAAGAGCTACCATAGGGCTAAACTCTGTCTGATTTTGAAGAGCTTCTTTCAGTTTACGGGGAACCGTTCGAATCAAATAATAAATGGAAAGAAGAAACATAGCTCCCGATAGTATACTGACAATATTTCGTCGTGTCATCATCATTATACCAGCACATACCGTAAAGATAGCGAGTAAGACTACCATGTAAAAGTAGGTGCAAAATTTTAGTTTCATCGGGCTTCTTCTGTGCTTAATCGAAAAGAACAGATAGACCAAATACATGACTACATAGAAAAGAATGATTGGCCACTGAATCCAAGAAAATGTTGGATTTTGATCAAGCGTCAATCCTTTTATAAACATGGGTGTGATAATAGAGAAGAAATAAATAACAATTGAAGTGATAAACAAGCCGATAAATCGTTTCCAGCTTCCTTTTTGATTGAGCTTTTCTACGGTCTCCTTAGTGACAAGAGACTGACTTTGCTCGAATGTATAATTTAAGAATTTCAATAGTTTTCTCCTTTTATCAAGAAAAAACAGGAAGGTTTCCCCTCCTGTTTCTTAATTAATCCTCGCCATCTGGACCTGATTTATAAGTAAGGTAGAACGTATCGTCATCTTCTTTGGTATCAAATGACAAGTAAACACTCTTGAGTTTACCATCTCCAGCCTCATAGTCACTATAAGAAATACTCATTTCTTTTTTGAATTCACCTTGACGAGATGTTGAGATTGTGTATTCTGCACTTGAAGCTTTAGGGTGATCCTTAACGATATCTTCAAGTTTCGTACCATTTGATGGATCAGTGTAATCACCCTTATTGAGAGCATCAAACTGTTCTTTTGTCCAGTCAGCTTTGTAAGAGCGATCAACTTCTACTTTATCTTGAGGGAATCTACCTGAAGCATATGACAAGATAAATGTACCGTCATATTGTTTCTTAAAGTTTAGGTAAACACTTTCACCATAGTCTTTACCAGAGTAATTCAACTTCATCTCATCGCCAGAGATTTGTGCATCAGAAGCCTTACCATAAGTCTTGATGATAGACTTAACGGTATCCTTACCTGCTTTCAACTTCTTGAACTTAGATTCATTCCAGTCAAATTTAGCATTTTTGTCAATGTAATCGTTGACGTCAGTGCTATCACCTTTTGAATCAGATTTAGAATCAGATTTAGAGTCAGATTTTGAATCGCTGTCATCATCTTTCTTGTCAGCGTCATCATCGTCTTTATCAGCAACTTTTGATGTCTTGCTTGAGCTTGTGTTGTCACTAGCGTTTTGAGAGATTTGGAAAATCAAACCACCAATAGAAACAAAGAGCATGAGACCAGCAACACCTGTTGCAATGATTGAGAGCAATTTCTTGCTTGATTTAAGGCTAAAGACAAGCGAAACAACTGCCACTGCAACTGCGAGGACTGTCAAGATGATGGAGAGCCAAGCAGGACTTACGAACCATGCCAAGATTGCAAAGATTACTGAAAGTGCAATCGCAACGATTGGCAAGATAAGATTGAAAAGAGGTTTATCTGCTGAGCCAGCTGCTGCTGGATTAGGAACTGTTCCAAATCCTGGAGCTGAAGAGATAGGTGCCTTTTCAAACATGCTTGAATCAAATTGCGGGGTTGGTTGTTGCACAGGTGCTTCTGAGAAAGCTTCTGCACCAACTGGTGATTCACTGCTTGCTTGTTCTGCGACAGCATCTTCAGCTGTTTCAGCCACATCTGCGATGTCATCTTGTTCTGTGACTTCTTCAGTAGCAACTGGTTCATTAGCTGGTGCTTCTACAGATGCTGCTTGAGCAGTCAAAGCGCTAGTATCAAAGTCAGCTGCTTTAGCGTCCAAAAATTCTTGGGGGCTAGGTTTACGCCCATGTACCGACTCAAAAAGTTCAGCCCATTCTGCTTTAGTTGACATAAAAATCTCCTTTTATCAAGAAATCTAAACAAGAGATCCCTTCGACTTGGCGAAGTTTTCTATAGTTAGGAGTTAGACACCTCTCTCTGATAAGAGCAAGTAGCATGCGTCCTTTCAAAAGTCAGCCCTCGCTTTTTAGCCTGAGGCAACCTTTTTCCTATATCTAGTCCCATTGTTCATTTTCTTGTTGATAGTTCCATTCTACCATATTTAAAGACCTCTGTTAACCGTTTCCCAAAAGGTTTTTTTCTGCTACAATAGTAGGTATAATGCACCAAAGGAGTTATATATGAAAAACATTAAAAAGTACATTCCATTAATTATTGTACTTGTTATCGCCGGACTAGGTTTTGCTTATCGAGAGAATATCTCACGCGCCGTTCGTGGAGATGCCTACGTTGATAACAAGATATTCACTAAACAATTAGAAAAGGCTCAAAAATCTGGAAAAGATGCCTTTCCACAGTTGTCAGACAAGGTTGGTAAGGACGAAGCCGAAGTTATCCTCCACACTTCAAAGGGTGATATCACAGTCAAACTCTTCCCTACACTTGCTCCTAAGGCTTCTGAAAACTTCTTGAAGCATGCCAAGGACAAATACTATGATGGGCTTACCTTCCACCGTGTAATCAAGGACTTCATGATTCAAAGTGGTGACCCTAAGGGTGACGGTACTGGCGGAGAATCTATCTGGAAGAAAGGTTTCGCTGTTGAGCCTACACCATTCCTATACAACATCCGTGGCGCACTTGCTATGGCTAATACTGGTGCTAAAGAGTCAAACGGCAGCCAATTCTACATTGTTCAAAACAAGGATGATCAAAGCAAACAGCTAGGAAATGCTGGCTATCCAAAACCTATCATTGACGCCTACAAAAAGGGTGGTTACCCAGCTGGCGATACTAAATATACCGTCTTTGGTCAAGTCATCAAAGGCATGGATGTCGTTGATACCATTGGCAATCTTGAAGTCGATGACAACAGCAAACCAAAAGAAAATGTAACGGTCAATTCCGTTGAAGTCGTTAAAGACTACAAATTCAAATCATAACCACCCGTCTAACGGGTGGTTTGAGCAAGGGCTATAAGCCCATAATACCAGCCAGCGCCTAAAGACGCTGGCTTTCACTTTGTTCAAGCCTTATTGCTTTTGACTCGTCACAAGCCTCTCAAAGAGGCATTCGCATTACTTACCATTATCCCTAAAGGGATTTTCATATTCTTTAACGCTTAATTTATCCAAAGCGATATCATGCTTCTCTTGTTCCTGAATATATTTCTTAATTGTGGATTCATTAAGTCCTACCGTACTTACATAATAACCTTCTGCCCAAAAATGTCTGTTACCAAATTTATATTTTAAATTAGCGTGTTTATCAAACATCATCAATGCACTTTTACCTTTTAAATATCCCATAAAACTAGCTACACTCATTCGTGGTGGAATACTTACTAGCATATGAACATGATCTGGCATTAAGTGGCCTTCTATGATTTCAACGCCTTTATATTGGCATAGTCTATGAAAAATCTCTCCCAGACTACTCCTATATTGATTATAGATTATTTTTCGTCTATACTTAGGTGTAAATACAATGTGGTACTTACACATCCATTTTGTATGTGATAAACTGTGAGCTTTTTGCGCCATAGTCTTAACTCCTTTCGTTTTACAATTGGCTTGAACACCTATATTGTAACTCGTTTGGAGTTTTTTTGTTATGACGGTATAACCTTCAATGCGCACCCGCATAGTGATATGCCCCCTGTCAAGTAGACAGGTTAAATATCTAAAAAAGTGTCTGTTTTTGAAGGTCAGTCGTACATAATAA
>OKWY01000054.1_pt1 | contig 57581 bp, 60 predicted proteins | sample 1607041 | NCBI WGS metagenome assembly OKWY01 (sample SAMN07501038, study PRJEB24779) | human gut metagenome | isolation source: stool | host: human infant | place: USA: Pittsburgh, PA | reverse complement strand
ACGGAATCAATTATATAAATTCTAGGTGAAAATTTCACGTTTCCTGGAAAATAAATATTTCATTTTTTCGCTTACACCTAACGAACAATTTAGTTATTTTACGCTTTTGACTTCGAATTCTTGGAATCTATATTTTTGTCCTGTTGGATTAATTTTTCCTTCTGGAACTTCTTCCACAAACATATCATATGGTCTTACGAAAAGTCCACACTCTCCATATAAAGCTCTATAAAGAACCATAGTTTCTTGAGTTTCAGAATGCTTAACAAAGTCTTCAACCAAATATAAATCTCCCTTAAAATGTCTGAAAATCTTACCTTTAAAATTAGATATATCTCTCATATTTTTCCTCCATTAACAATGTACTATTTAAAATAAAAGAAACAGTCTGCTATTAACAAACTGCTTCATCTATTATATCATTATTTTTCACTTCAGTATTTACTTCTTCTTTATAAATTAAATACTTTCCATGGACTTTTATAAAGTAATCTCCACAAATATATAAAGGATATATCAACCATATCATAGGTATATTTACATCAAAATTATACTTATTCCAAATCATTAATATAGCAATAAATGAACAAATTATTGAAACCCCATTATTAATTATTAATGTTTTAATATCATTTATTTTTATAATCTTTAAGTTAATTACAAATAATATTACTGTAAATATTGAGTATAATACTGATTTTAATAAATTTTCTATATTGTAAATATCAACTCCATACTTTTTCATATAAAGTACATATTCAAACTTTTCCTTATATTCTTTCCCCATCTTACTCCAAAAATCAAAATCAGACCACTTATTTGGAATCATATCTAAAGGAATAGAAATTTTAATGTTTGTAACCTTAAAAAATATAAATACTGAAGCAATAGACATTAAAATATATAAAATTACTAAAACTGGTTTATTTCTTGATTTAAATAAACTAGCTATTACCTTAATTAAAATCAATACTAAAGCTATAATTGGGAATATTAATGCTATAAACTTAGCTATCATATAATATATATCCCCATTAATAGCCATTTCATTAATACTAAATTTCATTTTAAAATCTTCAATTTTATTTAATGTTAAGTCTGTACCATCTATTGTTAATCCATCTAAAACTTGTGAAGAGTCTTTTGGAGCTTGAACCATAATATTAGCTTTAGAACCTTTTAAAATTCCTCTTACAATTAAAGTTCTATCCTTATAAATAATCTCTCTTCCTACACAGTTACTACTTCCAAATAATTTATAAGATGTATCAATATCTATTAAGCACCCTTCTAAATCATCAGCAAATAAATTTGATCCTTTAACTAATAGATTAGATGAACCTTTTATAATTAGAACATCTAAATCATTTGCTGTTTTTCCTAAGTCAGGATTATTAGCAGATTGTGATGATTCTTCAGCCCATCCCACTACGGCTAGCTCTTGATCTTCCTTTTTTATAGTCTCAATTAATTCTGTGTTATAATTTTCATTTTCAAAATAGAAATTTAAAGTCTTATTTTCACTTCCTATATTATTTGCATAACCTAAGGATATTCCCCAGCACATAATTAAAGCAAATATAAGAATTATTCTAACTATGTGCTTTAAATACCTTATCATTCAGTCTCCAGACGAACTCTATCGCCATCTTCTACTATTTTATTACTATCAATAATTATTTTATCATTTCTTCCTAATGAACCTTCAGTCACTGCTGCATATTCACCATCTCTTTTTTCAACTTTTACATCAACTTTTTTGGCTGTTAACTCTTCACCTAATACAGTTTCTTTTTCAGTAACAACTAATACATAATAATTACTACCCTCACCTTGCCTTAAGGCAGATAATGGAACACATGTACCATATTTCTTTGATTTACTTGAAACTATAATTTCTCCACTATCATCAATTTCTCCTATTCCTACTGGTAAAACAACTGTTACATTTAAAGTATCAGCATTATCTTGATTTTTAGAGATAGAATCTATAGTTAAATTTTCAATAATACCATAAGTACCTAAGTTTACAGCAACGGATTGCCCTTGTTTTATTGAAGTTCTATTTTCTTTAGCAATTTGCCCAACAAATTTATATCCTTCATTCTTATCTGCAATTGATGCTATAGTATCCGTTGTAACTCCACCATTTTCTGCAACAACACTAGTAACTATTCCTTCCTTTTCTGAAATAATTTTTCCACTAGCATCTAGTAAAGGTTGAAGTTTTGCAAGTTCTTTATTATATTCATCAATTTTAAGAGAATCCTTTGTATCCTGAAGTGCTCTATCTAAATCTACAGTATCATTTGACTCAGCTACAGCTGCATCATACATAGATTTTTTTGATTGATAATCAGAATATAAACTTTCTTCTATTCCTGGCTCCTTTTCTTCATCACTTAACTTTGAATAATTATCTAATGCTTGCTTTGCTGCATTCATCTCATTTAAAGCACTTTGTACAGCTTGTTTTTTAGCATTTATAGCTTTATTATAATCTTCAGTTGCACGTGTTAAAGTCTTTTGTTCTTGCGATATATTTTCTTTAATTTCATTAACCTTTTTCTCTAAATCTTCAGTATCAAGTTCAACTAAAGTATCTCCAACTTTAATAATTGAACCTTCACTTATATTTACATAATTAATCTTAAGACCTTCAACTACAGAAATTTTTTCTTCTCTATTTTTTGCAACTACACCTTTAGCGGTAATTTCATCTACTATTGTTTTAGTCTTTGGCTTATCAACTTTAACTCTTGGTATAGTCATAGAATCTGCAGCCCTAGATAACATTGTGCATCCTATCATCAATATTAAAAATGCAAACAATGCCTTTACCGCTTTTTTCTGTAAAGTATCATTTCCTTTTTTCATATATTTAAAATTTATAACTTTTTTAATTTTTTCTTTTTTACTCATAAATTATCATTCCTTTACTGCTGATGCCGCAATACCTTGCTCTAAATAGCTTTGACCTGCAAAAAATACTATTATAGCAGCTATTAATGTTACAGCAGATGCTGTAAATGCTATATCAGCATTTTCTAAAGTAATATTTGGTAAATAAATTGATAGTGGCCATAAAGCCTTATCTTTTAAAAACGTCAATGGTTGCTCTATTAAGTTCCAATATTCTAAAAATTGTAATACAATAGCTGACATTATACCTGGCATTCCTAACGGAATACCTATCTTAGCAAAAATAATAAGTTCACTAGCACCATCTATTCTTGCTGATTCAATAATTGACTCTGGTATATTACAGAAGAATCTATACATTATAAATACTGAAAATGTTGAAAATATAGCAGGTAATATTATGCTTCCATGTGTGTTAAGAAGGTGTAACTTATCTAATACTAAGTAACTTGATAACATTGTAACTTGGAAGGGCATTAACATTACAACTATATAAATTGTGAATAACAGTTTCTTAAATGGGAATTTATATCTTGCAAATCCCCAAGCTGCTGGAATGCCAACTATAAGTTGTCCAGTTACTGATAAAAATACTATTTTTACAGAGTTCCAAAACATTATAAAGAATTCCGGAGTATCAAATAATAATTCTACATATGCTCTCAAAGTAGGATAACTAGGTAACAACCCCCAACTTACATATCCTTTACCCTTTTCAGATAATACTGGTGCAAGATAAGCGTTTAATTCATCTACACTCATAAATGAACCCGCTAATAAAAATATAACTGGGAAACACATAAATATAGATATTGCAACTAATATAATAAATACTATCTTTTTCTTCATTGTATAAATCACCTCACCCTAATCCTGTTTTTCCCATGCTCTTTGTAATAACATAATCAATATAAATATTATCGCTGCCATAAGTATAGATGCAGCTGCCATTTTACTAAAATCTAATTCTCTAAACCAATTATTAAATAAGTGTTGTAATAAATACATACTCTTATCCGGATAATCACCTGCAACTAAATATGCCTCTCTAAATACCTTAAATGAATTAAGAAGAGATAATACTGCTACTGTATACAACGTAGGTTTTAAACAAGGTATTGTTATCTTAGTAAAACATTGTAAATTATTTGCTCCATCTACCTTAGCTGACTCATATATCTCTTTAGATATAGAATTTAATCCAGCTAACCACAAGATAATATTGCACCCTAGATTTTTCCATATATAACTAAATACTAATATCCAAAAAGCCCATCCTGTACTCATCCAATCTTGACCTGCCATATTAAATTTATCTAGCATAGCACTTAAGAATCCTTGTTCATGAAAAACAATATTCCATATTAATACTACTGAAGCTATAGGCACTGCCATTGGTATTAAAAAGGCTGTTCTTAGTATCTTTGATGCTTCTACAAATTTATTTAATAATACAGCTATTATTAATGATAATGATAATAATAACGGTATACATACAAGAACAAACTTTATAGTATTATTAGACGCTAATTTAAAAGCTGAATTATTGAACACTTCAGTATAATTCTGAAATCCTATAAATTCTCTTGAAATTGCACTTTGAAAAGATCTAAGAAATACATCTAAGAAGGGAAGCAGTGTAAATACTGCTACCCCTAGTAAACTTGGCAATACAAAATATAATCCAGTATATTTAGTTTTTTTCTTTACTTTTTCTTCTTTTAATTTATTTGATTCTACTTTTCTTATTTGTTTTAATTTATTAACATTTAACTCTTCCATATTACTCTGATAAGTATAAATCCAAGTTATCTACAACTGTATTTATAGCCTCCTCTAAAGATATTTCACCTTGTACATATGAAGCAAATTGCTTTGCAACTTCTGTTAACAATATAGTATTAACTGTTGTAGCAGTATTTAAGCTTTCTATTTCACCCTTTAATTTATTTACATCTTCATCATTTGGATATAATATATTTATTTCCTTTGAATTTCCAAACTCATCAGACCAACCTGATGTACCTTGAATATAGTGATTTGTTGCTCCATCAAATTCTAATTCATATCCTTCTTCTTTCATTTTTTCTATAGAAAAGGCATTTTCAAAGCTATTTTTATTTATACTAAATCCTCCATCAGAGTACATTTCACTAGAGTTATTCTTTATTAATGATGTTAATATTTCCTTAGCTTGCTCTTTATTTTTTCCCTTTGCATTAATTCCAACTAAGTTTGATGGAATAAATATGTTTTCTTCTCCTCTAGTTAAAACCTTATAATCTATTTCAGGTGAAGTGTTTAAAAGAGTAACCATAGATCCATAATCATAAGTTCCAGCAAGTCCACCTAAACCTAATAATGAACTACCCTCAAGTAAAAATGAGTCTGCATAAATAGCTGGATTTAAATAATATTGTAAATCATATACTGCATATAAATCTTCATAATCTTCTTCGCTATATTCTTCATCTAATTCTTCATCAACATTCTCTTCAGTACCTATCAATATAGAAGACCCTTCATTATAACCTTCTAATTGAGAGTATTTATCCTCCATAGTTTTCATATATGCTTCTTCATTAGTTTGAATTGCAGAATACATTTCATTAGCTTTTTCAAAGAAACTTTTTAATGCATCTTCATTTATAGTATCGTCTTCATTTAACCAATCACTTCCATATAGATAATATAATGAATAAACTAAAGAGTTTGGAGTAAAGTAATTATTAAATATTCTTTTCTCACTTTGAGTTGACAATTTTTTTGTTAACTCAACTAATGAATCTAAATCAGAAACTGAAGCAATATCATTCTTATTTCCTAATAATATTGGATATTTAAATGATGTTGGTATTTGATATATCTTTCCATCATTAGTATATGCATCTGCAATATTCTTAAATATTGTTCCATCCTCTGCTAAAGGATTTATAATATCGCTTATATCTTCTAATAATCCTTTTTTAATATATGATTCAGCTGATAAACCATCTAATATTATTACATCAGGCCCATTTCCTGCCATTATTTCAGTATTTAAGGTTTTAAGTGCATCTGATTGAGTTGTTCCATCACCATAATTTAAACCAATTTCATACTTAACATAAGTATCTGGATGCTCTTTTGCATATTTTGAAATAGCTTGTCTAATTGAATGGTTTTCTAATAATGAATATACTACAAGTTGATTTTCTGGAACTGATGGTATATTTTCATCATAAGCAAAGTTAATAATTTTAGATTCGGCATTAGAAAAATCACTAAATGTAGTTAAAAACTCGCCATTACTTTTTTCAAGGAATGATATTATATTCATTTCGCTATCACCAAAAGATGAAATTGCAGAATCAACTAATTGATTTACTTTTTCACTTTTCATATCATACTCATATAGACCTAAAGTATTATAGTAATATATTTTATCTTTACTTCCTGAATTAAGGAAAGTTGGAGAATAATTAGAGTTTTCAGATATTGTTTCTTTTTCTAAAGCTTCTAAATTTCCCTTTTCCTTCCCATTAGTAGTATCATATTCTATTATTGAATCAAATTGATATATAACTAATGAATCACCAACTAAGAAAAAGTCACCTATCCATTCCTCAGCTTCATATACATTCTTCTCTTCAAAAGTTTCACCATCAATCTGAACTATTTTTTCATTATTACTACCTGCTGTAAAGAATACATCTCCATTTAAATTAGCTTTAAAGTTACTATAACCCATTCCCATTTCCATTGAATCATCATTATATATTGAAAGATCTAAATCAATATCAGTTAAATTACCATCTGCATCTACTGTAGCATATTTATATTCTGGTTCCTCATAAACAAATTCTTCTGTGGTTGCCTCACCTTCAACTGACATAGAATCATCTATTGATCCCTCTTCCATTCCTGTAAAAGGTTCTTCAAAATAATATGATAATAGTATTGTTCCACTACTTAAATATCCTATATTACTAGTATATGTTTCTTTTCCTTCTTCTTTTGGTAACACTATAGAGTTTTGCGTCCATGTTTTACCTCCATCTTCAGAAATAAAAGCTACCGGCTTCCAATCCTCTGTTGAATATCCAATCATACCTATTTTGTCATTTTCTAATAAGCTTAAAGTTTGGACTTCAACCCCTTCGGGTACCTCATATTGCTCTTCAACGTATCTCCCCATTGAAGATTTTCCTCCATCTTTTGAACACCCTACTATACCTAATGCTAATGTTAATGTTAAAAGTATCGAAAGCATTCTTTTAAAACTTGTCCCCATATTTACCTCCATAATATTTATTTTTTATAATTTATTTACATTTTATTTTATAATATCATTTTTTTATATATTTTTCCATAAAAATACTTCTTGTAAACTCTTTAATTATATTTTTATATAAAGAAAATCTAATCTAATCTAATAAAATGTAAAAATTATTCTTCTGATATTTAATTAGACATATTGAATCTGTAAAATGTTCCATATATTTATTTTTAGTCTCCTTATTCATAATTTTATATTAAAAACCTTAATTTACTATTAATATATTATTAAATTTATCTTACAAAATTAAAAGGAGCCAAAAATTTAGCTCCTTTAAATACATGTTATTTAATTAATAAACTCCATTTACTCTTCAATTTGATAACAAACAAAAAAGCCAGCTTTCACTGACTTTTATATTGCCCATTTTTTGTTTCCTGTAAAAGATACATTCAACCACTTTTTATAATCAATATGCTTAATTGCATCATTTATTTCTTCTCTTACATTATCCATTTGATCTAATGTTTTAAGCTTACTATCTTTATTATAAACAAAATCAATTTCAATTCTAAGTTCACGTCCAACTTTAGATACTCTTGTTATAGAATCTTCAAAATTATATTCTTCCTCAATTTCTTTAACTAATACATATATATCATCATTAATTTCATCATTAGCTTTTACACATATTACTTCCTTAAAGTTTTCTATAAAAATCTTTATAGGTATTCTAATACATAATAGTGATGCTGCAACCGTCATACCTGGATCAATATATGGATTCAAGAAATTCAATTTTGTATTTGATATAGCAATACCTATTATAAATGCCGCTAACACTGCTGCACTTAATGATGTGTCCATAAGCCATTGAGTAAATTCTGCCTTAATAAGTTCTGAAGATAATGCTTTTGATTTCATCTTCATATATAGTGAAATCACTCCACAACCAATAACTGATATAATTGAATATATAATTGCTAATCCAAACTCTAAGTTATTTCCACCACTTACTATGGTCTTTACAGCTCCTACTAATGAATATAAACACATAATAGTTATTATTAATGATTTTATTGAAATAACTATTGGCTCTAAAATATGTTTACCAAAAGGAAATTTTTCAAAATCTCTCTTCGCCATATAATTATTAATATAAAGTGATAACATTGATAATATTACACTGATAAATGAATATAATCCATCGAATATAATCATATCAGACTTTAAAGCTCAGCCCCATGCGATACCAAATAGTGCAAAGAATAACGCACCTACTACAGATAGTTTTAATATTTTATTCTCTAGTTTCATTATTCTCACCTCTATTCTTATTTTTGACTTTTTTAAAACTAGATACTTATATGATATACAAATTAAATTATTTTTGTAATGCTTAAAATGCTGAGAAATTACAACTAATATATGCATCTATATATATGTAAAATTTTGAAAATAGCTTAAATGTACCTATTTTTAATTAAAATGTACTTATTATAGCTGATATTTATCAAATATTTAAAATATCAACATTAGTTTCAAATAAAAACTCCGTGAATATTATCTAAATTTTAATAAAAATTATATTCTATATTAACATTATTATATCAATTATCTTTTAAATCATATAATATATTAATTTAAATATATTAGGTGGTGAATAAATGAAGGCAGATATAGTTTGTGAAGGTGGAGGAGTAAAAGGAATTGCACTATTAGGTGCAATTTATTATTTAGAAGAACATGGATATACCTTTGAACGATTTGCTGGTACCTCTGCTGGTGCTATAGTAACTTCCTTATTAGCAGTAGGCTATACAGGAAAGGACCTAAAAAATATGCTTTTAAATCTAGATTTTAAAGATTTCTATGTAAAAAATAAATTAAATTTATTACCCTTTATAGGTCCAACTGTAAGCCTTTTTAAAAATAAAGGATTATTCTCTGGTAATAACATAGAACAATATTTATATAAATTATATAAAGCTAAAGGTAAAACTAAATTTAAAGATATATATACAAATGGTATCAGTCCTCTTAAGATAATTGCTTCTGATATCACAAATAAAAAGCTACTAATTCTTCCTGATGATTTAGTAAAATATAATATTGATCCATTAGAATTTAGTATTGCTAAAGCGGTAAGAATGAGTATTAGTATTCCCTTTTATTTTAACCCTGTAATTCTTAAGAATGGTAAAAATTCAAGCTTTATAGTTGATGGTGGATTACTAAGCAATTTTCCTATTTGGATCTTTGATGTTGAAAACAATCCTCGCTGGCCAACCTTTGGATTAAAATTAATTAGTAATAATGATTTAAAAACTGTTAATCCAAATAAAAGTAATTTAATAACTTACTCTTGTGATGTAATTGATACTATACTTACTAAGGATGATGAAGCTTTTTTAAATAATAAGGATTCTGTAAGAACTATTAAAATTAGAACATATGATGTTGGCACTGTAGATTTTGAGATCTCAAAGGATGAATATCTTAAATTATTTAATTCAGGTTATAACTGTGCAAAAACTTTTCTTGCAAAGTGGAGTTTTAACTCTTATATTTCTAGATACAGAAATACTCATATTTCCAATAGAAATTTCGGTTAAAACTAATTAAATAGCAATGTATAGATAAATTTTCTAAATACATTGCTATTATTTTATGTATAATTCACATTATTTTTCTTTAAATCATAAAATATAACTGAATTATTTTTAGGAGCATTTTATGACTTCAATTATCTTATATAGTCTCGCAATAATTTCCCTAATAATATCATTTATAAAAGATAAAAGTAAAACAAAGAAATCTATTGTATTAGGATTAAAATCATTTGAAAATGTATTACCTCAATTTCTTTGCATAATAATAACTGTAGGAATATTACTTTCATTTTTCACCACAGATACAATATCTAAAATATTAGGTACTAGTTCAGGTTTTATTGGTATTATACTTGCTGATATTATAGGGGCAATTACAATGATGCCTACTTTTGTTGCCTTTTCACTTGGTAATACATTACTTTTAAACGGTGCTGGATATGCACAAGTTGGTACACTTGTTTCATCTTTAGTGCTAATTGGTCTTATGACACTTCCCCTTGAAATTAAATATATTGGTAAAAGAGCTGCACTATTAAGAAATCTGATTGCATTTATATTTTCAATTGTTGTAGGAATTATTTTAGGAAGGATTATGATGTTTATATGAATACTATAATAAAAATTTTTAAAAGGTATAAATCCTTTTTAATATCCTTATTAGTACTTATAATATTATCTTTTTTTAATAAATCAATACTTACTGAAACTATTAATACCACCAGCTCTAATATATTACAAATGCTCTCTGTTCTTCCTCCTGTAATGATTTTATTAGGATTAATAGACGTATGGATTCCTAGAGAACGACTTATGAAATACATGGGAAATAATTCCGGAATAATTGGTATTCTTTTAGCTATGTTAATTGGTTCAGTAGCCGCTGGTCCTATGTATGCTGCTTTTCCTTTTACTGCAGTTTTAATAAAAAAAGGTGCAAAGTTTTCAAATATAATTATTTTTATGAATGCTTGGTGCTTGACTAAAATTTCAACATTACTATTTGAATTTTCAGCACTTGGCTATAAATTTACTTTGGTCAGATTATTAATAGATATCCCTGGCGTTTTAATAATGAGCTATTTGGTAAATTTGTTAATGTCAAAAAATTCCATAAACAAGCTTTATAATAAATATAATTAAAATTTAAATATCCCTCTGCCCTATTAAGCAGAAGGATATTTAAATTTTAATTAATTCTAAATATTTAATTATATATATCTGCAAATTCAATACTACACTTTTCAACCTTTGATTTAGTTAAATTGCTAATTTTTCTATTCTTACTTTCAACTTGTCTTATAGGAAGGCTTATAATAAATTTACTACCTTCATTAATCTTACTCTCTACATATATATCACCTTGATGCATCTTAACAAGTGATTTAACCAGTGATAACCCTATCCCACTCCCATTAGCTCTTCTAGTTAGGTTATTATCAATTTGAGTATATCTTTCAAATATTGTAAGAAGTTTTTTTTCAGGCATACCTATACCATTATCCGTTACTGATATATAAACATTTTTATTATCTTTTCCTATGTTAACATATATTTTCCCACCCTCTTTTGTATACTTAATTGCATTAGATAATAAATTTAAAATTATCCTCTCTATTTTATCTGGATCACATGCAATTATTTCTTCTTCACTCTCCGTATCAAAAATGAGCTCTATCCCCTTATTATTTACATATTCTAAAATGGACATTGTAATATCTTCAACTACACTTATGATATTGTAATTTCCTAATTCTATATTATAATATCCATAATCCATTTTACTAATATCAATTATGTTATTAACTAACCTAAGAAGCCTATAGCAATTTTGCCTAATTGAATTCATATATTTATTTAAAATTTCTTCATCAGCTGCCTGTATATTTTTATTTTCAATATTTTTATTTATTACTTGCATAGTTGCTAATATTATATTTAAAGGTGTTTTAAATTCATGTGATATATTAGAAAAAAATTCACTTTTTAAACTTTCTAATTCAATTGCTTTTTCGTAAGCAATTTTTTCTTCTTTAATTTTTTTTTCTTCAGTTATATCTCTAGCCGTTAGAATATATACCTGTTTTTCTTCTATAAACTTACAGCTATATTCAACTAATTTATAATCATCATTTTTACATTTAAATCTAACTCTTAGCCCCTTAACTCCACTACTTATTGATTCACTTTTTATAGTACTTAAAATACTTTTTAAATCTTCTTTATGAATAAAATTATGCCATTCATGTTCAAGCAATTCTTTTTCATTCCATCCTAATAATTCACTACAGCATTTACTTATTTTTTTAATTTTCCCATCTTCCCCTATAATAGCCATAATATCTACTGAAATCTCAAAAAAATATTCTAATTCACTTTTCTTATCAAAAATTTCCCCTACTTCCATATTTATATCTCACCCCATACCCATCACTATTTTATTGAAATATTAAATATCAATTGATATTATTCCACTGTTTACATTTTACTATTTTTACCATATCCCTTCAACCTTTTTTTCATATATATTCAATTAAATTCACATTTTATTTCCATTTGTAAACAAATTAATCAATTCTATTATATTATTTTTAATTTAAAATCTTTAGCTATATTTTCATATTTATCATATACACTTTTTTCCTTGTAAAACACCGGGAATTTTTTGTCATAGTTACCCCATATGGTAAGTGGATCTTTTGTAAAATATATAGTAGAAAATAATATTTCTTTAGTTGTTATTCTAACTATAAAAGGAATACTTTCTACCGTTAGGTTATAATAAATTCCCGATTCACTATTCTCATACTCAAAATTTTTCATAAATTCTTTATCTTCATAATTTAAAAGCTCTTTAAATCTTATCTTCGAATCTTCTTCTAATACATTAAAATAAAAATCAACATATGAATTTTCTACTCCATTTAATCTGACTGCTTCTTCTAAAAAACCAATTATGCATTGTTCAAAATCATATGAATTATCAGCTTCTAAGATTTTGTTCTCAAACCTACTAATTCCCTCTGTAATATTATTAAATCTAATATTGACTTTGTCTTTAAAGTCATTTTCATTAACTGAAATTAACATATAATCACTCCCATATTTTAATATTATTCTTCCTCATTTTTTTCTTCCTGTATTTCATCCTCATTTAATTTATTAAATGCTTCTAATCTCATTAAATTAGCAAATACACTTATTAAGTATGAATTAGCAACATTTTGATATGCAACTAAATCATTATTTTCTTCTCTATAAATATTGCTAAAATCTTTTATATATAATCTATTTGATGCAACTATCCATAGTAATATATATCCTAATAAAACTAATCTTTGACTAAATAAAAATACTTCTTCAGGGGTCTGTCCTGTGTTATTTCTATCTTGTGCATCTAATATATCTAAATTAGCAGCGTATATATAATTTGAATAACCAGCTACTAAAAAAGCAACTCCTACTTTTTCCATATTTCCTAAGTTAACTTCAAATTTTATAATATATTGATCCACTTTTTCTTTTTCTTCATTACTTTTTTTATCACAACCTTTACTCTCCATTTTACCTCCTAAAAAAGCAATTCATAATATAATATGAATTTTCATTTTTATTGGTTAGGATTATGTATAAAGGTCTTTTAAAATTTAATAATTATATTTTTATATAATAAAAAAAGAAACTCTATTGAGTTTCTTTTTTGGTGGCTTACCGGGGAATCGAACCCCGGACACCTTGATTAAAAGTCAAGTGCTCTACCGACTGAGCTAGTAAACCGAATATGGTGCGTGTTAAGAGATTCGAACTCCTGGCCCACGCCTTAGAAGGGCGTTGCTCTATCCAGCTGAGCTAAACACGCAAAATGAAAATCTAAATCTTAGATTTAGTTATTTGAATTTTCTCAGCATAGCGGAGTTTCATATTCAAATAAAATGGAGCGGGTAGTGGGAATCGAACCCACCTTTCCAGCTTGGAAGGCTGGAGTATTACCGATATACGATACCCGCATAAATGACATTCTAAATCTTCGATTTAATTATTGGGATTTATTCGACAAAGTTGAAATTCCTTTTTGTCAAAATGGTGACCCCTAGGGGAATCGAACCCCTGTTACCACCGTGAAAGGGTGGTGTCTTGACCGCTTGACCAAGGGGCCTTGCATATGTCTTGCTGACTACTTTTTGTATATTACAGTGTTTTTAGACAAAAGTCAACACTTTTTTAAAAAGTTTTTATGAAAATTTAAAAAGATTTTATTGTAAACATTTAAAATAAAGTTAATTTAATAAATTCCTCTTGTGTATCTATATCAGCTAACTCAATTTCGTTATCAACATTTACTATATTTAAATCATTTAAATGCCCCTTTAGTATTCTTTTTCCACCATTATCTCCTTCTAATGATAATAATTCATTAATATATCTTTTTGAAAAAATAACTGGATTACCTTTATTATCTCCATAACCAACACAAACTATACCTTTATTTCCATTAATAAAATTATCTATTAACGAATTTAATGTTTTTATTGATATAAACGGTTGGTCACATACCATAAACATATAGCCATCAGCATTTTTATCAAAATTTATACCTAATTTTATAGAACTAGAAACTCCTAAACTACTATTCTCATTCATAACAACATTAATATCAGTATTTAATAAAGCTTCTTTTATCTCTTTATATTGAGTCACACATATTATTTTATTTAACTTCAAATCTAGCACTTTTTCAACTATATACATATATATTGGCTTATCTTTATAAATTGCCAACAATTTATTTCCATTAAACCTCTTACTATTTCCCGCCGCCAAAAGTATTAAATTAATCCTCATCCCTCATCCCCCTATATAAATTATTCATCAATATTTGAATGCCGTGATGACGAAAATTAATGATATTACCTCCAGGAATAGTATAATTTACGTTAAGAATTTATATTGTTTTTTTCCAGAAAAAGAGCTAAAGCTTCGAAAGTCATTTCATTCCCTCAGCTTTTTAACGCTCTTTTCCTTACAAAAACAATTAAATTCTAAAACTTAATTACAATATTCCTTCCGATAATATCATTAATTTTTCTCTATCACTGGTTTTCAAACCAAAAGATATACTTTTCCTCATAACAAACTTAAAGATTAACGACTTCTGCTATATTTTATTTAAATATCATATGAGAAAAATTTGTAGCAGAAAACATTAACTATAAAAGTGTCATCTTATAGGTAAACACATCAAAAAAGAAAAAATGAAATATTAATTTGGAGGGAACATTGAAATTAAGCCATAGAATTTAATCTTTGTGGAATTGAACTTGCGTAAAGAAGTTGTATTGAAGCGTAAGCGACTTTTACAACTTTAGCAAGTTCAATGGAACAAAGATATAAATTCTAGGTGAAAATTTCACAGTTCCCAGAAAATAAATATTTCATTTTTTCGCTCCCATGTGGTGCGTAATACTATTATTTTTTAATCATTCCCATAACTATTTTTTCTGATGTTATTGGTAATGTTCTTATATTAACCTTAGTTGCATTATATACTGCGTGAGCTAATGCTGGAGATGGTGTATTAATAACAATTTCCCCTATAGACTTAGCTCCAAATGGTCCTGTTTGTTCAAAACTTGATTCAAATTCAACTCTAATATTACCAACATCAAGTCTTGTAGGTATCTTATATTGAAGGAATGAGTCATTTCTCATTTTTCCCTTTTCAGTATAAGTAATATCTTCATAAAGTGCCATTCCTATACCTTGAGCTATTCCACCTTCTGCTTGAATTCTTGCTAAGTTAGGATTAACAACTGTTCCACAGTCTACAACTGCAACGTAATCAATTATATCCACTTTACCTGTTAACTTATCAACTTCAGTTTCCACAATTCCAACCATGAACGGAGGAGGTGAAACTTCTGAATAATGTGATTCGCTTTCACTTATAGTTCTAAATCCACCAACTAAAGTGTTATTAGCTATATCAATTAATGTTATTTCTTTTTCATCAACTACTGAAAATACTTTTTTACCATCAAACTCTAAATTTTCAACTGGACAGTTTAATGCTTTTGAAGCCTCTTCAATAATTCTCTTTCTCATTTTTTCACAAGTTTTAATAACAGCTCCACCTGTTATATAAGTTGTACTAGATGCATATGAACCTGTATCATATGGACTTTGATCTGTATCAACACCATGTACAATAATATTATCTATATCACAATCTAAACAATCAGCTGCCATTTGTGCTAATATTGTATCACATCCTGTTCCCATATCAGCAGCACCAATCATTAATGTATAGAATCCATCATCATTAAGTTTTATTTCAACTGCAGCAGTATCTACCGCTGATATACCTGATCCTTGCATAGCCATAGCAACACCAACAGATCTTACTTTTCCATTCCCCATATCTCTACATGGATATTTATTATCCCAATCAATCATTTCCTTAGCTTTTGATAAACATCTGTCTAAAGCACAGCTATTTGCTTGCTCATTATAATATGCAGGCATTATTTGTCCTTCAGCAACCATATTCATTTCTCTTAATTTAATAGGATCAATATTAAGCTTGTCTGCTAATTCATTTACAGCTGATTCTAAAGCAAATAATCCTTGAGTAGCTCCATAACCTCTATAAGCTCCTGCCCCCATAGTATTAGAGTAAACAACATCATATTCAAATTTATATGCCTTTGCTCCGCTATAAAGAGGCATTGATTTGTGGCCTGATAAACCTACAGTTGTTGGTCCATGATCTCCATATGCACCTGCATTAGATAATGTATACATATAAATAGCTTTTATTATACCATTTTCATCTGCACCTAATTTAACTTTAATCTCCATTTCGTGTCTTGGACTACCATTAGTCATACTTTCTTCACGAGTATAAACCATCTTAGCAGGCTTTCCAGTCTTCATTGTAACTATAGCTGGGAATATTTCTGCAACAACACTTTGCTTTGCCCCAAATCCTCCACCTATTCTCGGCTTAATTACCCTTATCTTAGATTTTGGAATATCTAAAGCATTAGCTAATATACGTCTTACATGGAAAGGAACTTGAGTTGCACTTGTTATATTTAATCTTCCATATGTATCAAGCTCTGTAAATGCTCTAAAAGTTTCCATCATAGCTTGGCTATTAGCTTTAGTATGATAAGTTTGCTCTATTATATGAGCACATTTACTTAATTCTTCATCTACATTACCATAAGTAAAATCACCTTTTGAACATACATTTCTCTTTTTATCTGCATTAATCCAATCATTTAAAACAACAAAATTTTCTTCTGGATGAACTACAACTTTATTATCTAAGGCCTCTCTAAAATCTAAAACAGCTTCTAAAACTTCATATTTAACTTTAATTAAATTTAAAGCTTTATTAACAGCCTTCTCATTTTCACCAGCAACTATAGCAACTGGATCTCCAACACACCTAAGTCTTTTATCTAAAATTAACCTATCATATGGACTTGGTTCTGGATAAGATTGTCCAGCTGTTGTGAATCTCTTTTGTGGAACATCCTTATATGTTAATATACACTCTATTCCTGGTACTTTACTGGCTATTGTTGTATTTATGTCTTCTATTAAAGCATGTGCATGAGGACTTCTAAGAACTTTAACTACTAAACAATTACTTGGTGCTATATCATCTGTATAAACTGGCTTACCAGTAAGTAATGACATAGCATCCTTTTTTCTTATACCTTTATTAACGTATTTCATCTCTAGTCCCCCTTTTTAGCTTCTAAGAAATTTTTAATTGCTCTTAATTGGCTCATATAGCCTGTACATCTACAAAGATTCCCTGCTAAATAATGTTTAATTTCATCTTCAGTAGGATTTTCTAACTCTTTACTCATTGCTAACACATTCATTACAAATCCCGGACTACAGAATCCACATTGTTCTGCACCTTGATCTGCCATAAATGCACCAAATTCCTCTGCTTCTTCTTTTAATCCCTCAAGAGTAGTTACCTTTTTACCATTTGCTTTCATTACAAGAGTACTACATGATAAAACCGGCTTTCCATCTAAATGAACAGTACATAAACCACAGTTAGCAGTTTCACAACCTCTTTTTACACTTAAAAAGCCTTTACTTCTTACATAATCAATTAGTAACATATCTGCTTCTACATTATCTTGAAAAAGTTTATTATTTATCCATAGCTTAATTTCCATAGCTTCCTCCTGTAATTTCACTTATTGCTCTATTTATAAATACCTTAGCAAGTATTTGTCTATATTCTTTACTTCCTCTCATGTTGCTGTCAAATTTAACATTTTTCATAACATACTCAACAACTTCATCAATTTCCTTTTGAGTTGGAATCTCACTTAAAAGTTCTACTGCATTTACATTCATAGCTTTTTGTGGTCTAGCTCCAATTACAATATTCCATTTATCTTGTAATCTTGATACTGCTACTGCTAAAGTAGGAATATCAGTTGCACTATTTCTATGAGTTAAATATGTAGTTCTTCTATTATCTTTCTTTATTATAATTCTTACTAAAATGTCATTATCATAAGGCATATCTCTATATTCAGAAAGTGGAATAATTCCTTTATTAAATAACTCTACATATGTATCTAATGATAAAAGTGCTGTTAATATATCTGAAAATCCAAATCTTGAATAAACACTTCCACCAATAGTTGCACAGTTTCTAAATTGAACACCAACTATATGTATAACTGATTTTGCTATTATTCCATCAAAATAAGAATTTAAGGATTCATGAGTTTCTAATTGCCTTAACGTGCACATACACCCTATTTTAAAACATTCTTCATCCTCTTCAATTTTATCTAAACCTAATGCTGATAGATCTATAGCAGTTTGAATGTTTCTTCCACCCATCTTTAACCATCCTATTCCACCTAATACAACATTATTTTTCTTTTGATTTAATTCATAAGCTTGTTCCAAACTCTCTGCTATTACATAATTTCTAATCGTAAACAATATCTTTTTCCCTCCATCTATAAATATATACCTTTAATACTTTTTAGTTATGTAACTTTATTACATTAAAATACCCACTAAACCTTTTTACAAAATTAGTGGATATTTTTTCATATTTATATTTTAAACTTTATACCATACCTTATTAAACTTCAATACTATTCTCTTTAGTTTCTTCCTTTTTAGGTAATATTAAATTTAGCACTGTTGCAATAACAAAAGTCATAATGATACTATTGTTTCCAAAAACTTGCGTTACCCATTCTGGTAAATGTCTTAATATTTCAGGCATTTCTCCAATTCCAATACCTAATCCTATTGAAACTGCAACAATTAATCCATTTCTAGAATCTAATCCTTCTCTTAATAATGATTGAAGCCCACTTACAAGTATCATTGAAAACATGATAACAGCTGCTCCTCCAAGAACTGATTGTGGCATAACTGAAAATAATGCGCTTAACTTTGGAATAAACCCTGCTAAAATTAAGAAAATTGCCCCTGTCATAATTGAAAATTTATTAACTACCTTAGTAACAGCTACAAGCCCAGCATTTTGACCAAATGCTGTATTAGGAAGAACTCCAAATACTGATGCTACTGCACTTGCTATACCATCTGCAACTACTCCACCTGAGAATTCACGATTAGTTGCATTTCTATTAAGTCCCCCAAGTGTAATTGCCGATATATTTCCTACAGTTTCTACTGCTGTAGCTATATACATTATGCTCATAGAAATAATTGCGTCTATTTTAAATTCAAAGCCCATAACAAATGGTTTTGGCAAACTAATCCAAGCTGCATTCTTAACCTCTGTAAAATCAACCATACCTAAACATATAGATACAATATATCCTACAACTATCCCTATTAATACAGATGATACACTTAAAAATCCTTCTGTGAATTGCTTTAAAATAATAATAACAACAACAACTATAGTAGCTACTAATAAGTTCTTAGGTGATCCAAAATCTTGAGAAGATGAGCCTCCCCCAAAATAACTTATCCCAACTGGAAGTAATGATAATCCAATAGATATTATTACAAGACTTGTAACTATTGGCGGAAATAACTTTTTTAACGGTTTAATAAAAAAACCTAATATAATTTCAAAAATTGCTCCTACTAAAGATGCTCCCATAACAGCATCATAGCCATAAGCCATACCTATTGCTTTTTCTGTTCCTATAAATCCAGAACTTGTACCCATTACTATCGGTAGTCCACTTCCCATTTTAAAAACTGGATATAATTGAAGTAATGTTGCTGCTCCAGATATAAACATTGCATTTTGTATTAGTATTGATTTAGTTTCTAAAGAAACATTTAAAATACCACATACTATAATAAGAGGTGATACATTACCTAAAAACATAGCTAATACATGTTGAATTCCCAATGGAACTGCTTGCTTTAAAGGTACCCTTCCTTCTAATTCATAAATACTTCCTGCTTTCATTACAAATCCCCCTATAACTAGTAAACATAAATTACGAATAATATTTTTATTTAGATTATAAAATGTACGTTTTTCTCCATATGCTGATTTTAACACATAATTTGTATTTTGTGTATAATTTTCTATATTTTTTTACATATTTTTTGTATTTTTTTATTGCAAACATCATTTTTGTAGTTTAAAAACAAAAATTAAAAGACAAACTTTATGATAAAGTTTGTCTTTTAATTTTTGGGTAAAATAATAATCATTTAATTATTTTTCGTATTTTATTCGATATACTCAAAAAGCACTTTAATAGTTCCACCACAAGCCATACCTAATTTTGCTGCAGCTGAATTAGATAAATCATAACTTTCAATATGTGATTTTTTATCCTTTATTAAATCTAAAGCCTTTTCATATGCCACATTTTCAACCATTCCTCCACCAATAGTTCCAATAAAACTACTATCATTTTTAACAAGCATCTTAGCATCTACACCTCTAGGTGATGAACCTCTCTTATGCAATATGCTAACTAAAACTTTATTATTATCACTATAAATAATATCATTTAATATTTCTTCATCAATATTAGATACATTGCCATTACTCTTTTCTTGAATAATTTGAGCCATAATACTTACTGATATTTCAGCTGGAGTCTTAGCACCTATACTAATTCCAATAGGAGCATTAATTTTATTTATATCCTCTGTAGTATATCCCTTTTCTAATAGTTTATTTATTGAGTGTGCTACTTTCCCCTTGCTACCTATCATTCCTAAGTATCTAAATTTATTTTTTAATATTTTTTCAACGCATTCTTGATCTGCTCTATGCCCTCTTGTAACAACAACAAAGTAGGAATTTTTATTAAAATTTATACGCTCTAATGCATTAGTAAAGCTATCACAAATTACATTATCAACCTCTGGAAATCTTTCTTCATTAGCAAATTCCTCTCTGTCATCTATAACAGTAGTATTAAAATCTAGCATTTTTCCCATACTTGCTAAAGATAAAGCTATATGTCCCCCCCCACAAATTATAAGATTAGGCTTTGATATAATATTTTCTATAATAATTTCTATATCATCATCTATTTTTATTGTTTTTCCAGATTCATTAAAATTAAATTTATTTATAATTTTATTATAAAACTCTATATTTTCTTCATCTTCAAATAATATTTCATCATCAATCTTTAATATCTTTTTTCCTAAATGCTTGTCCTCTTTATCTTTAATAACAGTTACTATACAAATATTTTTATTATTATTTAACTCTTCTTTTACTTTTTTATAAAACTCTCTGTTCATCTTTATCACCTCTTGTAAATTCTGTATATATTCATATTTTATATCAAATTAAATTTATTTCTATAGAAAAATCTATATTTTTGTTGAATAAGCATTACTTGAACTAAAAAAAAATTCCGCTCTAAATATATAGAACGGAATTGTTATCTTTTTATTATATTTTAAATTTACTTATCTAGCACATATCCATAAGCTCTTACTTTTCCATCTTCTTTTTCTAGATAAACACCTTGAATCTCTGGAGCAAATCCTGGGAATCTATTAATTCCTTCTTCTAAAATTGAAAAATACTTCTGAGCTACAACGTTCCATCTTTCACCAGGTACTACACAAAATACTCCCGGTGGATAAGGAAGTGCTCCTTCTAAAGCAATTTCTCCAACTATATCACTTAAAGGTACCAATTTAGCATTATTTCTTTTAAGTTCAACATTTGCTTCATTAGGATTCATAACATACTCTGGAAGTGAATCTCTTCTAAATAATAGCTTTTGATAAGTCTTTGCATCATTTTTCTTATAGAAATCATGCATTTCTTGACATAATCTTCTTATTGTATATCCCTTATAGCGATCTTCATATTTAGAATAAAGTTTAGGTAAAACTTCACTTAATGATGCATCATCCTTTATAAGATTTTCAAATCTTACTAAGTGATCTACAAGCCCCTTCATTTTTGAAGTACTTTCTGCTGGAGTTAATAAGAATAATATTGAATTTAAATCATTCTTTTCTGGCACAACTCTATGATCTCTTAAATAGTTTGCTAAAATAGTTGCCGGTATACCAAACTCTTCATATTCACCAGTTTCAACATTTATTCCTGGAGTTGTTAGCATAAATTTATTAGGATCTACAAAATACTGATTTTCCCCATATCCTTCAAATGAGTGCCACTTTTCTCCCGGATAGAACTTAAAGAATTCAATATTATTTGCTATTTCTTCTGTAGAATAATCTTGCCATAGTTTTCCGTTAACTACTGGCGGAATAAATGGTTTTAATAATTCACATCTTTCTAAAACATCTTTTCTAGCCTCAACACCAACTTTTATACAATCTGCCCAAAGCTTTCTTCCTGCTTCTCCATCTTGCATTCTTGCATTAACATCTAAAGCTGCAAATAAAGGATAAAATGGACTTGTTGATGCATATAACATATATGCATTGTTAAATCTCTTATGGTCTACATAACGCTTTTGTCCTCTAAGATGGCTATCCTTCTTATGAATTTGAGATGTTTGTGAAAATCCTGCTTGTTGTTTATGTATAGATTGTGTAACTAATATTCCAGGGTCTTCTGGCTTTAAATCTAATAATAATGGGGAACAATCTCTCATCATTGGTATAAATTGCTCATATCCAACCCATGCTGAATCAAATAAAATATAATCACAAAGATGACCTATTTTATCAACTACTTGTCTTGCATTATATATAGTTCCATCATAAGTTCCAAGTTGAATAACTGCTAATCTAAATGGTCTCTTCTCTTTTGCCTTTTCACTATCAACTTTAGCTGCTTCACTTCTTAAATACTCTTCGTTGAAACAATGAGCATCTATTCCACCGATAAACCCAAATGGATTACGTGAAGTTTCTAAATATACTGGTTTTCCTGCTGATGAAACTAAAGCTGAGTTATATACTGATTTATGATTATTTCTATCAAATAAAACTAAATCCCCGGGAGAAACTATAGCATTTATAACTACTGAGTTAGATGTACTTGTTCCATTCATTACAAAATATGTTTTATCAGCATTATATACCTTTGCTGCATAAGTTTGAGCTGACATTGCTGGCCCCTCATGTATTAATAAATCACCTAAATCAACATCTGCATTACATATATCTGATTTAAAGATATTTTCTCCAAAGAACTCATACATGGCTCTTCCAGCTGGATGTTTAACAAAATATTGCCCACCTTGATGTCCTGGACATGCAAACTGTAAATTTCCCCTTCTTGAATATTCACTTAAAACATCAAAGAATGGTGGTAACATTTCTTCTTCATATTTATCAGCAACCTTATTTAATTCTTTACTAAACTCTTCTTCATTTAATTCATTAATATGTATTATCTTATCTACCTTATTAGTAATTTCTCCGTTGATCTCATCAGTTTCAGCTAATACAAATATCGATATCCCAAACCTTGTATCATATATATCATTTATAATTTCTAAATCACATTCATTAACTACAGCAGCTGCTACATCTGTATAATCTGTTGTACCAACTTCTATAGTTTCTCTATCTGTGAAAAAGTAATTTCTAGTTCTTTCAGTACAAGCAATCTTTAATGATTTCATGACTTTTCCCCCTATTTTTTTAGTCTATATACTTATAATTTCCATAATTAATAAAATATATTTATAACCTATTTTATTAATTAATATCCTATATTATATAGTCAGCTTATTCCAATGTAAATGCTATAAATTAATTATAAATCTAAAAATTCATAATAAAAAATCAAATGTATATTTAAAGAGATATTGCTTTGATTTTTTTACAAATTAAATTTTAAAGCATCAACCTTATTTAGTTTATTTTCAGTTTATAAAAGTAGTATAATATAGATAATATTGCCAACGTAAACATGACTATTATTCCAAATCTAAAAGAAGGAGTGAACCAAACATGCTTCAAATTCAAAAAATATACAAAAAATATGTTACTGGCGATTTAGAACAAACTGCTCTAGACGGAGTCTCTTTAAATCTGAGAGATAATGAATTCGTTGCAATCCTAGGCCCTAGTGGATCAGGAAAAACAACATTATTAAATGTTATTGGAGGGCTTGATCGCTATGATAGTGGAGATTTAATTATCAATGGAATTTCTACTAAAAAATATAAAGATAGAGATTGGGATTCATATAGAAATCATACTATCGGATTTGTATTTCAAAGCTATAACCTAATTCCTCATCAAACTGTTCTTTCAAATGTTGAGCTAGCTTTAACTATTTCTGGTATATCAAAATCAGAAAGAAGAAAACGTGCAACAGAGGCCTTAGAAAAAGTAGGTCTTGGAAAACAACTTCATAAAAAACCTAATCAAATGTCTGGTGGGCAAATGCAACGTGTTGCTATTGCAAGAGCATTGGTAAATGACCCCAAAATATTATTAGCTGATGAACCAACTGGAGCACTTGATAGTGAAACTAGTATTCAAGTTATGGATTTATTAAAAGAGGTCGCTAAGGATAGATTAGTTGTTATGGTAACTCATAATCCTGAATTAGCAGAACAATATGCTAATCGTATTGTTAGGGTAAAAGATGGACATATTATAGATGATTCTAACCCTTATGAAGTGGATATCCAAAATCTAGCTCCACCTAAACATGAGAATATGGGTAAAGCTTCAATGTCACTACTAACTTCATTATCCTTAAGCTTTAATAATTTAAAAACAAAAAAAGGAAGAACTCTTTTAACATCCTTTGCTGGATCAATAGGTATTATTGGAATTGCCTTAATTTTATCACTTAGTAATGGGGTTAATACTTACATTGATAATATTCAAAAAGAGACTATGACATCATATCCAATATCAATTGAATCTGAAACAATTGATCTTAGTAGTATAATGTCTTCAGGTGGACCTACAGCAGGACAAGCTACTGATGCTGATCATGATTTAAATGCAGTTTATTCAAATGGTTCTAGTCTTGAAATGGCATCTACCATGACAAGTAGTTTTACTGAAAATAATTTAACTGCCTTTAAAAAATATTTAGATAATCCTGATAGTGAAATAAATAAATACGTAGGTGAAAATGGTATAATATATTCTTATGATACAAAATTTGATGTTTATACAAAGGATCCAGATGGAAGCTTGGTAAATACTGATGGAAGTACACTTACAAATAATAATAACAACTCTACAAATGCAATGCTAGGTATGTCTAATATGCATACAATGTCTAATATGTCTGGTGTTCCTGGAATGACATCAAGTTCAAACAACTTTAGTGAATTGCTTCCTGGTAAAGATGGTGAGTCTGTTAGTAAAGCTGTTAAGGAAAGCTATGATTTATTATATGGTAATTGGCCTAATGCCTATGATGAAATTATACTTACACTAGATACAAATAATGAAATTTCTAGTAATACACTTTATCAATTAGGTATTTTACCAAGTTCTGAATATAAAGAATTAATAGATAAAATAGAAAATGGTGAAGAAATCAAACTTGAAAGTAAAAGCTGGAACTATGAAGATATATGTAACAAAGAATTTTATATGATTCCTGAAAGTGATACTTATATATCAAATGGTAACGGTACATTTAAATCTATAAAAGAAGATACAACTGAAATAGAAAAATTAATTAATAATTCTATAAAGTTAAAAATAACTGGTGTTGTTCGTCCAAAAGAAGATGCTAAAGGCGCTTTAATTTCTACTGCACTAGGATATACAAGAGCACTTACTAATTATATTATCCAATATACAGATGATAGTGAAGTTGTTAAAGTTCAAAAAGAAAACCCAACTATTAACGTATTAAATGGTATGGAATTTTCTCCATCTAGTGATGATGAAAAAATATCAGATGCAAAAAAATACTTAGAAAATCTTGGAGTTTCTGATAAAGCAAATTTATTTAAGACAATAATGTATTCTATGCAAACTTCAGGTGATGGAATGTCAAATACAGATAATTCATCAATTCAAGCTGGAATACCAGATATATCAACTATGAGTGAAACACAGCTTGCTGCTATGTTAGATGAATATCTAAAATCACCTGATAATGATACATTACTTAAAATTTACGATGCATATATTTCTACTGGAACTTATGATGATAACATGACTACTTTTGGTGTTGTAAGCTTAGATGCACCATCTTCTATTAGCATTTATACAGATAGCTTTGAAAATAAAGAATCTATCTCTGATTGTATTGAAGATTATAATTCAACTGCAAGCGAAGAAAATAAAATTAGTTATACAGATTATATTGGAATACTATTATCTTCTGTTACTACAATAATTAATGTTATATCATATGTGCTAATTGCATTCGTAGCAGTTTCACTTATTGTTTCTTCTATTATGATTGGAATTATTACATTCATATCTGTAATGGAACGTACTAAGGAAATTGGTATCTTGCGTGCTATTGGTGCATCAAAACATAATATATCTCAAGTATTTAATGCTGAAACATTTATCATTGGACTTTGCTCAGGATTATTAGGAGTTGGAATCTCATTATTATTATTAATTCCAATAAATGCTATTATTCATTCAGTATTAGGTTCTGATACTGTTAATGCATCATTACCTATAGCTGGTGCAATAATATTAATTATACTTAGCATGATTCTTACTATTATAGGTGGATTTGTGCCATCAAAGAAGGCTGCTAAAAAAGATCCTGTTACAGCACTTAGATCAGAATAATTTTAAACTATAATTTAAAATATGACTAATAAAATTAGCGATATCAATCTCTGCTTTGATATCGCTAATTTTCACTTTATATTATTTATTGTCAGTTTTCTTTTGGAAATCTTCGTTATCAATTATAAAACGCTCATGTATTCCTTCACCAATTTTTCCACGTTCATCGAATGCTTCAACTTTAAATACAAGTCTTCTTCTATCAATTTCAATTAATTCACTTTTTGCAGTTACTTCCATACCTATAGGAGTACTAGATAGATGTTTTACATTCATAAGTGTTCCAACACTACCTTTCCCCTGTTCTAATTCACTTTGAATACTTTTATAAGCAGCTTCCTCCATAAGTGCAATCATAGAAGGTGTAGCATATACATTTAACTCTCCACTTCTTAAAGTCTTTGCAATATTGTTTTCATTTACCATATCTTTAGCTTCACCAATTATCCCTATATTAATCATTCTATTTCCTCCTATTATTCCAAGTTAGTATAAAATTTTTAGTGAACCCTTTACTTATTATAATTTTTTATATCCTATTCTGTTAGACCTGTTATTCTACAAATGGTATTCATATGCAATCACTATTAATAGTTATGAATTTAATTATAGCCTACCTTAAATATTTTATAAATAACATTAGTTAGTATTATAAAAATAAAAGGGCAGTAAGCCCTAAAATTTACCGCCTCAAAAAAATTCAACTTAATAAACATAATAAGTGTTAATTTTGATAATTTATATCCTGTGTTGTTTCATATGTAAATAACTTAATTTTATCTCCATCAAGATTTTCTTTATTCATATCTATAGCACTTATTCTATTATTGTCATAAGTTTTATAATAATAAATACCATTTTCCTGGTCCATATAAGAAGAATATAAAGTTAAATCTTCTAATGCATCTTCTGTAATAACTCCCCCTTTTACCATTTTTACATAGTCTAACATATGAAAAAATTGAGTAATAGCTGTTATATTATCTTCTATATTCGGCATATTATTTCTAATGTATGCAATTCTTATAAATCTAGATACTGATGCAAAATCTCCAGGTATACCTAAAGTACCAGCTCCAACACCTAAAGCTTTTAATTCTTGATTACTCCAGTTAGTTTCTTTAGGTTGATTTGGTTTAATCTTTATATATTCATTTAAATTTGTTAAATGCCAATCAAATGTTGGATTATTAGTCATTACCCCCACAGTATTATCATATACAGCAAACTTATTTTTAGTTTTCTCAACTACAATTGATTTGCCTGTTTTGTCTGCAATCATCCAGTGAAGAGTTGGAACTGGTGTTTTATCATTTATAGGTACATCTACTAACTCTATATTTTTAATTTCACTTTTAACTTCATCTACTGTGTCATGATTAGATAATACCCACTGTATAAAATCATATGGCGCAATATTAATTTTTCCTTTAACTATCTCTTTTTCAAAATAAGCATATCCAGCAAAGTTTAATCCAGCACATGCTAAACCATTTTCATTCATAGCATCTGCAATTGCAGGATGATCATCAATAACAGTTCCCATACCTATAATAGCACGATTATTAGTTATGATATTACCTGTAACCTTATCTTGAAATTTATAATTTCTTGGAATAATCATAACTGATTGATTAAAGTTATATGATAAATCCATATTTCTTCCAAAAAAACACTTATTATTCTTTGACTTTATACTTAATGCTGTACACATATTACTACCTCCTTTACATTTCTCCCATATATTGAATTTTTAAAAATATTATACATTTAATTTTTTACTTTTAATAAATATAATTTTATTATTTCTCTCTTATTATTACGCTATCCATGCTTTTGTATTATGATATATATTTTTTTATAATAAAAGAACCACAAGCTTATCTTGCAGCTCTTATTAATTTATTATTTTTTTATAAGTCTAACAACTGTCTCCGCATGGCTAATAGGGCTTGGATTGATGTCCAAGCAGATTGAAGCTGTAATTTTCGCCTTTTTTACATATGTTCGTTCGTGGGGATAAGTCGACGGTACTTTTTTTAGTTTTGACGTTTACGGAAACATATCACTACTTACATATTGTACCGAATGCTACAAGTCGTTGAATTTGATACTTTTATTTTGCTCATATCCATAAAAACTCTCTTGCCGATGAAATATTTTGATATATCGACACTAGGCACATCCTGTCGATAGTTTATTATTTTTTCGATGTAATTGAACTGAAGCAAAAAATCTTCAAATGAATCATTCCCCTTTTTTCCATAAAAAGCAATTTTCAATACAGGCATATCATGGTAATAAATTCTTTTAACATCGCTTATATTTTTAATTGCATCATCAAGTATTTTTGAAGTAATCTCTCGAAATGTATTATGTAACTTAATCAGTTGTATGTAATACTCCCTTATCATTCCAATAAGGTTTATCCATTCTCCTTGAGTCTGCAATTCTTTCTTTAAATTGATTTTTTGATTAAATTTATCAATCAACCGTACCTTTTTATGATTCGTTTCGATAAAATACCAAAGTTCTGATTCAACATTACGCTTGAATAATGGAATTATTGCTGTAATACGTTCTATTATCAAACCTTGGTGTTGCATATGATTACGCATAAGTTCCAACAACTGATATGCCAATGATTCATCGTACAATTCATGTGTCTTATCTTTAAATTTCTTTACTAAATCAGTTATTCCTAACTGCTTTTCCAATGTCGATAGTTCATGAAATGTCTGGTCTTGATACAATCTTATACTACTCAACAAATTATTCAATTTTCTATTTAACACAACAATTTTTTCCGATCCATATTTATGAAATAGTATATTGCAATTTGAATCACTACTTTGATTTACCAAAAAATAATTGTAATTTTCCTCAATCTCTTGCTCCAAATCATAATAATTACCAGTAATAATATTAAATTTCTCTTCAATCCATAGCAATGCTAAACAAATATTATAGGCACTCTCAATTCTTAAAAATTGAGCATCATCAATTTCTCTAGCCGAGATGTTACATAATATCTCTTCCATCGTCTGTAGTGTACACTTTTTATCTTCCAATTACATCATTCCTTTCTATGCAATAAATTAACCTAGCAAATATATGTTGATAGGTTAGCTTATAAAATCTAGGTAAACTTACAACTGCATATCCCTCAGATTTTAATCCGTTCACAGCCGTCTTTGCCACACTTTTTGCTACTCCTTGAACTTTTCCTTCCATCATCATATATTGCATCTCCAAGTTTGGTCCCCAAAAATATCCTACCATTCATCCAATAATCCAATTACCACTACCAATGGGACTCCAATTATTGTTATCCATGCTTCTCTATTTGCTCCAAGAGCAGCACCTTTTGCCATACCACAAAGCCATACAACCATTGATGTGTTAACTCGTCCTATCTGCCCTGTAGGTTTTAGTATTCTGAGATATAAGGCAAAAATATTTATTATTTCTAATTTATATTTATATAGTATTGGTTTTCACTGTCTTTAAATACTAAACCATTAATATACAACTTATTTGGCGAACTTGAACTATCTAAGTATCCACTATAAAAATCTCTATAAAAATTAATATCTGACCTCTTCCTAAAATATATATACTCATTGCTACACTTTACATAAATTTGATTTTTGTTTGTTTTGAAAATTAACCCATTAAGATTTGTCTTACAATAATAATTTTTGGAATATCTATAATGTATTTCGTAGTTAATTTGAATGTTGTTTTCTATTGATATATTTGTATTATCACCTTTAAATTCCTCTGAATTACTAACATTAATAAGAATATCATATTTTTCAAATTCTTCTTCTTTAGATATTTTCTTTAATGTAAGTTGTTCATAAATATTAATATAATTTGTTGAATCATAATAATAAGATGGTATAGGTAAAATAGCAAATTTATATGCTCCTATAAAAGATGGTGTTATGTATGCAAAGGGTTTATCATAAATTATAGTTCCATTCCATCTAGCTATTACTTCTGTTACTTTATTAAAATTCACTTCATCCAAATAATTTAATATATTCCACATTACAACATCCTTAACCCGTTCTTTCTGTAATGCAATGTCTTTTTTTCTAGCTTCATCATCTTCTTTACCATCTTTGTCTTTTATGGGTATATATAACGAAGAAATAAATTTATTTAAATAATAGTTGCGATGTTCAATTTTATACTCATTGTTATAATACGGAATACAAAAAATGTCTGCATTATTTTTATTATTCCAAATAATATCCTTTAACTGTATCGGAGTTGGATCACTTTCAATTACTTTTTCCAAATTTAGATTTGTCAACATATTCATAATATTATTTATTCGTTCGAAGTCTTTTAACTCTAGATGTTCTATAAATTTATCACAATCACCAATATCACCTGCATTTTGGCTATTAGCAAATCCATTTAATTTTAAAGGGTGTTTTTTTCCATTCCTATTCATCAAATATTTTTCCCAATAAATCATACGGCAACAAAATTCAATTAATCGCATTTCCATCAATTCTTCTTTTGATGTTTCATCGTTATATTGTGTTTCACTAAACCTATAGAAGAAATCAAGCCACTGATTGTCGATTAAGCTAATCCAATTTTTATACTTATTTATATTATCATCATCTATACCTTTTACAAGTTCTTGATATTTGGCATTAATCTTGCATTTAAAAATTTCATAAGGCACAAGTTGCACACCATCGTTTATTTCAACAAAGAATTGCTCAGCTGAAGAAAGTGCCCCATTTACGGTTATTACATCCAAATTAATTTTATCAAGAATATAATTTTGAAATTCTTTTTGATTAATATTTTCGCCATTTAGCTTATTATGCAAAGCATTTTTGAGATTAGCCACCGATTTTTTTGCATAGCTATCTGTTATAAAGTCTTTTTCCATGCCATTAAAGAAAATTTCAACAAATTTATTAAAATTCTCTCTCTGCTCAAATGACAATTCACAAAAATCAGTCGAACTATTCTTATCATCCAACAACTTAATTAAGGAAGCCAAAGTAAAAATTCTCTGTTGCCCATCATATATATATATATCATTTTTATTAGGTTGAAAAATAGTAATAGCACTAAGTGTAACTTCCTTTTCACCATCATTATAATTCTTAATAATATAATCCAGCATATCAACCTTATCTGTTTGATCAAAATGACTTCCCATGCAATAATCTCTTTGTATGACAGGAATAATTATTTTTCTATTGCCTGTACATAAGAAATCTTTAATATTGATTTTTGATGGAATTTTATCTTTCTGCTCCATTTCATCGCATTCAATTTTTTGATTTTCTTCCAAGGTAATAATAGGTGAAAATTTTAAGTTATTGTCATTTTCCTTTTTGTGTTGGTCAATATATCGGTATAATATATACTTCCCAGACCCCTGTACAATATCTTCAAATGATTCTTTATCCAAAGTAAAATATTTACTTTTATCATGATTTTGTTGTCTATATTCACTTTTAAGCAATGTTTCATATTTAGTTTTATCATTGTTGAGCTCGTTGCTAGACAAAACCTGAAAATAACTATTTACAAAATATATATCGTCTCCACTTTCTTCTGATCTAATATAATCCATAATTAAATTATCAATAGAGTGCTCTGTATGAAGAATTTGTGAAAGTTTAGTTTTCTCATTATCAAAATGATAATCGAAATATTTATCAACTAAATCAAAAAACAATACTCTTTTATGATAATAGAAATTTTTAAACGCATTGCTTGTAACATAGTATCCATTCCTGAAATCCGTTTCTAGTTCCCATAAAACAGTCTTGTAAAAGTATAATTTAGCCAAAAGTTTAATTTTATCCACATATTCAAGTGATTTACAATCCATGTATCCCGTGTTAGGGTTATTAACCAGTTTAGAAAACATAATGTTAATCCTATTTTCTTTTGACTTATCAGGATCAATATAACCTAAATTAACAGTACCATATATATCATCACGATAAAGTAGTCTTGTTAACTCTTCAAATAAAATAGATATTCCTTTTTTGAAATCTGTACATTCAATAGCTGTAGCAATTAATTCTTTATGTTCGTCATTTACTGAATTAAATGTAGTATAAGTAATAAGTGCAGACCTAACTCTGTCACAAATTGAGAATTTTGTTTTATTACAATTTAAGTTAAGAAATTCTGACACAGGTTCATCTTCTGTAATATGAAGAAGCAACTTTACTCTTTCTTTTAAATATTCAATAAAAAAATCTATATTAGAAACTTTACAATCATTCAACTCTTTGCGGATGCACAAATAATTATACTGTAATCTCCTTTTATCAGATAAAGCTATATTAAAATTTGAAGGAGATTGACTATTTAAATTGTCTATAAATTCTTTTCTAGTCTGATAATTTAATTCGAAATCCCTTTCAAATTCCAAATTGATAAAATATTCTTCTTTCTCGATTGCCTTATATAAAAGTAACAATGTTATCATTCTCTGCTGCCCGTCAACAACCTGAATATTGTTATTTCTATCAATATACAATGTAAACAGTGACATAGATTTATCTTTTTTATTCTCAAAAGCAAAAACTAAATCCTTCACAAGTTTAACAGCCATTTCTTGATCCCATTTATAGTTTCGTTGATACATAGGAACAAAAATTTTAGACTTTAATTCGGTATTATTATTGTTAGTAATTGCCTTGATACCATCAATCAATTGTCCTAAGGTTATAGTTTGACCATTTAGTTCTTTGAGATTTATATTAACAATTTCAGCATTTTTCATTTTTTTCAATCTCCTGAATTATCTCTTTATAAAAATCCATAATTTCAACATTCTTGTAAACCTGAACAAATTTTTCGGTAAAGCCCGTAAAACCATCTTTAGATGTATCAATCGGATTTGCTTGTTCATAAACAAAGTCAACACTTTTCAATATCTCTTTGATAGTTGTCTCATTAACAATTTTTGAAGCTTCATTATCTATCTGTAACAGATTTATAGAATCAAATATGCTATATCTCTTATTTACAACTGAGTCTACTATGGAAGTAGCATCCTTAATATCTTTATATTTCTTTAGTATTAATTTATACGCAATCATCATTATCACAAAATCAATATTAGAAAGATAATATTTTTGAACACTTAAATTATTATAATTACACAATATCACTTCTTGATCATATATAGAACCAATCTTTGAATCATTCCACTTTGTATCCTTGGACACTTTCTCATATAATTCTTTAAGACTTGCATCTTTACTCCTATCTCCTCTTCCGTTATAAAAATCAGAAAAATCTATCGAAAAATTCGAATAATCAACTGGATTATCTTGATATCCTTGAAGAGTGATTTGCTTATCTTTTGAAATCAAAAAGTAATTAACAGGAGCATTTTTAAACACTTCTACGTTATACTCCTTACCATTATATGTTTGATATTTATAAGGATCGAAATACTTCAACATAACTCGTCCAAAAGACTTGCTAAAAGATAAAAAATTGGTACCGTCAAATCCACCATTTATATGACTAAAACAACTTGAAATAATGTTTTTTAAATGACTTTCGTTATATTTGTTATTTCCAGAGCATCCATCGAAACAACGATAAAGAGTAGTATTATTTTTAAACCAATAAATATTGTAATAACATCCAAGTCCATCAAATTTAATTTCTTCTAATTCATCATTAAATATATAATGCGATAAAACTGTGTCAATATCTACATCAATATTTTCATACTTACTAATCAAATCAAATGCTAAATTGCAATATCTCATATAATATGTGTACGCTTGCACCTGAAACAAGTATATATTCAGTTCTTGATTTTCGTTATTAAAACCAAAAAGCTTTTTGTTTAATTTTGACTTTTTAAGGATATATCTCCTAATATTTTGTGCCGCTTCAAATATCTTTTTTTTGTTTTTCTTAGTGTATATTAATGAATATACGGTAAATAAATCTGAAAAAAAAGTATAAAGTTCATCGGATAGGTGTTTCTCTAACAAAATATGTAGCTTACTCCAGTCCATCATTATTCTATTAAAGTTTTCTCTACCTGTTTCAACACTTTCTCCACCCGAAACCTCCAAAGTTATTGGAGTAGAACGTGCATTTTTAACACACCATACTCTTATTAAATCTAATATCTTATTATCCTCGTAACTTTCACAAAACACATCACCGTGTGTGCCACAATCTTTATTGTACTTAGATAAATGGAAAAGCATAATTAAAGCCTTATATTCTTCATTTATATTTTTCAGATATCCTTCCAAATACTCAATATCGGTTGATTGTATATTTAATAAATGTTTTGTTGCGAGTATATGACAAAAATCTATAACCGTTCCAAATATTTTAGGTTCTATTTTTTTATTTTTGCCTTGCTTTACCTCTTCTTGTGATTTCTCTTTTGCCTCAATTATTTCCTTTGCCAGTTTATTCAAGAGTTTTGCCAAGATAAAATTCTCATACCCATAACCACCATTGCTTCCAACATTTCCATTTCCATGAAAAGGAGTTATATTTTCAAAAGCAATTTGTAAAGTTTCATATCCTATAATTTTCCCAACTATTTCTTCAACTTTATTATAGATTATAGATTCTTCTTGAAAGCATTTATTTCTATCTGTTTGTTTAAAGGGACAATCAAAGGGTGATTCTTCTTGCTTGTCATTCGAAAAACATCCTAATAAACAGCCCGTATGGAGAATTAGAGTAATCTTAACTTGAATAGCATCATTACTATCTTCATCTTCGTTATCCACTAAATCGTCTTGTTGTTTTGCAAGTTGATTTGATGATACTTTAGAATTAAATTTATTATAAATATTTGAAACACTTTTTGCAAAGTCACAAATTTTCAAGAATAAAACTTTCTCTTCATCAGCAGCAATAACTTCACACAAAGACATATAATTGGTAGATACTTCTTTATCCATTGATGTAAGCCATTTAGATGATGGGCAATGAATAGATGTTATAACTGCTTTGTTTTCATCATAATTCTTTTTTATTACAGAGATATTTTCTTCGATTTTCTCATTGCTAGAAAAATCTTCTCGTGTCGTATATAATTCTATTTCTTTGTAACTTTCAGAAACTTCACTCATATTCTTTAAAGAAGCTTTTTTAATAAATCTCATAAGTCCCCCCCCCCGAATTGTTCTATCACTGAATTAGCTTACACTGTTTCATATTACTTACTCTTATTTGCGTACCATCCTGCAAAATAAAAGGCTGCTCAAAATCAATCTCTAAAATATTTCAATTTCTATTAATTGTTCTTGCAGTATTTCCATGGAATTTTTAAAGTTAATATTTCGTAAATACATAAGATAATCTTCAAACGAGTCAACCATCATATTTGATATACGTGCCAATTCAGCTTCTTCAATCATAAAGTATCTTCTCAATTAAATTTCTATATATATGGGTCAAAAAGAATTTTTTTAGTTCTTTTTTTCTTTTTCTCATCAATTATCAAATCACAAGTTAATTTATCTATATCAGAAAATGACATATTAGGCTTAAACCCTTTATCTGGTTCTAGCCAATGATTCATCATCAACCTATCAAAAGTTGCCTCACAACTTCTCCTTGGACATCTTCCAATCGTTGTTGTAAAAAAACTTGAATGATATGAATAATGATGTGTATGAATAAAATTACTCCACGATTCAACAACTTCATCTTCATCACGCAAATCCACAATTTCTATTTCTTCAAGATTTCTATCATCCACAGAACCCCATGCCTTTTTTAACATCGCAATCGCCTCTACATCACTTTTAGGAGCACTATAACCGAAAATAGTAACCATATATGCTACCTCTAATGCATTACTCAGTGTTTTCCAAGACTTTGAGATAGCTATATCACCAGCATAGTCTTTTTTCTTGATTGGAAATAATAGTTTTGTAGGAGAAAGTTGATTCCCACATTTACAAGGCATTCCAACATTCCCTATAACATTATCTTTTTCACAATATCCAACCGCAACATTGCCATGCAAAAAAGCCAACTGTGGCAAATTATTTGTATATCCCATAGCACGTGCATAAGCCTGAACCAATAGTGGATCCCAATTAAATGATGCAATCAAATCTTTTGAAGTTAAGCCCAAAATTAAATAATCATAAACTGTAGGGTTACTTGGTAATTTATAATCCGACATATATTCATGAATAACCCTTTCTAATTCTTGCTTAACTCCCATACAATTAGGTTCTGTTTTACTACGTTCATCAAGTTCCATATAAATATCTTCTAAATTATCAGAATTCGTATGTATAGATACTTTTCCAAGTATCCCAGACAGTCCTAACTTTTCAATAAATCCACTCATTGCTGATATTTTTTTACCATTCCTGTCTCCATTCGGTATAGCGGCGCAACTAGCTCCTGCACCTAATAACACAACGTGTGGTCTACGTTTCATATTATATTCATATTCGTATAAATCTTTTTCTGTTAGATAAGCATCAACCATACCTATTCGCACTCCTTGAATAAAAACATTTTTTCTGTGCTAAAAGTTTATTATTCTTCCTTAAACATTTCAAGAAATAAATCTCTAAACGGTTCATCAAGTGTTGCACATACAAGTTTACTCCATGTATCTACTCCAATATTAGTTCCTTCTACACACCAAATTTTATAATGTTCATCCCCATATCTATCAATAGATACTTGAGTATCTGTCACTGCATCTTTATATTTTTCATTGAACACGTTAATTGAATACTGATTTACTGAAAAATCTATATGATTAAAAGATTTCTCATATGGATAGTATTGTGCATGAATATAATTTGTGATTACAAACGCATCCATACATCGTTCTGGATTCCATAACTCTTCTACTTCAATATGATAAAATTTATTGTTATATTTGTCTTTATCTGGTTTTATTATCATGATCACTTTATCTAATCGTTCTGGATTATAGTGGACTATGATTTCTTTTTTATTAACTATCTTTTCAAAATTAGCAAAATCAATTGTAATGCCACGGTATTTTTGAGAATCCATCGTAGCTGTACTTATTAACTTGTCTTTAGGTACGGCCAATCTCTCATCACATCTAATATATAATTTTCCTGTTTTTATCTCTTCATTAATAATTTTTATTGTATATGGAACATCATCTAATGCTTCTCCTATTGTGGTATCAAAAAATATGTTATATAAATAATAGCTATCACCAATAATAAATCCTTGTCTCGTAAATTTAGCATCTTTAATTAGGCTTAACCCATATTTATTATGTGATTCTTTTAGTTGCTCGCGTGATAATATTTCTGATATGCCATTAATCTGTACTGTTTTACTTTGAATTAAATAGCATATCAGCGCATACATAAGCATTTTTAAATCAACATCAAAATAATCTTTAAATCTAAGCTTCTTTGATACTATAGTCCATAATAACGGAGCTTCTTTATTTAATTCCTCATATTCCTTTTTAGGTTTTAGTAACCGAAATCCTGCATACCAAAAGTTATCATCATCAAAACATAGCCAACATACTTCTTCAACATCAATATCACAATTCACATACTCTTCATAGGCTTTATCAACTAATCCTTCTAAGAAAAAGGGGATTTTTTCAGAATTTTGTATAAATAATTGAAAGGTGTTAGCTGGATAATACTTAAGATATATATTAGGACAGAGAACATGTGCTACACCACCGTGCGGCTGTTTTTTCATACTTCTAAAATAGTAATTTGCATCCCAAAACAAATCTAATTCTACTATTCTATCAATTAAATATGATAAATCTTTCTTTATGTTCATTCCTAATACCCCCCCTCTTCATTAAACATTACAATTTTCCTAGTTTTATTTCTCCTGTTTTTTCGCTTGGCTCAACTCCATAGATTATTGTAATGTCTAAATTCTTAGTAGCCTCATAAATTTCTGGATACAATTGTTTTGTCTTTGCTAGATTCTTAGCTGTTCTATGATATTTATCATTAGGTAATTTCTGATTTTTAGCATGGACAACTTCCCAATTTGTTAGTCCAATAGGATATATTCCATCGCTCTCATTATCTAGCTTGTCGTATCGTAGGATTGTATTTCTTTTTTCATCTGATATGCGATACTCCAAAGGAACTTGCCCACTTAAGTGCCTTACAAAATCTTTAATACTAAATTCTCCTTTGCCACTACCAATTCCAAAATATTCTCTAAACTGGTTATAAGCCATATTTCCTTCAATAGCAAATCTATATCCTCGCTGAATTTGAATTTCAAGAACATTTCCATCTATATGTTTAATAAAAATTAATTTCCACCCATCAGAACTCCTAGTATCAAAAATAACATCAGAAAGCACATTATTATACTCATGCCTAAATGTTCCTATTTCCACATTAATATTTCGCATTGAAGAATAGAACTCTTTTAATCCATCAACTACCCCACTGTATGAATATTCCATAGTTACCTCCTTATGTTCGATGACAAATTCCTATTTTTATTTTGGATCCATCAGCCAAAGTAAAAGACTGCTCAAAGGTAATACCAAGAGCATCTGCAATTGCTATCAATTCATCCAAATTCACGGTATTTCTCTTTAGTTTTTTATTAAAATTTTGTGGTGACTGACCAATACGTCTTGATAACTCAGCAATACTTATATTCAATTTTTCACATAATTGTATTACCATATCAGACTTCGTTATATTTTACCTCCATTGTATTTATATATTATAAACCTTTTGGTTGATACCTTCAATATAAGTAACCAATATTTACAAAAATTAAAAAGCACCTTGCAAGTTTCATCAACCCACAAGGTACTTCTAAACATTCTAATTTTTACATCACCACCTCAACCTCTATCCCAGACTTAAATTCTACCGTGAACTTATCCTCATACACCGTAATCTTTCCGATCAACCGTCTTAAAAGCTGCTCATCACATTCATCAATAAGCGTTGGTTGCTCCTTTAGAAAAGCTGTCATATCCATAAGTCTTTGGCTCACTGCTTTCTTTTCTGCCTCTTCTGCTAAAGCATTATGCTTTTTTTCCCGCAGGCGATAAATCTCATCAGCAATGTCGTTATAATCTTCTTTAGAATTGGCCCGTATTAATAGTTGCTTTTGTAGTTCTTCTAGCTTTTTCTCTATTTCAGCTACTGCACTGGTATCCTGCTCATTAATTACCGTTTCTATATTATTACTAAGAACTTCTAAAAAATCATCCTTTTGCCCCAGCAGTTCATTAATTGCTTTTACAACGGTATCTTTTAATAAATCCTCAAGCACCGTCCTTGAGTTGCAAGCTAAGCCTGTGTTCTCCAATCTACTGACGCATCTTATAAATGCTAAGATAAGAATGTACAGAATGACTAATATTTTTATGTATAATACTAGGTAAAATTTAACACAGTATTAATGGTGATGAATATGATTTATACAACAAACATTAGTACTGAAATAATTTTAAAATCATTTCAAGATTTATATAAACTTAAAATTTTAATTGAGGTTAATAATTTGGATAAACCTAATTTTAGTGCAATAGCAAGAGAGTTAGGAGTAGATATAAGAACAGTAAAAAAGTATTATGATGGAAATATTAAGAAAGATAGAAAACCTAAGAAATCAAAAATAGATGATTTCTATGATACCATTTCGACACTACTTTCAGCAGAAACTAAGCAAATATTTTATTATAAATCTCATCTTTATAGATATTTGGTTAGAGAAAAGGGGTTAAATTGCTCTAGGAGCGATTTCAATTATTATATTTTAAAACATGAAAATTTTGCAGAATACTTTAAGCCAAAGAAAAAAAGAAATGCTGTAAAATCAGAAACTCCATTTGGAAAGCAAGCACAATTTGATTGGAAAGAAGATTCAAAGTTTTCTTTCAGGAACGGTGAAGAATTTATTTTTAATGTTGGTAGCTTAATATTATCAGCTTCTAGGTTTAAATATTGGGCAGTTTGTCCTACTAAACCTCAGACTTATTTATTTGATTTTTTAGTTAATGCCTTAGAAGCATTTGGAGGCGTTCCAAAAAAAATAGTTATAGATAATGCATCTACCATGATGGATAAAGCTAGAACTGAAAGTTCTGTGGGCAAAGTTAATCCTAAATTTCAGCAGCTTGCTGACGACTTTGGATTTAATATCGTCCCTTGCGTTAGAGCAAGGCCAAATACTAAGGCTAAGGTTGAAAATCCTATGAGAATCATAGATGAAATAATGAGTTATAATGGTTTACTTGATAATGAAGAGCAGTTGTACGAAAAAATGCAACAGATAACAAATGAGGCTAATTCAAGGATATGTCAGGCCACAGGAATACCACCTATTTTAGTGTTTAAAAAAGAGAAAGAACATCTTTTACCACTACCTAATGATAAAATATGTTCTTACTACAAAAACACAACAATAAATGCGAAAGTCAATTCCAATTCACTATTTCGCTATAAGGGAAATTTATATTCAGTCCCTATTGATTTTATTGGTAAAAATATTGTTGTTAAAGTTATTGATAATAACTTATATGTTTATTATGGCCCAAAATTAATAGCTTTACATACAATTTCTAATAAAAAAATAAATTATCAAGAAAATCACCATTTAGCAATGGTTGGATTAACCTTTAAAAATTCAGACCAAGAAAGCGTTAAAGATTATGCAGCTAAACATTTAGAGGAGATGAAAAAGTTTAATGAACAGTTATCAACAATTACAGGAGAACTTACGTGAACTTAAATTAACACAAATGAGCCTTCAGATAGATGATTATATTAATAAAATAAATGATCATAAAATAAGTATTGTAGATGCCTTATGTGAATTAACTAGCAAAGAAGTTGAAGTTAAAAATTTTAATGCGGCTCATGCCATGGTTAAAGTAGCTGGCTTTCCGCACCTGAAAGAATTAAAAGATTTTGACTTTGAATTCCAACCTAAAATAAATAAGCAACAATTTTTAGACTTTGAAAGTTTACGATTTTTAGAAAATAATAGCAGTATTATTTTGATAGGAAATAGCGGCGTGGGTAAAACCCACCTTGCGACCTCCATTGGAATTGCTGCAGCAAAGAAAAGAGTAAGTACTTATTTTATAAAGTGCCAAGATTTAATAGAACAATTAAAAAAGGCTTATTTAGAGAATAAACTTGATGATAGGATAAAACATTTTAGTAAATATAAACTTCTTATAATTGATGAAATTGGTTATTTACCTATTGGTGAACAGGAAGCAAAAATGTTTTTCAACTTATAGATAGACGTTATGAAAAGAAAAGTACAATAGTTACTAGTAATATAAACTTGTCCGACTGGAATCAAATATTTGTAGATAATATGTTAGCTAGTGCTATTTTAGATAGACTTGTCCATCATTCTACTATTATTAATATTCTAGGAAATTCCTATAGAACTGCTACGGCATTATCTAAAATAGTAGATAAAAACAACTGAACAAATGTACATAAAAATATTGGCACAATTGTTCAAAAAAATCTTGACATTAATACGATATTCTAGAACCACACGACCCTAGTCGCAAGGACAATTACCCCAAGGCAGTGGGCTTAGCAAAGTTTGCAGAAAAACATTGGGATAAATTTGGTAGAATTCAGCTCATTCGTCTAAAAAAAGGTGTAGATGGTCGCGAACATTTCTATCGATTAGATATGGGAAAAACGACAGTTATGAATAAGGTTCGTGGTATAACATCAAACGAAGAACTTGATAGAATTTTCGATACAGATGCTGTACGAGAAGACTAAATTTAAGATAATGATGTTCTTTTTCGTAATCTTCCCATCGTAATAGGCGGTCATGCAAATGGTCTTATAGAATGGAAATCTGCAGACGGAAAGACGCTAAAAGAAATTGAAGAATGCTCTGGTACTAAATAAACAGAAAAAAATCCCACAGAACTCTTTCTAGTGGGATTTTTTTCTGTTTATCAATTTAGCCCACTCAAAAATTATTATATCTAAATCAACTACTCAAACTCCCCAACATCTAATCTACCTACTCAACTATACAACTTTTCCACTTACTTGTATGTTTCCTTTCAAAGCAAAAAAAAGGATTCCCGAATCAGAAGCACACCAACACAAAACCGGCAGTGTTACCTCTAATCTCAGAAATCCTTTATTTTTCAGTGCTTCAAGCACTTTTATTTATCTTTTCGTGACATCTTTACTACCGTCTCAGCGTGCGGAGTATTAACACACTCTTTATCTAAGATTGTCTATGTTTATTTATATGTATTTATTTTTAATTTAAAACACCTGATATTACAGTTTAATTTTATTTATTCTCATCTAATTATATTTATTTATATTATATTATATTTTCTTCAACGGTGGAAAAATGGTGGAATTTCCACCCACATAAAACCCTTTAACAATCACATTTCTCGTTATTATTTATGACCAGAAAAAATCATACAAAAAGCTACTAAAATCCCAAGGACTAAAGCAATTATTCCAGTATCTCCATTGGCAATTATAAAACTTTCTAACATTAACATTCCTCCCTTACAATTTCCTTTATTGATTTTCTTAAAAATTGATTTCTATTAAGGCTGTTTAAATTTGCTAGATCCTCCAGCATCTCAAACTCATTCTCTTTTAAGCTTAAAGTAAAATTCTCTAATTTTAAATTTTCTAATTTCTTAGCCCTTCTTTCAGCAGCTAATATTTTAGATTCCTTTAATTCTTTCCTGTACTTTCTATCTTCAATAGCACTTATTATCCCTTGTATTATTAAAACCACTACAGGAGGAACGCATAATGCAATTAAAACAACAGCCTTTATAGTTTCAGCTTCTTCATAACTCATTACTTACCTCCAAAGAACTGATTATATGGTTCATGTATGCAATAAACTCTAATGTAATCACTCACGCTCATTCCTTTTTCTTCTGCAAGCATGGACAACTTTTCTTTCTCTTTTTTAGATACCTGTACAGTAACTCTATAAGTTTTTAAATCTTCTTCTCTTTTTCTCAACTTTAACCCCTCCTAAATAATCCCTAACTTTTCCCGAGCACTCCCCTACTCTTCTTGGCACTCTTCCCAGTGAAAATGCCATTTTACCGAACCTTTTTTGACTATTACCACACTATTACCACACTACTGTAAATTTTTGATAGTGTGGTATTACCACCATGATTAAAAATCAGTTACATCAACTCCATCATCTTCATCTTCTTCAACTTGATTGTTCGATTGAATATTTATTGATCCAGCGCTTTCATTTTCTTCGGCAAATCTATATCCCAATACAAAATATTTATATAGTACTGGTTTAATTTCTCCAGCTTTATCTTCAATCCTATTAATAATCCTAAACATTTCACTTTCTTTTGTATTATTTTTAAAACTAATACTTATTTGTTGTTTAGCCATAATTGTTTCCCTACCTTTACGAATCCTTTTACATTATCAAATACATTATCCTCACTAACAATTACATTATTAAGCCTTTTTCTAAATGCTTTCTTAAAGGTAGAAGCTCCTCCACCTGTAAGAAGTAAATACCCTTTGTCCACATTAAAATTAAGCTGTAAATCTTTAAAGATACTATCAAACTGTCTTTTTAAAATAGTCTTAATAAAACTTACGTCTTTATCTTCTCCATCTAAGAATAATCCATCTCTTAAGACTTCTTCACCATCTTCAAGGTCAAAATTTTGACTATAAACCTCATTTATAGTAGTAACAATATCATTGTATATATTAAGCATACCTCCTGGTATTGTTTTATACTGCTTTATTTTCTTATCTTTAAATAAACATACATCTGTAGTCCTTCCCCCTATATCAACTATAACGAGCTGTTTCTTGCCTATAGAACGTTTATTTTCTTTACTTAAATTATAATAAGCACTAGCACCCTCTGGAGCTATAGTTATATCAGTAATAAAAATATCTCTTTTCTTTCCATTAACCTCTACTGTCTTTGCTCTATTCTCCTCAATAAGTTTTATTAATTCAGCCTTATTATTCTTATATTGTTGTATAGGTAAACCAAGGACAACCTGGAAGCATTGCTCATCTTTACTGCTAAGAGCTAAGGCACTATAAAGCAAAGGCAATGTATTTTCTTTCATACTCTTTTTATAATCAGTTTGGAACTCTCCCTCCCCCACTACTATTGCTTTACCATCATAAATAATTTCATTCCCGTAAAATCCATTCGATTCAATGAATTTACTTAAAAAATGCACCTCCTCACTTGTTTTTACCGCATAATTTCCTAAATCTACTCCGATTATCATTTATTTTCCCTCCAAATAATTAATTTTTAGTGATTTTCCTCTCTTTGTTATATACTATTCAATAATTTAAAATTTAATGACCAAATTGGACACTTTATAATAAAATATTTTTTAGGAAAACAAAAAAAAGGCTAGAGACTTAATCCCTAGCCTTAAACAATTATAAATTTAATAATTTTCTCCAAGTATTTTGACCAACAATTCCATCAGCTGATAATCCTCGTGTTTTTTGAAATTCTCTTACAGCAGAATAAGTACCACTTCCAAAGATACCATCTACTCCATTAGTATTGTATCCTAGTTTAACTAACTTTTCTTGAAGTAACTTAGTTATATTACCACTTGCACCTTTCTTTAGAGTAGGACAACCTTTAAGAGTATTAGCTCCTGGAATACCATCTACTTTTTGATTAGAAAATCCTTGCTTATTACATTCAGCTTGAAGTCTAGCTACCCAATCATCTGTATTAGATACTGTAGCTTGTACAGGTTTGCTTATTTCCTCCTTTTTAACTGTTGTAGTATTTTCAGCAGCTTTACCATTTACAATAGCTTCAGCTATAGCTTTACCAATTGTATCTGGTCCTAACTTTTTATATAGTTCTACATCTTCAGTAGCCTCTATAAAACAAGTTTCAACTATCATAGCTTTCATATTAGTATGCTTTAATTCATACAAGTTAGTTCTAACTTTTTGTCCTCTATTCTTAAAACCTAACTTTTCTAATGCATTAACTACTCTTTGAGCTATCTCATGTGTAGAATATACGCATACCTCACTGCCTAGAGCCCCATTATAACTATCATAAGCTTTGTTAAAATGAAATGATACAAATAAGTCTGCTCCCCACTCATTTGCTTTATTAACACCATAAGCTAAATCCTGATATTCATCTGAAGTATAATTTACTGGCGGTGTTACATCTAATACCTCACTCCCTAACTCTCTTAAATATTTAATAACTGCAGCTGTAACTTTTCTATCTTCTGTTAGTTCATCAATCAATGCACTTGCTCCTGTACATAATTCTGTATGTCCACCTCTAGCTGCTATTTTTTTAATTGCCATAATAAATTCCTTCTTTCTTTAATATATTTTTATAAAATAAAAGAACAGGATCTAGTCCTGCTCTTTACTTAACTCTTTCTTTTCTCCATCTTTAAGTTGCACTAATGCATCTTTAAGTTTTTCTGGTATAGGTAAACCTAACCCAGCACAATTTTCTAATAAGCTAATACCTTCGTTTGCTATATAAAAGTAGCATATAAGTGTCCTAAATACCCATGTTCCTGTATTTAATAGCCTGTCTAACAATACTGCAACAATTAATACTATAAGTATAACTGTTTTTCTAGCAATCCCCTTTAATCCAACATCTGAACTAATCTCTTTATTTGTCCATGCTCTTAATACTCCAGTAAAATAATCTAACACCATAAAACAAACCAATACAACTAAAGCTGTATCCCATGTACCAAATAACCATGTTACTCCAGTTCCTATTGCTGCTACAATAACTTTAAAATAGTTTAATAAGTTTTCCATTTTACACCTTCCTTTATTTTTTATATTAAAAAAGAAGCTAGATTTTACTCCAACTTCTTAATATTTTTTATAATATAATTTCTTTATTCTTGTCATCAATTCTAATATTTTCTTCTAATATTTCATTTAAATATCCATCATCAATTACTATATAGTCACCTTTCCCTAGTTCCTTTTGTTTTAATAAATATTCTATCATGTCATCAATTGTCATTTTTACACCTCTTTTTACAAAAAATTAAAGGATTATTTCACTTAATATAGAATATTTTATTACGTAAGGAGGTGAAATATTCCATGAATGATTTTTTAGAACAAATTTTAAAAGCCCTTGATTGCAATCTATACTACTTAGCATTACAATCAACACTTTCTTTACCTGACATTTGTAGTGCTTTAATTTCTCCAAATGGAATGACATCTGGTAGCCAATATATTAATTGGTACAATACTTATGCAAAAGAACCAGGGTCATTATCAATAAATGGTGAAGATTGTTATAAATTTAGATGTTCAGCAATTCATCAAGGCTCCACTCAACATGCAAGATCATCTTATTCTAGAATATTGTTTATTGAACCATCAAGAGCAAATGGAATTATTATTCATAATACTGTTTTAAACGATGCACTTAATATAGATTTAAGAGTTTTCTGTGAAAATATGGTTCAATCTGTTGTTAAATGGTTAGAACTTGTTAAAGATGATCCTATTTTCTTGAGTAATTATGAAAAATTTATGAAAAGATATCCTAATGGGTTTCCCCCATACATTGTTGGAATATCTATAATAACTTAATTTAAAAAGAGAAAAGTTAAGAAAACTTTTCTCTTTTATTATAATATATTAAATAATATTTATCACTATTAAATAGCTTTAATTTTACGAATAATTTAAATCTTATACCTAGAACCTCGCAAACCTAGTGTTTACAAGGGTTTAGACGTATTTATACTTGTTTGTATTTCAAATTGCGCACTAAATTTAAGCATGAAAAAAGGACTATAAAAGCCCCTTTTTCTTCTTTTCTTTATACTCTTCAAATTCCTTTTCTTCCTCAATGAATTCTTTCATTTTTGCTGCAACAAAAGGTGAAATTGAAACTCCTTTTTTAGAAGCATACTTTTTGAATTCTTCAAGTAGTTCAGGATCTAGAGTTATATTAACCCTTTGAACTGCCATATATGTACAACCTCCAATTCAAGGAAAATTATACAATATTAAAAATAAGCTGTCACTTTTATACTTGTTTATACACATTAATAGATATTTACACGTATAATTTTACGAACAATATTTATCAATTACGAACTGCCTATTGGAATGATTTCAAGAATTGGCATTACGACAACATTGTTTAGGGTTTCCCCACTAACTATAGATAATGATACCTCACTTAACTCAATATCGCTTTCTATCAATATATATTGTTCTCTTTTTGTGTTTGATAAAATGCTCGTCCTATCCCCAACTACTAACAAATATACCTCATCTTCCACATTAGTATTTTTTACTTTTAAAATCGAATTCCTTGGAATTGATAATAATGGTGTTGTATTACCATAATGACCTTTTAAATCAAACTTTATTGAAGCAGTACTTGTTCCGTTTATAATAAAAGTACTATTATTAAGTTGTTTTAAAGTTACACCATCTTTAGTTGTTTCTTCTAATGCTATACTAGGCAATATATTGACCCATCTATGACCATTTACATTAATATCTACATTAAAACTTAAATCATCCTCATTTATAAAATAATAAGGGTGATGGGAAGCTATTATATCTGCAATTATATTTTTGCATTTTTTATAACCCAAAACTGCTTTCTGTGTATATTTCCCTGTGTGAACATACATATTATTAGTTCCAACTATGTCTACCCTTCCAAAACTAGAGTTTTCTAAATAAACGCCGTATTTTATAGGTGTATCTGGTGCTATTTGATTTCCTTCTTCATTAAACCCTCCATTACCATTTCTATCAAAAATACCTTGTATATTAAAATCAACTGTATTTTGAGCAAACAAGCCATGGCCGTAATTATCTTGACACTCAACATTTATAAACGTTTGAAGAGAGCCACCACCAACATAAATACCACTATTTTTATTTTCCAGCGTACCATTCCAACAAGTTTTACAGTTCACAAATTTTAAATTGTATCCAACGCTATATATTCCATTCCCTTCATTACTAGCACAATATATCCCTTCAAAATAACTGTCAGTGCATTTACTAGCCAAATATAATCCATGACCCTTCCCTTGCTCGCATTTTACATTAATTAATTTACATTCCATTATAGAAGCTGTATCATCTTTCCCAATTTGAACATTGGCTACAGTACATCTTTTTGCATATACATTTTCCATGACAAAGGCATTGTCCAAATACTGTAATGAATATTGTTCTTTAAAAGCCCAAACCCCTCTAGTTGCTATATAATTACCATCTACGAATAAATCTTTTATATACACATGGGCTGATAGATAATCTTTTAGTACAATCATATCTGTTGCGGTATTACCTTTTATTACAGTTGACATAAGACCATCACCTTGAAGTGTTGTAGCTAGTGGTAATTTAATTTGAGAAATTAAATAAGTACCAGTTGGTAAATAAATAACTTTGCCTTGATTATCATCTATTAGTTGTTGCAATTCCGTTGTTACATCTATTGAGCCTGTATTATCAATACCATATTCAACAACATTAATCCAATTTGTTTTATTCTTAGCTATATTATCCAATTGTTCGTCAAAATTATCTAGTCTATCTTTTAATTTAGTTTGTCCACCTCTTGCATCTACTATTTCAGCATTACTATTTCCAGCATTAATTACCTGGTTATCATAATCTTCTCTTAACTGCTCTACTACTTCAATTCCATCTGCTATACTATCCCTAACTTCTCCACCAAAGATAGCTCTTCTTATTTTATCTGCTATAACTCCCATTTTTTAAGCACCTCCTAATTGTATTCCTGATATATGAATGTTAACTCCTGCTCCGCTACCCTTTATTGAATTAGTAACTAAAGGAGAACTAAGAATTTTTGTTTCTTTAGAATTAAGAACAAATAAAAAAGCAACACCATCTAACTTTAGTGTTACTTCCTTTTCTTCACTATTCGAATTATGCAACAATATAGTTTTTATTACAGCTCCACTGGAGTTATCATATAAGGATTCTTCATTATCAGTTAATGCTTTAGCTACAATTCTTATCTCTTCCAACTCTTATACCTCCATATTTATTCTTCTAGTTAACTTATCTAACTTGTTATTAATCAAAACTAAAGTATTAGCAATTGCATTTGTAGCATCTACATTAGCTTTAACTATTACTCCTATATCTCCAACAGTAGCATTTGTATTATTTAATACTTCAACTGTATTATTTAATTCATTAGAAACAGTATTTAATACATTAACTGTAGTCTGTACAGTTTCTTTAACCGACTTAACCTCTTTTGCTGTAGTAACATTTTCTAATTGATAATCCTTTATATCTTCGAGTTTATCTCCAATACTTAAAGTAGAACTTTGAGGATTATATATATCTATAGTCTTTTCAATCACTCTGAGATTTTCATTTATATTCATCAGTGGATTTATAACTGGATAAGCATTTCCTACTTCAAAACTATCAAAATCTAATCCTATAGTGCTAAGATCTAATGCTGTTACTTTATATTTTTTCTTAATTCTATTATTTTCTTTGATGTATTCTTGTCCTTTTCTTAATAAATTAGAAGGTTCTGTAACATCATCCCAAGTAACAGAATCAACTATAACACCAAATTCTTCTATAGCTTCAATATCATCTATATATTTAATTCCATTATTAACACTTTCTATTGTTAATCTTTCTTCACTATCTTCTAATTTATTTCCTAAAGGTAACAACCTACTTATTATATTTGTTGGGTCCTTTTCAAGTTCTATAGATTGCAAATTTTTAGCTAACCTTATTTCAGTAGATTTTACTTCTCCTATAGATTCTAAATAATCTAAGTACCTTATTCCATTTTCATACCTTATTTGTAGCTCTCCCCCAAGTCTATCTATAAGTTTATCTTTTATAGCTTCAAAAGTTTTAACATAGCCTAAATACCTATAAAGACTATCATTATTATCTACTACAGTTACATTACCTATTTGAAATTTCTTTTCTTCATCTACTTGTGAGTTATGATTATCTATTATTACTTTCAGAAAATCACGAACAGAAATATTATGATACTCTCCATAAACTGTACTACTATCCATTAAGTAACCTAGTTCACTTTCACAAGTAACATTTTTAAGAAACATCCCATTACTATCCATGCTTTCAACTGGAAGCAATACTCTTCCCTTAAATTCTAAATTATTATTTTTAATATTTAAAACTTCTACTAAAGTAGTTAGTGTATTTAATTTATTATATCCTATATTATTAGTAGCTATTTTAAAAGTAAAATTATCTATAGTGTTTATTCCATGATTGATGCTTCCAGAAATTAATCTTGGTGATTCAATATCAGTAGAAATTGAATTTATAATTACTTCTTCATTTTCATTCTTTATAGTTACTTGATACATTAAAGCACCTCTTTTCTAAATACAAATTCTATATTTCCGGTACCATTTAAAGTTAAGTTATTTATGCCTTTATCTAATACAAATCTCCAATTCTTTGTAGTTCCTATGTTAAATTTATAAGTTATATTACCTTTAATTACATCAAATTCACTTGAACATATAACTGTTGGTGTAATTCTTTTTGAACCTGAATTAATTATATTTATAGTTTTATTTCCCAATACATCAAACTTGGTTTGTTGTAAATAATCTAATTCAAAATTAAAGTCATCCCAAAGAATATTCCCTTCTGTTTGCTTATAAGTTCTAAATGGATAACAATCAAATTCTACAGTTATTTCTCCTGAACATGATAATACTTCTATTGAAGATATATCAACAACTCTGCCTTTGAAAGTTCCAACTTCATAATCAATTATTAATTCATTTTCTCCTGAATTATATAACCAATTAATAACCTTTGTATAAAAAGAATAAAGTCTAGTTCTTGTTACTGCTTTAAATCCATCGTATTCAAAAGTAACTTTTACAGATCTATTATTATAAATTGTTTCTCCATATAATTCTGTAAAATCATATTCTCCATTTTGAAATGGCACACTCTCTTTTATTAACTTTGGAGTTGGATATGATACTTCAATTGATTTTGTTTTTAACTCAAAATCATCAAAAGACTTTAGATTATTAAATTCTATTTGACCTATGATACACCATTCCACCTTTCATATAAATTTAAGTTTTTGCCATCTATTTTATTTAATCTACTAGTTAATTTTTCTCCATCTATTACAGCTTCTATCTTTAAATCCTTAATAGCATTTGACATAGACTCTAAAGCTTTAGCAATAACATTCATAGAATTGTTATTTTCACTTTTTATATTATTTAATTCTTGTGTAAATTGCTTTGCAATACTATCTAATGCTGTAGTTTGAGAAAGTGAATTAACACCTCCATTAATTTGTCTAATCATATCCATAGCTCCTAATGAATCTCTTGTAGTAGCAGTATAATAACTACCACTTAAAGCTATATTATCTAAACTTAATGGTGCTATTCCATATGTATTAATTGAAGGTGTTATAGTTGCATCTATACTTCTAGCTAAACTCTTAAATGGATTAATCTTAGAAATAACACCACTAATCTTATCTCCTATACCACTAATGTAGCTCCACGCCTTCTTAAAAGGTGATGTTATAGTTTCATATACAGTACTAAATGCATTAGAAATTGTTGTTTTTATAGTAGTTCCCCATGTTGATAATGTTGTTTTAATGTTATTTATTATATTTGAAATATTATTCTTAATTTCATTAAATTTATTGACCACTCCATCTTTCATCTCATTTATTTTATTAACTACAGATGTTTTAATCTCATTCCACTTATCAATTAGTTTCTGTTTCATCTCCTGAATTTTAGCTACCGTCTTATCCTTGATTTCTGTAAATTTAGTAGTTATCCAATTTGTAAAATCACTCCATAACTGTTTTGCCCATTCACAAAAACTATTCCAACAAGCAACTATTTCATCCCATTTTGCAATTACTAAAGCTACAATAGCTATTAAAGCTACTATACCTGCTACAACCAATGCAATCGTTCCTATTGTTGGTAACATAGCTACATTAAACGCCCCCACTGCAATAGTTAACATACCTATAGTAGTTATAATAGGCCCTAAAACAGCCATTAATCCACCTATTGCACCAGCTATAATAAGGATTGTTCTTGTTAGTTCTGGATTATCTTCAACCCATTTAGCTACCTTTTCAACTACATCTGCTATCTTTTCAATCAAAGGTTGAAGAACAGGTAATAGTTTTTCCCCTATAATCCCTTTAACTTCTTCTATTCTCTCACTTAGATATTTAGATTGCATTCCAAACTCCCCAGCTTCTTGACTTGCTAATCCTGTCGCAGAACTACTTTGTCTAACTATCTCATTATAGGCCGCCATCATTTTTTCATTATCAGATAATGAATTCCACGACTTACCTAAACTTTGCACCCACTCACTATTTTCTAGAGTTGTAGCAGATAAATTAATACCAAATGCATCTAACGCCTCATAATTCCCCATCAATCCACTTTTAAATCTTCCCATAGCATCATCAAATGGCATATCGGTTATAGCCGCTAAATCTGCTACAAGATTCATTGTTTCACCTGTTAATTTATTAGATTCTTCCGTAGTTATACCCATATTCTTATAATATGTTGCTATGGATGTTGCACTATCTTTATATTGTTTAGAAGTTAAACCTATAGTTGAAGCTAATTCACTACTGTTATTTATAACTTCTTGGGTTGTGCTGTCTAAGTTTTTAAGAAGGAATTCAGTTCCTGCCACTTCTGCCGAATATTCCGAACCTGTTTCTACTAAATCGCCAACAACATCTAAAATCTTTTTACCAGCCTCTCCCATTTTGTCTCCAACATCAATAAGACCCTGTCCAACTTCTGACATATGTCCAGCGAATGTTATAGCATCTTCACTAGCTTCATCAAAACTTTCTGCAAGTTCCTCTACCTCATCACTAGCTTCATTTGATCCATTTTCTAATTCATCTAATGCTGAAGTAGTTTGATTTATTTGAGATTCCATTGCCTTTATTTCAGCTTCTGTACTTGAAATGGTAGTATTCATAGTTGTTAAACTATTATTAGCATTAATAACGCTATTTCTCTTAGTATCTAAAGCTTTAGTTGCTTTCGATAATTCTTCCTCTAATTTTTTAACTTCTTTGCTATTTTCCCCATATTCTTGTTTAGCTTTTTCTAATGCTTGTTCTAATGTTTTTACTTTTTGTTGTTGCTTTTGGTATGCGCTTACAGCTTTATCTAATGTATTTGTACATTTTTCTTGCTCGGTTTTGTATACAGATAATTTATCTTTAAGTTTTTCTACTACAGATTGCTGTAATTTTAATTTTGTACTTAACCCCTCTGATGTTTTTTCAAAATCCTCTACTCCAGCACCAGCATTTTTAAAGTCTGTTTGCATTTGTTTTATATCTTTATTAATACTATTTATTTGTTGCTTCATAGTTCCAGACTTTAATGCAAGGTTGACTACTAACTGTTTTTCATCTGCCATGTTCCCCCTCCTTTCTTTAGTCTAGTACCATCAATTTATTTTCTTCACTTCTAGTATTACCTTTATTTTTACTATTGTTTTTGTGTCTTTTCTCTGCCTCTTTATTAGCCTCAACATATAAATCTATTTGCTTAAATATAAATCTTAAACTAGACTCATATAATTCTTCATTGCTCATTTTAAGCAAAGATCTGCCCATATATAGAATATTATCTATATCTACATAGCCCTTATCTTTACCTTTTTTTACTTTTTTTCAGTTTCATTTTTTGCTTCTGGCATGTCCTTATTTAATAATTCTAATATTATAGGTTGTAATGCTTCAATTATTCCCATTTCATCATAATCTTTAAAAAACTTATAACCTAAAACTCTACCTGTTTTCTTATCAGATACCATGCTATAAATTAATTTTAATATTATATTTAAATCACCTTTTTTCATTTTGTCTAAAGCTTTTGGTAGTCCAATTCTAGCACTTTCTTGAAAGTGATTTATATTTTTTAATGAGAGAGATACTATACACTCATTTCCATTTATATTAACTTCTACTTCTTTTCTGTTTGATAGATTTATAATTTCCATATATATAATTCCTTTCTTAAAAAAAAAGAAAGAGAAATTGCTCTCTTTCTTTTTAATATCAATTTTCATTTAGCATTCCTACTTTTGCTTTACCTACTTTTGCTTTTCCCACCCTAGCATTTTCTAGGGTTTCACTAGGGAGAGTCTGTTGGTTCTCCAGGCATTATTACAGTTTCAAAGAACTTCTCGTATTCAGCTTTATATTTAGCCTTTGTTTCTGGTTCAACTATTGCATTAATTTCTGATTCAGACATCCATAAATCAACATATTGTTTTCCTTCAATTTCTACTGGTAATGATTTTCCTGTAAATGTCCACTCTTCACCTTCAGATTCAGTTTCATTTGATTGCTCCTCTTTTCTAAGATTACAATTATATAAAACTCTTCTTCTAGTTGTATTATCATCCATTAAAATTTCATAAGCTAAAGCAAATTGAGGGACTACGCCACCAATTACAGTAGCCATTTTACCATTTGCATATTCCAATCCTGTTAATTCTGCTAATAATTTTAATCCCATGTTTGATGACATTACTACCTCAGCCTCAACATTTTGTAATGTAGCAGATGAATGTTCTGTTGTACAATCACTATAATACTCAATTTCTGTGTAATTATTTATTGTCTTTAAAGATACACAGTTCTTTAAAGGAATGGCACTTCCATAAGTACCTTCTGATTCTAATTTAAATGCAGTAAGCTTTCTTGCTCCTAATTCTCTTGGCATTCATTTATTCCACCTTTCGTTATATATTTTTACTAGCAGTTATAGAAATTTGAATATAACCTTCTTTAGTTGCAGCTGATTGATTTACAGATACATTTCTAAATAGATTATTTATTAAAACTTCTTCAAATTTCTCAATTGTAGCATTTATTTTTTTATTTATTATTAAAATAAAATAGAAGTCATAATCTGATGACTCCTTTTCCATATCTGAAATATTTAATTCTTTCTTATAATTATAAACTACTACAGGAGCTTGCCCTTCTTCTCTACTTACGTAGTAAAAAGGAATACCTAGCTCATTTTCTAGCTTATTTATTACTTCAATCATATTCCACCTTATCTCTATTTGAGAATTTTATCAATTTCTTTACTAGCAATATCTATAATCACTTTTGCTGCTTTATCTTTACACTTTTTGAAGCTATCATCAATCCATCCAACATGAGTATTAATCATTTTCCCATTTTTCCATAACTCATATCCGTAATTTTGGAAATAAAGATGTTTTGCTTCTTCCCAATTTTCTGCTGAAATTCCAACCCTACCGACTACAGTCCCGGATTTAGAATATTTTTTTATCTCAGTTATATCTAATTTATCTGCTCCATGATCATTATTTTCAGAATCTCTTGGAGCATCTTTTTTCTGTTGTTCTAGAACTATTTTTGCCCCTTCTTCAACTGCTTGTTTCCCTATTTTATTTCCTATTGCCCCTAAATTATTTAAGTCATTTACAAGCTCATCAAACCCACTAAACTTTACAGCCATTTAATTCACCTTTTTAGCTTTGATTTCATAATATCTATTTGATAGTTGTACATTATTTACGTAAATAATATCATAAGCCTCTCCTTTATATATTAATCTATCTTTAGATGTAATATATTTATGGTTAAATCTAATATAAAAAGTAGCTTCAACTTCACTATTAGTTCCATAAGCTTCTGTGTATTCTGAACCTCTTGTATAAAGAATCTTTGCTCTAGCATTACAAAGTGTACTCCATTGTTCTACTAGTCTATTATCTTCATCTTTTACTTTTTGGAATCTTTCTATTGTTATGGTATGCTTAAATTCACTTATATTTATATTAAATTCTGCCATTTATTCAACCTCACTATAATTGCTTAATTTATCAAGTATAGTAGTAACAATAGTATCTTTTCTAGTAGAATTTGATATTTCTGTACCTCTATTTTCAAACATATCTGCTATTAATTTCTTTTTAAGTAAATTTGCTAATTTAATAGCTTTTTCATCAGTTTTATATGCAGTACCTACACAAGAATCTATATATTCTTCACTAATCTCAATTAAGCTGATTAAAAGTATATCATCTTCTTCATAATCAATTCTTAAATAACTCTTTACTTCTTCTAAGGTCAAATATAATCACCCTTTCTACAAAAATAATGAAAGGGAAATTAATCCCTTCCATTTAATTAATTACTATTCATGTATTCTTTTGCTTTTAAATCAGCAATTAAATTATTAAAAGCTGTTGCTATATCTTGTGTACTTGCTGATTCTGCTGTTAATGCATCTACTTTATTCAACTTATTAATTACCGCATCTGCTCCTTGAGGACCTTGAGGACCTTGTTCACCTTGAGGACCAGCTGGACCAGCTTCACCTTGAGGACCTTGAGGACCAGCTGGACCAACTTCACCTTGAGGACCTTGAGGACCAGCTGGACCAACTTCACCTTGAGGACCTTGAGGACCAGCTGGACCAACTTCACCTTGAGGACCTT